>Ga0181563_10001343_pt1 | contig 24250 bp, 21 predicted proteins | sample 011ome_25_FD_133759 | JGI IMG/M metagenome (GOLD analysis project Ga0181563, IMG submission 133759) | Coastal salt marsh microbial communities from the Groves Creek Marsh, Skidaway Island, Georgia - 011512CT metaG (megahit assembly) | ecosystem: Environmental > Aquatic > Marine > Intertidal...
GGGCAGGCGGCATCGCCCCGCCCGGGAGCGACCTTCCAGGAGGCGGCCAACTAATCTGTCAGTACGCGAGCGAAGGCAACGTCATCAAGTTGCGCGCACTTCTTGACGGGCCGTACGCGCAGACACCGGAAGATTCAAGCGCGCGGGCGATTCGTATCGCACAGCTACGCACCGCGGCGCAGCGTGCGATGGCTTGTAACCAAGTCGTGGCTTTAAAGACACTCATCGACTTTGGAGCAGACTTGAACTTTACCATGGGGAACGGACGATTGGTCGCCGTCGAAGCGTGCGCCGCGGGTCGGGCTGAGATTGCGCACGTGCTGTTCGACGCGGGCGTATCTACTGAAGTGGTGAACGGTTACGGTCGAACGGCGCTGTTGGAGGCTTCGTTGGCGGGACACGTCGACTGCGTTGACGTGTGCCTTAAAGCTGGCGCAAACGTGAACTTTGCAACGAAGAACCAGGGCACCACAGCCGCGCACCTCGCGGCGACGAATGGGCATATGCCCGTTCTCGTTCAGCTCAGAGAAGCTGGTGCGGATATGACGATAGAAAGACTAGGAGATGGTAAGACGGCGTTGCAAATACAGCGCGAGCATGTCAAGCGCCAACTCTCCAATTTTTAGAAAGGGCACCGGTAGTGAATTCTTATCCTTAGCATGTAGTAGATTTAATAGAGCCCGCGATAATACATAAGCGCACCGTACGCGACGCCGTAGCAGAGGTGTGTTAATTTACGTTTACGTCTAAATTCAAGCTAAATAAGTCTATAACTCCATGCCATCTTGCGCTGAAGAGAATCCGATCAATCCCAGATAGTCATCCTTGATCGTTGCAATGCAGAAGATATCGTTCGCGTCGATGCGCATACCGACGATACGAACGCGCACTTCGCAGTCCCGCTGGATTCTAATCTGTTGATCATCACTCACGTAACAATTCTCCCCTGAACTATCAAATTTCATGTCCTCTGTAATCAAGGCATTGGACACAAACAATTGCAATGGCCCAGCTTCGGCAAAGAAGCCAAATTTATTCACCTGTGTCACCACCGCATCCAGCACTTCGCCTTTGAACGGCCTGAACGCAATGCAATCGTACTTGATATGGAACGTCGCCCGTGCCGTACCATCCGTCGTAATTTTCCCTTCACCGACGCTCGCCAAACGCGTTACTAGTACGATAAACCCATGCCGACCCGTGCAACTCCCTTCCACCTGTCGTCGTACGTTTCGTTCGTCAGTGTCGTGATCATCATCTTAGGGTTGGTGATTCGCCCCTCCCCACTCGGAGAACCTCAACGACGTCGACGCGAATTCGCGCTCGAAGCACGAACGCGCACGCATCACATACCTCGTGTTTCAACTTTGCTTCTAATACTTCGCGCATGCGAGCGCCAAAGTGCTTTGGTTCGAGCGTAATGTTTCGCTCCAGCTGCAAGTGGAAAAACATTTTGTGACTGATCTATCGACGACGACGGCGACGACGGCGCGAGTGAACGCCGAGTTCGACGCGGCGAACGACGAAGATTTTACTCACGCTGTGGGATTGACGTTCGCGCCGAGTGCGGGCGAAAGTGCACGGGCGCTCGAAAGCGCGAGGACCGAAGTGACGTTCGAGCGCCAATTCTGTCCCGAGATCTTGGCTCGGCAGCCGAACCAAGCCGAGCGCGCGAAACAATGTGGTGCCAATTTGTACTGTAATCGTAATATGTTCATTAAATACACAACGGATTATATTATATTGTTACTCGTCATCGTCGCCATCGATGGCGTTTTCGAGCCTCTTCGCTTCAGGGAAGAGCGCGGCGTACTCTGGGTTGTCTTGCACACGATACGATGGCAAACCCGCCAAAGCGTCGTCGGCAAAAGCCTCGTTGTTGAGAAGTTTTTCCCGGGCCGTGGTGAAACTGTTGAATTGCACGGGTGCGGTCCATTCGTCGTTCAGATATTTCGAGCACCCGAGCAGCATCAGCGCCGAGTAACCAACGGTTTGGAGGATAGCCTTGACGATCAAATACAGCGTGTAAGCCGTGAGCGGTATGAGCTGGATGAGTCCGTTGGCGCGATAGAATCGCGCCTCAATATCGAGTTGCTGGTACTTGGTCATGGTCGCACGAACCTCCCAAAACGTCGATTCTTGTTGCGAAGTGATGTACGATTTGTCCCAAGACGTGAGGCTTTCCAAAAAGTACGTCGGGACGTCCCATTGTGAGAACGTCCAGAAACCAAACGCAAAATGGCAGATGCAGGCGACTGGGGCGTAGAATAAGAACTGTCTCGCCAACTTGTGATCATATAGCGCCGGATAACGCGCATACCGGAGTAAAAAAACTTTGTCACACCAGTACGCGAGGAATAGATACAAGGACGTCGCGGGAATAACAATTGGCGCCGCTGAGCTCAAACTCACCGAGATGAACACAACCGCCATGCACTGACCGTAGCGTTCAGCGAGCGTGAACGCCTCTCGAGCGTACATTTTATTAAGCTGATACTGCGTTGAGCATCGTCTGCCAAAGCACGCGCGATTTAATTGACTTAACCACGCAACAATAAGACGAGAGGGACCGAACCAGCACGCATTAATGAAGACCGCAATCATGAGCGTCTTCAACACCGATTGGTACCAGTCAATTGTAGTATCGTCATAACTCCCTTGGAACAAAATTGGAAAGCCTGTTAATCCAAGAATGTTGACGTTGACGAGTAAAGGAAGCACCAGTGTATTCGTCGTGAGCGTGAAAAACGCAAATCGACTCGTTGTTTGCTCGGTCGACGAAACCGTTTTGTGGCGTTCGAACAACGCAAATTTGGCCGCGGACCACAAGAGAATAATAGACGTAAGAGACTGTACCGATAATCGGCCAAATTCGAGCCCAAAAATGAGCAATTGCTCTTTGTAGTAGTCTCTACAAATCGGCGTGATGGAACCTGACAGGAGGTTGGCTCCACACATGCATTGGTAACAGACTTTGGCCGCGCACTCGTCGGCTAATGTGCTTGCATCCAAACCACCTTCCCACTCTCCTTCAGAATCGAAGCCTTGCACCGCAGCTTGAGCCGCAGTGAGCCCTGAGTAGGCACCAAGTGCATTTGTATACGGCGCGTACGTCGACATATTTACCGTGAAGAGGGTGCTTTCAAGAAAGCCGACGCAGTCAGCGACACCGACTCTATCACGATAGTTTTTGTTTGAAATAGCGACGACATCCGAAACGTCCATATTTTTGTCCAAGTTCCAGATTGCAGGACAGTTGAGGTTCTCGCTATCGCTACTAGAGTAGACAACATTGCAATCGGCGAGCAAGCTGCCGTCGGAATTGATCGCGGACGTCGCGAACACGACGAGCAGAATGTTACCGATAAGCAATACGAAAATAGCGAGAGCGGTGAAAACTCTCCTCGCGGTCCACTGCTTCCAGCCTACGGTGTTCATGTTTTCCCACTTGATGTCAGACGCCTCTGATGATTGTTTTACTCGTAAGTAGTGAAATCTTTCTTTGCCGCGTTCATCCTTACTGACGCGAAACTTCGTACGATCAGCTCTAAAGATGGAGAAATACGCAGCGTAGTCATCCTTACACGTTAGCTTGTCCGATTCTTGATCAAAAGTAACGTACGCGTACACCACTTTGAATGGCTTGAGCATTCTCTGGTCGATTTCAGTCTTCAAATCAAGTATTCGCTGGCGAGTGTCGCAGAATTTGTCCCACGTGCGCTTATAGTAGTAATCATCTTCGACATTCTTGCCCGCCTTTTTGCATTTGTGTCGAATGGCGCTGAGCTCAAACTTCAACTGCTCGGCGTTTTGAAAGAGTTTGGAGCGCTTTATTCGAAGACGAAGAACAGAACCATACGAACGGGCAATAACAACATCGGCGACAGGGCCGACTTGCTCAAAATGCTCTCGTACTTCATCCTCTGTGGCGTCAATGGGTAAACCGCTCACTTGGACTGAAAAATCAGCGAGCGTCAGCAAAGCTTCATCGACGCGAATGACGTATGATCGCATCCGTCTAGCCATCATGGCGATGACTGCCATAAATAACAACACAGTTACAGCGTCCAAGGTTGAGAAAAACGCCATGACGGTGCGAATGTCCACGCCATACGTAGAGGCGACCAACGCCGCCGTCGTCGTTCCAAGAGTGGTTTTGATTTCTTCATCGATGTCCAGAGTGGCCTTATTCGCCATGCTGACGTAGTGCGCAATAGCAAGAGCCGCAAAACATGATATCACAGTGAAAAATCGCCACATACCCTTTACTTGCGCAAACCATAAACCAATTCCTGGCCCGAGCACTTCGATGTCGCGCGCAGTTGTTTTTATCACAGCCATTTGTTTTCCATCCTTGTCCAGAATTGCCGTCTCAAGATTTTCCAAGCGCGCGATATACTTTTTCGGCTTCTTGTACGCGGGAATGCGGTCACTCATGACCGCTTCGTAGTACGAATCTTCCTCGAGAACTTTCTTCACCGACTTCCCGCCGACAGACACCGACAGCATCCCAGCCTCGTTTGTTGGCGCATTTATGGTATTAATCCTCGACAATGCCTTTGCCGATGCCGTCGGTGCACCGTTACGATACACTGCATTTTCTTGCGCAACCTCCTCTGCGATTTCAGCTGCTCTACGCTCTATCGTCGACGTCCAAGATAACGTCCTTTGCCCTTCAGCGTCGCTCTCCAACTCAATCTCCCCCACCCGTCGTTGCAACGTCGCCGTCCAAGTATATACCGGCACGTTGGTATTCTCCTCCGAAGCCTTTGCCGCGAACGCTGCATCGTCCTCATCTTCGTCACTCGCCTCGGCTTCCTCCATCTCACGCTCCTGCGCGATTTCTTGAAGCACCTCCGCTCGAGACTTGGCTTCTGAGTCCCGGCGCACCGCCTCCGCATCCAACTTTAACGGCGTCGTATCCAACGCCGCTTCGCGCGTCGTCGGCGATCGCGCCAGACCCAGCGGTATGATCCCTCGAGGCGCCGGCGCGTCATCGCTGCGATCGTTCGCGCCGGTGATCGTGCGCGTCACCGTCGTCGCCACGCGCGACAATGCGCGACCGAATGCGCCGATGACCGATTCATCACTCTCGCCGGCTCTCGGCGTCGGCGGCGTCGACATCGGCGTGATAGCGGCGCGAGCGCACGCAAAAGCTCGCGTGTGATGCGCGTGCGCGTCGCGCGCGTACGTGTGTCGGCGCGGGGCGTCGGCGTATGACGGCAGCGTCACAGGGAGATATTTTGTTGGTTGGGTTGGGTGTTCGGCGCTGGCCACAGATGTTTCATTCGAGGCGCGCGCGGGCGTTTCGTGTTGGTTTGCGCGCGGCGCGTGTGGTTATAGTGTAGATTGGTATGTAATTACATGGGTTACGCCCGAGCGCGACGGATGGTGGAGTCGTCGTTTTCGTGGTCCCAGGGCGCGTCGCCGGTTTCGTAGCCGCCGGCGCGGTAGGAACGCAGATAATCGATGACGTAACCGTCGAGGACGTTCGGTTCGATGCCGAGCTCGGCGAAACCGAGCGAGTTCGGTTGCTTGACGTAATCACGCGTCTGAGCGTCGATGTACGAGCGTGTCAAACCCACCGGAGTTGGCATCGGGAACGGTACGCGTCTGAGAAGACTTTCGTGAGCGCACGCGATGGATTTCATGATAAATGACGGCACGTACGCAGTCTTCTTGCGCGTGCGGATGGTTCGGATGACCAACTGCGCAAGTTCATCGGTCGTATACACGCGATCACCCGCGAGTTCGTACGTTTGACCACTTGTAAGCTCGTCGTGAACGATTCTACGGATGGCGACGGCGACATCGTCGACGAACACCGGTTGGTGCAACGTGTCTCCGCCGTCAGTGATTGGAATCGCAGGGTACTTGCGCGAATGCTCGGCAAATACATTTAAAAATCGATCTTCCACGCCAATCATCTTCGCCGGTCGCACAATCGTCGCTGAAGGGAACGCTTCTTTCACCGCCTCTTCGCCGAGCGCCTTGGTTCTGAAATACGCGCTTGGATGATCCACCGACGCTCCGAGCGCGCTGACGTGAATCAATCGACGCACCCCTACTTCTGCCGAAATTTCCGCAACCTTTTTCGCAAAATTCACGTTGACATCGTCAAATGAAAAGTTGCGCGTCTCCCACTCCCGCCCGACTAAGTTGATCACCACGTTGCTTCGCTCCACCGCGAACCGAATCGCCTCTTCATCTCTGATGCTGTAATCTAACTGCACAATCTGCCCGAGGTCACCCATCACCTTCAAATGCTGACGTTCGTTCTCGCCGCACCGCGTGGGCAAGATCATCCGAGAGCCGCTCTTGGCGACGTGGTGGGTAACGTATCGACCCAAAAACCCCGTCGCGCCAAACACCGTGCACGTAATACCACTGCGCATACGGAAAGGCCCCGCACGAGGATGGATTGTCAGTCAAATAGTCATCTTCACGCGCTCACGCCCGCGCGTTACGCGACACCACGCACTAGAGAGAGAGAGAGAGAGAAGACAACGCCGACGAGCGCGCAAACCTCGCAAACCGATCGAACGATCGAACGCGAACCGCGCGCACAACGCTCGCGCGCGCGCGTCGAATCTCGTGCGATGCGGGACAACGAACCAATCGCGACGACTTGACGCATACCTCGATGACGAGCGTCCACCCGTGCCGGCGGCGTTGGCGGTCACCGGTGGTGGGGGCACTTTAAAATCTTTCGGGACGCCACTCGACGCGAACGCACGCGCCGACGCGCACGCCGCGGCGGGCGCTCGCGCGCTCGCGGCTGCGAACGCATCGCGCGCGACCCGTCTAAGGATGGCGGAGGACATCGCGCGAGACGACAGACGCGCGTCGCGGTCAGTCACGCGTGCGCGCTTGTGAAGACTTTCAGCCGAGCGCGCCGCCGGTTCAGCCGAGTTTCGCGTGCGCTTTATTCAAAGGAGTCATTCATAATAAAAAATCAATACACTAGTAGTATCCTACGCACTGTCGCTATCGACATTTCATCACCGCATCGTTCGCGCGCTTCAACGCCGCGCTAAACGCCGCGCGACGCTCGACTGGCAGCGACACGAGCCTCGTCTCCAAAACCGACGCCAAATTCTCCAACGTAAACGTTGCGCACTCCACGAGCGCGGCTTCTGCGCCGACGCCACCACGCATACCACTCGCACTCGCCGACGGTGCGGCGAACGCGCCGTATTGCCGACGCTCGGCTTCTCTCGCGCGTTGCCTCTCCTCCCACCCCGACGGCAGCGCGCCTCCTCCATCGCCCTCTCCCGCTGCCGCCTCCGCGCGTTCGGCGTCAATCTTCGCCAACCAAAACGCCGCCACCTCATCCGACGTCTTGTACGCCGCGTCTTCCCCATACGCGCTCGTCGCCGCGCGCTCGAGCTCGCCTTTCGAACTAAACTTGCCCGCAGCGACGCCACCGAGTTTGATGTCCTTCTCGCTCATCGCGTTCGTGCGCGACTCCCAGCCGTAAGGCAGGCCAGTGGATGGATCCATGACGCGCACCGATCGCTCGCGCCCACCGTGCACCGATCGCTCGCGCCGATCGCTCGCGGGCGACGCGGTCTCACGCCTGTCGCTCGGTGTCGGTGGCGCGTGCTGACACGGCACACTCAACCGAATCGTCACTCGTCGACGCCACGTCGTCGCGCGACACGCCTTTCGCCACGTCGACGGCGCGCGTACATCGCTCAACGCCCTCGAGCACGCGCTCGCGAACGACGCGCACGAACGACGCGTTTGTGCGCCGTAGCCCGACGATCACATTCTGAGTGGCGCATTCCATGTCCACGAGGAGCTCGCACGAACGTTCGCGCCGCGCCACGGCGGCGAACGCATCGATGAGCGGCGGCGATGGCGCACAGCGCGCGTCCGGTGGGTCGTCCTTCGCGGACTCGTCCGTGCATTCGGCGAGCGCGGATGCGGGCGGAGACGTGTTCCCGACGCGCTTCGCGTGGGCCTACGGCGGGGGGTCGGTGCACCTGTGCGGGTCGTTTACGAATTGGCTAGAAACCGTGCCCATGGCGCGGGATGACGGGGCGACGAGTGGGGATGGCACGCGCACGTTTACCGTGGTGTGTGACTTACCGCCTGGGTATCATCAGTATAAATTTATCGTGGACGGGCAGTGGAGGCACGACGAGAATCAGGCGTTTATTCAGGACCCGTTGGGAAACGTAAATAATTGGTTGTACGTGAAACCGACGATTGGGGGTGGGACGCCCGTGGCGCCGACGCGTGCGGAACCTACGCCGCGTTCGGCACCGGTGCCGGTGCCGATGTCGAGCGTGCCTGCACCGAGTGGAGAGAGCGGAGGGATGGATTGGACGGACCACGCCGCCGCGGCGTCGACGCGCGACCGCGCGGGACAAGTCAAGTCGAGACGGACAAGTATGGAGATTAGTCGCGAAGCACGAGAGATGGCTATGACAAGTGGCGATGTAGAGAGCGCGGTGAGACCAGCGACGGGGGGCTTGGGTGCCATAGGTGAGGGCGACACGAGCAGCGCTCGTGTGTTGGAATTTTTGCAAGAGCACACGGCGTACGAGCTCATACCTGAAAGTAACAAGGTTGTCGTCCTCGACACCGCGTTACCCGTGCGTCAAGCGTTCCATGCGTTCTACGATCAGGGCATCTATGCCGCGCCGTTGTGGGACGAATCCAAGCAGAATTTCGTCGGGTTGCTCAGCGCCGGAGACTTTATTGACATTATGCGACGGTTAACTCAAGCGTTGGCGGATCGCGACGACTTGTCTGACGCAGATTTGGACGCGTACACCATCCAGCTCGTGCGCGATGAGTACGAAAAAGAAGGCTTGAAACAGAGGCCGCTGATTAATGTGCGTCCAGAAGACTCGCTGCATCACGTGGCGTTGACTATGCTTGAGGCTGGAGTACACAACGTTCCAGTGTTGTCGTACGGCTCGGTGTGCCCAGCCGGTGGCTCGGCATCTTGCTCGAACACGAGCGGCACCCCGCAATTGCTGCACGTCACGAATCTTGCCGAGATCTTGGCGTGCTTGAACCGACACTTTAGAGGTATTCCAAGCGCGCTACCTCTATTTTCTCAACCAATAGGAGCGTTACCCATCGGTACGTGGACGGAACGTTTCGGCGGTTCGCGATCGAAACCAATCCCTCCGATGGGCACGGGCATAGACGAGAGATATTTAGTTCGACAGCTGTATCCCATTCGCGCGGTGACGCCGGATGCTTCGATCGAGGTTGTCTTTGATGTCTTGCACGGTATTTCGGCGCTGCCGATCGTCAACGAGCACGGCGTACTGATGGATTTGTACGCTCGTGGTGACGTCATTCGCTTAGCCGCCAATAGCGCATACAGATCGATTCCGCTCAAGAATTTGTCTGTCGCACAAGCTCTCGGTGCCGCGCGTCCGACGACATTAACCGAGCAAAACGATCCGTCGTCGACGCACTACGGTCGATTCAGCACGTGCGTTCGCGGCGATACCCTTCGCACCGCGCTCGAAATGTTATCCTTGCCAAATATCCGTCGCTTGATCGTCGTCGATCCGACCACCAAGCACGTCGAAGGCGTCGTCTCGCTATCCGACGTCTTCAGTTTTCTCATAGATCATTCCTAGAGTTCTTCTTGTAAATGAAAGACGTCCCAACCAGTTGTAAAACGCTCACGCGCGCGCTCAAACATGACTCGCCTCCACTGCGCCACGCCCCATCCAGCGCGCGCGAGAGAGAGAGAGAGTCATGGCGACGTACGCATCGCTCCGTCGCGCGCTCCTGCTCACGTCGTTCAGCGCGTCGACGAGCGACGCCGTCGAGAATGACGGCGCCGGCACCGATGTCAGCGCAGCCGCCAGCCCGGCGGCGCGCGGCGTCACGGACGCCATCGCGCGCGGCGCCTACGTCGACGCGCTGTGCCATGACATCGTGTGCAACGTGCTCGACGTCGACGCGCGCGCGGGCGCCGATGCGCGGGCGTATTACGCCGCAGTCGCCGCGAAAGCGCGCGAGGTGGCGGCGAATCGAAGCGAGCGCGGCGACGAAGCGCGTTTTGTCGTGCTCGCCGCGGGCGTCGCGGCGCTTTACGCGTTCATGCAAGCCACGGTGACTGGTCCGAGGGATAGTCGCGCGCCGCGCGCGCCGTTACGCGGACGTTCGGGCGCGGATGACGATGAGACGTGGGACGCGTACGCGCGGTTGGCGTTGTCGTTGGATGGCGAAGACTTGGTCGGGCGATGTGATTTACCGCAATATTTACTTCTCGCGCGCGTCTTGCTCGTCGATGTCGTGGATGAGACGTTGGATTGGGTGCGAGCGCTCGATGTGCCGGCGTTAACGCTGCACGGGGCGCGTGCGGCGCTTCCATTGGATGAAATATCGACGCGAGACGCACACGAATCAGCCGTCGCGTGGTGGGCGGCGCGCGTAGCCATCGCGCATCAGCGTGCGTTAGCGGGGCAATCACCGACGTTGCGAGGGACGTTGCTTGGTTTGCACGCGCGCACGTTAGCGACGTATGCGCCGCGTGATGATGACAGAGGACGAAAGAGTCGAGAAGATGCGATATTTGAGTCGATGGCGCGATTGGAGGCGTCGCTCATGGAACATCAATACGGGCACGTGGATAGCGCGAATTTGCTACAGCGCGGTGCGGCGTCGGTGTTTGGATTGCGATACGATATTTCAGGCGCCATGGGTTTCCGAACGATTCACCAGGTTGATGCCAAGACGCAGCTGGTGCTCAACGCCGAGCTCGAGGCAAACGATTGGGGCGATAGCGACGACGAAATCGACGAGACACCCGTGAATGACGATTACGACGAGGCGCTCGATGGGCCAGTAAAAAAGTCTGCCGCTATGGCTCGTATCGCCACCGAACTCACGGGATTGAGCGCGGATGGGAGCCAAATTCTATCCCAGCCTCGTCTCGTTGAAGGCGCGCCGCCGCCGAAACAAATGCCCGCCGCGGCGCAAGCGCTTTTGATCGCCGCTGCCGTCACTATTCGCAAAAAGCAAGCCGACGACGGGCTGCGAAGCTATGAAATGGCTCCATACACCGAATTCGTCGGCGCACAAGTAAAATCCCAACCTATTCTCCGAGCTTCGGTGACGATTTTACAATCCAGGCACGAACGTAACCGCGCCAGAACGCGAGAACGCGCGTTGCTCGTCCTCGAAGACCTCGTGCAAAGCCTTGAAAAGCCCGCTCCGCGTGTGTCGTCGCGCATGCGATACGTATTTAGCACATGGTTTCCACCGTCGTCGACGTTGAAGAAAGAACTCGGCGAACAGCTCGTCAGTGTCGGCATGGTCGGCGCTGCGCTCGAATTGTTCGAAGAAGTCGAGCTCTGGGATCCGCTCATCGTGTGCTTGAGTTTACTCGGTAAAAAACAACAAGCTGCGGATCTAGTCCGCCGTCGTCTCGAGGCTGATAATACAAACGCAAAGCTTTGGTGTGCGCTCGGTGACGCGCTCGACGACGAACAGTATTACTGGAAAGCTTGGGAGGTGAGCGGGGAATCCAACGCGCGTGCGCGGCGGTCGTTGGCTCGCCGCGCCGCCGCCCGCGAAGATTGGGCTGCCGCCGCCGAACATTGGATGATTGCGTTAAAAATCAACCCATTGTTCCCTGATGGATGGTTTTCTGGTGGTTACGCGTGTTTGAAATGCGGACGCCGCGACGAGGCGCTCGCGGCATTTGTTCGATGCACGCAAATCGACGTCGAAAACGGCCAAGCGTGGAACAACGTCGCGGCGTTGAACATTCGCGCCGGTCGCTTCGGCGCCGCGCACACCGCATTAACCGAAGCCGTAAAGTATCAGCGAACGAGCTGGCACACGTGGGAGAATCATGCCATGGTGTGCGCCAAGGTTGGGAAGTTTTCCACGAGTGCTTTAGCGTTATTAAAGGTGCTCGAGCTCACGCAAGGCGCGAGGGTGCACGTGGAAACCATTCAGACGTTGCTCGAACGCGTTCGTGAAGCTCGAGCAAATCCGACCACGGCCAAGTGGATTTTAGACGCTGCAAATTGGGAACACGACGATGATGCGTTGAATGATGACAGCGACGAAGATGAATCGTGGGCGAATAGTGACATGGGGGATTTGGCGGCGGAGATGTTGTCGGCGTTTTCTGGCGCGTCTTTGCCGACGAAGACGTACCCGGCGCGAACGGAATCCGCGCATCCATCTGGGTTACCGCGCGTGGCGTTGCAGCTCGAAGGGGCGTTAGAACAAGTTCTCACGCGCTCTGCGACAGGTGGGAGTGGAGGCGAGCGCACGGTGCGGGAAACTTCTCAAGTGTGGGCTTTGCTCGCCGAATTCAAGGCTATTTTGGGCGAGCACGAAGACGCGCGGGACGCTCGCGTGAAGAGCGTGCGCGCGCTCGACACCTCGGGTTGGCGTAAAGATCTGGACGCGTATACTGACTACGCGACGGCAACGAAGGGTATGGTTGAAGGCATATTAGACGATATCGATGCCGGGCGAGGTGGGAGCACGGATAGCGCGCGTCTGCATTTGCGAAGCGTCGTCAAAGTTGGCGAGCAACAAGGCTTTGAAGAATCGCCTTCGTACGCTGAAATGTCCGCATTATTGACGAAACTTTCGCTGCGAAGCTAGAAAATACATAGAATTTGGTAACATCACGTAGCGTGTAGTTCATTAATGACTGCTAAAATTGTCTCTTCCTTTTCGTCGTTGCTTTGTACATGCTCAACCGGCGCGCCGCGTTCGGTTGCCTTGAATCATCTTCGCCTCGTATTCCCTTCTACTCCGGAGAGAGCCACAGTTTACAGCGCTAAATTGAGTAAGTAGTTGGCAGCCAACTGTTCGTTCTTGTCACACGCGAGGTACGCTTCGACGCAAATCTCTAGCGGGAAACCCATTGCCGCGAGTCGCTCCACCACTTCGCGTTCTTCATCCGTGAGCTCGATCTGCATACCTTCGTCGCCATCAAGTTCGGGCATGCCACCTTCACCAAAGTTCGACATCAAGTCGTTGATGTTACCCGGAAGCGGTTCATTCAACAACGCTAAAAACTCTTCTTGATTGGCGTTTATCATATGATAGAGCTGTGGATTTTGTCGTTGCAACTCAGAGAGCATAGGTTGCAATATCGCCGGGTTCCCTTGCACCATGGCCCGAATCGCTTGGAACTGTGGGTTTTCACGCAAAAAGTCCAACATGCCTTCACCTTGAGCTTCACCAAGGTTCGGCATACCTTCAGGGAACAAATTCAGCGCGCCGCCGAGCGAGGAAATATCCGGTTGTCCTTCGCCTCGAGCGCCTGCATCCGCCGGTGGTGACACCGCCGCAGGCGCAGGCGCTGCGGGTTCAGATGCCTCGGGTATGCCCGTAAGTAAGTATTCAACCGCACGATCGGGATTATTGAACGCCGCACGCAGCGCCTTCAACACCTGTTCGCGCTCGAATCCCATGGTCATAATTTGCGTCACCGCCGCCTCGAGTTCGGCGCCCGCGACGAGCCCGCTCGGACTCGCCGCCGCCGCCGCCCCGTCTCCCATCGGCGTATCCGGCGCAGTCGTCGTCGCCACTGGCTCTGGCGCGACCTCCGCCGGCGGCGCGAACGACGCCGTGCTCGGCTTTGCCGCCGCCACCGGAGCCGCGGGCGTCGGCGCCTTGGCTGTCTTCGGCTTTTGCACCATCACCACCACGAACCCTTCCTCCGTCACCCCCGCCGCGGACAGCGTGCTATCATCCGCGAGCACCTTTCCTTTGTGCACGAGAACGATCGAGTCCTGCGCGATACCCTGCGCATCGCGAACCGCAGCCTTCACAGAGGCGACGTCCGCGCTCGCCTCGAGCTCGAGATCAAACTTTTGATTCGTCCTACGTCACGCAATCATCGCGCGTCGCGTCAGTGCGCGCGCGTCTCGTTCGGTCAGTCACTTGTCATCGTCATCATCACCATCGCATCATCGCCCGCACACTGATCGCGATCACCACGCGTCGTTCAATCATCATCAGCGCGTGCACCACATCGTCCCATGCGTGATTGACTGAAATCAACGCGCAACCGTCGCGGCATCGCGTCGTCGCACGCATCGCCGCACGCACAATGTCTTAAACGAAACCTTCATCGCGCCTCCCTCGTCGTCGTCGGCGTCGTCCGTGCGCTCGTCGTCGGCGTCTCGTCGCTCGCGCGCGTCTGTGTGGCGTTTTTTGTCAGCGCGCGACGCGTCGGCGTCGGGCTCACCTCGCCATGCGCGCCGCGCGCGCGCCGCGCGCGCCGCGCGCGCTCGAGGCACGAAGCACACGCATCGCACACCCATCGCGCGCGCGCGCGTCCATCGCGCGCGTCCATCGCGCGCGCGCGGCGCGCATGAAGACGCGTAGGCGTGGGACATCGTGTTCGCAGCCGCCGCGAGTTCGCGACGCGTGATGTCCGCCACCGCGCCCGCCGCGCGGGCGTACGCCGACGAGGCGGCGTTTGTGACCTCGGACACGCCGACGCGCATGCGCATCGCGCCTGGATTCGTCCGAGGCATGCGCGTGCACGGGGAGGTGTACGTGAACGCGGCGCTGCGGGAGCTGGTGATGGATGAACTTCAGGCGTACTGCGACGCGTCGCGCGACGGAGGAGGGGGGTATTCGCCGGCGTTGAAACAGATTGCGAACGTTGCGGCGCTGCCGGGGGTGGTGCGTGCGTCGATTGCGTTGCCGGACGTGCACAGCGGGTACGGGTTCGCGATTGGAAACGTTGCGGCGTTCGACGCGGCGGACCCAGAGGCTATAGTGTCGCCGGGAGGTGTTGGGTTTGATATCAATTGCGGCGTACGGTTGTTGAGGACGAATTTGACCGAGGCTGAGGTTGGGCCTGTGAAGGAGGAGCTGGCGCAGTCGTTGTTTGATCATATTCCGGTGGGCGTCGGTTCGCGAGGCATCATTCCGACATCGCCGGCAGCGTTGGAAGCGGCGTTGGAGATGGGTATGGATTGGTCGTTGCGTGAGGGGTACGCTTGGGCGGAGGATAAAGAGCACACGGAGGAGTACGGGCGGATGTTGAATGCGGATCCGAGCAAGGTGAGCGCTCGAGCGAAGAAGCGTGGGTTGCCACAAATGGGAACGCTCGGCGCCGGGAACCATTACGCGGAAATCCAAGTCGTGGATGAGATTTTTGACGAGTTCGCGGCAAAAAAGATGGGCATTGATCGTGTTGGACAAATTTGTATCATGATTCACAGCGGTTCACGCGGTTTAGGTCATCAAGTGGCGACAGATTCGCTGACGGCGATGGAGCGAGCGATGGAGCGAGACGGCATTGAAGTCAACGACCGCCAGCTCGCGTGCGCGCGGATCCAAAGCCAGGAAGGCCAGGACTACCTCGCTGCGATGGCATGCGCTGCAAATTACGCTTGGGTCAATCGCTCGAGCATGACTTTTTTGTGCAGACAAGCGTTCGCAAAGATGTTTGGCAAGCCTCCAGACGAACTCGATATGCACGTTGTCTACGACGTGTCGCATAATATTGCCAAATTTGAAGAGCACATGGTGGATGGCGAGTTGAAAACGTTGCTCGTACATCGCAAGGGAAGTACGCGAGCGTTTCCGCCTCATCATCCGCTCATTCCCGTGGACTATCAATACACTGGTCAACCAGTGTTAATCGGCGGCACGATGGGAACGTGTTCGTACATTTTAACTGGCACGGAGAAGGGTATGCGTGACACGTTCGGGTCCACCTGTCACGGAGCTGGACGCGCGCGCAGTCGAAATAAATCGCGCAACGTGTTGCAGTACGAAGACGTCTTGGCTAAGCTCAAGACGAAAGGTATCGCCATTCGCGTCGCGTCGCCGAAACTCGTCATGGAGGAAGCGCCGGAATCGTACAAGGACGTCACCGAAGTCGTCAACACCTGTCACGACGCCGGGATATCCAAAAAGTGCGTCAAGCTTAGACCTATTGCCGTCGTTAAGGGTTAAAAGACCACCACCACGAAAGAACGAACAAATAAAACCACTGTAGTAGTAGTACATTCTAGCTCTTGTTACACCGTCATTTCTATACGACTACGCGTCCAACCTCGCCACCATCTCCGTGCACCGACCCAACACGTCCCCGGCCGCGATCTCGCGCATCTCGCGCGCATCACTCGCAATCACTGGCGTCACCACCCCGCTCGCACCGTCGCACACCCACCCCAACATCTCGCACGCGCGCGTCGCCTCCGCCTCATCAAACGCGCACCTCGCCGCGACCTCACGCAACGTGATGCGCCCATACGCCCCCGCGATGGCGTTCAGCGCCTCAAATCGCACGTGTTCTATCAGCGCATGCGCCGCCGCGCGCGCCTCGACGTCGCAATCGCGCCAATCCATGCCGGCGAGCGCCGAGATCGCCGCACCAGTGTCCTCGCGCGCGAGGTGCTCCACGACCGCGCGCACGGCGTCGACGCCGACGTCGCTCGACGACGGCGACGGCGACGCAAGGGCGAACCGCGCGAGCTCGACGTCGCCGCGCGCGAGGTGGCGCAGGGCGTCGACGACGCGAGGTCGCATGGTGCGCGAGGTCGTTACGACGCGTCACACTGTGACGCTTTCGTATCGACGCCGACGCCGACGATGACAGTGACGCCGACGATGATGACAGTGACGACGACGACGATGACGAGAGCGGCGATGGCGATGGCGTCGTCGTCGTCGCCCGGTGCGCGCGCGGGCGCCGTGGCGCGCGGGCGCCGTGGATGTAGATGCGTTTCGAGTAAGATGAGAGCGAAATCATGTCGCACTGCGGCGTCGTCGCGCGATGACGCGCGAACGGCTGCCGGCGTCGTCGCACACGTGGCCAGCGTGTGTGTGTTGATGTGTGCGCCGGCGCCGAGCGCGGCGTCGAATGATGCAGTGATGGCGGCGCTGGCGAAGCGACAAGTGGGCGATACGATGGCGAGCGGCGGGGTCAACGCGCGATTACATTTAGACGTCGATGAAGCCGTGCGAGCGCGAACTTTGGCGTTAGCGGGGTGCGTGTGTGATGCGTACATGTTTTCTTCTGATTTTCGACAGGTGGCAGCGCGCTGGCGAGTGTTGCGTTGTATCGCATAGACTGACTTTCGATGAGTGACGTTTCGCGACGACGATAGAAACTACGACGGCGCGCGTCGAATTTTACGCGACGGCTCCTTGGCCAAGTTACGTACGGATTTGCAAGTCACCGAGAAGTTTCTCGATAAGAGGATTATTTTGAGAGACGTCGCGTTGACACTGGATGCCTTTGATGACGCGCTTCGAGCCGAAAGCATACAGAACGTCGCGGCTTCGAGCGAAGATGTGAGGCGCACCGCCGACGAGCTCGTGGTGAAATTGAAGGATGTGCGCGATGCGATCGATGAAGCGACGAGCGCGCCGAGCGTGCGCGGACAATGAAAAATGTGCATGTGCAATGTGCACACTGTCGACGGCGACTTGCACGACTTCGACTTCCGACTTCCTCACAATTCTCCACGCAAAGTTTCTACGCGTCAGATGCTCGCTCAGACCACGACTCGATTAAGCAGCTCGTCGGTGACGGCGTCGTCTCGTCGCCAACATGCGACGAGTGCGCGCGTCGTACGCGCCGTGTCCTCTGCCGAGGAGCGCTGCGCGCCTGCGGACGTCTCGCGACGCTTCGTACTCGCCGCACCCGCATTCGCGGCGCTGGCGCTCAACGCGCCGGTGGCGTTCGCAAAGGATGGTCCGAGCGTTCTCGTCGTTGGCTCCACGGGCGCCACCGGTCGCTTGGTAGTGTCTGAGTTGGCGAAGTGCGGCGCCGCGGGTAAGGTTGTCGCGGGCGTGCGCTCGGTTGAAAAGGCCCAAAAACTTGGGTTGGGGGACTCTGCGGATGCGATTTTGGGCAACGTCGACGTGACGAACCCTGCGGGATTAGCTGAAGCGTTTGCCGGGTACGACATCGTCGTCGTCGCCACGGGTTTTGTGCCCGGGAACCCTTTCAAAATGAACGCTGCAGCACACGAAGTAGACAACGTCGGCGTGTGTAATGTCGCTGACGCCGCAAAAGCCGCCGGTGTGAAGCGCGTGGTGTTAATTTCTTCCATTCTGACCAATGGTCGGGCAATGGGTGCGGAAGACACGCCTGGATTTAAGATTACCAACGCCTTTGGCCAAGTGCTCGATGAAAAGCTCGTAGGCGAAAACTACCTGAGAGCGAGCGGCGTGAACTGGACCATCGTCCGCCCCGCTGGATTGAAGAATGACGAGCCGAAGAACTCGTTGGTCATCACCGACGGGGACGTGATGACGAGCGGCGAAATCTCTCGCACCTTGGTTGCCAAAGTCATGACGTACGCGGCGTTTGACGCTTCGTGCGAAAACCGCATCGTGGAAATCGCCGAAGAAGGCTCATTCGCCGGCGCCGCACCCACGAGCGGTAAAACATTCGCGTTGTCGTCCGACCCAAAATCCTGGTTCGCGTAGACTTTCTTTAATTATTTGTAACGCCCGCGCCGCGCGCTCCAGACCTCACTTTGCGCCTTCTCTTCGCTTCTCTTCGCCCGCAACCCTTTGCTCGAACGCGCGCGCACACACGACAAAGACACCAGGCGTGCACATACCGCCGTCGCCGTCGTGTTCGCGCGCGACAGAGTCTCGCGCAGTCGTTTCCCGAGCGAAAAGTCCCGTAGAAGACCAATGCACCGCGCCAACCTCCCGCCGTCGTTGGAAGACTTGGCCAAGCAACGCCGCGATGCGAACGCCGCGGATGCGGCCAAGCCGACGTTCATGACCAAGGAACAACGCGCGGCGGCGGCGATGAAGCGCAGGGAGGAAGAAGTCGCGGCGCAGCGCGCTAAAATGGACGAGGCCAGAGAGAGGTTCACCAAGCGCGCGGCGGAGAGCGCGCGAGAGAGAGCCGGGACGGCGAGCGGCGGCGGTCGTGGCGGCGCACCGACGCGGTTCGGGCGCGATAATCGCGGTAGTGGGAGTGCTCGAGGTGGTGGTCGCGGCCGTGGGCGCGGCAGGTCGGCGATGGAGGAGGAAATGCGCGACACACCTGAGATGGAGCGCGAACGCGAGTTGGAAATGTTGAAGCGCCAATACATGGGCGGGGACGACGGGAAGAAAAAGCCCAAGCAGAATAATAGAAACAAGTTTGTATTCGATTGGCGTAAAGATGAAGACACGTCGAGAGATTTGAATCCGTTGTATGATAAGACATTCGAGGTAGCACCGTTGTTTGGACGAGGGATGCTCGGGGGCGTGGACAGACGCGAGCAGGCGCGCGCAAACGAAGAACGCGAACGCGCGCTCATTCAAAAATCCAGGAAGGATTTAGGTGACGCTTCGGGTGGGGCGAAAGAAGCGCGGCGCATAGAAGACGATCACGATCGTCGTCGCCGTGAACAAGATGAGCGTGAGTTCAAGCGCACGTTTAAGCAACATTGGAGCGACAAGGCGTTGAGCGACATGACGGAGCGCGACTGGCGCATCTTCAGAGAAGACTTTAGTATTTCTTACAAGGGTGGTCGTTTGCCGCTACCTATGCGTGCGTGGGACGAATGCAAGGGGCTTCCAAAAGAGATTTTGCGCGCCATCGCAAAGGTTGGATACGAAAAACCATCGCCGATTCAAATGGCGAGCATCCCAATCGGTTTGTTGAAGCGCGACGTCATCGGCATCGCCGAAACTGGTTCAGGAAAGACGTGCGCGTTCGTTGTTCCAATGTTGGCGCACATCATGGAATTACCGAAGATGACCGACGAAGTAGCCGCGCTCGGTCCGTACGCGCTCATCATGGCCCCAACGCGCGAGTTGGCACAACAAATCGAAGAGGAAACGCTCAAGTTTGCACAATATTTGGACTACCGCGTCGGGCTCGTCGTCGGTGGACAGTCCATCGAAGACCAAGGGTTTAAGTTACGTCGCGGGGTGGAAATTTTAGTCGGCACACCCGGACGTATCATTGATGTCATCGAGCGGCGATACACCGTGCTCGGGCAGTGCAACTACATTGTTCTCGACGAAGCCGACCGCATGATTGACATGGGATTTGAGCCGCAAGTCATCGAAGTCATGGAAGCCATGGGCTCGAGTAACTTGAAACCCATCGAAGAGGCGGAAGATTTGGATGGTCAAGCGTTAGAAAAGGGTTCGGCGGGCGTACGCTATCGTACAACGTACATGTTTTCTGCGACGATGCCGCCGAGCGTCGAGCGCTTGGCGCGCAGTTATTTGCGCAATCCAGCGGTGGTGACCATCGGCAGCGCCGGAAAGACGAGCGACTTGATCAAGCAAGAAGTCATTTGGGTGAATCGGAATGAACGAGATTCAAAGTTCGAGTACGTTCTCTCGCGTCATCCGAACACGCAAGTCATCGTGTTCGTCAACGCCAAACGCTCCGTCGACGCCGTGGCGAATTTGTGCTATCGATTGGGATACTCGTGCGCGTCCATTCACGGCGGCAAGTCTCAAGACCAGCGCGAAGATGCCCTGCGTGGATTCAAGGCGGGCGAGTACGACATTTTGGTCGCCACCGACGTCGCCGGTCGTGGTATCGACGTCAAGGGCATCGATTTGGTTGTCAATTACGAGCTACCGCACTCGATTGAAAACTACACGCACCGCATCGGTCGCACCGGTCGCGCCGGTCGCAAGGGTACGGCGGTGAGCTTCCTGACCAATGACGATCGAGACATCATGTACGAACTCAAGGAAATACTCGTCAATAGCAACAACGTCGTGCCCGACGCGCTCGCAAACCACGAAGGCGCTAAGAGTAAGCCTCAGCGCGACGACCGTGGAAAACTCCTCGGGCGCAACGACATCAAGGGCTTGGCTGAAATCATTCACTAAAACATTGAAATATTACCAACAATTACTACTGTACTGTACCGTGTATGTTTGAGGTGGCTTTTCTGCGCATCATCGTCGTCGTCACCGTCGTCACCAATCACCCACCGCCGCTAAAATCCCTCGCCTCTCTATCCTTCGCCAGCCGCCGCCTCCGCCGGCGCGTCTTCGCGTCTGGGTAACTTTGGCCCCGGAACCCCCATCGCATCACGCGCCACCTCCTTCACCGCCCAAATCGGCTTCACGCTCCCATTCACGCGCTCTTCATCCGCGCGCGTGCGTCCTTTCCACGTCAACACCCCCCACGCCTTACCCGATCGACCGCCCGGTCGCGGCGCCACGCGCGTCAGCGTCCAATACGTATCGTGGTAATGCTCCGCGTTCGCGCGCCACGAGTACTTGGTAAACGTTGACCCGATCCCATGGTTCGGTAACGTCTTCGCGAGCTCGAACACTGTGTGTGGAACGCGCGTGTGTGTCGTACGTACGTCAGTCCTCGTCGTCGTCGAACGAGCACACCATTCCACTCCATGGCTTCATTCATTCATTCATTCATTCATTCATTCCACCGCGTGGCGTCACGCCGCTTCGCATCACTTCGCATCGCATCGCACGTACGGTTCGGTCGCTGTCTCACGCGCGTCGCCGCGCTCCAAGTCGCCTTGGCGGCTTCCCTCAGCGCGGACATCACGCGTTCGAGAATGTCGACGCACGACGGCGGACGATCGATCCATCCATCCATCGATGCGCGCGCGCGACGCGCCCACTTACTTATTTATACCCATAACTTTACCCACCATACCCCACCACGTCCCGTCCAAACCCTTCGTGTCCCCCTGCCTTGGTTCACGACCCGTCAACCAGGGTCACGCGTCGCACCCCCCCGATCGAGGCGACTCGACCGACGCCATATCGGATGCGCGCGCGAGAGGAGGGTTTGTAGCTCAATTGGTAGAGCGCGCGCTTTGCAACGACACGCCGTATGCGATGTGTTTGAAAACATGTGCGAGGTACCGGGATCGAAACCTGGCAGATCCACACTTTTTTTGTGAAAAACCAAAAGCGGGATTCAACCCAACCTTATTACCACGCATGCTTTACTTTTGAATACAATACTATCCAATGGTCCGAGAAAAACTAAATATATGTATCGTATACACATCATATGTTTACTATACTCCACAGTACGTCTCTTTCTCGACACCCACGCTCCACCGCGCGTCGACGGTCGTCGTCGTCCGTCGCGCGACCGCCGCAGGCGCGTTGACTGCACTTTTCGCCTCGCGAGACGCGTCGTCGTCGTCGTCGTCGTCGTCACGCGGTCGTCGCGCACACATCGTGACTCCCGTGATGTCGCCTTCACTCGCGCGATCATCCGCGCGCGCGTCGTCGTCGTCGTTGACCGACGCGCGCCGCGGTGCGACATCGGCGGCGCGTCATCGGACGTCATCGATGACGAACTCGATGGCGGTGTCGCGACCGGCGTGCGCGTCGTCGCGTCGCGTGACCGTGGCGGAGGCTGGCGCGTCGTCGTCGTCGTCGTCGTCGTCGTCGTCGTGCGCGTCATATGTGGCGTTGCGTGGTGGGGTCACGGCGTCGTCGGCGCGCGGTGCGTCGACGTCGTCGTCGAGGATGGGCGTCGCGGGACGACGCGACTGGATAAGAAGCGGTTCGAGACGACGCGCGCGCGGGGTTGAGTCGGCGGTGGGCGTGCCTCGAGCGGTCGGTGTGGATGATCAAAGTTCGAGACGGGAGATGAATTTTGGGATGCCGTCGTCGCCGCGATCGAGTGCGGCGTCGTCTGAGGCGAGCGGGGATGAGACCCGGGACGAGGAGATGTGGGGCGGGGCGCGAAACGCGCGGCCGAGACGCAAGGCGAGGACGAAAGCCGAGCGAGAACAAAGCGCGGAGTCGTATGAGTGGTCAGCGTGGGCGTCGTCATGTGGAATTACGTCGATTGCGATCACAGCGACGTATTTTCGGATCATTCGCGAAGTGGATTTGAACGGAGGAGTGTTTCCCGTGGCGGAGCTCGTGGCGCAGCTCGCGCTCATCGCCGGCGCCGCGGTGGGTATGGAATTCTACGCCAGATACGCGCACAAGCACTTGTGGCACGCCTCGTGGTGGTCAATGTCGAATAAATACCGCCGCGAGTGGAATCGACCGATTTGGTTGTTGCACGAAAGCCACCACTTGCCGCGCGAAGGCGCGTTTGAGGCGAACGACGTCTTCGCCTTGGTCAACGGCGTGCCCGCGTTCGCTCTCTGCGCGTTTGGTTTCTTCACCCCAGGCGTGTTCGGCGGCTTGTGCTTTGGCGCAGGCATGGGCATTACATTATTTGGCATCGCGTACATGTACGTCCACGACGGTTTAGTGCACAAGCGATTCCCCACCGGTCCGCTCGGCAAATTGCCGCTTCTCAAGAAAATCGCCGCCGGGCACACGATTCATCACACCGAAGCCTTTGAGGGCGTGCCTTGGGGTTTATTCCTCGGCATCCAAGAGCTCGAAGCCGTGCCTGGTGGTTTAGAAGAGCTCGACAAAGTCTTAGCCGCTGCCGAGCGCAAAGATGCGCGCGATGAAGCCGCGCGCGTCGCCGGCGAACCCGTCGGCCCGGAATTCGGCGTCATTTCCCAAGGCGAGCACATCCCGAGTCTCAAGGAGGCGCCCGCGTGCAAGTTACCCATCGACGCCTAGAGCACGTCTAGCGCCGTATCATGGTTCCGTGCATCGCACACCACACTTCACGCGCGCGAAAGCACACGCACGCGCACACGCAAAGCACTTAGAGCGCGCACATTTATCCTCGCGTCTTGTAACGCCGAGCGACGCTGAGTCACCCCAACGCAGCGAATTCGTCACAGCCTCGATGATTCATGAACCTCACTCGACGCCGCGGCGCACCAATCCTCGCTCGTGACGCACACACGCGCACGAAATAACACATGTTCGTCATCGTCCCCCGCGCATCGCCCGCGGTCGCCGCGCACGCGCCGATGCGGGCGCACACGAGCGCTCAAAAGCGATCGCACGGTGTTCGCGCCGCCTGTGCTCGCGACGATGCCCGCGTGTCAGTGATCGTCGATCGCCGAACGATGCTCGCAAACGCGATGAGCGCGTTCGCGGTCGTGTCGACGACGATGACACCGCTCGGGGCGGCGTTCGCCGGAGACGACGACGCGTCGTTTACGAGTAAATTGAGCGCCAAGGAGCAGAAAAAGGCTGAAATTTTAGCCGCGGCGCGGGCCAAGGCGCAAGCGCAGGCGGCGACGCCCGTGGTGAAAGAGGCACCAGCACCGACGAATGCGGCGATGTTTATGACGGAGGATCCTGGGCGCGGTGGTGGTCCGGATGCGCCGAACGTTGCGGCGCCAAAGGCGGAAGAGGCGGCGGCGGCGGAGTAGAGCGACCCGCGCGAGGCGGTCGCGCGTACGTGTAATTTTGCATTTTTGCTACGGTA
>Ga0181563_10001344_pt1 | contig 24245 bp, 19 predicted proteins | sample 011ome_25_FD_133759 | JGI IMG/M metagenome (GOLD analysis project Ga0181563, IMG submission 133759) | Coastal salt marsh microbial communities from the Groves Creek Marsh, Skidaway Island, Georgia - 011512CT metaG (megahit assembly) | ecosystem: Environmental > Aquatic > Marine > Intertidal...
AGAAAACTTAATCCGACTGTTGCTAATCAGAGTACTAATTATAGTGTGAATTTTACGGATCAAGATATGCAGCGGAAAGTAGATACCATCCTAGATAAGATCAATGCCCATGGTTTTGGTTCATTAACTAAAGAAGAGAAGCGATGCTTAGATCAAGCCAAGGAAATTTTGGGTAGAGAATAAAACTATGATTATTTTAAAAAACTCTTTCTTCAAGTTGCTAATTTTATCCCTTCAACTTCTTGTAAATAATCAGATTCTAGCACAAAAACCGAATCTTTCGGATGATTTTGCTGACAAATCTGCCTTACTTGTTCCATCGGATTTCATGGCACATGAAACCAAATGGCTTTTACAGGCATTGGAGCAAGCCCACTTCGAAAAAGTCGATGTGGATGATTTAAACACATCAATTTTTATCGAAGAATTTCTTAACAACTTAGACAAACGCAAACTATTTTTTACATCCACTGATCTACAAGACTACCTTGATCGCTACCAACCAACCCTTATCACCTATCTTAAACAAGGGAACCTCTTCCCTGGGTTTGAAATTTATCGAGAGTACAAAGAAAAATCACTGAACCGCATAGGTTGGTCTATCAATTTTTTGAAGAAACTCCCCATAATAGACTCCAATGAATCAATTGAGATAAATGAACCTGAAGAAGTTACATGGTCTGATGACCCAGTCAGTTTAAACAGCAAATGGATCAAGTTAATCACTCATGAATATATTAATGAGCTACTCTCACAACTAGATGATAATCTCACTAATATAATCGCTGCAAAAATATCAAACTCGACTAAAGAAAAAGCTCGTATGCGTCTTATAAAAAAATACGAACGGTGGATCAAAAATATTCAAGAGTTTGAAGCAACTGATTTGCAAGAAATATATCTGAGTACCTTAACCCAACAATTTGACCCACATACTTCTTTTCTTAACATAAAAGAAAAAGAGCGATTTGACCAGACCATGCAGAACGAATTTGTTGGTATAGGTGCTGTATTAACTGATGAAGATGGCTTTTGCACAATTAAAGAATTATTGCCAGGAGGGCCAGCTGAAGCATCACGAGAACTTGAGCCTGAGGATATAATTTTAAAAGTTTCACAAGGAGATGAGGAGTTTATTGATGTTGTGGATATGAGACTCTCTAAAATTGTTGAACTTATTAAGGGTCCCAAGGATACCCTTGTACGACTCAAAATAAAACCCATCAATGATCCATCTTCACTAAAAACCGTAGATATCATTCGAGACCGAGTTAAACTTACAGCTAATTTGGCATCCTCATCACTTCACAAAGTACTCGGAAATGAATCCGAAATACTTGTAGGGAAAATCGAATTACCTTCATTTTATGGATCAAACGGGAAAGGCAACAAAGCGACCGACGATGTAGAAGAGTTGATAAATAATTTAAAAAAAGAAGGTGCACAGGGCTTGATACTTGATTTAAGGAGAAACGGAGGCGGATATTTAAGTGAGGCAGTCAACCTTGCCGGCCTTTTTATATCTAGGGGGCCTGTTGTTCAGGTTAAAAGTACTGATGGGAAAATTAGGAAAAAGTTTGATTTTAACCCTAAACTTGCTTGGGATGGACCTTTAATTATTTTGGTTTCCCGATATAGTGCATCTGCTTCTGAAATTGTTGCGGGTGCACTCAAAAACCATCGTCGTGCGATTATTGTAGGGGATCCCGCTACACATGGCAAAGGGACGGTTCAATCACTTTTACCAATGAACAGCCCATTTTATCCCAGTAATTCTAATGGGAAAAAGAGTGCTGCTAAAATTACAATCCAAAAGTATTATCTACCTTCAGGTGAAAGCACCCAATTAAGTGGTGTTAAAAGCGATATACCTATGGCATCAATAAATGAATACCTTCCTATTGGTGAAGGTGATTTAAAAAATGCACTTTCTTGGGACAAAATAGGTTCAGTTAATTTTAGGAGGCCCTCTTCTGAATTTAGATATAATGATTTAACATTGGATTTGCTAAGAACAAAAAGTCTCGCTCGACAATCAAAATCACCGGAGTTTAATTATCTCAAAGACAATATCGATTGGTTTCAGGAAAGAAGAAAAAAACAATCTGCAAGCCTTAATTTTGACCGTAGATTAAAGGAAAAACTTTTCGACCAAAATCGCTCCAAAGAGTTAGAGCTCATTTATAAATCTCTGGCCTCCAAGTCTTACCCAGAGAAAAGTCTGATCCTCGAAATAGTCAGACAACAAGAAATTAAATCAATGGAAGCACGAGGAGAAAAATCTGAAGTAAGCAAGTCTTCACAGACATTTGAAAAACCTGATTCAATGGACATACGCCTACATGAATCTATTCGGATAATGACGGACTGGATTGAATTCCTTAATCAAAATATCTCTTCTAAAGAGAATTCAGTAAGCAAAAGACAAATATAATAATCGCCACAAAGAAATTATTACACTTTTTACTTTTTAATACATAGAGCAAATCTACGTTGCTTTTGTAAATCTCTAACTATTTCGACAGAAAATGAATCAATTGCTGCACTTTCAATTTTCTCAGCATGTTCAACGCCAAATTCTAGTACCAAATAACCTCCTTTGCTCAATTTTGCTTTGGCGATTTTAATAATTTGAAGCAGATCATACAAACCTGCGTCGTTAGAGACAAGTGCTTCGTAGGGATCGAAGTCCCTTACTTCAGGTTCTGCAATTTGCCATTCCTCTTTGCTTAGGTATGGGGGATTTGATATGATTATATCGACGTTAATATTGGGCAATTTGTCTGTTACCCAATTAAATTCAGATACACTAACCCGCGAAGTCAGTCCACATGCCAAAATATTTTCTTTAGCCAGAGAAATTGCTTTTGCACACTTTTCAAGACCAAACCCAAAACAGTTTGGCAAGGATGAGCACAGGGCTAATAAAATTGCACCGCTTCCTGTGCCCAAATCGACTATGTTTCCTTTATAGGAAGAAGGAATTCTATTTAGTAATACTTCGACTAATTCTTCAGTTTCTGGTCTAGGAATTAAAGCTCGAGAGTCACAACTTAATGAAAGATTACAAAACTGAACCTTACCCAACAAGTGTTGAAGTGGAATCCTTTTACCTCTCGAAATAACCAATTTTCTAATTTGGTTTAATTGTTGTTCGGATAATACCTCTTCATAATTTAAAAAAAGATCTATCCTAGAGCAGTTAAGCAAGCTAGCGACTAGCCATTCAGTGTCAGACTTTGGCGAGGGCACTCCCTTTTCCGTTAAGAATTCGGAAGACTTTTTTAAAACCTCATTAATAGTGAGTAATTTAGTGGCCATCAGATTCTTCAACAAGAGCAGTTAGTTTAATTTTTTGATCATAGTCCTGCAGTGCAAAGATTAAATGATCTAATTCGCCAAGCATGGTATCACTCAAGGAATGTGCTGTGTAGTTTATGCGGTGATCAGTAATGCGACTTTGGGGAAAATTATATGTTCGCACTCTTTCACTGCGATCTCCTGAACCTACTTGATCCTTTCTTTCTTTCGCGTATTTTGCATCCTCTTCAGCTTGCTTTGACTTTAGCAAACGCGAGCGTAAAACAGTCATTGCTTTTGCCTTATTTTTTAATTGAGATCTTTCATCTGCACAATAAACGCTAATGCCAGTGGGCTTGTGTAGTAATTGCACAGCTGAATCCGTAGTATTAACTCCCTGACCTCCTGGTCCGCTCGCTCTACATACACTAATTTCAAGTTCATTTGGATCTATTTTAATTTCAACTTCTTGAGCCTCAGGCAATACAGCTACAGTCGCAGTAGAGGTATGAATCCTTCCGCCTGCTTCAGTTACTGGAATCCGTTGTACGCGATGTACCCCGCTTTCGAATCTCATCTTAGACCATGCATCATCACCTCTAAAAACGAAAACAATTTCTTTGAACCCTCCTGTTTCCGATGGGCTTTGGCTCAAACATTCAAAACTCCACCCACTTTTTTCTCCATATTTACAATACATTCTGTACAAATCGGCGGCAAACAAAGAAGCCTCATCTCCACCAGCACCAGCGCGAATTTCAACGATTGTGTTTCTTCCATCGTCAGGATCCTGAGGAAGCATGGACAATAGTAACTTTTCTTTTAATTCAAAAAATCTTTCTTTAGCAGAATGAAGTTCCTCACTAGCTGTTTCACCTAAATCTGGATCTTCTGTTAACTCTTCTAAATCACTTATTTCATTTGCACAATCAGTGGCATTATCAAAAATATTTATGATACCTTGTATTCGATTGTGTTCGCGGGACAACTTACTAGCTAAATCTGCATCCTTGAAAATGTCTGGATCAGATAATTGTGCCTCCAATGCAGTGAAGCGTTGCCGAAAGGGCTCAATTTTTGGTAATTGTTCCATGGGCAATTCCTATATAAGATCCAACATAAATAAACCATTAAATTGAAGCAAATATCCAAAAGAAGACAGGTGCATAGCCAAAACATAATGGCATGCATTTGGGATTTTGACAAAACTTTGATTCCTGGTTACATGCAAACTCCCTTATTTGAGCATTTTGGTATCAATGAACATTTATTTTGGCAGGAAGTAAATCAGTTGCCAAAATTGTATAAGGAAAGAGGAATTAGGGTATCTTCAGAAACCATTTATCTAAATCATCTTCTAAGTTATATTAAAAATGGTCCGCTAAGAGGTTTAACAAATCAAAAATTACAAGAATTAGGTAAAGAACTTAAATTCAATCCTGGATTACCCAATTTCCTCTCGGAACTCAAAGCGATCCCTAGTGAAGAAGAATTCGAAATACACGACTTTAAGTTAGAGCATTATGTTATAAGTACAGGACTCGCTCAAATTATTCGTGGAAGTAAAATAAACATCTATCTTGAAGATGTATTTGCGTGTGAGTTTATTGAGTCTCCTCTCCCTCCTAACTATTTAAGTCAAAGGGAATTTTCATTGCCTATTGAGCCTGAGATTTCTCAGGTTGGAATGACTGTTGATAATACCATAAAAACAAGATTTATTTTTGAAATCAATAAAGGATGTAACAAGAATTCTTCCATTGATGTAAACTCAGCAATTGAAGATGAGGATAGGCGCATACCCATTGACCAAATGATTTATGTGGCAGATGGACCAAGTGATGTACCAGTTTTCGCTGTTGTTAAACAAATGGGCGGAAAAGCATACGCAGTGTATGATCAAAAAAATGAAGTTGAATTTGCTCAGACATGCGAACTAGTGGAAAGTTCGAGGGTTCACAATAATGGGCCAGCAGATTATTCACCAGGCTCAACAACTTGCCTTTGGATGAAGCAAAAAGTTAGAGACACACTTAGGGCAATGATTAAAAAAAGGACTGATAATCTTGACAGAAATACGAAATCAGCACCGAAGCATTTGCCCATGGTCACGCCAATAGATAGGGACGATTATTCAAAGCAAGAAACTTTTTGGAAATGAAGAAGTGGATAAGAAAATCTCTACTAGGGCTTGATGGTCTAGCTGAATGGGAAATCAGAAAAATAATTGAAACGGCTGAATTATTAAATTCAAAAAAGGAAAAGGGTAATTCAAATCAGTCTCTGTTAAATGGTAAGCGAGTCATCAACCTTTTTATGGAACCAAGCACCAGAACAAGAGTTGCATTTGAAATTGCGGCAAAATCATTAGGTGCAGATGTAATAACAATAAATGCCAAAGCCAGTAGCCTAACCAAAGGCGAAAGTTTAAGAGATACAGCCCTTAATGTAAGAGCTTTAGGTGCAGATGTAATAATTATCAGACATTCAGCACCCGGTTCTCCCTTATTTCTATCTAATATAGTCGATGTACCCATAATCAATGCAGGTGACGGTGCACATGAGCACCCAAGTCAGGGATTGCTGGACATTTATACATTAATTCAGAAATTTGGAGATCTCAAAAATAAAAGAATTACAATTTTAGGAGATATTCTTTTTAGTAGGGTGGCTAGATCAAACCTCTTTGGCTTACTTACAATGGGAGCTAAAGTCACGCTTGCTGGTCCCTCAACTCTTGTCCCAAAGGAATTTGAGAAGCTAGGTGCGAATGTGAGTCATAATTTAAAAGATGCCCTTACTGGAGCCGATGCTGTAATGCTTCTCCGCATTCAACACGAGAGACAAAGCACAAAGCATTTCCCTACACTTGGCGAATATTCAAATATGTTTGGCCTAAATAATAGCACGCTTAAATATTTAAAAGATGATGCGGTAATATTACACCCTGGGCCAATAAATAGAGGAATAGAAATTGACTCAAATATTGCAGACAGTAAAAGATCACTAATTTTAAATCAGGTTAAAAACGGAATTGCGGTCAGGATGGCAATATTAAAGTTGTGTACTTCAATTAATTAAGAAACAACCGCACAATATGGAGATAAAAAATTTAAATTTGCTAAATGCAAGAGTTTACGATCCATTATCCAATCTTAACGCTATTCTTGATATATTCATTAGGGATGGTAAAATTTTATATGAGTGTGATAATATTGATAGTAAAAATATTTACACAATTAATTTAAAAAACCATCTAATAGTTCCCGGCTTTTTTGACTTACGAGTTCATACACGCATACCTGGAAATAACTCATGTGAAGGAATAAAAAGTATAAGTGAAGCAGCGGCAAGAGGTGGTTTTACCGATATACTTGCAATGCCAGATACCCTTCCTGCCGCTGATAACCCTGGGACGATTCAATATATTAAAGATAGAGTCGAGAAACAGTCTTTAGTAAAAATGTGGTTAGCTGGATGTTTAACAACTGGATCTAAGGGTGAATCAATTGCACCACTTGGATCTCTCAAAGATGCAGGCGTAATCGCAATCACGGATTGCCCTTACTCACCAAATAACAATCAAATATTTATAAATTCAATTAAATATGCAAGCATGTTTGACTTACCTGTCATTGAATTTCCGTTTGATCGATCTTTTGGTTCTGATAATTTCACTCATGAAAGTGCATATAGTTTAAAGCTTGGTATTGGTGGTTCACCAAGAATTGCCGAGGAATTAGCTGTTCAAAGAGCAATTTCAATATCAAAAGAGCTTGATGTAAATATTCATATTAGTTCTATTTCAACAATTAATTCAGTTCAATTAATCAGGCGAGCGAAGGAGTTGAACTTTAAAATTACAACTGATGTTAGTCTACACCATTTACTCCTTAATGAAACTGCAATTGAGGGCTATAATACTCTTGCTAAATTAAATCCACCTTTGCGCGAAGAAATTGATCGAAATGCATTAGTCAGCGGAGTATGCGACGGTACTATAGATGCAGTAACTTCGGCGCACAATCCTTATTCTTTACATGAAAAACAAGTAGAGTTTGACATTGCACCCAGCGGAGCAATTGGTCTGGAAGTTTGCTTTTCGGGCTTATATGAGGTTTTAAAAAAATGTCACAAAGACCCGTTAGCTCAAATTTTAAATCTGTTATCTTATTCTCCTCGTAGAATATTACAGTTGAAGCAAAATTATATGAAGTCGGGTGCAACCGCAAATTTTACTGTTATAGCACTCGACAAACCTTTGAAATATGATCTAGCATTAGGTACGAGTCATTCAGAAAATACACCACTTAATTACAAAATCTTTAGTGCAAGCCCTATTTTAACAATAGCAGACGGTCTAATTGCATATAAATCAAATAATATTAGTGACCTTTCTTAATATTAAGAATTTCGTCATCTATATTTCAGGAATTGCTTTTCTGTTACCTAGTGGTAGTTTTTTATTTTTATTATTTATACTCTACAATAATATTACATACAAAGCACGCGTTAATTTCTCTAGTCAAAAATTCTATCACAGTATCTTAATTTTCTTATTTTTCTCTCCACTTGTCTTATTGGTTGGATTTATTACAACTTTTTTCATGCCATTTGCTGAAAAACAAGATATTGTCATAAAGTTTGCAAGTTTTTCTTTGAGTGATAAATTAATTAGTGCTATTTCAATAGTGTTAATAGCACCTATTATAGAAGAATTTTATTTTCGAAAAACTTTATATAATCTCTTACGAAAGAATTTTAATGTTTTTATATCAATAATTTTAAGTTCTTTATATTTTGGCGTTGTTCATCAAAATATTTTTGCTTTCCCTACCCTATTCATATTGGGAATTGTACTTTCAGTCACTTTTGTTTTAACAAGAAATTGGATTTATTGTGTTTTTTGCCATTCTCTTTTCAATGTTTTAATGCTTTTGCACATTATTTTTAGTCATGGCTAATTTCTACTTCGATTTAAATAATATAGATATTTTAGTTAAGAAAATTTTCGGACCCTATATTGGGCTTCCTTCGATATTTTTTATTAATGGACCAATGGGCGTTGGTAAAACCACTTTAGTTAATTCTATATTACGCCATCTTTCAAATGTCACTCCCAACAGTTCATCATATGGTATCGTTAATACTTATTCTTTAAATCCACCTATTTTACATTGTGATTTTTTTAGAACAGGTTGGAATGAAGAAATATTTGAAACTGATGTGCTTCCACTTCTTCTCGGGAACTTTTCTTTATACATGGAGTGGGTCGATCCATTCATCTTATCTGATATTTCTTTAAGTATATCCGTAAATCTCAGTTTTACATCTGACTTAAAAAGAGAAATTGAAGTTTTTAAACTATCATAATCTATTTCTACATGCTTGCACCATATCGATAAATGTGTCATTAAAAACAGATGCTCAGGTGGCGGAATTGGTAGACGCGCTAGACTAAGGATCTAGTGCCGTAAGGCGTGGGGGTTCGAGTCCCCCCTTGAGCACCATTCATTTTGTTTTATCAAATATTTTATGTTTGGTCCTAAGGCCGAGTTTATATTCATCCTTAAATGTTTTGTTTCCAAGGTAGTCAAACCCTTCAAATAACCCACTTTTCCGGTTATTATGCCAGTGTTCGAGCAACCTTACCTGAAATTCACCACCTTTAAGGCGATATGTTTCAACTACCCATTTATTCGCTTTACCTGAGCCAAGGTTGTCCTCGCCGAATTTTTCTTCTGCTTCATCTCTTACTTTCGCCCAAAGAGAAGGCAATAGTTCCCCGCTTCTTGACTTACTAGGAGTATAATCATCAGGATCTTGTGGATCATCAAACCAAAATATGTGAGTTCCATGTTTTTGGCCCATCTTGTATTCTTTTGAAAAAACGGGAATTCCTGAAGGTGTATATTTAAGTGCCTTACCATGAATTTTTCCGATTAAATAAGGAGTCTCAGCAATAATTTGTCCTGAGGGCAGAATGGTTTCAGAAATTCCAGAAAATGGCTTAGTTTCACCTTTGTGAAACGCCAAGGGGTTTGCATTCCACTTACCTGTTTCTTTTATTGGAATAGACTGAATGTGCCCTTTGTTTACATAAGGGTTTCCGAGTATAATGCTACTCCCTTGTGCTCCTTCTACATGAGCTGTAACAGCATTTGAATAGCCTTTACCTTTATTTGTAATTATTAAATTAACAAGTTCGCCACTTTCAGTCACTTCAGGTAGGGCAACCGCGCCGCTACCCTTCCAGAATAAGTGGTTATCTGTGAATATTATTTTATTGGCTTTACGCCATTCAATTTTGGCTGAATTAACCCTGCGAGTTTTATAAGCACTAAAAGGCAGTGATGGATATTCACGTGTAAACTCCTGCCATTTTGTAAAAAATTTTGAAGTGCTTCCATCAAATAAAATGAAATAAGCGAAGAGAGAAGTCGCAAGTGTGATAGCAGATAATACTAATAAAAACTTTTTCATTCTGCTTTAAATAATATATCTACAAACTGCTGACATTACCACCCTTTGGCAAGGGGTATTCTCTTTCCTAACATTGAAGGCCATAAGGGACCTCGGTAAACCATAGAAGAGTAAATTTGTAAAAGTGAGGCACCTACATCTAATTTGCGCTGAGCACTTTCTAGGTCATGTATGCCTCCTGAACCAATTATAAGTAGTTTTCCGTTGGTTAATTTATTAATAAAACGGATTATTTCTGTAGATTTCTTTTCAATAGGTCTTCCACTTATGCCGCCCTTTGGTATGCTCTTACCCTGCCACTCCTTTGGTGATTCCACGGAAGTGTTGCATGCAATTACTCCATCAAAGCCATTGTCCAATATGAGTCCAACAATATTATCAACGAGTGCCAAAGGTTCATCGGGAGAAATTTTCACGAGGCAGGGAGGGTTGGATAATCCTGATTCTTCTGAGCGAAATTTCCGGACCTCCATGAACCCCTTCAATAAAGGCTCCAAGTAGCTAACATCCTGTAACATTCGCAAGTTTGGGGTATTGGGTGAACTGATGTTTATCGTAATGTAGTCTGCGGTGGTGGCCACAGCTTTGTAGCCTTCAATGTAATCTTCCAAGGCATTTTCAATCGGAGTTGCCTTCCCTTTTCCAATGTTGATTCCTAAAGGCACCTTCCGAATCTTTTTTGGGTAATATTTTTCAATATTTTTAACTAGAGAATAAACCCCATAATTATTAAAGCCCATTCTGTTAATGAGTGCACTTGAGTTGGGGAAACGAAAAAGCCTAGGCTTTTCATTACCTTCTTGTGCAATGGGAGTGACAGTTCCAACCTCAACATGACCAAAACCAAGAGCTTCCGAAATACCTGGAAATAGGCCGTTTTTATCAAGACCCGCAGCTTGACCGATTCGATTGCGGAAATGGAGCCCCATACAATCAACAGAACTATTTTTATTTTGAGAATGAAAACCTACTAGTGAGTGAAGGGTTCTTCGGACTAACATGGATTTGGAAAGAAGGCTCAAAATACGAACACTCTGTTCGTGGGCAATTTCAGCATCTAATTTGAATAAAATGGGTCGGAGAAGCTTTTGGTAGATTGGTATCATAAATTTACCTTCAAATGGCGAATAATTGGATAAAAAGGAGAAAAACTAGTAAAAAAGCACGCAATAGATTGACATATAAAAAAGAGATGCCTTATGGCAAACCAATGAAAAAAACAAGTCCGAGCTTAGATTGGTGTATTGTTCGCTGTGATGCACAGAAAAAATGGTGGGTTGATTCGATTAGTGACACGGAAAATTGGGATGTTGATAATTTGGGAATTATAGACCCGAAACAATTTCTCTATATAAGTGAACTCTTAGACTCTATGACAGAATTTGGCCTGCAATCACAAATGGTAGATGAAGCATTTTTTACCTTTGAAATTTCTGAAGAATTGAAAGAGGAAAAAGTAAAACTTCTTCGAGTCAAAGATTCTTTATTGAAGGCGGAAGATATGCTGTTTGCACTCCCTGATGTTTTAGATGAAGAAAAAGGACCATATGCCGACTTTTTAAGTCATGTTTCTCAGGTAAGAGTCTCTATGCTTAATGATTTAATTGAATTTGCAGAGCCTTACACTTTAGAAGAGATGGAAGAAATTCTTTCTGAAAGACTTAACAACGACTTTTTGGAAGGAAGGCGAAGTCACTTCAGCGATGAATTAATTTCTATCTTAGAATTTGTACCAGACGGATTTGAAATTGATGCTGATTTAGACGAAAATGAAGATGAAGAAGAAGGCAACGGTGAGGACTATTCAGATTTAGATACTCATTTGATAGATGTTTCTGACAAGGAAGAAAAATTACTACCAGACGAAGATTTAAAATGGGATGAGGAAGAGGAAAAAGAAGAAGAAGCAACTCCTTATGAGGGAGGTGCCCCAGATGAACAATAGCCAATCAAATTCATTGCAATAATTTTACAATACGATCCGCAAAGTAACTCAAAATCAAATCAGCCCCGGCTCTCTTGATTGAGACCAAAGACTCCATTGCACAAGCTTCTTGATCTAACCATCCAAGCTGCCCTGCTGCACAAATCCTCGAGTATTCCCCAGATACTTGATATGCTGCGATTGGTGTTTTGAAATTCTGTTTTGCCCAATAAATAATATCTAAATAAGTCTCTGCGGGTTTTACCATAAGTATATCAGCTCCTTCCGAATCGTCTAAAATTAGTTCCTTATGAGCCTCATGTGGATTACATGGGTTTAATTGATAGGTGCTCTTATCAATGTATTCACCCTCTATTGAAGAACCGATAGCACCCCTAAAAGGGCCATAGTAAGCAGAGCAAAATTTAGCAGAATAAGCCATGATTGAAACATCATGGAAATTTTCTTGGTCTAAAGCTTGACGAATGGAACCAACACGCCCATCCATCATATCAGATGGAGCTACCCAATTAAATCCAGCACGTGCACATAGGGTGGATGCCTGAGCAAGAATCTCCACTGTATCATCGTTCACAACCACACCACTTTTATTGATGATGCCATCCTGACCATGTGTTGTGTATGGATCTAAAGCCAAGTCAGCAATTAAAACACAATCTAGTCCAGTCCCTTTTATTATTCTGGCAGCTTGATAAATTATAGACTCAGCATTTAGAATTTCGCCCCCACTAGCATCTTTGAACTTAGGTAGGATTTTTGGGAAAAGAGCAAAAGCACGAAGCCCATTGCTATGCCAAGTTGCTAGCTGTTCTGCTAATCTTTCAAGGGGCCAACGAAAGACGCCAGGCATGGTTTCAATTTCTTCTACCTCATGACCACAGTGAATGAATACGGGCAGAATAAGATCCGTGCACATAAGCTGGGTTTCCTGTATTAAAGCAAGAGTAGATGGTGATTTACGTAGTCTGCGTGGACGACATTTTAAATTCAAGGTCATGTCTTTATGCAATGAGGATTTGATCGACAATCCAAGTGGAAAACAAGATGATTTAAATAAAATGATTGGTTCGCAAACTTAAAGTACCTTCCAAGCAGAAAACCACCCTATGGATATTTATGCTAATGTAGAGATTTGGCTAGCTTTGGGCATTCTGTTAATAGCTTTGATTTCCTATGTTTGGGAAAAAGTTAGGATGGAAATTACATCTGCCTCACTGTTGCTCTGTGTTTTGGTAATTGCAGGACTTGAGTTACCCAAGTGGCCCACTTTTGGGGAGACGATGAAGATATTTTCAAGCGAGGCACCTCTTACGATAGTTGCGATGTTCATGGTCAGTGCGGCTCTTACAAGACATCGGCTGATCGAGACACTTTCAAAATATTTAGAGGGATTTACACCATATGGATACAAGCCCTTCATGTTTTTGCTTTTACTCTCAATCGCGATATTTTCTGCATTTGTTAACAACACACCTGTCGTAATAATATTATTACCTGTCGCAATTAGCTTATCCAAGCCCCTTGGAGTATCTTCTTCCAAGATGCTAATTCCTATATCCTATGCATCAATTTTTGGCGGCTGCTGCACCCTTCTTGGAACAAGTACAAATATTCTAGCAAGTGGATTTATGGCGAATTCTGCTTATTATCCTGATATGGAGGCAATGGGTATGTTTGAGCTCGCTAAGATAGGGCTGCCGCTTTTATTTTTTGGACTAATCTTCCTTGTTTTTTTCGGATATAAACTTCTACCGAATAGAGAAGCCCTAAGTAGCATTATTTCAAGCATTGGGCGAAAAGAATTTCTTGCAGAAGCCTTAGTTTCCGGGGGTTCACCTTTAATCGGACAGGTTGTAAAAAATTCAACTTTGGATAGTACTTCAGGAATTCGCCTCCTTGATTTGATAAGAAGCGGGAAAAGTGAATCGCTAGAAAGTAAAAACCTAAAGTTTAGGTTAGGCGATCGGTTAATTTTAACCTGCAAACCGCAAAGCATGCTAGATGCAAGGGAAGAGGCAGGTATTGATTTTTTTAATTCCTTATCTACTGGAGCCGAAGGTATTTCGGCAGAAGAGGCGGTGATGGTGGAAGGAATGGTTAGGCCATCATCCTCTGTTACGGGTAAGAGTTTACAAGATGCAAATTTTCGAAATAAGTATAATCTGACTATTGTAGCCGTACATCGAAGAGGGAAAAATCTTCACTTAAGGCTTAATAGTTTAAAATTACGACCTGGAGATACTTTATTATTTTTGGGGACGGAAAAAGATATCCAACACTTGAGAGAATCTGAAGAAGTTGTCCTGTTGGACCATCCTCCAATACCTCTAAAAAAACAAGTATTCAAAGCATTTGGTGTACTGGCAATAATTGGAGGGATAATCTTTTCTGCTACCACATCTTTACTGCCTTTATCGGTAGCCTCTCTTTCTGGTGTAGCTATTTTGATCTTTACTCGTCTTATCAACTTTCGTGAGGCACTGCGTGCGGTTGAGTGGAATATTATTTTACTTATCTACGCCATGCTATCTATCGGAGTTGCTATGGAAAAGAGTGGCGGCTCAGAACTCTTAGCAGAAACCGTGATTGAAATTTCACTCACAACATTCGACGGAGACTGGAAGTTGGTTTTCACAATTGCAGTAATGTACCTCATCACGGCATTATTAACTGAATTACTATCCAACAACGCCACCATAGCAATCATGGCTCCTGTTTCATTGGCTGTTGCCTACCAGATTGGACTGGATGAATCTGCAGCGAGAGCGTTTATTTTAACAACCTGCATTGCTTCCTCGGCCAGCTTTGTTACACCGATTGGGTATCAAACAAATACTTTTGTATACGGAGTGGGTGGGTACCGATTTAAAGATTTCGTAAAGTTTGGGATATGGCCAATGCTCCTGTACACGATAGGGACAACCTTTTTTGTTTCATGGTATTGGGGTTTTTTCCCCTCATTTAAGTAAGTGAGATAAACCAAGCTAATCAAAAATGATGTTTTGATTAGTAAAATATACTGCCTGTATGGACATAAAAAATAGTATGAATCGTTGAATTAAGGTAAAATAAAGCCAAAATTTTTCCGCAATGCTTGTGAATAACTTCAAAACAAGAACAAAACTCAACAAAAAACCAATATTCCAGGCATTAATCTTTTAATTTATACTTTCTTATGTAACTGGTATATAGGTATATACAAAATTAGTGAACTTTTAATGACTACAAGTCTAGAGGAAATCAAAAAGACGGTAGAAACGCTTAATCTCCCCTTGACCAAAATCTTGTATTTAAACAATATATTTAGACATGATACTTATTAAATTAGAAGCGAGTATTCAACATTAGAAGCATTTTCTGCATTAGAAAAACTTATATTACTTTCACAAAATTTCCTTATGAACCCAAAAGAAAACCAAAGTGACAAATACGACTCATCTCAAATTCAAAAATTGGAAGGATTGGAAGGAGTTCGTAAACGCCCAGACATGTATATTGGGGATACAAACGAAAGAGGTCTGCACCACTGCGTTTTTGAAATAGTAGATAATTCGATAGACGAGGCTCTAGCGGGATATTGTAGTGAAATTAAGGTGCATTTACATGGTGACGGTTCTTGCACCATTCAAGACAACGGAAGGGGAATTCCTGTAGATATTCACCCTAAGCATAAAATCCCTGCCTTAGAATTGGTTCTTACTAACCTGCATGCAGGTGGGAAATTTGGCAAAGGTGCGTATCAAGTTTCAGGTGGACTCCATGGAGTTGGTGCAAAATGCGTAAATGCAGTTTCTGAATGGTTTATTGCTGAAGTGCGTAAGGAGGGAAAAGTGTACCAAATGGAATTTTCAAGAGGTAAGACGACAAAGGAAATAAATATTATTGGTGAAACAAATAGCACTGGAACTAAAATCACCTTTTTTCCTGATCATCAAATTTTTACTGAAACTCGAGAATTCAAATTTGAACTTTTAGCAAAACGTCTTCGGGAATTAGCCTTTCTTAACCCAGGGGTTAAGATCATACTAGTAGACGATCGTGATAACAGGAGTGAAAATTTTTATTTTGAGAATGGAATCTCTGAATATGTAACCTACTTAAATAAAAATAAAAATGAAATTTTGAGCACGCCAATTTCCTTTTATGGAGAAGCTCCGACTGAATCGGGTGACGGCACAATTATCATTGAAGTGGCGATGACTTACAATGATACCTTTAACGACCAGCTCTTTGCTTATGCAAATTCAATTCATAATGTCGAAGGGGGTACTCATTTATCTGGGTTTAGAACAGCTTTGACAAGAGTGATTAATGGATATGCACGCCAAAATGATCTTTTAAAGGAAAAAGAACTTTCCCTAACGGGTGATGATGTAAGAGAGGGTTTAACGGCTGTTATTTCCGTGAAAGTCCCTGAGCCGAGATTCGAGGGGCAAACGAAAACTAAGCTGTCTAACCGTGAAGTGGATGGAATCGCCCAGAAAATAGTGGGTGAAAAATTAAAGAATCATTTCGAAATTAATCCTGAAGAAGCAAAATTGATAATACAAAAAGTAATCCATGCAGCCAGAGCAAGAGAAGCTGCTCGAAAAGCAAGGGAGACTGTTCGGAAAGGAGCTCTTTCTGGGGGTGGGCTACCGGGAAAATTGGCAGATTGTTCTGAAAAAGACCCTTCTAAAAGCGAGCTTTACATAGTTGAGGGAGATTCTGCTGGCGGTTCAGCAAAACAGGGCAGAGATCGTTTAACACAGGCAATATTGCCTTTGAGGGGAAAACTGCTCAATGTAGAAAAGGCTAGATTAGATAAAGTTCTAAATAACGCTGAAATAAGGAGTTTAATTACAGCAGTAGGAACTGGAATTGGAGACCATGAAGGCGAGGGTTCCTTTGATGCTTCTAAAGCTAGATATCATAAAATCATTATTATGACAGATGCGGATGTAGATGGTGCTCACATTAGCACATTACTTCTGACTTTTATATTCAGGCAAATGAAAGGTTTGATTGAAAATGGGTATGTATATGTGGCTCAACCTCCCCTTTATAAAATTAAGCGAAAAAAGACCGAGCAATATGTTCAGGATGACAATGAAATGAGCAGAATATTAATCAAGCTAGGTTGCGATGAAATTGAACTTCGTAACAATATTACAGGTCAGGGAATTGCTGAACAAGCTTTAGAAGAATTAAACCAAAAATTTCTTAAAATAGAGCAAATTGGCAAAAATATTGGAAGATATGGAAGCTCTTTGAAACGTTATCTAACGCACTATGATGAACAAATTAGAAAATTACCACGTTTTGTTGCTAGAATAAGAACCGGCAATGATGAGGAGTTAAGATTTCTAGCAGATATTGATGCCAAGGAAGGCTTTCTTACTTCAATCAATGCAAATAGCGAGGAAGGCGTTATAAACAGAGAAGTGCAAGTTGAAACAGAAACTGTTTCGCAAAGAATATCAATTCTAGAAATTTTCGAGAACTTAGAACTAGAAAAGCTACTCCTAGCCTGTATTAATGCAGGAATAGACCCTACATTCCTAAATGGAAAAAACTCTGAATGCTACACACTGTTAACAATCGGCTCTGGTGAATCACCTCCAATACCTGTTCACAATATAGAAGGCTATCTCAAAGAGTTACGGTCTTTAGGGCGCAAGGGATTACAAATTCAAAGGTATAAAGGCCTCGGAGAAATGAATCCTAAACAATTGTTTGAAACAACGATGGATCCACAAAAGCGAACATTAATTAAAGTCGAAATAGAAGATGCAGTCGCAGCGGATGAAATGTTTACTATGTTAATGGGCGAAGAGGTTGCACCGAGGCGTGCATTTATTGAAGATAATGCGTTAAATGTGACTAATTTAGACGCCTAATATTTAAGATTATGGAAACTTCACAACATTCAAAAAGAAATATAAGCGATATTATGCAATCTGCATATATCGACTACTCTATGTCGGTAATTGTGAGTCGAGCACTGCCAGATGTGAGAGACGGATTCAAACCCGTTCAGCGTCGAGTTTTATATGCGATGCTCAGAGAGGGTTTACTACACAATCGTGCTTATGATAAATGTGCTGGCGTGGTAGGCGAGGTGCTTAAGAACTACCATCCCCATGGAGATAGTTCGGTGTACGACACCCTTGTACGTATGGCACAACCCTGGGTAATGAGATATCCCCTAGTGGACGGGCAAGGCAATTTTGGTTCTGTAGATGGCGATTCTGCTGCGGCATATCGATACACAGAATGTAGACTTACAAAAATTGCTGAGGAACTCTTAAAAGATATTGATGAGGATACCGTAAATTTCGCACCTAACTATAAAGAAAGCTCAACTGAGCCCTCCGTTTTACCGTCCGCTTTACCTACCCTTCTTATGAATGGGTCTACAGGAATTGCAGTTGGCATGGCCACAAATATTCCCCCTCATAACTTAACTGAGCTGATAGATTCGATCTGTGCTATTATCGATGATCCCCAAATCTCTATCGATGATATAATGGGTATCCTTCCAGGCCCTGATTTTCCATCAGGTGGAAGTATTTTTGGTAAATCTGGCATTGATTCATACATGAAGACTGGTCGAGGTATTGTGAGGATGAGAGGATCCATGCACATTGAAGACCTTCCAAACGGAAAACAACAGATTGTTATTACTCAAATACCTTACAATGTGAATAGAGCCACACTAGTCACGCGAATAGCAGATTTGGTAAGAGATAAAATTCTTGATGGAGTCAGTGACCTAAGAGATGAATCTACCGAAGATACTCGCATTATTGTTGAACTTAAAATGGGAGAAATAGAGCGTGTCACGATCAATAAACTTTTTAAGCTTACAGCACTAGAAAGTAGCTTTGGTGTAATCTTACTTGCCCTTGACCGACTGCGCCCAAGACAACTTTCAATAAAAGAGGCTCTAGTATGCTTCATAGAGCATCGTAGAGATGTTACTCTAAGGAGAACTCAATTCAGATTGCGAAAAGCTGAAGATAGAGCACATATTCTAGAGGGCTATAAAATCGCACTAGATAATTTAGATGAATTTGTACGAGTAATACGAGCTTCATCAAATCGCAATGAGGCCAAAACTAATTTAATAGCCAAATTTAATCTTTCTGACAGACAAACTAATGCAATATTAGATCTACGATTATATCAATTGACAGGCATGGAAAGAGATAAGATCGATGAGGAGTATCTTCAATTGATGTCAAAAATTAATGAACTCAAGAATATAATTGATAACGAATCCGTCTTACTTGACCTCATTAAATCTGAACTATTACACCTCAAAGAAACCTATGGTGATTCTCGGAAATGCGAGATTACTGAAGCTGAAGGTGAAGTAAGGATGGAGGACTTAATACCAAATGACGGATGTGTAATTACAGTGACAGAAACCGGTTTTATTAAGCGTACTTCAGTTGAAGAGTATCGTTTACAAAACCGAGGGGGTAAGGGAGTTATTGGTAGTGGGCAAAAAGAGGAAGATCCTGTCAGGGTGCTTCAAACATGTAATGCACACGACACTCTTATGTTCGTCATGAATAATGGCAGAATATATGTAGAAAAAGCCTATGAAATTCCGGAATGCAGCAGAATATCCAAAGGAAGAAATATTATTAATTTTCTTAATCTTCAGAAAGGTGAAAAAATTTCATCATTGCTATCTATTACATCATTTGAATCTGATGATTCTTTAATTCTTTGCACACAGAAAGGAATTACAAAAAAAACAAAATTAATTGCGTATAAAAATCACCGTAAAGGTGGAATCATTGGTATTAATGTAGACGATGGCGATCGGGTTTTGAAAGCAATGCTTGCAAGTGATGATGATCACTTGCTTGTATTGACGAAAAATGGAAAAGGTCTTCGATTTGACTGTAACCAACTAAGGAATCAAGGTAGGGTAACCAGAGGTGTGCGTGGCATCCGATTAAAAGAAAATGATGCTGTCATAAATATGTTAGTCGTCGATGACTCTAAACTCTTACTACTTTGTGGAAGAAATGGATTGGGCATTCGAACCAGATTTTCAGCTTTTCTTCCAAATGGTGGTGCAAATACAGGTGATGAAACTACTGTAAATCCTCGTAAACGCGGAGGTCAAGGAGTCACGGCAATGAACACTTCTTCCCTTTGTGATGCACTTTCTGTTCAAGAAGATAGCGAAATTTTAATGATAACAAAAAAAGGCCAAGCAGTCCGTTGTCCCGTTTTAAACATTCGTGAAACAAACAGAGGTTCCAAAGGAGTTAGGTTGGTTAATCTCTCGGATAAAGACCATCTGATAGGTGTTTCGGAGGTTGTAATGCTAGATGAGGCAAGTCAAGATGAGACTACAGATTTAACAAATAACGACATTACTTCTCAATCATCTCCCACTATTGAAACGCAATAATAATTTATTAAGATCTATTATTTCTGTGACGCGTTTTAACAATAGATAGCATATTATAGCATCGAATACGGAGTGATGAAATGTCCGTTTTTCTTTTATGCAATATTTCATGGTTATATCTTGAATTATTTCGACATCAATAAATCTTTTTGCTAGTGATTTTAAATCAAATTTCTTTTCTGAAGGATATAGTGCTTTATAAGTTTTCACCGTGTCAATCCATGGATCCCAATAGAAGTTTTTTCTTCTAATTCCAAATATTTGTGCTCGATACGGCATTATATTTTTTAAAAAATTATGTTCAACCGAAGCAGAATGTGACACAAATAAATCTACTTGTTCTAAGTTTTTATTTTGAAAATAATTTACAACCAGATCTTCGATTGTGTGATTATGTGTACACTTCGATATTTCCTTGATATGATTAATCTCACCATCTTTAACGAGTACAAATCCTGCCTCTCTTATTCCACTTCTTACGGTACCCTCGAAGTCGAGAATCAGGATATTTGATTTTTCCCATGTCACTTTCATTCAAAGATTTTATTGGCTTTTGCGAGCACAACACAAATTCATTAGCAAGTACTTTCATGAATTCGAGTGTTAAAAAGGGATTTAAAGATGACGGTACAGTGGTTACGAATTTAGATTTTGAAATTGAATCTTCTCTTCGGGAAGCGATAAGATCATCCTACCCATCTCATTCAATAGTAGGCGAAGAATTGGATGTCGAAACAAACAACTCTCCATTTTCTTGGATCATTGACCCAATTGATGGTACCTACAGTTTTTGTAACGGTAGCCCATTATTTGGAACATTAATTGGTTTTCTTGAAGATGGCTTTCCTCGTTATGGCTTTATGAGACTCCCTTTAGTCGATGATATTGTTGTATTTGGAGATAACGAGCATACAACTGTTTGTGGCAATCCCACATCTGTCCGAAAATTTAATGGATGGAATTGTTCACTTGTCCTAACTACCGACATTTACACCATAAAAAATTCCCCGGCATCTTACCATTGGCAACATATTATTAAGCAAGGTGCAACTGCACGAACCTGGGGTGATTGTTACGGATATTTTATGGTTTGTTCAGGCAATGCAGATTTGATGGCAGATACTAACCTCAAAGAAGTAGATATCTTACCAATCATACCACTTCTGAGAGGAGCCGGTGTATCAATTCATACATTCGGGCGAAAAGACTTTAAACATATTATTGTTTCTTCCGCCGAAGCACTAAGCGACTTAAATCTTTAGTGGAAAAGTGGAGCGGGCGAAGGGATTCGAACCCTCGACATCCACCTTGGCAAGGTGGTGCTCTACCAGCTGAGCTACGCCCGCTTAAAATGTTTTTCTTAGATGAGACTACTCTTTCACGCAACTTAAAAAATTGTTGTGGGCTTCTAAATTTAGTTCGTGCTACTTTTTCTTGACAGAAAAGATTGAAAATCTATTTTTGGATCTTTTACCTCAAATCAATCCCCATGAATTCCGCCCATGTAGCTCAGTCGGTAGAGCGCGTCCTTGGTAAGGACGAGGTCGGCGGTTCAAATCCGCTCGTGGGCTCCACTAGTTATTATAATCAAAAATAGTCAAATCAAATGGCCAAAGAACAGTTCCAGCGCAATAAACCTCATGTTAACGTAGGTACCATCGGTCACGTAGACCATGGTAAAACCACCCTTACAACAGCAATCCTTCATGCTCAAGCCCGTAAAGGACTTGCTGAGGTTAAAAGTTATGCTGATATAGCCAAAGGTGGTACCGTCCGTGATTCATCCAAAATTGTTACGATCGCAGTCTCTCATGTTGAGTATGAGTCTGATAACCGTCATTATGCTCATGTTGATTGTCCTGGGCACGCCGACTTTGTTAAGAATATGATCACTGGTGCTGCCCAAATGGACGGAGCAATTTTAGTTGTTGATGCAACTACCGGACCCATGCCCCAGACACGCGAGCACATTCTACTTGCACGACAAGTTGATGTTCCTAACTTGGTTGTTTTCCTAAACAAATGTGACTTGATGTCTGGAGATGATGAGGAGCTACTCGATCTCGTTGATATGGAAATCCGTGACCTACTTAGTAAGTATGAGTTTGATGGAGACAATGCACAAATTATTCGTGGCTCTGCAACCAAAGCTTTAGAAAATGAAGAAAGCGATCTTGGGCTTGGATCTATCCAAAAACTGATGGAGGCTATTGATTCGGAAATCGAAGAGCCTGTTCGTGATACGGACAAACCATTTTTGATGTCCGTTGAGGATGTCTTTTCAATTACTGGTAGAGGAACGGTTGCTACTGGTAGAATTGAACGTGGAATGATTAAGGTGGGCGAGGAAATAGAAATCGTTGGTCTTGGTGAATCAAGAGTTACTACTTGTACTGGTGTAGAAATGTTTCGTAAGGAACTCGGACAAGGACAAGCTGGCGACAATGTCGGCATCCTTCTTAGAGGTGTTGAAAAAGATGACATCGAAAGAGGTCATGTTCTAGCTGCCAAAGGAAGTATTAAGCCTCACGCCAAAGCAAAAGCCCAAATTTATGTACTTAACAAGGAAGAAGGTGGTCGTCACACGCCATTTTTCAAAGGCTACCGTCCACAATTCTTCTTTGGAACTGCTGATGTCACCGGTGTCGTTGAATTACCCGAAGGCGTTGAGATGGTTATGCCTGGGGACAACCTTGCGGTAAATATCGAACTGCAAAAGTCAATTGCTATGGAGCCAGGTCAACGTTTTGCTATTCGTGAAGGAGGTAAAACCATTGGAGCCGGTAATATATCTGAAATCATTTAGCACTCTACCAATTCTCTCTAACTACTCCACTGATACTTTGGGAGAATAGCTCAATTGGTAGAGCACCGGTCTCCAAAACCGTAGGCTGGGGGTTCGAGTCCCTCTTCTCCCGCCATTTATATACTTACAGTTTGAATCCATTCAATAAATTTAGAACCTTTTACAAGGAAACAGTTGCTGAGCTCCGAAAAGCTAGTTGGCCAACTTTTGGCGAATTGCGTGGCTCAACAGGTGTAGTTGTAGCGGGCGTATTTATTCTTGGCTTCTTTATTTCTGTAGCTGATTTCTCACTCTCGAATTGGGTAGAGTATACAACTTCTCTTTTTCAATCTGAGTAAATATGCATACATGAGCGTTTCAATTACATCTGACTACAAGTGGTATGCACTACAATGCCTCTCCAATCACGAAGATAAAGTTAAGAGGTATTTATTCAAATATCGTGAGGAAGATGAGGGGTTTGCAAACTGCCTCAAGGAAGTGTTAGTCCCAATCGAGACCATTTCAGAGGTTAAAAACGGCAAAAAAAAGCAGCGCGACCGAAAATTCTACCCTGGTTATGTCTTTGTTGAAATGAAACTTTTTGATAATCATGGTCTGCTTTTGAAAGATCCTTGGTATAAAATCAAAGAGACTGATGGAGTGATCAATTTCATTGGTCGCGAAAATCCTACGGCTTTAGCAGAGGATGAAATAGGAAGAATTCTTCGTCAAGTTCAGGAAGCGGAGGGTAAGGAAGTTCCTAAAGTCAATTTTTCAGTTGGAGAAGTGGTTAAGATTTTGGATGGTCCTTTCCTTAATCTCACTGGAGAAATAGACGAGATCGACCCCGTTAAAGGTTCCTTGAAAGTGTCAGTTTCTATATTCGGTCGCTTCACGCCAGTCGAGTTAGAGTTTTGGCAAGTAGAGAAAGCTGACGAAGAATAATCTCTAAATTAATTTAATATGTCAAAAAAAGCTGTCGGTCAGATAAAATTACAATTACCAGCAGGTGCTGCCAATCCTGCACCTCCCGTTGGCCCTGCACTTGGTGCACAGGGCGTAAACATCATGGGCTTTTGTAAAGAGTTTAACGCGAAGACTAAGGACAAATCTGGCTTGATCCTACCTGTAGTGATCACAGTATACGCCGATCGTTCTTTTAGTTTTATCCTCAAGTCCCCCCCTGCATCGGTTCTTCTAAAAAAGGCAGCAGGTTTAGCTAAGGGTTCTGGTGTCCCTAACAGGGATAAGGTTGGCAAAGTCACAAAGCAACAAGTCATTGAAATTGTACAAACCAAGAAAGATGACTTAAA
>Ga0181563_10001345_pt1 | contig 24240 bp, 20 predicted proteins | sample 011ome_25_FD_133759 | JGI IMG/M metagenome (GOLD analysis project Ga0181563, IMG submission 133759) | Coastal salt marsh microbial communities from the Groves Creek Marsh, Skidaway Island, Georgia - 011512CT metaG (megahit assembly) | ecosystem: Environmental > Aquatic > Marine > Intertidal...
GCCTTTCTCCCCACTATCATGACCGTGACGCAGCGGCTGGTGGAACCGCGGATGCGCGCCACGGCAGCGGCTATCCACGCCTTCGGCCAGACCGCATTTGGCCTTGGCCTGGGATCGGCCTTCCTCGGCTATATGAGCGATGTGCTGGCGACTGCGCGCTATGGCCAGCAATATGCAAGCCAATGTTTTGGCGGCGGCGAAAGTGCATCGGCCAGCTGTGCCGAGGCCGCAGGCACCGGCTTGCAGCAGGCGCTGCTGATGCTGGGCCTTTTCCTGCTTCTCGCGATCGTCTGCTACTGGCTGGCTGCTCGCTCTATTTCCGCAGAAATAACCGTGATCGAAGGTGAAGCGAAATGAGCGATATCCATGATGCTGTCATTATCGGTGCCGGCCACAACGGGATGGCGGCCGCCGGATATCTGAGCCGTGCCGGCAAGAAGGTCGTGGTTGTCGAGCGGATGGCAAAGGTCGGCGGGATGACGAGTGCGGGATACATGATCCCCGATGCGCCAGACTACCTGGTGACACCCTGCGCGGTCGAGCTGCTGTTCGCGCGCGGATCGGGCATTATCGAGGATCTGGAACTTGCTCGCCACGGTCTGCGGACCGTCGATCCCGATCCCAGCTATGCCTATCTTCATCCCGATGGCAGTTCTATCGCGTTGTTTCGCGATTACCGGCGCACGGCTGATGATATCGCCCGCATCCATCTTGGGGATGGCAAGCAATATTTGAAGTTCATGGAAGTCATGGACGCCATGATGGATATCGGTTTCCCGATCATGATGGCGGAACCGGGGCGGCCCGACCTGCGAAACCTTGCAAAGATGATCAAGAGCGGGGTGCGCAACGTGCGGTTGAAGGATCAGCTGCTGGCGATCTCCAAGGCAACGGCAGACCAGGTGGCCTGCGAGTGGTTCGAACACCCTGCCACCATTGCGCTGCTGAACGGCATTGCCGCTGGTGCGGGGCCGGTCGACGATGATGGCAACGCCGCTGCCTACATGATCTTTGCCGTCACCCACCGCCTTGGCACAGGCAAGCCCATCGGCAGCCTGCAGGCCTTTGCCGATGCCATGGCCAGCAGCATTACCGAATCCGGTGCAGAGATCTTGCTCAATGCGCCTGTCGCGGAAATCCTGATTGATGATGGCGCGGCGCGGGGCGTGCGTCTGGCCGATGGCCGGGTGCTGCGATCGAAGGTGGTGATCGCGACCAGCGATCCCCGCACCACCTTTGCCATGACGACGCCGGGGGCGGTGGACCGGCAGCTGATGAAACGGATCGAGCATGTTCCCTCCAACCGATCCAACGCAGCGCCCTTCCTTGCCAACGTTGCGATGAAGGCTCCTTTGCGGCTGAAGCGGCACCAGGATTTGCGGCACGACGATGCCGATCTGAACAAGGCGGTGGGACTGATCGGGCTGGCCGATGACGTGCGCAACAGCTTTGCCGCCGCGCGGCGCGGCGATATTCCAGATCGTCATGCAGTCTCGCTAACCCCGCTGTCCAACAGCGATCCTTCGCAGGCACCGGAGGGGTGCTCGCTTGCATACCTATACCTCCCCGCAATGGCGGTGGATGCGCGCGAGGGGTGGTCGCAGGAGTTGAAAGTCCGGACTATGGCATCGATCATCGCCCAGGTTTCCGAATACTATGATGGTTTCCAGCACGAGGTTGGCCGCTTCGTGGAAACCCCGCGGGAACGCGAGACACGGCTGAACGTGACCAACGGCTGCGTAACCCATGTGGACTTTGGTGCCTTGCGGTCAGGGCAGCATCGTCCGGCAACAGGGTTTGGCGGACCCAAGCCGGCGGTGCCTGGGCTGTACCTGGGCGGGGCGGGCAACCATCCGGGCGGCGGCGTATCCGGCATTGCAGGCCGGATCGCGGCAGACCGGGTTCTGCGGCACCTGAAATTCCGCCGATGGGCGGGCCGCAGATCTCGTCAGGTGCGATCTATCCAATCGGAAATCTGGGAAAGTGAAACTGCATCAAATGCTGTCGGCCAGGGCTACGACTAGTGTTTAGACTTGCACAAGCCAAACGCGGCGAACTGCCGGTCGCGCTTGTCACCGGTGCAGCAGGAGGCATGGGTTCGGCGGTATCGAGGTTGCTCGGCCAAACCCATTTTCTTGTCTTGACAGATGCTAATGCAGGCAGCCTGTCTCGGGCAGAGCAGATACTCGCGGGTGAAGGATTTGAGCTGGCCTGCATTTCCGGTGATATTGCCGACCCATCGCTCGCACAGGCATTGGCAGAGACATGTTCGAAGCATGGGACATTGCGCTCGGTAGTGAATGCTGCGGGTCTTTCGCCTTCAATGGGGACATGGCAGGAACTCATTCGTGCAAACATTCAAGGTCCAGTTTGCCTGCTTGATGGTATCGAGTCGCTGCTTTGTCCGCAAACGGCCTGCGTTCTTATCGCGTCTGTCGCAGGCCACCTCGCACCGTCCGACAAGGAACTGACCGATCTGCTGGTTAGACCTTTGGTGCCTGATCTATTCTCGGCAATCGAGCCTAGGCTGCAGGCGATCGTGTCGACGCAAGGTGGGACAATGGCGGGACATGCATATTCTTTCTCGAAAGAAGCCGTCATTCGCCTGTGTGAAAGGCGCGCCATCCAATGGGGGCATAGGCAGGCAAGGATCGTCTCGCTATCGCCCGGTGTGGTCTGGACGGAGATGGGTCGAAAGGAAGCGCAGGTCGGAAGGCGAGCGCAAGCAATGGCAGATATGACTCCCGCCGGGCGTTGGGGCACGGCAATGGATGTGGCCCGCGTTGCAGAGTTCGTGCTCTCGGATGCTGCCAGCTATGTTACCGGTTGCGACATTCGTGTTGACGGCGGCGCAGTTGCGGCGATGCGCGGCAAGACGTTCTAGTTGCACCTGTCGATCCATTCGTTGAGCGCAATCCAATGCTGCTCACGTGTTGCTGCAAGATTCTGGCAGTGGGCCGCTTGCGGCATTATTTGCAGTTCGACCGATTTTGCTGCGGGAAAGTAGCCCGGTTCGCGCTCGGGTGCGGGACTGGTATCAATCTCGCTCTGAACGATCAGAACAGGGATGATGATCTGTCTAGCGTCGTCATGGACGACGCCGGGAGTCAACGCCGCACGTCCCAGTGTCGACGGTGTCAATGAACCGTTCGCTTCGTCGGCTTCTACAATCTCGAACGGAACGTCTGGCCAGTAGAACAGCTTGCGCATCGCTTCGCGCGGTGTAGCAAGGTAGCCATCGGGAACGAGACCAGCCTGCAGCTCGTTCACGTCGGTATCGCCAAGCACCATGGGTTCGTTCGCCCAGCCAAGAACGGCCACCCGATCGAACACCGGATGTGCCGCAGCCTGCGAGATGATCATCATGCCGCCCATCGAATGACCCACGCCGGTGACGCTGACCTTGCGGCCAAGCCCTTCCAGAACCTGCGTCAGCGCCGCTGCATGCGCGCAGGCGATAGTCGCGCGGCTCAGCTTGCTTTCCGCTTCGGGCCGGGTGCTTTCACCCATGCCAAGCATGTCGATAGCCAGCACGGCCTTGCCGCGATCGCAGAACCAGCGGGCAAAGCTGTAGCTCTCATCGGCAAAGGATGGATTCCAGTAGTGACGCGTGTAACCTCCGCCGTGAATGGCAAAGACAAGGTGCTCACCATGCTCTCTCCAATTGTCAGGCGTGTGAAGGCTCGCGGCGATCTCAACCGTCTCGTCAATCCCCGCCGCAGCGGTCACGTTGATTACCATGTCAGCTGATTTCATCGCCCGTCGCTCCTTGTTGAAGCTCATGGCTTGGACCAGCACCTGCGGCATACACCTGTCGGGAGAAAGGTTAATGCGTCAGGCACTGGGTGAAAGTAGGCTGGGACTGGAAAAGGAACTGTTGGGAATGAGCGAAGACGGCCTGGCCTGGGAAAAGCTGATCGAAGGTTTGCGCCCGCTTGGCGACGCCATGCGCGAACGCATGCCGGAAAGGTTGCGGGACGATCCGCAGATCATGGCGGAATCGATGCGTCTGCTGCTGGCCGGCCTGGCGCGCGCAAGCTCGGATGCGATGGTCGGCAATCGGCAGCACCCCATGTTCGTGCCCGAACTGAATATCGCCCAGAACATTTTTCAGCCCAATGCCGACACGATCTACAAGTCCGCCATTATCGAAAAGGGGGGCAGTTACCTGCTGCGCGGAGATCGAGGCACTGTGCGCATGATCATTCTTGCCCAGATGGGGCCGGATACCCTGCGTACTGGGCAGCATAGCCCGCTGCTGGGGCAGATAGACTTCGATGATCTCACGCTTGGCGAGAACGGGGCTTTTGAGCTGATCATCTCGCCGCAGCGGCCTGTTGGCTATGAAGGTGACTGGTATGAGCTGGATCCGCAGTGCGAGAAACTGATGGTGCGCATCGTTTCCTGCGACTGGGGGGTAGAGCGAGAGCCGCGCTTTGGCATCACCCGGCTGGATGTCGATAAAGCGAAAGGCCGGCTTTCGGTCGCGGATCTGCACGCCGCCTTCGATGAAATGCCTTTTATTTCGAGCGTATGCGCCTTGGCCTTCCCAACCCACGTGGAGAATCTACGCAACGAAGGTTTTCTCAACAAACTGAAAATATTCGACGTTTCGCAGATGTCCGGCCTGAGGGGGCAGTTCTACTATGAAGGGGCATACGAACTGGATGATGATGAGGCCCTGATCAGCGAAGTGCGCGTGCCCGAAAGCTATCGCTACTGGTCGATAATCCTCACCAACGAAATCTATGAAACAACTGACTGGTACAACAATCAGGCAAGCCTGAACGACAAGCAGGGGGTCGTCGATCCCGACGGGGTGTTCCGCACGGTCATATCTGCGCGCGATCCGGGTGTGCATAATTGGCTCGACACATCGGGGTATCGAAGTGGCGCGCTCCAGGGCCGCTGGTTTGAGGCCAGTGAAAGGCCGATGCCTACCATAAGAAAGGTCAAGACCGCCGATATTCTGTCGCATCTGCCGAAATCGACACGGCGTGTAAGCCCCGAACAGCGCAACGAGGCGTTGCGCGACCGTCGGCTTGCCGCGCAGATGCGGATCATCTGGTAAGCGCCAGAACTTATAACGGAGAGTGATAATGGCTTCCGCCCCGGCAAGAGACATTCCGTCCCATGTTCCCGCCGATAAGGTGGTGACGCTTGACTTCTTCAAGCGCGAGAACACCAATGTGTGCCCGCAAGAAGTGATGCTGCCCGAAATACACCGCACGCTTCCACCGCTTACCTGGTGCACCAACATCTTCCCTGGCGACCAAGGGGGCTGGCTGCTGACCAAAGTTGAAGACATGCACACTGTGCTGCGCGATCCGGACAACTACACCAAGAACGGGATGGGCAAGTTCGCCCAATCGATCGGTGAAGACTGGCTGGTGATCCCCACAGAAACCGATCCGCCCGAGCATGGCGAATATCGCAAGGCGCTGAACCCGTTTTTCGCACCGCAAAAGATCGCAAGGATGCGCGATGAATTGCATGAACGTGCCATCCGTCTGATTGATACCTTCAAAGACGACGGCCACTGCGAATTCGTGGACGCATTCTCCGCTAAGTTCCCGATTTTCATCGTGCTGGACTTGCTGGGCTTGCCGCAAGAACGGATGCCGGAATTTCTTGAATGGGAGAAGAACATCTTCCACACCAACGATTTCGAACTTCGCACGCGTTCGGTTCGCAAGGTGGTGGACTACCTGAACGAGGTGATCGCAGAGCGCCGCGCCAATCCTGGCGACGACTACATCAGCGGCATCTTCGATTACGAGATCGAGGGTCGCAAGTGGAACGACAAGGAAGTCTTCGGCCACTGTTTCAACCTGTTCATAGGCGGCCTTGATACGGTGACATCGCTGCTGGGCAATATCTTTACCTACCTCGCGAAGAATCCGGACAAGCAACAGGAACTGCGCGATGATCCCAAGAAGATCGTGCTGGCGGTGGAAGAATTCCTGCGTGCCTTTGCGCCGGTCAGCGTGTTCCGCATAGCTGCGCGGGAAATCGAAATCCACGGCCAGAAGATTCTGCCGGGCGACTATGTGGGCATTTCCACGCCAATCGCCGGCTATGATCCCGATTACTACGAAGACCCGCAGGAAGTGCGCTTCGATCGCAAGGCGCCGCATATCTCGCTGGGCTTCGGCATCCATAAGTGCCTGGGCATGCACCTGGCGCGCATGGAATTGCAGACGGCACTGGAACACTGGCTGAAACTGGTGCCGCCCTTTCGCGTCGCGGATGGCTTCGAGATCCAGTACCACGTGGGCAACATTACCCACGTGCCCAAGCTTGAACTGGCCTGGGACGTCTAGTGGGCTGAGCCGGATGGGTCTTGGTTAATTGCCTCGCTGCCTGTTCGACGGCTCGTCAGGCCTGATGCATATCGACATGGAAACGTGACAGGCGAAGCGAAGCGATCTTCCATTCGCCATCCACGCGCCGATAAGTCTCGTGATACTGCCCATATCCTGTGATCGAGCCAACGCCTTCTATAGGTGATCTGCCCGGCCGCCAAACGACCCGATCCCGCATCGCCCAGACCGCCCGGGCAGCGTCCGGGCCGGTCAGTTCGATTTCGGGTGTGTGGACCTGGTGACTGCTGGAAGCGTGATCCACGGCGAACCGAACCTGCGCGACGATTGCCTCCAAGCCCGTAACGGGATCCAAGCCGGTATCTTCGCGCACGTCCATGGTGGCGTCAGCGGTGAAGAGATTGGCAAATCCGGCCCAGTCCTTAGTATCCAGGAAGCGGCAATAGCGTGCCTTCACGTCCTTGATCGCTTCTTTTGCCAACAGATCGGCAAGGCCATGTGTTGTGGAATTCATGAATACCTCCAAGAATGGCTAAGCTGGCAGTCCAGATGAAGTGGCTTGCCTGCCTTTGGGAAGGTTGCGAACCGGTTTCCCGGGTTGACCTAGGGGCACTAGAACAATGGAGCTTTCAAAATGACGGAACCCGGTACGCAAGCGCTGTTCGATAAGTTCGGCACCTATATTCTGCCCGGCCGGGTCGAAGACCCGCGTCGCGGCATTGAAGAGGCGCAAGAGGCCGAACGCATTGGTCTTGGCGCAGTGTGGATTTCCGAGCGCTTCGCTCTGAAAGAGCCTGCGGTGCTGGCAGGCACGGTTGCCGAAGCGACCAACAAAATTCGTATCAACGGCACATTCTATGCCACCATGCGACATCCGCTGGTCACGGCGAGCATCGCCAACATGATGCAGGCTATGAGCGGCAATCGCTTTGGCATCATGTTCGCGCGGGCCGTGCCAGCCTACATGAAGATGATGGGCGCGCCGGTAATTACCATGGAAAGGCTGGCCGACTACATTTCGATTTATCGCCGCCTTTGGGATGGAGAGACGGTGTCCTACGAAGGCGTGCTGGGCAAGTTTCCCACGCTCAAGCTGACCGATTTCCACGACGGGCCACGCCCTCCGGTGATCTTTACCGCCATCGGCCCGAAGAGCCTGGCCTTCGCGGGCGAGCATTGTGACGGCGTGCTGCTGCATCCTTTCGTATCGCCCACGGGCGTGGCGAACAGCGCCAGGATCGTGCGCGACGCAGCCGAGAAGGCAGGCCGCGATCCGATGTCGGTGCGGATCTACCATAATATCATCGTGGCGCCTGACTTGCCGAAGGACGAGGAAGATGCCGTGGTGCGCGGGCGCGCCATCACCTATTTCGAGCTACCCGGCTTCGGCGACCTGATCGTGGAGATCAACGAGTGGGACAAGGCCGTGCTAGACAAGGTTCGTGCTCATCCCAAAATCGCTTCCCTTGGCGGTAAGCCCGCAGACCAGGCCTATACGCGCCAGGAACTGGTCGATGTGGGGCAGCTGTTGCCGCAGCAATGGATCGATGAAGGGGCAGCCGTTGGCTCTGCTGCGCGCTGCGCAGATCAGCTTATGGAATATCTGGATGCAGGGGCGGATGAAATCCTCCTGCATGGTGCGGCGCCAAAGGACATGGGGCCGCTGACCCAGGAACTGAAGCGCGCGCTGGCGCAGAAGGCCGACTGATGACTCCATCGCAAGTTCAGCAGCGCCTGCGCGACTGGCTTGAAGCCAATGTCGAAGGGTGGCGCGACGTACAGATCCAGCCGCTGGAAGTTATCACAGGATCGGGCTTTTCGGCGGAAATCTTTTTCGTCGACGTGCAGTTCAACGATGCCAATGGCGCGCAGGCTAAGACGCTGGTGGTGCGCCGCCAGCCGCAGGATCACGAGGTTGTGTTCGGCTCCAGCCTGAAGCTGCAGGGGCAAATGATCGCGGCGCTTGATGTGCTGGGTTCGATACCCGTGCCGGAGTGGATCGGGATGGAGCTCGATCCCTCGGTGTTGGAAATGCCTTTCATCTTGATGGGCCGGGTGGATGGCCACGCGGCTACGCAGAACCCCAATTACAACAAGGCCGGCTGGCTGGCAGACATGGCGCCCGCCCAGCGTGCATCCACCTGGCGCAATGCCGTAGAAGCCTATGCCGGGATGGCCAGCATAGACTGGCAGGGCGACGGTTTCGACTTCATGGCGCGTCCTGACTGGGGTGAGCCGGGGCTTGACCAGTACCTGGGCTATATCGAGGCGTGGTATCACGGGTGCCGCAAGGACCGCGAGATGCCCTATGTCGACACCGCCATCGATTATATCCGTACGCACCAGCCGCAGGATACTCCCGTCAATGTGTTGTGGGGCGACAGCACGCCTTCCAACGTTATGTTTGCCCCCGATGGCAGCGTGAGCGCGCTAATTGACTGGGAACTGGCAGCGCTTGGTCCGGCAGAGCTTGATCTTGCGTGGTGGCTCTATTTCGATGACCTGTTCAGCCGCCGCTTCGGTGTCGAGCGGCTCGAAGGCTTGCCCACTCGAGACGAGACAGTGGCAATCTGGGAAGCGGCCACGGGCCGCAAGGCCCAGCATCTCGACTACTACGATATCGTGGTAGCCTTGCGCATGGCGCTGGTGGCTGTTGGCGCCTTTGACCGGCAAGTGGCGATCGGCAATATCCCGCATGAAAACCTCTCCCTCAACGCCAATTTCATGACGCTTTACCTTGCGGAACGGCTGGGTATGGACCTTCCCGAACTGGGGCCGGATTTCTATGCGTTCATGAGCAAATTGACGCCCGTTGACGAGAAAAAGGAAAGTTAGCAGCTGCGATGCTGGCCCACAAGGCCAATCCGGGAGAGTTTGATGATCAAGCAAACCGATGCCACCTTGCCTCGCGATCCTGCAACGGAAGAGGCCGTCATTGCCGCCTGGCTGGAGAGTAAGCTTGGCTGTAGTGAAGTCACGATCCGGCGGATGCATCGCTGGCGCCCCATCTACGAGGCCGAAGCTGTCCGTGACGGCAAGTGTGAACGCTATTTCCTGAAGGGCGAGCGGACCTGGCCGACGCATCCCTATCCACTGAAATACGAATGTGATGTGCAGCGCGTGCTGTCGCAAAGCGGTATTCGTGTGCCGGAAATCGTTGCCTGGATACCTGACCCTGCAACAATCGTAATGGAATGGGTTGAGGGCGGGCGTGATGCTGGTCTGATCCAGCAGGCCATTGAAAGCGGTTCGCAGATGACCCCGGATCGCTGGCAGGCCAGCCTGACTTACATGGATCGACTGGCCGAGGTGCACGCCATCCCGGTGGAACGCTTCGTGGCCGTCGGTGCAGAGGCTCCAAGCGACAATGCAGACCTGATGCTGGCCAGTTTCGAACGGTTCGATGCAATGGGCCGCGATGCCGGTATTTCGGACCCGTTCCTAGCTTTCATGGGCGGTTGGCTGCGGCGCAATTGCCCGCAAAACCGCGCTGGTTCGGCGTTTCTGACCGGCGATTGCGGGCAGTTCCTTTCCCATGGACCGGACGTGACCTGTCTGATGGATTTCGAGATCGGTCACATCGGAGATCCGATGCGTGACCTTTCCTGTTATCGCGGGCGCCACCCGATCGAGAACATGGGCGACCTACCCGCTTTGTTCGAACGCTACGCCAAGACCTCAGGCACCCCAATCGACTGGCACGGCATGGCCTTCCACACTGTCGCCTTCCTGACCGAGGCCTATTACGGTCCGCTGATCGGCTTGCACGACAAAGGGCCGGACGGGGACTGGGTCGAAAGCTTTGTGCAGGTGGCCATCATTGGTCGCCGTGCGCTGGAAGCTCTGGCAGAGATTGAGGGCATCGCGCTGGACGAGATTGCACTTCCCGAACCGGAGCAAACACCGCTGGAAGACCTGGCGTTGGCGCGGCTATCCGCCGAAATCTCCCGCTTGCCGGACCATGAACAGATGCAGGGATGGCAACGCAAGGTGCTTGCTTCCCTGCCGCAGATGCTTGCCAATATCGGCCATTACAGCCGCTGGCGCGAAGACAGCTATCTGGCCGATATTGCCGAACTGACCGGACAAGCATGCAGCGGCGTGGCCGATGGAGACCAGTCGTTGCAGGGCTTCATCGCTAGTGCTCGCCCGCAAGAGGATGCCGCGCTGGTTCGCATCCTGCACCGAAAGCTTTTTCGAGACTGCCTGATCGTCGCTGGACCGAATGCCCCGGCCGATCATATCGCATTATCTAGGATTGAACCTGTGCTGCACCTGGATAACGAGTCTCAGGCGCTCTGACAGTTGCCGCCGGCTATATGCCAAACTGCTCCAACATCCTGTATCCACTACTTCGGCATGATCCAGCCGCTCAGCCTGCCTTTGGCCTCGGATTCTTGAGCCAGTTGCGGATGAACCGGCCTCACAAAAGACAGGGTTCTGCCGATTTAATCCTGCCAGAAGGGTCTGGCCCCGAATTCGGCAATGCGATAGCAGCAATCAAGGGGTTCCGGGTTGAAGGCGCAGCCGCTAACGCGAAATGAGGGGTCTGCACGGTCGGATCCGTCGGAGACACAAACAATGGCAAGGACGCCGCGCGAAATCATAGATGAAGGCAGGCTGGGTGGATGGCAAGTCGCCGCGCTAGGGATGACTATCCTGCTCAATGCGCTGGATGGCTTCGACGTCATGTCGATCAGTTTTGCCGCACCGGGCATTGCCGCGGAATGGCAGGTTCCGCAGGATGTGCTGGGCTGGGTGCTTTCGATGGAACTGATCGGCATGGCCGTCGGGTCGATCCTGTTGGGCGGCATGGCCGACAGGTTTGGCCGGCGACCTACCATCCTTGGTTGCCTGTCGGTGATGGGCATCGGCATGCTGATGGTGCCAAGTGCGACTGGGGTTGAACAGCTTTCCGCATGGCGACTGCTGACCGGGCTGGGCATCGGCGGCATGCTAGCCGCGCTCAATGCCACTGTCGCGGAATTCTCGAACGCGCGCTATCGCAGCCTTGTGCTTCCGCTGATGGTGACTGGATATCCGCTTGGTGCATTCTTCGGCGGAATGATGGCTGCAAGCGTGCTTGATGCAGGCGAGTGGCGCGGGGTTTTCTATCTGGGAGCGGGTTTGACCATTGCGGCCATCCCGTTGGCCTACTGGCTTATCCCGGAAACGCCCGACTGGCTGGCCGACCGGCGGCCACCCACCGCTTTGCAACGAATCAACAAGACTCTACACAGGTTTGGTCTGCCGCAGGCCGAGGCCCTGCCTGAAGCGGTTAGCCAGCAGCAGCGAGGATCGCTATCCGATATCTTCAAGCCGCCGTTGCTTTCCCGCACGGTGCTTCTGACGATCGCCTATCTCACCCATGTGACGGCTTACTATTACTTCGTGAAATGGATACCCAAGCTGGTGGTCGACATGGGTTTTGATCCTGCCGCAGGCGGGGATGTGCTGACCAAAGCGATGCTGGGCGGCGCTATAGGCGGCGGATTGCTGGGCGTGGTTGCGCTGAAGATCGGGATCAAGAAGGCCACGGTTATCGCCCTTGCCGGTGCCTTCGTAATGCTCAACGTTTTTGGACGCGCTCCAGAGGATGTGGCCATGCTCGGCTGGATCGCCGGGGTTACGGCTTTCTTCTCCAATGCGGCGGCAGTCGGATTCTATGCCTTGTTGGCCATGGCATTCCCGCCGCATGTGCGCGCGACCGGCACGGGGTTCGGCATCGGCTTTGGCCGGGCAGGGGCAGCCATGGGGCCTGCGCTCGCCGGAATCCTGTTTGCGCTGGGCTTTGAGGTGGCCACGGTCTCGCTGATTATCTCGATTGGCTCCGCCATCTCGATCGTTGCCATCCTGTTGGTGCGGATAACAAGCAACGCGCGGGCCACCTGATGGGCATCTTCACGCACAATTGTGTCGGCACCAATGATATTGAGAGATCGGGTCGGTTTTATGATGCCTGTCTCGCGCCGATTGGCATAAGGCGGCTGGGAGCTTTCCTCGAACAGGGGCTGGCCTATGGCGATCGCGCGGCCGAATTCCTGGTCCTTCGGCCGATAGACGGCGAAGTTGCCATACCAGGAAATGGCGTGACGATCGGCTTCAAGGCACCTGACAGGCAAGCTGTTTCGGCCTTCCATGCTGCTGGGCTGGCCGCGGGCGGTAGCGATGCGGGTGCTCCGGGACCGCGCGGCGCAGTGCCGCATGCCTTCGGCGCATACTTGCTGGACCCCGAAGGCAATAAGATCTGCGCCTACTGCTTCAAGCCCCCAGCAGGCTGATCTTAGCAAACCCGTTATCGATCACGCATTGCTCAAAACCATTGCGATAAGCACGGAAAAGCAGCGTGTCGCCGTCCTGCCAGATGTGCGTACTGATCGTGTCGCCAGGATAGACGGGAGCAGTGAAACGCACGTTCATTTCGTGCAAGGCCGATGCAACGCCGCGGCATGCGGCGTGCATGATCGCCCGCCCAACAATTCCCATAGTGCACAGCCCATGCAGGATCGGGCGCTCGAACCCCACCGAAGCCGCCGTCTCAGGATCGATATGAAGCGGGTTCCTGTCGCCTGACAGGCGATAAATCGCCGCCTGCGCCAGGCTCGTCGGCAAGGAAAGAGCGAAATCGGGATCGCGGCCGGGGATCTGCGAGTGCGGTTCCGCCGGCAGGCTGCGTTCACCGCCAAAGCCGCCAGCCCCTTGGACGAACCAGATTTCAGATGTTTCCGCCACCAGTACGCCGCTGAGCGTGCGCACTTCCTTCTTGGCTTGGATCAGCGCGGGGTTTCCCGGCCCCTTGTCAGCCAGGTCAGTCACCCTAGTGGTGCCGATCAGGGTTCCTGCAGATTCAAGCGGGGTGTGGATCTTCAGCCGCTGTTCGCCGTGCAGGATCGATAGCCAGTCCAGCCCGCTGCCCGGGTCCATCGCCCAGAAACCCGGCGTACCCAACACAAGTGCTATGGTCGGCAAGACCTGCAGGTTACGTTCGAATACCAGGCTGGTCTCGTCGATCTCGCTGGCAAGCCCGGCGCCGACGCCTAACGCATAGATGATCACATCGCGCGGGTCGTAATCGTCCTGCGTCTGCGGGATCCGATAGGAAAGCAGCTTTTCGGTATCGAGCGGTGCGGTCATCAAACTAGGGCCTTCTTGAGTGCGTTCAAGCTGTCACGGCGCGAGCGCATCGTAATTTGTGCGTCGGCTGCCATCTGAAATCCGTGGAAGCAGCCGGGATAGACGATCAGCTCCGTTGGTACGCCCGCGCGGAGCAGTCTCCGACAATAATCCACGCACTCGTCGACAAACAGATCGAGTGCGCCAACAGCGATAAAAGTTGGCGGCAGGCCTTCATGGTCGGTTGCCCTCAGCGCAGAGGCGTAGGGGGATAAATTTTCGCTGCCCAGATAGGCCTTTCGGCAATAGGCGCTGGACTGCCGGGTCCAGACGAATTCTCCGGTGAACGGATTGGCTTCCGCGCCTTCATGAATTCGATCATCAAGGCGCGGCGCCTCCAGCAGTTGAAAAGCGAGCTGAATTCCCCCTTCATCTCGTGTCATCAGGGCAAGGCATGCCGCCATAGCTCCGCCTGCGCTTTGTCCGGCCACTGCAATGCGTCGCTTGTCGATCCCCAGTTGCTGCGCCTCGCCATGAAGCCAGTGCAGCGCATCCTGCGCATCCTCCATCGGGCCGGGAAAGGGGGTTTCGGGTGCCAGCCGATAGTCGACAGACAGCACGAGGCAATCCAGCTCAGCTGCCCATTGCATCAGCTCCGCCTGGTTCATCTCCGGGCTGCCCATCACATGGCCGCCGCCGTGAAAATGCAGGATTGCCGGTGCAGAAGGTGCCATGCTGGACGGGCGTATCATCAGGCACCGGATCGTGCGGCCCGGTTCGCGCGACTGAACGGCCACTTCGCGTTTTTCTACAGGCAAGTCCGGCAAGGCCTGATCGGCCAGCATGCTGGTGAACATTCCGCGCATTACTGGCAGGCTTTCGTCGGAAAGCGTCAGAGGCGGAAAGTTGTCGGCAAGTGCGAGCAATTCCTGGTCGACAAGATGGCGAGTGGAAATGGGCAATTCCTCTAACTTGCAATGTAGCGCCGATCTCTTCGGCGCGAGCGCTTAGCGCTTGCCCTTTCGGGCGATAGGGACAAACGAGTTAGCCCGGTTTATCCTGTTACCTTGCAGCAATGTCTGCGTTTCTGGCACATAAGCTGGTGAGAGAGGAAGGAAAGCCGTGCCGAACCAGTGCAGCGGATTGGCTCAAACCAATTTACCCGCCCGATTGATCGGAGGCGCGAGATGACGCGCGGACGCCCTATGCATTCCTCTGCGGTTACTATTGATCGCATTCTCAATGCGGCGCGCGATGCATTTTCCCGTTTCGGTTTTGACGGTGCGCGGCTGGACGAAATCGGCAAGGCAGCGGGCGTTTCGAAACAACTCGTCTATCACTATTTCAAGACCAAGGATGAGCTTTACGGCGTGGTGCTTGATCGCATCGCAGTGGAAGTGCTCGAAATGCTGGATGGCCCAAACTACGAGCAGATGACGCCGACCGAGGCAATCGAAGCGCTGGTGGACCGCATCATGCAGAACTTCGTGGAACGACCATATCTCGTGGGCATCACCGTGGACCAGTCGCTGCACAAGGGAGAGCATGTTTCGCGCAGGTCGCAATACCTGCCTTCGGTCCGTACCTTCGTGGAAAATCGCGTTGTTCCTATCCTGCAGCGTGGAGAGGCCTCAGGAGAGTTGCGTGCCGGCGTAGACCCCTACCTGTTCTACTGGTCGGTCTTTTCGCTGGCGACCGGGGTGTTCTTCGAAGACTGGTCGATGGCAGAAACCAGCGGCATAGATTTCACCACTGATGCCGGGCTTGCCACTTGGCGAAAGCACGTGACATTGCTTGTGCTCGGCGGTCTCTCCGCGAGTGCTTTACCCGGATAAAAAGTCCTCTCTTTCCTGGCGCCGCCTTCTGCTTAATCTGAGGCCAAGAAGAAAAAGCGATACGGGAGATTGCAAAAATGGCTTCTTACCTGGTGGGGGTCGTCAAGAAGCACGACTACGAGAAATATGGCGAATACGCCGCCGCCGGTTTCCGGCTGATTGATGGCGTGGAGGTCGAAGTGGCTTTCGCCGAGGACCCCGAGGTCCTTGAAGGAGAATTTCCCGCCACCACCATTATCATTATGAAGTTTGCAGACGATGACGGCGCACGCAACTGGTACTTCTCCGAGGGGTATCAGGAAGTAATCCCGCTTCGCCACGCCGGTGCCGATACGCTGTTCAACATCACCTTCAAGGCTTGAGGCTAGCGATCCAGGGAGTGCAACATGAGCAATTTCAAGCATCTTTTCAGCCCATACCGGATCGGCAGTCTCGATATTCCCAACCGCGTATTCATGTCTCCGCACGGCATGGTCGGGTTGGGAATCGGGACTGACGCGCAGGTCGGATACTTCGAAGCGCGTGCCAAGGGTGGCTGTGGCTTTATGGTCATCGCCAGCTGCCAGGTTGTGCCCGCACCCATGGTTCCCCCGGGATGGTTTATCGAGGCCTATAACCGTGATCACATTCCCGCGATCAGGCGTATCGTCGATGCCGCCCACAGGCATGGCAGCAAGATCGCCGTACAGGGCGTGTGGATGCAGGCAGATCCCACTGCTGGGCAGGGTTCCGGCGCGGCACCGCACACGGTATTGAGTGATACCCAGCCGCGTTCCATGACAGTGCAGGAAATCAGGGCTCTCGCCGAAGCGCACATCGTAGCTGCCCAGCACGCGGAAGAAGCCGGAGCGGACGGATTCGAATTTCCCATCGGCGGTGGGGCCGGCATGCAAAGCTTTACCTCGCCCTTGTATAACAAGCGCACCGACGAATATGGCGGCAGCCTCGAAAACCGGATGCGGGTGGTAATGGAAATCGTCGACGGCATCCGCGCCCGGTGCAAGCCAGATTTCGTAATCGGCATCGCTGTGAATGCGGACGATACGACTCTGGGCGGCGATGGCCTGAGCGAAGGGCAAGCCATGTGCAAGCTGCTGTCGGACAGCGGCAAGGTGGACTGGCTGCGGATCACCGCGCGCGGGCAGAAGCCGCAGATGACGCATTACCATTATCCCTCTTCCTACCTGGGAGAGCAGGGCACCCATGTCTACGCCGCGGCAAAGGTGAAGGAAGTCGTCGACATTCCGGTGGTCAGCGGTGGGCGGATTCTCGATGCCGCCTATGGCGACCAGCTGATCGAGGAAGGCAAGCTCGATATGGTATTTGTCGCGCGATCGGTGATTGCGGATGCGGAATGGGCCAACAAGTCGCGGACGGGGCAGAAGGAAGAAATCCGCGCCTGCATCGGCGATCTGGAAGGGTGCTTCCTGCGATCTTGCATTGGCCATCCGGTGGGCTGCACGGTCAATCCAGAGGTTGGAAGCGAACACCTGCCCGAGCCGGTTGCGGTGCCAGAGCCGAAGCGCGTGGTCATCGCCGGCGGTGGCCCGGCAGGCTTGCAGGCCGCCTACGATGCGGCGCGGCGCGGACACCGTGTCACGCTGCTGGAGAAGTCAGACAGGCTTGGTGGCCACGTCACCCTGCAGGCACAGTTACCCGGCCTGGAAGACCGTAGCGACATTATCCGCTGGCTGACGCTGCAAATCGGAAAACTAGGTGTTGATGTGCGGCTGAATACCGAAGCAACGCCCGAATTGTTGGCAGAACTGGGCGCGCAAGCGGTAATTGTGGCGACTGGTGCCCGCTATACCGCCAGCGGGGTCAGCAAGAACCAGCTGGAAGGCGTTGCCGGAGCAGAGCTGGAACACGTGCTGACGCCGGAGGACGTGCTGCTGGATAACGTGCGAACGGGCCAACGCGTGGTTGTATACGACAACACCGCTTACGAAGTGGGCCCCGGCATTGCAGAGCTGCTGGCCGACCAGGGTAAAGAGGTGTTCCTCGTGACAATCGACAGCGGCATTGCCATGTCGGTTAGCGAACTGGGCGTGAACAAGGTTCTGGCCAAGCGCGTTCTGCCCAAGGTTTCGTTCTATCCTCTAACCCGGATCGGACAGGTTGATCCTGTAAACGTGAAGCTGGTGCATACCGCTACCGGCGAGGAAACGCTGCTCGAAGACATCGATAACACGATAATGATCACCTCAAAGCCGCCGGAAGAGGCACTTTTCCATGCCTTGCAGGGCAGCGGGCTGGAAGTGCAGATAATCGGTGACGCCCGCGAAGCGCGATGGAGCGTGTTTGCCACCGACGAGGCAATCAAGGACGGACGGCGAGCGGCGATGGCGCTCTGAACCATCGATCTTGCGTTCGGCAGGGGTGTCGAGCGCTAGGCCTGGACGCTCTCTGCCAACACCGGGTGGCGATCGGCCCAGGGCATCAGCTCGGAGAATGTCTTCGCCGCGCGAAAAACCCGTTCGTCTGCAAGGTGCGGTCCGATGATCTGGAGACCTACCGGCATGCCGTCGACAAGACCACAGGGCACCGATGCTGCGGGCAAGCCAAGTACGTTGGCGATATATGTGTAATTGGTACTGATGTGATCGATTGAATACGTGTCGGTATAGGGTTGGTCCCACTCGCCGTCCGGGATGAGGGGGGCAATCTGGCCGACCGTTGGCGTGCAAATAAGGTCGAAACTGGAAAACACGCCTTCGATCCATTGCACCAGCCCGCGCCGCAGCTCGAACAATCGCGTATAGTCCGCTGGTGAGAACAGGGTGCCGCCGGCGCCCTCAATCTGCCCAAGCATGCCCATCACCGGCGGGGTGAGCAAGGCGCGCTGCTCTGCGTCGAAGCCCAGCAGGCGACCGGTGCGGCGGTAGGAATATTCGTTCATGCCGATGAACACCGGCCATGCCTGCGCGTCGGGCAGAACGATTGATGCCTCGTCAACACTTGCGCCGGCACTGGCAAGAAGCGAGGCTGCCTGCCCGGCAAGTTCCAGCACACGGTTGTCGACCGCGGGGATGACGCCCCAATCGGCAGACCAGCCAATTTTCAGGCCCGCGATGCCCGCGTCGAGTCCGCTGAGCAAATCGGGCGCGGGTGCATCGATGGTGCTTGGATCGCGGGCATCCCTGCCGGAGATAATCTGCATCATGATTGCGCCGTCCCGCACATCCTGCGTGATCGGTCCGGCAGATGCCATGTGCACGCTGACCGGAGTGCGCATGGGAACCCGGCCCGCGCTGGGCTGAAATCCGAAAACCCCGTTCAGGGCTGCCGGTATTCGGGTGGAGCCACCGCCATCGCTGGCGATTGCCCAAGACGTCATGCCCATGGCAACGGCTGCAGCTGCGCCACCGCTGGATGCGCCTGAAATTCGGTTAGTATCCCAGGGATTGACGCATTCTTCCGCCAGCAGGTTCTTGGTTCTTGGAAAAGTCGCGAATTCGGGTGTCTGGGTCTTGCCAATGATGATGGCACCGGCGTTGCGAAGCCGTTCAACCAGAATTTCATCTACGTCCGGCACGTTTTCGGCGAAGATTCTGGAGCCTTGCGTGGTGCGAAGGCCGCTCGTCGCGTAGAGATCCTTGATCGAAATCGGTATGCCGTGCAGCGGCCCTACTTCGTCACCATTCAGCAGCGCCCGCTCTGCGTGCTCCGCCTTTTCCAGCGCGCCATCGTGATCCACCGTGAGGTAAGCGTGGATGATCGGATCGAGCCGTGCGATCCTGTCCAGTGCGGAACGCACCAGCTCGACAGGTGAGATCTCACGTTTCTGCAATAGTTGCTGCAGTCGCCAGGCCGGAGTCCACGCCAGTTGATCCTCCAATGCGGAAGGCGCGGCGGCTACAATCCTGGAACCGAGGCCGGTGATGGACATAGCAGCTGTTGCCTTGGCCAACCCTGCCATCGCTTGCCGACGCGAAATTTGGCTGTTCCTGATCATATTCGTGGATTCTGTTTCGATGCAAATTGGTGTGCGTGAACGAGAAAAGGCCGGGCATCGCTGCCCGGCCTTTCGTGTTCACCCGGACTTCTCCGAGAGAAAAGTTTGCTGGCTTACCACCGCAGCGATGCCGTGACGCCATAGGTCGCCGGCGGTGCCGGATTGTAGGAGACGAAGCCCAGCTGACGATAGCTGTTGAACAGGTTCTGGCTATACTTTTCGCCGAAGATATTTCGGCCCCAGATCGCCACTTCGATGTTCGGATCGTCGAACTGGATCGTCGCACGGGCATTCACCGTATTGTAGCTAGGCAGCGTGCCCAGTGCGTTTGCGGTGTTCACCAGAGCGACCGCAGTATCGCGCTGTGCCTGGGTCAACGCGGGATTGGTAAGATCCGCTGTTTCCTGTCCGAAGTTGCGGGCATCGGTGTAGTTGTAGTCTACGTGCAGCGAGATTTCTCCGAAGTCCGCGAAGAACGTCTGAGTTGCGCCAATATTGATGGTCCAGTCCGGAACCTGCGCAACGTCCTCGCCGCTCCGGTCGAACGTTCCGTTCGTTCCGATGTCAATAAAACTGCCATCTTCATATTCTGACCAGAGGCGCGCAACGGCACCTCTGATTTCCATGCCCTCCCAAGGCAAGGCGCGGCCTTCGAACTCGATGCCGTGCGTTTGAACATTGCCTGAATTCTGGGCGAATTGGGTCAGTCCGCCGTTCACGATGCCGTTGACGATGTTCTGTGCACCCTCACGCCAGACATGGAACGCTGCGATGTTGGTTTGGAGCCTGTTGTCCAGGAATTCTCCCTTCAGGCCAATCTCAATATCGCGGACATCCTCCGGCGAGAATGATTCAGAGCCGACCGGTGCCGGCCGCGTGTTGAAGCCACCCGAAAGCGATGCCCCCCCGGTCTTGGCGTAAACCAGGACGTCGGGATTGATCTGGTAATCGAGGCTGAAGGTCCATGCCGGGTAGCTGAAGCTGGCTTCGAAAGGAGCATCGCAAGGAGTAGGTGGGGTCGATCCGGTATTTGGGCCAACCCGGCAGCTGCTTGGCGGGATCACAACCACACCGACGCCGGAAACGAAGATCGCTTCGGGTACGCCAAGGATATTGTTTACACCGTGGCCGTTGATGCTGCGTTTGTCCCATGTGTAGCGCAGGCCAGCGGTCGCTCGCAGGTCGTCAGTGATACTGTAATTCGCCTGCGCAAAGATCGCCTTAGATGACGAACTGAAGTCCGTGTCATTGCGGCCGGATGGCGCAAGGCTGAGAGTTCCACCTAAAGCTGGCACGCTATAGAGCGCACGCGACTCGGACCGCTCGTCACCACTCTCATCGAAGTAATAGCCGCCGATGATCCATTCGAGATCTCCGGATGTCCCAGCAATTTGAAGTTCTTGAGAGAACTGGTGTTGGCGGTATTGCGACTCGAATGTGATCCCGCCTGCCGGCGTGCCGTCAAGGTCGAGCGTGTTGCCCGAATCAGAATCGCGATAGGCCGTGATTGAGGTAATCGTGACACTATCGAGATCGACTTCGAGCGTTCCTGTAAGTCCGTATGCTTCGTTGAAATTGCGCGGTGTGTTCAATTGTGGGAGCGGCCCTGTATATCGGGCAAAGCTGTCGTAAAAATTGGCTTCCGTCTGAACATAAGACGGATCGAACTGGCCCGGGAATAGCGTTGCGAGAGGGCCCGTCGGGTTGAACGCGCCAAGGGCGTGCATCGTGCCGTTGTCGTTGGAATCCAGGTATTCCCCTGAGATCGTAAGCGAGGCAGGCAACGAATCCGGGGCAATCCGTGCGGTAGCCCGAAGGGAAACGTCCGACTCAATGTCCCCGAGGGGAGAGCCGGTGAAAAGATTCTCTCCATAGCCATCGCGTTCGGTGTACCGACCCGCCAAACGGACCGACAGTTCGTCGCCTGCTATGGGCAGCGTTGCTGCAGCTTCGATCAGGCGATGATCGTAGTTGCCGATCTCACCCTTCACATATCCCGAAAATTCTCCATCAGGCTGCACCGTTGTGAAGACGACGGCACCACCAGTGGTGTTTCGTCCAAACAGCGTTCCCTGCGTGCCGCGAAGCACCTGGATGCTCTCGATATCAAGGAAGCCAAGGTTGCTCGAAATCGGGCGAGCCAGGTAGACGCCGTCGAGGTAAACGCCGACTGCAGAATCTGAAACCGAATTCGGGCTGTTTTGCGCATTTCCACGGAGCGCGAAGGTTACAATCGCAGAAGGTCCTGTGCCGGCACCGCGAGCGATCAGTCCCGGGGCGACCCGCTCTACGTCGATGGCGGTTTCGATTTGCAGCGTGTCGATGCTCTCTGCATCGACGGCAGTCACCGCAACAGGAGTGCGTTGCAAATCTTCTTCCGCACGGCGCGCAGTAACGATAATCGTACTGAAGCCACCTTGTTCTGCCTGATCCTGCGCAGTATCTCCCGAATCTTGCGCAAATCCAGGAGTCGAGAGCATCGCTATGCCAGCTGCGGATGCAGCAAGGCCGACCTTAAACGGAACTACGTTCATATTCTCATCCCTTCCCAACTAAAGCCCATGTTTGGGCCCGAAAACGTCCAGCCGAGAGTTTCCCGGCTCTGCACAGGCTGAATTATCGCATTGTCGGCCAACTGTTCCTATCGAAGGGTAGGGGGTACCGAAGGGCGTTAGCCTAGGGTCCCGATCTGTAGCAATTTAGTCACAGATCGATATCGGGCGTTGTAATGGTTGCCTCTGGGACGTTTGACTTCGCCAGAAAGAGAACGAGAAATGTCGCTTGGACCGCTTGCTGGTATCCGAATAATTGAAATGGATGCGATCGGGCCAGTGCCCTTGTGCGGAATGATACTGTCAGGTCTGGGGGCGGAGATTGTTCGCATCACACGGCCGGGCGGGCATTCGGCATGGGGCGATATCGGCGATGCCGTTTTACTGCGCGGCCGGACCCAGGTGGAAATCGATCTCAAGTCGGATAGTGGCAAGCAATCGGTGCTTGACCTGGTGGCGCTTTCCGATGGCCTTATAGAAGGTGGGCGTCCCGGCGTAATGGAAAGGCTGGGGCTGGGACCGGATCAATGCCTGTCCCGCAATCCCGCCTTCGTCTTTGGCCGGATGACCGGCTGGGGGCAGGAAGGCAGCCTCAGCAAGGCGGCCGGGCACGACATCAATTATATTGCCATGACAGGCGCCTTGCACGCCATCGGCAAGCAGGGCGAGCCGCCCACCGTTCCGCTCAATCTGGTGGGAGACTATGCCGGTGGCACCATGTTTCTGGCGCTTGGCATGGTCTCGGCCATTCTTTCTGCGCGGGGCACCGGCAGGGGGCAGATGGTCGATGCCGCCAGGGTCGATGGCGTCGCGAACCTGCTTGGCCTTTATCATGCCTTCGTGGCCAGTGGCATATGGGAGGACCAGCCAGAATCGAACCTGCTCGATGGCGCGGCACCGTTTTATCGCTGCTATCTGTGTGGTTGCGGCGGCTCGGTTGCGGTCGGCGCGCTGGAGCCGCAATTCTTCGCCTTGCTGCTTGATGGGCTGGAAGTGCCGCAGGATCGCTATCGCCAGCACGACCGCGCCCAGTGGTCCGCCATGCAGGCGGAATTCGAGCGGATCTTCGCGTCGCAATCACGTGATGAGTGGGAGAAACGATTCGCGGGAACAGACGCTTGCGTATCGCCGGTGCTGTCGTTGGTCGAGGCAACGCGCCACCCGGTGAATGACGAGCGTGGTGTGTTCCTGCGGCACAATGGCGTGATGCAGGCTGCGCCGGCTCCGCGATTTTCGGTCACGCCGGGAGATGTGAGGGAGGGCAAGGCCGCCACGGTGGACGATGTGCTGAAGGCCTGGGCTAAATCCTGATCACCCGCTTGCCGGAATTTTCCCCTCGATAGAGTCCGGCGAGCGCATCCGGGCAGGCGTCCAGCCCGTTCAAGACTTCTTCGGAATAGCGAAGCTTGCCATCGCGCACCCACTGCGCCAACTTTTCGACCGCTTCTTCCCATCTGTCCATGTAGTCGAAGACGACAAAGCCCTGCATGCGCGCGCGCTTCACCAGCAGGTGGCGTTCCACCCGGGGGCCGGTTGGCCAGGGGGACCAGCGGTCGATGGCCGCTGTGCCGCAGTTCACAACTCTTGCCCTCAGCGCCAGATGGGGCAGCACCGCATCGCTGACGGGGCCGGACGTATTGTCGAAATAGATATCCACGCCATCGGGACATGTTTCGGCAATCGCCGCATCCAGCGTTCCGGCTTTGTAATCAATGGCCGCATCGTAGCCGAATTCCTTCAGGCATTGCTGCACCTTGTTGGCACCTCCGGCAATGCCCACCGTGCGGCAGCCCAGCAAACGGCCGATCTGCCCCACGGCGGAGCCGACAGAGCCAGCCGCCGTTGAGACGACCAGCGTATCGCCGGGTTTCGGTTCTCCCACCAGCGTCAGGGCAAGTAAGGCGGTCACACCGTTGATACCCAGGACACCCAGCGCCAAAGAGGCGGGCAGGTCGGTCTGCATCACCGCGCGCACAATCGCCTCCGGCTTTATCGTTGCGAATTGCTGCCAGCCGAACCAGCCCAGCACAATCTGGCCCGCGTGCCAGTCCGGGCTGCGGCTTTCGACAATCTTGCCAACCGCGAGCGAGCGCATCACGCCGCCGATGGGAACCGGGTCCGAATAATTTCCGCTATCGGCAATCCAGCCCCGCATGGCCGGATCGACTGAAAGGAACCGATTGGCCACTCGGACCTCGCCATCCTGCAACAGGGGCAGGGCGGCCTCCTTAATGGCGAAGTCGCTTGCTTGCGCGATGCCTGATGGTCGCGAGACGAGGATGACCCTTTTGTTCAGTGCGGGTTCCGGCTGTGTCATGGCTTGCCAAGAGACAGTGTATTGGCGGTGGACCTCCTATCGCCGGGTAGGTGTTGAGGGCAGCACTCGTCTTGATGGCAAATCCAAAAGGGCGGACATCTGTCTGCACAGCGTCGATCTTGGGAGAATCACTCCAATGCGTGAA
>Ga0181563_10001350_pt1 | contig 24197 bp, 13 predicted proteins | sample 011ome_25_FD_133759 | JGI IMG/M metagenome (GOLD analysis project Ga0181563, IMG submission 133759) | Coastal salt marsh microbial communities from the Groves Creek Marsh, Skidaway Island, Georgia - 011512CT metaG (megahit assembly) | ecosystem: Environmental > Aquatic > Marine > Intertidal...
ATGTACGTAATGCTCCTAAAGAATTAGCTGAGTTAGATACGTCAGATGACTTAGGTGGTTATTGGTGGTTTGATCTTCCAGCAACTATTACAACAGGTGATGTAGTAGACGATGAAGGCCGAGCACTAGCAATTTATAATATTATTCCTGCAGGCAAGACAGCTATACCAGCTGCTGGCGGAAATATTTGGGATTATAACAATACTGAACAATTCCAAGGAAATAATAATCAAAACAGTTATATTAGAACGTTTACATCTGAAGGCGAACCTGGCGCTTATGAAAACTTTGATGTTATTAAGAGCGACCTATTTGTAGTAAGAGCTCCAAAAGATCTTACTGACATATTAAATGTTGTAACTCCTGGTAATGCTAATAATGACAAAGTTGGATTACGAGTATTAAATCTTCCTAACTTAAATGATCAATCTTATGTTGACATAACTCCTACTGGTTTACAATATTTTTGGACTAACAAAACTCATACATTGTATGATGTATGGGACGGTTATATCGAATTTGCACTAGATGAAACTGATGATTTTGGTCGTAGATATGAACCTTTAGTTGGACAATTTGTTCGTGACAAAGTAACAGGCGCAACTGCACAAATAGCGTTCTATCAAAGAAATAGTACAGAAGCAACTATATTTGTTAAAAATGTTGCTGGAGCACTACCATGGTCATTAGGCTCAGACCATGGCGAACCTGCTATAATTGAAATGCTAAGAATACCAGATAATCCTTCAGCAGTATACAGCACTACACGCTCACTAGGTGGTATTAAAACTACATCACTAGGCAGTGAAGATTTAGGCATTGGCGGAATGTGTGTATTCCAACTAGATGCAGAGCTTGATGAAGTTCCTGCAAATGACACTATTATTGGTGCAGAATATATTATATACAAAGACAGTGAAATATTAGGCCTACCGTCAGATGCAAATATACCGTCATCTGTTAACTTGGATTGGAAGAATGTATATAGAGTACCAGTAAATGGCGATGGTGAAGTATTGCCGTTAAACAATTACGGTATGTATTCAGTATATGTTAGAGAAAATGTAAGCACCTATACTCCAATAGGATCGTTTATTGTACCTGAACAAATTGATGGCTTAAGAATTGGCTCCAACATTAAGGTTGCTAAACGAAACGATCTTTATAAAGCGTTTATCGGTTGTGAAGGCAACGGAACTAGTGCTAACCCAGGACGTATTTATTTTGTAAATAGCGGAACTGATGATGAAGGTATTTTCTACAATTGGGAACTTGCAAAAGATAAAAGATACAAAGGTCAATTTGGCGAAGATAGAAATTATTATCTAAACGAAGTTGTATTTTATGATGGCGAGTTTTATACTGCTCAAACTAATATTGCCGCAGGAGATCCATTTAACATCCTTGACTGGAGTTTAGCTACTGATGACAGTATTAGAAGTATTGACTATGTTGGGTTTATTCCTAATAATACTGATAATGTTGTTAATAACGATTCTAGTTTAAAATTAGATCAAACAGGATTAATATCATTTGGTAAAGATTTTGACGTAAGTGACGACGGCGAGGTTCTAGTAGTTACAGCTGAATATAATAACGGCCCTAACAAAGTAATTGTTTATAGAAATGTAAATGATAATTACCAAAAATATCAAGAATTTGAATCTACTCAGGATAATGACGACTTCGGAGCACAAATTAGTATTAGCCAAGACGGAAGTATGATTGCAGTATCTGCACCAAACGCTAACACTAAAGATGGTGAAGAAAGAGGAACGGTATACATTTATACTTACAATTCTGCTACTGATGTAAGAGAGTTTGAATTAACACAAACGCTTACTAGTGCTGCACCTATTAGAGGTGAAGAATTCGGCGGCAATATTGATTTTGATGGTCGTATGTTGTATGTAAGTGCATTTAGTGCAGCTAGTGATGACGTTACACAGTTTGATACATACCAAACAAGATTGTATCCAGAAAGTGTTGCTAACGGTAAAAAATATATATTAAATCCAAATAGTGCCGGTACTACTGCAACAACATTTGATAATGGATTTACATCGTTTAAAAATATTATACCTAGCAATGGTGTTGTATATGCATATGACAGAATCCAAGATAGCTTAGTGTTTGGTCAAACAATTGATTTTAATGATCCTAATATTAAGTTCTTTGGTCGTAAAATTAATGTTAAGAATAATCATTTATATGTAAGCCTACCATCATACGATAACAAGGATAGCAACGGAGTATCTATTAACAGACCAGGTACTATCCTTGACTATAGACGTCCTGATTCTACTAGAATTTGGGAATCGTATCGTAATCCAAATGCACCAGTTGATTTAGAAAAGATCAAACGTGTAATGCTGTATGATAGAAATAAAAATGTTGTATTAGAAAACTTAGATTATATTGATCCTGTGCAAGGTAAAATTGCTGGCCCAGCTGATCAAGAAATTCGTTGGAAGACTGTATTTGATCCAGCAACATATACTATAGGTAATTCTACAGTAGATGTAGATGAAACAGAATCTTGGGGTCCAGATCAAGTAGGACAAATATGGTGGGACTTATCTACTTCTAAGTTCTTAAACACTTATTTAGAGGGGAGTGTAGTTTATAAATCAAACAACTTTAATACGCTGTTCTTAGGCTCGTCTGTTGATATTTATGAGTGGGTGCAATCTAATATTAAGCCAGATGCGTGGGATACTTTATCTGCACAACCTGAAGGACCGAGCAAAGGTATTACAGGAACAACAAGATACGGTAAAGATGTATATGTTGAAAAACGAGTATACGATAGTATTGCACAGAAGTTTACTTCGTACTATTACTTCTGGGTTAAAAACAAAAAGACTGTACCAGAAATTGAAAATAGATCGTTAAGTGCTGAAACTATTACAAAACTAATTGAAGATCCAGCAGGGCAAGGTTACAAATTTATTACTTTCTTAGGTAATGACTCATTTGCATTGTACAACTGCGATAGCTTAATTAAAGATACCGATACTGTATTAAGTATTCAATATTGGACTTATAGTAATAAGTTTAGTAACATACACAATCAATATCAGATTTTGGCAGAAGGATTAGACACAAGTACACCTAATAGTGAAATTGAACAAAAATGGTTTGATAGTTTAATCGGATATGATAAGCAAACACGCCCTGTACCTGATCCTAAATTAAGTGCTACAGAAAAATATGGTATTCTTAATAAACCGAGACAAAGTTGGTTCATTAACAAAGTTGAAGCTCTTAAGCAGCTAACTGAACGTGTCAATATTGTTCTGCAAGATAACTTGATAACAGATGAAAAGAATATTTCTAAACTACAAGATTTTGATCCTGCACCAACATTAATTTCAAGACATTATGATGTTGCAGTAGATACAGAAATTGATTTAGAATTTGTAGGTGTATCTCGTTTAATAACAGCAGAATTGCAAGCCGTAGTACAAGACGGCAAAATAGTTCGTGTTGATATTATTAATTCAGGCAGAGGTTACAAAGTTGCCCCAACATACGAAATTACAGGACTAGGAGCAGATGCTGAATTTGAAATAGTAATTAATACTGCTGGACAAATAACAGAAGTAAACATACTAAACACTGGTTACAACTATAATGAAAATACAGAAATAACTGTACGTCCGTTTACAGTGCTTGTTAAAGCTGATAATCAAATTCGTGGCAACTGGGCATTATATAGCAGAAATGTTGCTGCAAGAACTTGGAGCAGAATCGGAAGTCAAGCATATGATGTAACCAAATACTGGAATTATGTAGATTGGTATGCCAGCGAGTATAATGAGTTTACAGAAATAGATCATGTAATTGAACAAAGTTACGGGTTACAAAGTATTGACGATCAGTATGGCGACATTGTTAAAATTTTAAATGTCGGTGGCGAAGGCTGGCTGTTGTTAGAAAAAATTGACAATCAAGATACAATTGATTATACAGTTAATTATAAAACAATAGGTAAGCAAAATGGTACAATTCAGTTAAGCGAAAATTTATATAATTTTGATGCAAGTAGAGTTGGCTTTGATACACAAACATTTGATACGCAATTCTTTGATAGTCAGCCTATTGCGGAGACTAGAATAATATTAGAATCATTACGAGATGATATTTTAGTTAATGACCTTGCAGAAGAATACAACAGACTATTTTTTGCAAGCCTGCGTTATGTATTTGCAGAACAAGGGTATGTTGACTGGGCATTTAAAACAAGTTTTGTTAAAGCAAAACATAATGTTGGTCGACTAAGCAATCGTGTTACATATAAAAACGATGCATTATCTAGTTATGAAGATTATATTAACGAAGTTAAACCATATAAAGCTAAAGTTAGAGAATATGTATCTGATTATGCAACTGTTGAAAACTCGCAAAGTACAGTTAGTGACTTTGATAATCCACCAAAATATAATAAAGAAACAAAAAATATTGAAGTAAGTGATATTAGAGTTATAAACGGATTATTGTCAGGCAACTTTGATAACTATGCAGATTATCCAAACAAGTTTTGGATAGACAATGCTTCGTATAAAGTAGTTGAAATTGCAATTGCTGATCCGGGATCAAAATATACTAGTGCTCCAGTAGTTTTAATTGAAGGTAATGCTACAGCCCAAGCATCTCTAGGCCCAGGCGGAAAAATATCTAGCATAGTTATAACTAATCCAGGTAGCGGTTATATTACTGCACCAGAGGTAACGATTAACGGTTCAATTGCAGACGGCGGTCACCCAGCAACAGTATCTGCTAGACTCGGTGATAGTCTAATAAGATCAACACATACAACTGTTAAGTTTGACAGAGTAAGTGGTACATTCTTTATAACTCAACTAAACGAGACAGAGCAGTATGCAGGTACAGGTAGCAAATCTGAATTTGATCTTAAATGGCCTATGGATATGAGAACTAATACTATTGAAATTACGATCAATGGTGAATTAGTACTTAATAGTCAATATACATATGACAATTATATTAACAATACTGATGGATTTGACAAGTATTACGGAAAAGTTATTTTTAATGATCCACCAAAGAATACTTCAGTAGTTAACATTAGCTATAAGAAGTCGGTCAGATTGTTAGATGCACAGGACAGAATTAATTTATTCTATAATCCTACAAGTGGCCAAATAGGCAAAGATATTACACAATTAATGGACGGCGTTGATTACGGCGGAGTTCAAGTTAAGAGTTTTGAATTTGCAGGTCCTACTGGATGGGATACTGACAATTGGTACACCGGCTCTTGGGATATTTTCGATGATACATTTGATGAAGAATCTTTTGAAACAGATGGTAGCACATTAGTATTTGAATTAAGTGCTCCTCTACAAAAAGGTGTAACATACAACATTTATATTAACGGAGAACGTGTAGACGACGAAGCATGGGACGGAACCACAAGCGCAGCAAACTTGCAAAACAAAAAAGCGTTTATGGCTCCTATCGTAGGCGACGGCACAACTGATACATTTACTTTTGAAAACGAAACAGGATATTTAAAATATCTTAACGATATAAATCCTGATTGGAAAGACAATCCGCCAAAAGAAATTGTAACTATTCGCAGAACAACTTCAGACGGTTCACTATTGCCAAACGAAGAAAGCTACGATACTGCTCTGCAAGGTGGCGACTTAGCATACACTACTGCACTTGGTATTAATGCAGAAGAAATTAATGTAGACGGTGATGGATTTGTAACACCTACAACATCAAAAGGTCCAGAAGAAACAATACCTGGGCAAGTGCTTGATACATTAGACATTACTGTTTATGAAAGACCAGTTGACGGTTCAAGTTTAATGCAAAGTCACATGTTCAAAGGTGACGGATCGACAACAGTGTTTAATTTAAGACAACGTCCGTTCTCATATGAAAGTATAATTGTTAAAATTAATTATAATATTGTATATGGTAAAACAGAATATAAAGTTGACTACGATAATAATCAAGTAATATTCTACGATCCACCAGCTGATGGCGCTAATATTGTAATAATGAGCATGGGCCTTAGTGGCGAAAATATATTAGACTATGATGAATTTACAGCAGACGGAACTACGCAAGAATTCTTAACTGGAATTGCATACACTGATACTGCACATGCTTATGTAACAGTTAATGGAGAATACCAAGCGTTTGATTTAATCGAGTCTGATGACACTTATGCAATCCCAGGAAATTGTGTAATACGATTTGTTCAACCACCACAGGCTAGCAAATTAATACAATACGGTTTGTTTGATAGTGATATTGAATCATTTAGTCAAGTTACTATAGATGAAATTATAGCAGATGGGTCTTCAGTTAGTTACGAACTTTCAAAAGCTCCATTTAATCAAGAACCAGATGCATTCAACATAATTGTAACTGTTAATGACAAATTGTTAAATGCAGGGTACAGTGAAACATTTACAGTTGAAGGCTCTGTATTAGAGTACAAAATGAAAGTGTGGCAAGTTCCAGTTGGTTCGCTATCAGGCTCACATATGAAAGTATTCTTAAATGGTAGAGAATTAGAATTCTTACAAGAATGGACATTTGAAGGTGCATTAGCATTTAATCCTAATGTTTCGCCTGATGCACAACCTGGTAGTACTGTGATACTTAATAGAGGTATTGCTGTAGCAGGAGATGAGCTAAAAGTGTATGTTATGGATAACGGACAATACAGACTTGGTTACTGGGACGAGAACGATGCATATGTTGACACATCGGGCGTCGACAGCACTGCTCCTGTAATTTACTTTGATGAAACTTACAATATTGGTGATGTTATCCGAGTGTATCAGTTTAGTAATCATGATGGCCAGGGTATTGATAGAGAAAAGTATGATGTTGTACAACGTACTGAAATGACATATCAATCTCAGGGATACTATGACTACAGACAGTTAAAGAGAGGTTTAATTAAACTAAGACAAGAAGCAGTTGGTGTTGATTATGTTTGGGCATCACTGAACGGCAAATGGCTAACTCCTACAGCAGATTATATCTTGCTAGAAAATAAAAATTATATTGAATTTATAACTCCTGTAGTTGACGGCGATACTATTGATATTATTCACTTTAGCAATCCACCAATTTCTAATAAGTTTGGTTGGAGACAGTTTAAAGACATGCTTAACCGCACTCATTATAAGCGCCTAAGTAAAGATGATCAATATACTTTAGCAGAACCTTTAAACTGGTATGATAGAACTATTACTGTTCTTGAAACAGAAGGTAATTTACCAACGCCTGATCCAAAAGGAAAGATACCAGGTGTGCTGTTTATTGATGGCGAACGTATTGAGTTCTTTAGAAGAGACGGCAATGTATTAAAGCAATTACGCAGAGGAACATTGGGTACAGGTATTAAGGATAGTTACGATGCAGGAATTAAATTCTATAACCAAAGTATAGATAGTACAATTCCGTATAAAGATAAAGAAGAAACTGTAGTTGCACTTTCTGGAGAATATAAGGATATGGCATTAGTATATCCAGATAATAGTCCAGAAATGTTAGTTACTAGTATTGCTTATAACTTTAATAATAATACAGTATTCCCACTAGGTGGACAAGTTGCAACAGTTGACGGCGAAGGCTTTAGACCAGGCGTAAGTGTACTAGTTCAAGATGTTGAATGTGAAACAACATACGTAAGTGATACACAATTACAGTTTATAACCCCAGCATTGTCAGTAGGTTCATATGATTTAGTAATCATTAACCCTGTAGAAACAGATCCGGTATTTAGACCATCAACTAGTTTAGTTGTTCCTAAGTACCTACCATATGTACAAATATTGTTACCATTTGCTCCATATCCTAATCCTGCAAGTTCAGGCGCTTGGGATCCAGCAACTGAAACAGGATGGTACAAGGATGCATTTGAAAACTTAGGAATCCCAGAAGTATATTGGGAGGCGCAAGATATTGAGGTATTTGCAAATGGTCGTAGACTTCGTAAAAATCCAATTAAAGTTTACGATGTAAACGAAGGTCAGTTTAGCCCAGATGGCGATGTTTGGTTACAAGCAGAATATGCAGTTAACAAAAATGTCGGAGCATATGTACGCCTAACTGCACCTCCAGAGCCAAATACAGTGCTAACTATAGTAAGAAAGCAAGGTTTAATTTGGAATGAAATAACAGACGAAACGCTAGGAACATATAAACCACTAGGTCAGTCAAACACAGAAGTAGCAACTTTCTTACGTGGAAAGAGTATTGATTTACCGCGATAAATACATTGACAGGAAAACAAAATGGCAGACAATTTTTTTGATAAACAGGGTATATTTTTAGAAGGACATGTGAAAATACATGACCCCTCTTCTGGAGAAATACTACTTAATAAGCGTAACGCAATACACTATGAAAATATGAGTATTGCGCTTGCAGAAAGTTTAAGTAATGCAGGCCAAGGCTGGGTGCATGAAATGAGCTTTGGCAATGGTGGTACTAGCTTAGACCCAACAGGTATTATTACATACCTAACACCAAACAGTACAGGTACTAATGCAAGTTTGTACAACCAAACATTTAGTAAAGTAGTAGATGATAGAAGCGTTAATAACGTAGATCCTGCTCGTAACAAGATTGACATTAGACATGTTAGCGGTACAAACTATACTGATATACTTGTTACTTGTTTGCTAGATTACGGCGAGCCAGATGGCCAAGATGCATTTGATACTGCTAGTAGTACAGAAAGTTTATATGTATTTGATGAACTAGGTTTAAGAGGTTATAATCCCGACGGGACAGGACGTTTGCTAACACATGTTATTTTCCATCCAATACAAAAGAGTTTAAACCGACTTATACAAATTGATTACACAGTAAGAGTACAATCATTAACTGGTTTCAACGAGGGGTAATAAATGGCATATACAATTAATTACACAGACGTTGCAAACAAAGGAACTATTACAGTAGAAGACGGTACAATTAACCGTGAAACTACTTTAGGATTTCCGGGACGCAATTCTACAGCATATGGTGCAACGATTGCAGAAAACTTTCTACATTTATTAGAAAATTTTGCTAGTAATACTCCGCCAGAAAATCCAGTAGAAGGTCAGCTATGGTATGATAATACATTAACTGAAGAAAAGTTAATGGTATACAATGATACTAACTGGGTGCCTGCAAGCGGAATTACAAAATCAATTAATACTCCTCCTATTGCACAATTAGGTGATTTGTGGGTTGATACTGATAACCAACAGTTATATTTGTTTACTGGCGGTGGCTGGGTATTAGTAGGACCAAGTTTCTCAGACGGTCTAGCTACTGGTGCAAAAGCAGATCAAATTATCGGACAAGACAATTTACAATACAACATTTTAAGAATTGAAGTATCAGGACAAACTATCGGTATTCTTAGTGGCGCAGATAACTCTTTTGTACCTAAGTCAACTATTGCAGGATTTGCATCTATTAATCCAGGATTTAACTTAATTAATAGAGATACTGACAATGACGGATTAAGTAATTTTAAATTCTTTGGTACTGCTGAAAAAGCAGAGAACTTAATTGTTAATAATGAAATTGTTGCTGCTGGCAACTTTTTAAGAGGAAACACTACAAGTACTACGCTATTTCCGCTTAATATCCAAAACAACCAAGGTATTAATTACGGTGTAAACGCTGAACTTACAATTGGCGTTGAAGGTAACGCTGGTGTTATCCAACATAACATTGGTGGTTCTAACATCGACATGCGTGTAAGAAACAATGATGTTGCTAGAACTGTTATACGTGTTGACTCTAGCTTGCGAGTTGGTGTTAATACTGAAGCACCTGAACAAGCACTTGATGTTGTAGGAAACATACAGTCAAGCGGTAGTGTTATTATTAATGATACTGCACAAAGCACAACAATTAATAACGGAGCACTTCAAGTTAGAGGCGGCGCCGGGATTAGACAGAATCTAAATGTAGGTGGTGAAACAAAACTTTCTAATTTACTTACAACAAATAGTATTGTCCCAGATGATAATAATATTAGAGATTTAGGTTCATCAACGAGATATTTTAGAAATACATATTCTAGTAACTTCTTTGGTACATTAGAAGGCACAGTTAACGGTAAAGTTAACGGTCCGTCAACATCATCTGCTAACTTAATTAATAGAACAACATTTATTATGGAAGGCGATGTTGCAACATTGGTTCCTGTTGAGTTTGATGGTGCATATCAAGATCCACAATTTAATAACGGCGAAGGTCTTCCAGTAGGTGAAGTACCGTTAACAAAGAAATTTAGAACTGAAATTTCAAACCAGTTTATTTCGTTAAAGCCGAGAGAATCAGATGTATCCGGAAACGACCTTATATTGTTTAATGATGTCGAAGGCGCAACTCCAGGCCTTAAAAGTGTTACTAAAGAAAATTTCTTAAAAACTATTCCAAGAACACCGGCAGGTGTTATATTACCATTCGGAGGTGATACTCCTCCTGATGATGATTGGATTTTATGTGATGGCCGAGAACTTGACAAAACTGATTATCAGGCACTATTCCAAGTAATTGGATATAAGTTCAAACCAGAATCACAGGTTGCTAATAACAACTTTGCTGTACCAGATATGCGCGGCAGAATGCCAATGGGTGCAGATAACATGGGCGGAACAAGTGCTAATATTGTACAAGCAACATCTGCAGATATTATAGGTGCGCTTGACGGTAGTGAAACAAAACTAATAGACGTTACTAACTTACCAGAGCACCAACATGATCTTCAGGATAAAGATAGTAACCAGTTTTATGCTATTCAAGATAGACAAGATCCATCAACCGACACTAATGTTACAGGCATTGATGGCCCAACTGCTACAAACGGCGGACAAAAACTATCAAACAGCGGCAATGTTATTAGTTCTAACCCTGTAGGACAAGAATTTAATATTATGCCACCGACAGTGACAATGAATTATATTATATATTCTGGAAGAGGGTAAAGATGAGTTATAAACTAAACAAAACCAACGGTGAACTATTAGTAGACTTAGTAGACGGTCAACTTGACACTACTAGTACTGATATAGCACTAGTTGGTCGCAACTATAAAGGTTACGGCGAAGCAATTAATGAAAACTTAATTAAGATGCTTGAGAACTTTGCTAAAACTAGCGCACCTGGTGCACCTCTTGTAGGCCAACTTTGGTACGATACAGCAGAGCAACGTTTAAAAATTTATACTGGCGAAACATTTCGTTCAGCCGCAGGAGCAGTTGTTAGTCAGTCACAACCTAACTTAGTAGCAGGCGACCTGTGGATTGATAGTTTAAATAACAAACTTTACTTTTTTGACGGTAGTGATATTGTATTAGTAGGTCCGCAGTATACAGCAAGCCAAGGCAAAACTGGTACAGAAGCGTTTACAATACTAGATACTAATGGTCAAGACCAAACAGTTTTATACTTATATATTAACGGACAATTAAACGGTATATATTCAAGAACAGAATTTAGACCAAAAGTTAATATTGTAGGATTTCCCGTAGATCCAGATGATAATAGAGTACCAAAAAGACAATTAATTCGTATTGGATTTAATCCAGCTAGTACTAGCTTTTGGTTTAGAGGCACAGCAACATCATCAAGAGGTTTGATTAGTGATGCTGGAGAAGAATTTACTGAAGCAAACTTTATGAAAACTGTCGGAGATACTAGTACTACTGGCAGTATAGCAATTAAAAATTCTTTAGGCCTTACTGTAGGTGTTAGTGATACAGTCTATGCAGCACTAAGAGTTGATGTTGATGATAGTTATCTAACTATATTAGAAACACAGCGACTAGAAAGAGACTTTACTATTAGAACACGTAGAGGAAACTTGTTTGATAATGCATTTTATGCAGATTCAAAAAACAAGCGTGTTGGCATTTATACATCAGCACCAACAGTGGATTTTGATGTAAACGGCGATGCAAGAGTTACGGGTGATCTTGAAGTTGAAGGTAACCTAACAATTCAAGGTGATACAACTTATTTGAATGTATCCAGTTTGCGTGTAGAAGATAAAAACATTGAATTAGGATTATTAAATGATAGTGCAATTGGCGATGATACAGTTGTTGATGGCGCCGGCGTAATTATTCGTTCAACAGATGGTAATAAATCATTAACTTGGGAAGTTGAAACAGGAAACTGGACATCTAGTGAAGATTGGGACCTAGAAGTAGGACACACATATAAGATCAATGATAGAACATTGCTTTCATCAAACAGATTACATGATGATATTTTATATGCTGAAGGATTAATACAAGTAGGTAGCTTGTCAAACTTAACAGTAGTAGGCGATGTTAATATTGCTAACAATTTAATCTCTGCTAACGCTCTTAATATTACAAGTAACGGTACAATAACAGTTAATACACAATTAATCCAAGGAGTTTCTACTCCAATTAGTAAACGTGTTGCTGATAATACAGGCGGAAATGAAGATTTAGACAGCAGCGTAGCAACAAAAGGATATGTTGATGTAGAAATCAGTGCAGAACCAGTTGTACTAACAGTTGATGCTACTGGATTTTCAAATCCGTCAGCAGTATTTTCTGACAATATTGGACCGCATGAAGATATTAAGGATGCACTAGAATACTTATATCCAGCATCGCAAAAAGCGAACGGCACAGATGCAAGAATTTTTGCAACTTCTTATATAAGTGCAACAGTTACAGGAATTAATATTAATGCAGCAGCAGTTAAAACAACAGCTAATGTATATGTTGATCCTGATGATAGTACTACACCAGAATTTGACAGTGTGTTAAAAGATATTTCGTTTAATCCTGTTACTGGTAATGCGAACTTGTCACCGGCAAGAGCAAAAATAGATTTTAAAGTGGTTGCCGGAGTATGGCAGTGGCAGCGTACCACACCAGTTTAACAAAACAGATAAATACTAAGTCGCACATAGGGGTTTATAAATGGCATATACAATAGATACATATAGTAACAGTAGATCATGGAAAATTGAAGATGGTACTGTTGATCAGACTACTGATTTAAAATTAGTAGGTAAGAATTACGCAGGTTACGGTGAAATACAAAACGAAAACATGGTATTTTTGCTGGAAAACTTTGCAGGGCAAACTGAACCGCCAAGAAAGATTTCTGGGCAAATTTGGTTTGATACTGGTAACAGTAAATTAAAATTTTATGACGGCATTAAATGGCGCACAACAGGTGGCGCCGAAGTTAGTTCTACAGTTCCAACAGGCCTTAAAGAAGGCGATTTTTGGTGGGATCAAGACAATGAACAACTTTACACATATAATGGCGGTGATTTTGTACTTATCGGACCCCAAAGTGCAGGATCAGGCCAAACACAGATTGTAAGCCGTTCAGTTCGCGACAATACAGGATCAAGCAGAGGTATTATTACTGCCGTTGTAAATGACGAAGTTATATTTACAATAAGTTCGCAAGATTTTACTATTGATAGTGCAGATGTTGATTCAAATATCTTAGGCTTTGACAGAATACGTCAAGGTATTACCCTAAAGAATACACTAAACGGAAGCGGTGGCGTTACATCGGGCGATTGGAGACTAGTAGGAACAGCTACTAACTCAGAAAAATTAGGCGGATTATCATCTACATCTTATGTATTAAAAACAGATGCTAACTTTAGTCAATTAGCTCGCTTCTCAGACTTAGGTATTGCGATTGGCGATTCTAATGATTTAAAAATTAAACAAGAAATTATTACTGGCAACGGTACACAAGTAGAACGTCCGATAATTGCAAACGAAACAGGCGGATCTATTGCGTTTAAAGCTAAAAATAACTCAGGCGTTGTTGTTAACTCTTTACAAGTATTGTCTACCGCAGTTATTCCTGGCTACGTTAATGGTACAGAAACACAAAATAAGCCAACAGCAACACTTACAACCATGGGAACAGAACAATATCCATGGGAGACAATGTTTGCAAAAGAATACGTAGGTTTAGGTGTTGCAGCAACTGGCTTAGTATTAGCCGATGATGTTGATGCATATGTGTTTGATTTTACTAATGGTACTGAACCACCAGCTAGCTTGTTAAGAAAACCAAGTAAGGCTGCATCTCCAAACACTGTAGTTGTAAGAGATCAGAATAGTGACATTTATGCAAACTATTTTCAAGGTATTGCAACTGAAGCATTATATGCTGACCTTGCAGAAAAGTATACTACAGATGAAGAATATCCAGTTGGTACAGTAATGGCAATTGGTCAAGACGAAGCAGAAGCAACTAAAGCAATGCGTGATACTATTGCAATTGGCGTTATATCAACTGCACCTGCATATCTAATGAATAAAGACTGTGACGGGCAAGCAATCGGCTTAAAAGGCCGTGTTCCTGTAAGAGTTATTCGTCCAGTTAAAAAAGGTCAAGCAGTATATGTTGATGATAACGGATGTGCAAGCACAATGATCAATGGTGGCTGCTTAGTAGGTATAGCACTTGAAACTAATCAAGACGATGACGAAAAATTAGTCGAGTGTGTATTGAAAGTATAAATATAGTAGCACTTAATAGGAAGAAGATAACATGCCAGATTTAGTACGTGGACCCAACGATCCAAACGGAGCGTCTAAAATTACAGCAGCTAATTATAACGATTTGCAAAAAACAGTTGCGGATATTTTAGGCGATGGGTTCGCAGATACCGGATATGGACAAGAACTAGTTAGCACACCATTATTAGCAAGCGATATTGTTAGAGCAGAGCATATGAATTTGCTCAGAGATGACATTAACAGAATACAAGTTCACCAAACTGGTAGTCTTAGTTCGTTATTAGAATTAACACCAGGTGAAAAAGTTAGTGCTAATGATATTAATGGTGTAGTTGATAAAGGGTTTAACCAATTTGTTGCTGTTGTTAATATTTTAGAAGCAAATAAAGCTGTAGTTGACGGAACTCAAGTAACACTAGAAACTGCAACTACTAGTACACGTTTTGCAGCGTGGAACGGTAAAGTAGTACATAGTTTTACAGCTACCTTTGATGATGCAGATCATAGACGTGCATTCTTTAATGCAGGCGGACAAATACATATGAGCGCAACAATTGAAGGTGATAATACTGCTAAAGGCGCTGACTGGAATACTATATTAACAAATATGGGAACAATTAAGTTTAGTGCTACTACTACTGAAAAAACTGGTAGTGCTGGATTGCTACAACCTATCGGAAATAACGACTTAACAACAAGTTATCAAAAAATATTCGAACGTAGAGGTCAAGCAGATTATTATGCAGAAAATAGATTCTTTATGTATGCTAAAGAAACTAGCAATCGAGCAATTCAGTTCAGCATTGAATTTGAAGATAACGATGTAGGTGATCCTAATGATGACGAACTTATCCGCGGAACTCTAACTAGCGTTGTTAAACAATTAAGACCTACTGGATCATATGTAAGTGTTAAATCTCCTGCCTATAGTACACAATCAGACATATCTGAAGGAGATTAATTTATGGCAGTATCAGTTGGCGATTTAGTCGATAACACCGATTACACAGGGTTAGTTGACAGAGTAAACGCTGTCTTAGGCAACGGGTCGGGTCAAATAGGATACGGACAAGTTGTTAATTCTGCTCAAAACTATAAAAGCATAACTTCAACTAATACAATTTCACCTGCAGAATGGAATTCGTTAAGAACTGACATTAATAAGTGTACAGTTCATCAGACTGGTGCTAATTCTGGTATTAGTACTATTGCTTCTACACATATTATTGGCGCAGATGCTACTGGAACTACTGTTACTAGAGTTTCAGGAGATACCTTTAGTATTGTTTCTCCTGACAACGATGAAGGGTTTAACGATTTTGATACATCAGTTGGACTATTAGAAAGTAGATCAAGTCAGATTGCAGCAGGCCAATTTGATTTAACAACTGGTAGAGTTTTCGGAAACTCGGGTAGAACAACACAATGGGGTGTTAATACTATTAACCCTATGATATTTACTGAAATGGTTGTAGAATTCGAAGGCGGATATACTACAACAAATGCTAGTGGAAATAGTTACCAAGCAACTGGACCGGATCATCGTAGACATTTTTTTAATGCCGGCGGCGAAATCCGTTTAAGTGCAACACTTACTGGTTCTACAGAAAAGGATACAGACTGGGGAACAATGCTAGGCAATATGGGACAAGTTGTATTTGGAAAAAACGGAACATACTTGTCAACAGGCGGATCAGGAAGAGCTAGAGATGGTAACACTGATGTTGATGGCGCAGGTGGTATTGAAAGTGCATTAGGTAACTATCAGTTAAGTACAGGATATCAAATCATATTTCAAAAGAATGGATCACAAGAAGAATATGCAGAAAACTATGTTGTGATTTATGCTAAAAGAAATAGTGCAAACACTAGAATTACGTTCTTATTTGAGTTTCACGATATCGACTCTGGGGACCAAACAGGTATTGGACCTAAAGTTGACGAACCTGTATTTCAAAACGGCGGCAGTATGCAAGCAGGAATAGATTTAAAACGTCCCAACGATGCGGCTGCTGTAAATATCCCAGAACCATTATTTGAAGTAGTAACTGAACTTCGTCTCACATAACACTTGACAAATTCCCTAGATGACTATATACTACTAATATAGTCGGAGGAATTTATGGACGAACGCTTAGAAAAAGCATTAGAGTTTTCAAACTACATGGTTACATTAAATAATCAACGTAGGGTTATTCACGAACAATTCTTAGAAAGCTGTGTACATTATCTTAATGGTGGTAAGTTTTCAGTTAACAAAGATCTTATAACATTTTGCCATACCTTAATTAATAGTGATCAAACTAGTGCAGTTATTATTGATGATAACAATACTCCAGTTAATGTAGAAGATCTACAGCAATTCTTAGATGATATCTTAAATATTTACTTTACAACGTCATACGAATATTTAGACAAGTATAACGAAATTAAAAAGAACAGAACAGTTAAAGGTCTTGTTGATCTATGAGCAAAGGTGTTTTACTCTTTGCACAAAATAATCATTCAGTTGATTACATTAAACAAGCAATTTTTTGTGCAAAAAAAATTAAAAAACATTTAAACCTTCCTGTGGCTCTTGCTACAGACAACTCTGATTATCTTAAAACTAATTTTCCGTATTACGAAAAATACATTGAACATGTAATAGAGCTAGACTGGTACGAATGTTCTCAAAAAAGAACGTATCGTGACGGAACAATGAGTAAGCGTGATCTTGAATGGCGCAATCACGATCGTGCTACAGCATATGATATTACACCGTTTGACGAAACTATTGTAATGGATACTGATTTTATTATTGGTAATGATATATTGTTAAATGCATTTGACACAGATCAAGATTTTTTAATATTTAGACATATTACAGATCTAAATATGGACAGACCTGATGAATATCGATTTAATAAGATTAGCGATAGAAGCGTGGATATGTATTGGGCTACAGTTTTTTATTTTAAAAAGACAGAAAGTATGAAATTATTTTTTGATCTTATAACACATATTAAACAAAACTGGAACTTTTATAGACTTACATATCAAATTGCTAATAAAACTTATAGAAATGACTTTGCATTTAGCATAGCAATTCATATATTAAATGGATTTCAGAGAACCAATTGGCCTAAAACATTGCCAGGCAGATTATGGTTTACTAGTGACGCAGATGTATTAATTAAAATGGACAATGAAAGTTATACATTTCTATTAGATAAGAAACACTGGGTAGGACATTATCACGTAGGAACAGTAAAAGATGTAAACATTCATATTATGAATAAATTTGCATTAGATAGATTTATAAACGAGGACTTAGTTAATGAATAAAGGTTTTTGTTTACTTGCACAAAATAATTCTAAAACAGATTATGTCCGCCAAGCATATGCACTTGCACTAAGTTTACACTTGTATAATAAAGATCAAAAAATTAGTTTAATTACTAATGATATTGTGCCCAAAGAATGGCAAAGTGTGTTTGATCAAATTATTCCTATTCCGTGGACTGATAGTGCAGAAGACAGCGAATGGAAGATCGAAAATCGCTGGAAAGTATATCATGCTAGTCCGTATGATGAAACTATTGTATTAGAAGCTGATATGTTAATTACTAGTGATATAACGCATTGGTGGGGTGAATTAGGCAAACAAGATTTATTCTTTGTAAGCAATGTTAGAACTTATAGAGACGAAGTAATAACTAATAGATTTTATAGAAAAACTTTTGATGCTAATGAATTGCCTAATTTATATAGTGCATTGCATTACTTTAAAAAAGGTGATACTGCAAAAGAATTTTATAATCTTCTTGAAATTATTGTAAACAACTGGGCATTATTTTATTCTAAGTATGCTCCTAATGAATATCAGAAATGGTGTAGCATTGATTTATCTTCTGCTATTGCAAGTAAAATATTAGGTAATGAGCGTGATATAACTAATCCTAACAGTTTTATTACGTTTACACATATGAAGCCATTAATACAGGGTTGGTATAATAAACCTGAAAAGTGGACGTCTGTCCTTGGAAAATATTTTACTGATGAACACAATTTGTTTTTAGGAAATTATTTACAAACTAGAGTATTGCATTATGTAGAAGATAGTTTTTTAACTGACGAATTAATAGAGAAATTAGAAAATGGAAAAACACTTTTATATTAACTTTCGAGAAGAAACTGGTGAAATATGGAAGCTAACAAATGAGTTAGATACTTCAACACCGTATGTTGAAATTGATCGTGAAATGATGTTAGACTTTGCAGAAGAGCGAAAAAAGATGGATGACTATGTAGTTGTTCCATCTAGCGATAAGACATTAAAATACGAAGTTAAATTTAAACACAAAGATTTAGCAGAGTTTGATGTTGATAAAAGTGTACACAGATTGCCAGTAATTACAACAGTTGATACAAATAATGCATTTTTAATTAAACAAAATTTAACAACAGGCAGTTGGACAGTAAGTTTAACTTTAGAACTTAGAGAGTTATTATCAAGTACATTATATTATAAAGATAAAAGTCAAGTAATTTACATTACGCAAAAAGATAATCCTGCGGTATTATTAGACACACTTGATATTAAAATGTACAACATATTATATTCAGATAGCTTTGAATTAACTACACAAGATATAAAGGTTGCAAAAAACCCTAATGTGAGTTTATACTGTGGTAAAGCATTTGAGAATTATTTTCATATTCAGGAGACAGCATGAGCACTATTAAAGTAGTTGACCAGGATATTATTTTCTTGTCGTACGATGAACCTAACGCTGAAAAGAACTATGCAGACCTGTGTGCTAAAGTGCCGTGGGCTAAACGTGTACACGGAGTCGAAGGTAGCGATGCTGCACACAAAGCATGTGCCGATCTAAGTGAAACAGAATATTTTGTAACTGTAGATGCTGACAATATTGTCGATCCAGAATTTTTAAATCAAGAAGTTGATTATGAAAGTTTAGGTCTGACTGCAAATCATGTGTTTAGTTGGTGCGGAAAGATTCATGTCAACGGATTAATGTATGGCAATGGTGGTCTTAAAATGTGGACACGTAAGTTTGTACACAGTATGAAGACACATGAGAACAGTGAGGACGGCGATGAGCGAGGAAAAGTTGAATTCTGCTTCGACGACAAGTATTACCAGTTTAACGAGAACTACAGCGTATCTTATACTAATGCGACACCTTGGCAGGCTTGGCGGGCTGGCTTTAGGGAAGGCGTTAAAATGAGCTTAGATAGAGGAGCTAAAGTATCTGACTTGCGTAAAGTGTGGTGGCAAAACTATCAACGATTGCTTATTTGGAGTCAAGTAGGTGCAGATGTAGAAAACGGTCTTTGGAGTGTATTAGGTGCTCGTCAAGGGTGTTATATGACAAACTGTACAGATTGGGATTATGCTAATGTACGCGACTTCGAATGGTTAAACAATTTTTGGGAAAACGAAGTTAGAAGTAGTATTGACAGCGAACACGAAGTATATGATGAATGCGAACGTCTAGGACTTGAAATCCTTAAAGGTACAGGTGTAGATATTGACGTTGCTCCATTAAGTGCAGGTCAGAGTAAGTTTTTTAAGACAGTATATCAAAATACTCCAAGGATTATTAGATCTCGATGAGCAACGAACAGCGTATACAGATACTTGAAGAAAAACGTGAAAAAATTAACAATGTAAGTTGTAGTTTTTGTACAGCCAAATGGCTACAAACAACGTTAATGCTACAAAACGGATATAATCATAGTTGCCATCATCCTGCACCACATAAAATACCTTTAGAAGAAATTGCAGCAGACCCTGCTGCATTGCATAATAGTAAGTTTAAAAAAGAACAACGAGCTAAAATGCTCGATGGTGAGCGTCCTAAAGAGTGTGACTACTGCTGGAATATTGAAGATTTAGACAAAAATTACTTTAGTGATAGACATTACAAAACATCAGACACTTGGGCCTGGGACAGATTTGATGAAATTGCTACATGTGATCCTAATAAAAATGTATACCCGAGTTATTTAGAAGTTAGCTTTAGTAATGCATGTAATTTTGCGTGTGCTTATTGCTCACCTGAAATCAGTAGCAAATGGATGGAAGATGTAAAGCAACATGGTCCTTACCCTACTAAGCATGGTGCTCATCATTTAGACTACTTGGAAAAAACAGGTAAGATGCCCTATAAGAATAGAGAGCATAACCCATATGTAGAAGCATTTTGGAAATGGTTCCCAGACGCACTTCCGCATTTAAAAGTATTGCGCATTACAGGCGGCGAGCCTACAATGTCAAAAGATACTTGGAAACTATTAGACTATCTATTAGAAAATCCTCAAAAAGGTTTAGATGTTGCTATTAATACTAATGCATGTGTTGAAAATAAACTTATAGATAAATTAATTGAAAAAGTTAATAAACTTGCACAAGTAGGAGTAAAGGTAGACATTTACACTAGCCTCGAAAGTACAGGTGCGCAAGCAGAATATGCAAGAGATGGGTTGCAATATGGCAAGTGGTTAATAACTGTAGATAGATTATTAAAAGAAACAAACTCAACAGTTGCTATAATGACTACTATTAATATGTTAAGCCTACCTAGTTTTATTGATTTTATGATGCTAGTTATGGACTTTCGAAAAGAATATAATAAAACATTCGAAGTTAACAGAATTCCGTTAAGCGTAAACATAATGCGCTGGCCACCACATTTGCAATGTACACTATTAGATACAGACTATCGTATAAAAACAGCAAACACTATTGAAAAAGTTTGCGAGCAATGGTTAAAGTATTACACTAAAGAAAAATATGCTAGGTTGTATCTAGAAGAGTTTGATCAGATAAAAAGATTTTGTGACTATTTAAGAACATCAGAACCAGCAATAGAGCATAGACAGGACTTTGTACGATACATACAAGCGTACGATAAAAGAAGACATAAAAACTTTGCGGACACATTTCCGCAATATGAACATTTAATAGAGGAATGGAATGCCAAAGAAGCCTGAAGAAAATTTACAACAGTACCGTGATAGAGTCTTAGATAGTAAAAGTAAGAGTTTCTGTGGTGCTAAATGGTATAATGCAACAACATGGCTAGGTAGTGGTACTACTGCTAGTTGTCACCATCCACCTGCACATAAAATTCCTATTGTTGAAGTAGAAGCAAATCCAACAGCAATCCATAATACTGAGCATAAAAAAGAAATGCGCCGTATGATGCAGAATGGAGAACGTCCACGTGAATGTGAATACTGTTGGAAAATGGAAGACATGGGTAAAGATGCAGTAAGTGATAGAACATTTAAAAGCATCATCTATACTGATGACGAATTACAACAAGCATATCAAGCAGACGCAAACGAAAATACTAACCTCAAGACGTTTGAAATTGCATTTGATAGAGTGTGTAACCTTGCATGTTCATATTGTAATGCTAGTTTTTCAACTACATGGGCTAAAGATATCAATAAAAATGGTCCTTATGAGAATCTAGTAAGTGATGGCGCAGGAGCATTTCATCAAAATGGTGATTGGGCTCAACCGTATAAAAACGATGAGGACAATCCTTACATTCAAGCATTTTGGAAATGGTGGGAAAGCGGACTTGCAGACAGCTTAGAAGAACTGCGCATTACAGGCGGTGAACCTTTGATGAGCGGAAACACTTGGAAATTGTTTGATTGGTTTAATGCGCAAGATACTAATATGAGATTTGCTATCAATAGTAATCTTATTGCTAAAGATGATATCATTGATAAGCTAATTGACAAAACACAAGGCATGAAACACTTTGATTTGTACACTAGTTGTGAAGCAGTTGGTGCTCAGGCTGAGTATATACGTGACGGACTTGATTACGAGTTATGGTTAAAAAACATTAAACGTATGCTAACAGAGGGAAATTGCAATGGCATCAATATTATGATGACCATTAATAGTCTTTGTTTGTTTAGTATTACAGAATTTTTAGATGAAGTATACAAACTTAAAGAGCTTACACAGAGTAGAACTCCTACAGTAAGTGTTAACTTATTGCGTTTTCCTAGTTTTCAAAGCCCGTTAGCATTACCTAATCATATCAAAGATCATTGTCATGCTAATCTAAGCACCTGGTGGGAAGCAAACAAGCATAAAGAAGGTTGGCACGAATTTGAAAAGGCAAGTATTGAACGTTTGATAGATTATCTTGTTACAGTAGATGCTCCGCATAGACGTACAAGTAACCCTGTAACACTATGGCGCGACTTTAAAACATTTTATGCACAGTATGACAAGCGCCGAGGAAAAGACATCAATGTGTTTCCTGCAATTTTAACTGATTGGATTAACAGTATACCTAACACGGATATTGAAATACAAGAATTAGCAGAAAAAGAAGGTTGGGTACTAAAACCAGATCCTAGGAATATTGATGATCCCCTTGCGTCCTACGATTAATCTGTATTACGATAAAATTATAGATGAAATGCCTGTACCAAATGGCATTTCATCTTACGACTTTAGTAATGACATGCGCAGAATTCCATTAAATGCTGATAAGAATTCTCCTTTTGATGTTACTACGGTATTGTTTAATGTACTAAAAGTCTTAAACGTTGAACGTGTTAATTTATTCTCAGGAAATGAAACAGCAAGTAATCTCTTTTATCCTTTAGATTTAAGTAAAGGTACATCTTGGTATAATGTTGAATTTGAAAATCATATACCTGCAAAAGTTATTTCTAAAATTAGAAAAGGTAAGATGAAATTACTAATTTTTGCACCAAGATTATCTCACGATTACAGAGTGTTATGGAAATTAAGAACTCAACTTGATAAACTAGGCGCCAAAGGAATAACTAAAGACAAAATTTATATTGTTTTAGGAGATCTTAATCGTGCATATCGAAAATTATTTGATAACCCTAATGTTTATGGTATAGATTGGTGGCAAATCTTTGCACAATTAGCATACAATAGCAGATACGGTATTAATGATACACATTGGGCATTTAGAGATCCGTCTTTTTATTTGCTGTCAAGTGATGAGTACGAAAAAGAAAACTTTCAATTTGAAAATTGGAATCCAACACGAATTTTTACAGGGTTTACTGGTAATACTGCTACTCATAATACTGCTCTTATTAGTGAATTGATATATAGGCAGTTAGATTCGTTTGGAGAGTATAGTTATAATTTAGAAAATAAACTTATACCTAGAGAACATGATAATTTTAGAATAATTGATAAAACACAAGGTGAGGAATATGCTGCTAAAAAGCAAGAAATTATTTCTACCTTAACTTATGTTAAAAAAATAGATTATAATTTTAGTACATTAAAAAGAACTCCGCTAGTAGTTGACAAAAAACTCTACGAAGACAGTCTTATTAGCATTGTTAGTGGTTCGTATTCGCCTATGTTTGATAAATCATATCTAGATGAAATTAATGTATTATCACCGGGGTTAGGTATATGGCGACAAATAGCCAAAGGACACCCCTTCATGGCACTAGGTTGTTTAAATACTATGGGATACGTAAGCGGCGAAGGATACTTTTTACCTACGCCAATTACAAATCAGTTTTATGATAGAGTCTCAAAGACAACACAAAAAGTTAAACTAATGTGTGACAGTATTGAACTAATGACGCAGTTTAGCACACAAGAAA
>Ga0181563_10001362_pt1 | contig 24116 bp, 17 predicted proteins | sample 011ome_25_FD_133759 | JGI IMG/M metagenome (GOLD analysis project Ga0181563, IMG submission 133759) | Coastal salt marsh microbial communities from the Groves Creek Marsh, Skidaway Island, Georgia - 011512CT metaG (megahit assembly) | ecosystem: Environmental > Aquatic > Marine > Intertidal...
CAAGGTATTCGGCTCGTCGGTATGGTCGTAAGTGCCGCTCGTCAGAGCGCTGCATGTAAAATCGATGACCTTGCGCCCATTGCCCAGGGTGAGTTCGCTCAATTCTGAACTGTGACGGTCTCCCGAGAGAAACACCACGCCCCGGATGTCTTCCTTTTCGATGCGCTTCAAGATCCCATCGCGTTCTTCCGGAAACAGCGCCATGTTCTCAAAATCGGCGAAATCGGAAAGGAATTGACCACCGATGGCAATGACCTTGAAGGGAGCGCGACTGAATTGGAGGGCTTGCATGAGCCAATCGATTTGCACCTGACCCAAGACCTGTTTGGGCTGGGTCACATTGTCGTCATTCACGCGAAAAGTGCGGTTGTCGAGCAGGAAGAAATCGACATCGTGGAATTGGAACATGCCCGTGACACCAGCACCCGATTCGGGCAGTCCTTGTGAAGGATTGGCCCAGAACTCCCCGAAGGTCTCGGCAGCCCAATCCTTGTGGATCCAGCTGCCATCGCTGTTGTCCGGCCCATAATCGTGGTCGTCCCAGGTAGCGTAATGAGGGCAGGAGCCCAGCAGGCGCTGCAATTCCGGTGTTGCGCGGAGGTGGCTGTAACGGTGTTGCATGCCGGATCGGGAATACCAGTCGACTTCTCGGAAATAGACATTGTCCCCCAGCCACAGCATGGCATCCGGTTCCGCATCTGCGATGGCCTCAAAAATGCGGTAGTCCCCACCGTAGGGTTTGCCTGGTCGATCATACTTCGTCTCATTGATGAAGGCGCAAGAGCCAAGTGCCATGGTGAACGGGGGAGGGTCGAATCGATATTGCCAAAGGGGTTGGGTGGTGAACTTTTGGAGCCCCGCTTCAAATCCGGTTTGGGCCCGTTCACCGTCTACCAGCACCTGGAAGCGATAGGTCGTGGCAGGTTCCAGCCCCCCGACATCGAAAATGGCCGTATGTGCAGTTTGAGATTCGATGCGTTTTTCGGGCAATACGGTTACTTCGGTGGGAGCATTTCCCATGGAATCGGCCCAGCAGACGAGGGAAGCCGTACAGGGAGCTTGGGTTTGAACCCAGATGCGGGCATCGCGCAAACCCACATGTCCCACCATGGGTTGGCATGCGAGCTGGGCAGTCAGCAGTGAAGGAAGGAGAGTCAAGAGGGCGGCCAAAGCGCCCCAACCAGATGTGGGCTTCATGAAAAAGGGGTTGGCCCGAATTTCGGTACCAACCCCCAAAGCGCAGCGCAGGATAGAAAATCAGTCAATGGTGTAGTCAACCCCTTCAATGGCGGGGCCCACTTTCACCATGTATTGAATGCCTTCCATCTCCACGCGGATCATTTTGTAGACTTCCCGGCTCGTGGGAAGGCGGAGATTGAAGGTTTGTCCTTCAAATCCATCGGGGTAGCGGGACTTGATCAAGGAACGAATGGACTGGTCGAGCTTTTCATAGCTCACAATGCGTCGGTTGGACATGGGGCAACAGTTTGGAATCGACTCACCGATACTGTTGGGGGTGCGAAAAGGTTGCAATCCGATGCAGGAAGACTGCAACCCAATGGTGCACCCCCGTGTGCGTTTGTATCTTCGTTTGGACAAAACCCAACCATGCTCAAACTGCTCGAACGCGTTGCCTCAGAGACTCCGGAAGACTTTGATTTCGAGTGGTTGGGCTCGTTTGTGAGGAGCATCGATATTCAGAAGTTGGAGCTTGCAGGGTACGTCCCTCCATACGATGAGGGCTCCGGGAATTATGCCCGGAACATTCTTCGGATGAGCCCGTTCGAAGTGGTGGTGCTTCATTGGCCACCGGGTGTCCAAAGTGCGATACACCATCACGAAGGATTCTGGGGCTATGTCTTGTGCCTGGAAGGAGAGGTGGAGAACGTGGAGTATACCTTCGACCCGGTCCAGGCCGAATTGCGAGAGGTGGGAGCGCTGAGGGTTCGAAAAGGGGGGGTACTGCCTGAGCCAGACGGCACCATTCACAAAATCGTGAACCCCAGTCGGGAGAATGCGCTGGTCACCGTGCATTTCTATGCGCCCGCCCTCGAGACCCTCGATGGCATGGTCCTGTTTGATTCGGAAAAGAGGTGGTTGGCCGAGCTGAATGCAGAAGCTACAACAGCATCTTTCCACCAGGATGAACGCGGATTCCGCAGGCTCGAGAAGGATGCGTTCACCTTCGTTCCCCTCTCGGCAACGCCCGGTCACGATACCCACATGTTGTACCCTTTGATTCCCAAGCCATCTGGCAAGGAGATCATGGCGTCCCTGAATGCCTACTATACGGAGCAGGCAGCAGTGTACGACGTACTGGATGATTCCAGTGCCAAGCGAAGCGCCTACACGATGGGGATCGATAAACTCATCGCCGAAGACCTTTCTTCTCATGCCCCGCGACGCATGCTCCACATTGCCTGCGGTACCGGGAGGAGGGCCTTGGGCATTCGCGAGGCGTCGCGCAGGTCCTATGATCTGGAGGGTGTGGACATCAGTGCTTTGATGGTGGAACAGGCGAAGTCACGCGGGGTGGATGCGAGAATCGGCAACTGGAGTGACTGCCATGTAGAGAAGGAAGGCTACGACGCCATGGCATTCCTCTATGCTTTCGGCCATATACCAACGATGGAGGCCAGGCGAAAGAGCTTGACGAAGGTGTTTGACTCCCTCAAGCCGGGGGGTAGGTTCTATTTCGATGTTTTCAATGTGGAGAACCCGAATGAATGGGGGCCGGAAGCCATGCGATTATTTGAGGAATTGAACCTCGAATTGGAGGGGTACGAACCGGGAGACTTGTTCTACAAAAGACACGAGGGAGAGTCTGTGGCTTTCTTGCATTACTGCACACCGGATGGTATCCTGAAGCTTGCAGAAGAGTGCGGCTTTCGGGTGCTTGACACCCATCGGGTTGGATATGTAGAACGCTCGGGCGAGCCCTTGCGGCCGCATGAGGACGAAGGCAACCTGCTGATTGTGGCGGAAAAACCCATTTGAAACAACACGGACTTCAGCACGGTTCCATCCACGATGAGCGGATTTGAAGACAGAAAGGAGTACGCGAAAGGTCAATTGACCGCGGAGACGTTGCAGGATGTGGACAACGCCCTGCGACGCTGGTTGACAGAGGCAAAACAGAGCGACCCTCAGGATTACAACGCGATGACCTTATCCACCGTGGGCCTCAACGGGCATCCCAATGCCCGTGTGGTTTTGCTGAGGTCCGTTGAAGAGGTGGAAGGGGCACCGGCCATTGCCTTCTATACCAACTATCAAAGTGAGAAAGGGCAGGAGTTGACGGCCCATCCCCATGCTGCGGCCACCTTTTTCTGGAAGGAGCTCGAACGTCAGCTGAGGATCAAGGGGCGCGTCATGCGGATGTCCGAAGCAGCGTCCGATCGGTATTTCGCATCCCGCCCACGGGAGAGTCAGATTGGGGCATGGGCCTCCGAGCAGAGCCGCCCAGTTTCTGATCGGAAAGACATGGAATCCGCATGGGCGGCCTTCGATCGAAAGCATCCGGACGTTGTGCCTCGACCGTCGCATTGGGGAGGGTTCCTGTTGGTGGCCGAGCAGATTGAGTTCTGGCAAGGCCGACCGGGCCGAATGCACGACAGACTCGAGGCCCGAAAGCTTCCCGAGGGATGGGACATTCGCCGCCTACAGCCTTGAGGTGGGAGCTCAGAATATGTGGAGAACCAAGCCTTTGAGGTACTGGGCTTCCGGATGGCCTGCCAGCGTCGGGTGATCGGCGGGTTGCCCCAATCTTCTCAGAATTCGCACCGTCCTGCCGGATTCAACGGCGGCCGCAATGATGGTGTCTTCGAACAACTGGGCGTCCACTACTTGAGAGCAACTGAACGTCCATAGGAGGCTGTCCTCCGGCATTTTCGTCATGGTCAACGCATTGAGTCGCTTGTATCCCTGAACCGCTTTGTGACGGTTGGCTCGACTCTTGGCGTAAGCAGGAGGATCCAAAATGACCACCGGAGGGAGGATTTCCTTTTCACGCAAGTATGCCATCACATCTCCACGGACGCCCTCATGGCGACCGGCATATCCGTTGAGCTCGGCATGATGGCATGCGGCTTCAACCGCAAGTTCGGAGGCATCCAAACTGATGACCTTGGGGCTTCCACCTTTCAATGCAGCCATGCTGAATCCTCCAGTATAGCTGAATGCATTCAGCACCTCACGCGTCCCGACCCATTCCATGAGCAGCCTTCGATTGTCACGTTGATCGAGGAAAAAACCTGTCTTCTGTCCGTTGAGTGGGTCCACGACATATCGAATGCCATGCTCGCGAACTTCTTGGCGCACATGTTGCGGTGCTTCTGCTCGTGACCAGACCACTCCATCTGTGCTGTCCATCTGTTGCGCGCCGGGCAACTTCTTGAGCAGAATGGCACTCTTGTCCACGATGATGTCGAGGCGGTTGCCCAGAATGCTTCGCATGGAAGATTCAATGTCACCCCAGGCCTTGTGCATGCCCATCGTATGGGTCTGGACTACGGCCAATGTCCCATAGAGATCGATCACCAAGCCGGACAGGCCATCGCCTTCACCGTGAATCCAGCGGAAGCAGTTGTTGTCACCGTCGGAGGAACCGGTATTGAAGCCAACCGACCGACGAATCAGCAATGCCTGGCTCAACTTTTCCACCCACCAATCCGCATCAGGAGGAAGAAGGCGCTTTCCTTCGGCCAATATTCTAACCGCAATGGACCCTTCTCCCCAATGTCCCCATCCCAGCGCTTGGCCCTCTGAGGAAAATACCCGGACCCAATCTCCGGCTGAAGGAGGAGCGGCGTCTACTTCCATTCTTTGAATGGCACCTGAAAACACCCAGGGATGCCCGCGCAGCAGGCCTTTCTCCTTTCCGGGATGAAGGTGAATATCCGGTGGGCGGTTGACAGCATCCGACATGGCGGGCCAAGGTAGCCTTGAAGGGGGTGATGTCCTTCAGTCTTTGATCTTGAGGCGGCCTTGCTCCAAAATGAGCCATTCTTCTGCCCGCCAGATCTCCAATTGTTCGCGAACCGCCTCGCGGTGAACCGAGGGAACCATCTGTTGCAATTCCGATGCAGTGATGCCTTCTTTGATGCGGCTTTTCAGCCACGATTCATCCGGTGGGGCAGGCGGGGCGCACACATCACAGATGCCGCAGGGGGGATTGGGTTCCGGCTCAAAGACAGACTCCAGAAACCGGGCCCTGCATTCATCGGTTTCCAGATAAGCTTTCATGCGGTTCCAACGACTCCTTGCATCCGCCATCCTTTGGTCCAGGATGTCCTTTGGCAATCGCGCCTTTTGAGCATCCGGACGCGCCTTGTGGAACCGCACTGAAATGCGATCGGAAGGCCGCGACAAAACCAATGCACCCTTTTCCTGCAGCCGCGCCAAATGCGCCCACACAACCTCTTCGGGAGCACCGAGTCGTGCTGACAGGGATGGAATGTCGAGGGACCATGGCGTCCTCCGCCTGAGACTCTGGTCGGCAAGAAGACACTTGAACAGGGCCTGTTCCGAACCGAATCGATCATCGCCCAATGCCAGGTCGCTGGCCCCCAAACTCCATTGAGCCGTAGACCATTCGCGAACGCGGCCGGTTTCCAACCATCCTGCGCGGGACATCAGTTCGATGGATTTCCTGACCAAGGATGCCGTGGTCTTGGCGCGTTCCGCCAGTGCATTGAGTGAAAGTTCGGCGAAGTCTTCCATCGCGCTTCCAACTGCGAGGCTGAGGTCATTGGCCACCGCTTGAAGCACCCGTTTCACGGTAGCGTGATCGGGCCATTGTCTGAGCACGTGTTGTTCCGCTTCTGCAACCGCATCCGCATCGAGGAAGATTTCAGCACGGGCGGGGGCCCCATCTCTGCCTGCGCGTCCAGCCTCCTGAATGTATCCCTCCGGTGTGTCCGGTACGTGCGCGTGGGCGATGTGCCTTACATCCGCCTTGTCAATCCCCATTCCGAAGGCAGTGGTGCATGCAAGGACCGTGAGTTGCCCTTGAATCCAACGTTCTTGATGCTCCATCCGATCCCGCCGTGACATGCCGGCATGGTATGCTCCAGCCTTGAATCCATGGGCCTGTAACATCGCGGACATGTTTTCTGCATCCCGGCGGGTACGTACGTACAAAATGGCAGATCCGGTCAACCTGTGCGCCCAGTCAATCACGGCTGCATAGCGGTCCCGAACAGGGTGCACCGCAAAGGAGAGGTTGGGGCGACGCATGTCCACACGGATGCGTGAAACATCGGTCATGCCCAGCAGGGTCTCGATATCGTCCGCCACCTGTTCGGTGGCTGTGGCTGTCAATGCGAGCCATCCGGCGCGGGGATGCCACGCCCGCAGTCGCCCTATGCTGAGATAGTCTGCACGAAAGGCATGTCCCCATTGGCTCACGCAATGGGCCTCATCCACGGCAATGGTGCGAACGTCCATGGCCCGGCATGCCGCTTCGAATCCGGGTTGCGCCAGTCGTTCTGGCGCCACGAAAAGGAAACCGCCCGGACCAAACCTGAATTGGTCGATGATGCGCTCCGTCTCCTGGCGGCCTATGCCGCTTACCAGCGCTGCGGCTCGAATGCCTCTCTTTTTCAGGCCCGCGACTTGATCCTGCATCAAGGCCACCAGAGGGCTGATGACCATGCAGGTACCACCTCGGTGAAGTCCTGGGACCTGGTAGCAGATCGACTTGCCTCCACCGGTCGGCAAAATCGCCAGTGTATCCCCACCGGACGCCGCAGAAAGCACCACAGAAACTTGAGAAGGTCGGAAGGCCGCATAGCCCCACTTTTCGCGCAGGATTTGCTCCAGTGCTGAAAGTGGTGGACGCGATGCGTGTACCTGTGCCATTTACTTGTGGTTGACAGTGAAGACCTGCCCGGTCAAGTCTAACTTTCGCAGAACATAGAACCGGGGACAAATCCCTCTGCAAACCACGATAAGATGTTCGTAGCTGGCAATTGGAAGAGCAACAAGTCATTCAACGAAGCAAAAGAATTTGCGAACGCAATGGCATCCATGCCCGCTCCACCAGAAGGAGTGGAGGTAATGGTGGCACCTCCCGCACCCTATCTCGCCGCGTTGGGGGAGATGGGATGGCCCTGTATTCTCGGGGCACAAAACGTATCTGCCACGGGCCCGGGCGCCCAGACGGGTGAATTCACGGCGGAGATGCTCAAGGACTGCAGCGTCTCCGATGTCATCGTAGGACACAGCGAGCGTCGGGATGGCCATGGGGATACTGACGAAATCGTCGCAGAGAAGGTCAACCGTGTGCTGGAGGCAGGATTGCGTGTGGTATTCTGTTGCGGTGAATCCTTGCAGGACCGCCAGACGGATGTTCATTTCGACAAGGTGTTGCGTCAAATGGAATCGGCGATACTCCATCTTCCGGTGGATGTGATGGACCGGGTGGTTGTGGCCTATGAACCGATCTGGGCCATTGGAACCGGACTGACGGCTACCGCCGAACAAGCACAGGAGATGCATGCTGCCATTCGGGGTTGGTTGCGGGAGGCCTTCGCTGAAAATGTGGCGGCCAACATTCCCCTCCTTTACGGAGGAAGCTGTAAGCCGGGCAATGCCGATGAGCTCTTTGCATGTCCTGATGTGGACGGTGGTTTGATCGGGGGAGCAGCACTGGATCCCGCATCCTTCAGGGACATCATAGATGCAGCTGGGCGAGTGGCTTCTTCTCGTTTGCAAATGAGCGCAGGAGCCTGAGCATGGGGTGGAAACGCATCCGCGTGATGTGCGAACCGGCGCAGCCGGGCCATGAAATCGCCACCGCCTGGCTCTCCGAGGCAGGTTGCAGCATGTTCGATGAGACTTCGCGTGGGCTGCACGCGTATGCCAGGGCAGAAGAGCTGGACATCCTTTTGGCGAAAGCATGCCAGAGAGACCTGGATCCACTGGGGTTAAAGGAATGGGAGCTGTCGGATGTCGAGGAGGAGAATTGGAATGCCCAGTGGGAGACGGACTATCCGGAAGTGCACATGGGAGATCGAATCCGCATACGTGCGCCATTTCATCCCGAGAATTCTGAAACGTCGTTTGAACACACCCTGACCATCCAGCCCCGAATGGCATTCGGCACGGGGCACCATGGCACTACCTACGGTTTGCTGGCGGAAATGGTGGACATGGACTGGAAGGGATGTGCCGTCCTGGACATGGGATGTGGTTCAGGCGTCCTCGGCATCCATGCATCCATGCGCGGTGCGCCGTATGTGTTGTGTGTGGACATTGATCCATGGAGCGTCACCAACACCCGAGAAAACGCTTCGCTCAATGGGGTGAGTGAGGGGCCGGCATTCGAGGTGCGGGAGGGGGGAGCTTCCGTACTGGAGAAAAGCGATGAAGGCCGGTTTGATGTGGTGATTGCCAACATCAACCGCAACATCCTTCTCGAGGACATGGAAGCCTATTGCAAGGTCCTCAAGCCTTCAGGAACATTGATGCTCAGTGGTTTCATGGAACCAGATGTTCCCAGTCTTGTGGATTGTGCGGCTGCATTCGGACTCGAACTGTCCTCCGCGCACGAGGAGCAGGAATGGCGAATCCTCACCCTTCGAAGGTGAAGCTGATGATGAAGCTTCGGGTGCGCAATTGATCAAAGGCGGCGCTAAAGGGGCTGTCATCTTGTATGAGCACGTTGCGCATGCCGAATTCCGTCTTCATCTCCACCGAGAATTTGAAGAAGGGCAGGAAAAAGTCTGCTCCTGCACCGAAATCGAGGCTCGAATTTCCTTTGGTCAATTTGAGGATGTAACCGTCCTGCAAACTTTGGTTCACATCGGCCTGGGATTGCATGTCCCGGCTGAGTTTTCCTCCAATGAGGGCATAGGGAGCAAAATTTCCGATGCGCTCCGTGCGCAGCTTGACGACAAGCGGAAAGTCCAGGTAAACACTCTCTGTCCGGACATTGACCGGCTGAATGGTTCCGTCGGGGTTGCGAAAGCGATACAGGAGTCCTCGGTCCTGAAAACTCAGGCCTGGGATGAAGCGAATGCGGACGGTCTTGTTGACATTCAGCGATGCCAGGAGGGCGAGATTGAACCCTGAGAGCGCATTGTTCTCTACACTGAGCAGGCTGTCTGCAAAGGTGAAATCAGGGCGCAGGTTGAAATTGAAACTGCTGCTGTTTCCGCTGAGTAGAAAGCCAAAATGGTAGGCCCGGTAATCGAATTTCGCCAGGTTCTCCTTGGCGGTCTGGGCATGTACACTGGAAAAGGCAGCACATCCCACGAGGATGGACAGCGCGAGGATGCAGCGACGGAAGGAGAGGGGCAGCGCCATCTTGAAGAGCGGAAACAAAACGCTTTCCGCAGGGCGAAATTGCTTCATGTAGGCCATGCGCGCAACCATCTGCCGAGAAGCGACATGAAAAAGGAAGTGGACATGGCGGCTGCAATCCACAAAAGCAGGCTCGCTGTGAAGTGCCACAGCGGGTTGAATTGAAACCGCAGGCTCTCCATGGCCCGCTGTTGGGCATCCTCGCGGCTGAGCTGCGCCAATTGGGGATCCTCGGCTTGCAGCGCGGCATAAGACGCGTCACTCCCGAGTTGCTGCGATATGAACCTTTCCCTCTCCAGCTGTCTCAGCTCTGTGGCGTGCCGTTGGACCACGTGGTGAAAGCCCACTGTGCTCACCGCAGCGAGCAGGGCGTACAAAACAGCAGGGCGCAAGGCAGACTTAAACCCATCTATGAAGTGAGGCGTCTCAATTCCTTGAAAAACAGGAGTCAAAGAAGAGAGAATCAAAAGCCCGAAGTGCGACATGACACCCAAGGTGATGCCTGCCTCAAAGGTCAGTCTCCCGGTTGTGGCCAAACGAATGAACCACCAGAGGAGGATCGCCAGATAAGGAAGTAAGGAAAGCCGTTTTTGAAGGGCGTCCTTCACCTCAGCCATTCATGGTAATCAGGAACTCTTCGTTCGAGTCCGTTCTGCTCATGCGGTCCTTCAGGAACTCCATCGCTTCGATGGGATTCATATCGGACAAATGCTTTCGCAATACCCAGATGCGTTGAAGCATCTCCTTGTGCATCAACAGGTCTTCACGACGTGTACCGGAAGAGAGAATGTCGATGGCAGGGTAGATCCGGCGGTTGGAGATGCGGCGATCCAGCTGCAATTCCATGTTGCCGGTTCCCTTGAATTCTTCGAAGATCACCTCGTCCATCTTGGAACCGGTTTCGGTCAAGGCCGTAGCGATGATGCTCAGCGAGCCTCCATTCTCGATGTTCCGCGCCGCGCCGAAGAATCGCTTCGGCTTCTGCAATGCGTTGGATTCCACGCCACCGGAGAGCACCTTTCCCGATCCCGGTGCCACCGTATTGTAGGCGCGGGCCAAACGGGTAATGGAGTCGAGCAGGATGCATACATCGTGGCCGCATTCCACCATTCGCTTGGATTTCTCCAAGACGATTTCGGCAATCTTCACGTGACGGTCTGCGGGTTCGTCGAATGTGGAGGCGATGACCTCCGCATTCACGCTGCGCTTCATGTCGGTGACTTCCTCCGGACGCTCGTCGATCAGAAGAATGATCAGGTAGGTCTCGGGGTGGTTCTCTGCGATTGCGTTGGCCACGTCCTTGAGCAAGGTGGTCTTACCCGTCTTCGGCTGCGACACAATCATTCCGCGCTGGCCCTTTCCGATGGGAGAGAAGAGGTCCATGACCCGAACGGACATGTTGCCATTCTTGCCTGCGAGGTTGAACGCCTCCTGGGGGAAGAGCGGGGTCAAATACTTGAAAGGAACCCGGTCGCGGACCCAGGAAGGGTCTCGGCCATTGACCTTGAGCACCTCCACCATGGGATAGTACTTGTCTCCCTTGCGCGGGGGACGGATGGAGCAGACCACATTGTCACCGGTCTGAAGTCCGGCCGCTTTGATTTGACGGCTGCTCACGTAGACATCATCCGGGCTGTTCAGGTAATTGTAGTCGGCGCTGCGGAGGTAACCAAAGCCCTCGGGCATGATCTCGAGCACGCCTTCGGCTTGGGCAATGCCGTCGAAATTGAAACCGTGCTCTTCGGGCTCGCCCAAGCGGTCGCGTTCACCCCGGCGGTTGTTCCGGTCACGGCGCTCGTTGCGGTCGCCTCGGTCGTTGCGATCGCCTCGGTCGTTGCGGTCGCCTCGGTCGTTGCGGTCGCCCCGCTCGTTGCGGTCGCCCCGCTCGTTGCGGTCGCCCCGCTCGTTGCGGTCGCCCCGCTCGTTGCGGTCGCCCCGCTCATTGCGGTCGCCCCGCTCGTTGCGGTCGCCCCGCTCATTGCGGTTCTTGCGATCGCGTCGGTCACCACGCTCGTTGCGGTCCCGTCGGTTGCCACGATCGCCGCGTTCTTCCTTGTTGTTGTCGGTTGGGCCATCCGCGCCGGATTTCTGTGCGTCAGACTCGGAATCGCCGTCTTTGCCCTTGGTTTTGCCGTCATCGGAGCGTTTGCCTTCGCTCTTTTCGGCGGATGGGGCATCCTTCTTAGCCGCTGCACGCTGCCTGCCCCTGCTGGGCTTGGGGGCGTCCTGAGCGGAATCGTCACCGCTTTCCTGTTTGGCCTTCGCGCTGGTTGATACGGCCTGCTCATCCAAGATGGCGTAGACCAGTTCCTGCTTCTTGAGCTTGTCGGTCCGGGCAATGTTCAGCTCCTTGGCAATGTCTCGGAGCTCGGCAACCTTCCGGCTGTTCAAATCAATAATGTCGTACATATGGGGGTCCCACACCTGTGGGCAACTGTCGTTCAAAAATTCCCTGAGGAAGACCTAAAAGGCCACGCACCGTTACGGTGCACCGCAAGTTTACGACAACTTTTGCGGTTCGCCACGCTTTGCATTTTTTCTGCCGAGTTCAATGACCTCGGGATCGAGCAAACGGCCGTTTTCCAATGTGAAACGAAGCAAGGTCCGAACCCGATGGAATCCTTGCATTCCAGCCGCACCTGGATTCAAATGGATGCCACCCCAGGCCTTCACGGATTGCACGAGCAGGAGGTGGCTGTGTCCACAGACGAATACATCAGGACGGTGCTCCATCAATCCGGTTCGGATGCCCTTTGCGTATCTGCCGGGTCTTCCTCCAATGTGGGTCATCCAAATGCGGCAGCCACCGCGCTCGAAGTGCTGATGCTCGGGAAAGTCGCGGCGGATGAGTTGATCGTCTATGTTGCCGTGGACAGCGACCAAGGGTCTCACTGAAGCAATGGCATCGGTGACCCCGAATGTGCCAATGTCCCCTGCGTGCCACACCTCATCGCATGGGGAGAGGTGATGAAGGATGCGGTCGTCGATGTAACCGTGGGTATCGCTGAGCAATCCAATGCGCACGCCGCTAATTTCGCTCCTGTGATAGGATTCACCCCACCTTTGACGTTTTCAAGAGACATTCACTCCATGCGCTGCACTGCTTCTTTGTTCTTCTTGTTGTTTGTCATTTGCAATGTTGCATGTGCGCAGCCCGCCATGCGATTGCATTCGGAGAGCAAGAAGGCCATCAAGTTGTACCGAAGGGCCACGGAACGAAGCAGAGAAGCCATGGTGCCCGGTGCTGACAAGGAGTCGGCACGGCAGGCTGTAGAAGCGGATTTGCTCAAATGTCTCGAGTTGGACCCGGGTTTTGCCGAGGCAGAACGTGTGGTGGCCGCCCTGCGGTTTGACGAGGGAAGGTTCCAAGAATCGAGAGACCATTACGCTCACTACCTGGAAGAGCATGGGGCGGATTTCATCCGTGATCACTTTTCATGGGCAGAGGCTGCGCGACACGCACTGGATCCAGAGACCATGAAGAATGCCATGGCTGCGATGCGCGCCATTCCAGGCGTCATGGAGGGGCCGGATGTGCCAAAGATCGACCGTGTGGAAAAGGACAGTGAATTCATGTCCATGTCTTTGGCTGACCCCAAAAAGGTGGCGCCGGAGCCACTGCCACTGCCTGTTTCGACCGGAGACGATGAGTACTTCCCCAGCGTTTGGCTCGCAGGAGAAGCCCTCATTTTTACGCGCAGGGTGACCGACGCGCGCTGGCAACAGGGCCAGGAAGACCTTTTCATTGCGAGAAAAGTGGGAGAAGTCTGGCAAATGCCACAGCCACTTCGCGGCTTGAACACCCTGGACAATGAGGGCGCGGCCAGTCTCTCAGGTGACGGCTCCACCTTGTGTTTCACCCTCTGCCGAGAGGCCGACCGGCCGGGCCAAGGCGAGCATCAAGGAAGCTGTGACTTGTACATTTCGCAGCAAGTCCAAGGGCAATGGAGTCGGCCTGAAAACATCAGGTCCGTGAATACGCCAGGCTGGGAAAGTCAACCTTGTTTGAGCCCCGATGGACAATCGCTCTATTTTACCCGTGGTTCGGGGAAAGGTGGGCGCCGAAAGTATGACCTCTTCGTGGCCCAGCGACAAGAGGACGGGGCATGGGGGATCGCTCATCGCTTGGGAGGAACCATTAACTCGAATGGGAAGGAAATGCGTCCTTTCATCCATCCGGATGGCCGACATTTCTTCTTTGCCACAGACGGCCGGGAAGGCATGGGAGGCATGGACCTGTTCGTGAGCACACTCAATGACGAAGGCACATGGGGCCAACCGGTCAACATGGGCTGGCCGATCAATACGCCCGATGATGAGACCGGCTTGGTGGTTGGATCGGATGGGGTGACAGGATATTTCAGCCGAGAGGTGGAAGGACAGCTCGACCTGCACGTCATGCATCTGCCGTCGGAAGTAGCCGCTGACGCGACAGCGGCCATGGAGGGGCGCTTGCAGTCCGAGGAGGGAGAGCCTTTGGGAAATGGGGTCATCCGTTTGATGGACCGCACAACGGGCCGGTCATTTGCCCGGGCTGAGTCGGCATCCGATGGAACGTATCACGTTCCTGTTCCCATGGACCGCGCTTTTGTGGTCATTGCAGAAGCCCCCGGATACATGCTGGCATCAGAGTCCATAGAGCCAGGGCAGGTCAAGGGAAGAATGGAGCGTGATTTCTCACTGTCTTCCATGGAAATCGGCGCAGAAGTGGTGCTGCGCAATGTTTTTTTCGCCAGTGGCAGCGCTGAGTTGGATGCAGCGAGCGGTGCAGAATTGACCCGGGTTGGGCAATGGTTGGCTGATCAGTCCCATGTGCTGCTTGAAGTGGGAGGGCACACAGATGATGTGGGCTCAGATCGGGCGAATCTGTCGCTTTCTTCTGACCGTGCTGAAGCAGTGAGGCAGGCGCTCATTGAAGCGGGAGCACAACCCCATCAACTGGTGGCCAAAGGGTACGGCCGCACCCAGCCTTCGGTGGAAGGCACAACGGAGGAGGCAAGAAGGATGAACCGCAGGACGACCCTGACGGTGCTTCCCAAAACGAAATGAGGAAGGTAGAACCTTAGCGCACAAGCAAGTCGGCTGAACCCACGGCGGTCCAAACGATGTAATGTCCGGGAGCCCATCCCTCCAGTGAAAGCCCGAACAAAGAACTTTCAACCTGGCCTTCAAAAACCAAGCGCCCTGTCAAGTCTCGGATGGACAATGGACCACCAATGGCACCTTCCGTTACACTGATTTCCACCATGCCGCTGGCAGGAATGGGGCGCAAAAGGACGGGGCGCACCACCGGCACCGGCACGGAAGCAGGATTGGAGGTGCTGAATTCCTTGATGATGTTCGGCGGTGAACCGGGGTAAGACTGACCGTTGAATGCCAAGTAGAAAGCCCCTGTATAGGGATTGACGGCAATGTCTCGGATGCGTTGGTTGAAGCTGCCGAAGAATGCTTCCTGGCTGACTGCAGATTGGCCATCCTCCGAAAGTTCTATGGCGATCACGCGGCCGGGCAGAGGGTCGTTGAATCCGCTCATGACCCCCATGAGGACCTTTCCTTGGAATTCCGGTATCGCCTCGTGGGTGTAGTACTCCAAGCCATTGAGGGCAATACAGGGAGTCCATGCCAGGAGGGGCTCCATCACATTCCATTCTTCGCAGAAAGAGAATTCGGAAGGTGAGTTGCAAGCCCCTTGGACCGTGGGCCATCCATAATTGCGCCCCGCTTCTACCAGGTTGAACTCATCGTCTTGGTTTTGACCGTGCTCCGAGGCATATACGAGACCGTTGGGGCCAATGCACAGGCCCTGCGCATTGCGGTTGCCCCAAGTGTAGACGTAGCTGTCCGGACCAAAAGGGTTGTCTTCTGGGATGGAACCGTCGGGATTGATCCTCAAGATTTTGCCGTTCAGGCTCTCCAGATCCTGGCTGAATGCAGTCTCTCCCGCATCCCCCGTGGTCATCAGCATGGTGTTGTCCGGCAGCCAAAGGAGTCGGCTTCCATTGTGGATTTGAGCGCCAGGAAGCGTGAGGAGTTCCTCCTCGTTGACCAATTCCGTGCCATTCCATTCAAAAACACTCAGGTGTTCGGAGACGCTGAATTGACCATCGCAGTAAACCACCCAAACGCGAGGGTCCTCTGGGAAATCAGGGTGCTGTACCATGCCAAGCAGTCCGGGCTCCCCGTTGCCGTTGAAGGTGACATTCAAATCCAATACTGTGGTGTACTCCCCTGTAGCGGGGTCGATTCGAATGACACGCCCTTTGCGTTCACTGCACCAGAGCATATCGTCGCCTCCCCAGAGGATTTCCCATGGAATCTGACTGTCTTCAACGAGGTTGGTGGCATACAGCGTCGTGTTGCCCACCGTAAAAGTGTCTTGGGCACGAAGTCCTGAAATCAACGTCAGGAGAAGGATCAAGTTGAGGAGCGGACGGCTAAAAGTCATGGTACAAGGATAGCCCGCGCACGCCAAAGAAGGGATTCACAAGTCCCCATCAAAGGCGATGGCAGTATAGGGGGGGATGGTGCCTTGATGGAGCATGCCCACCAAGGGAATGGCACCATCCAGCCCGTCGGGTGACAAGCCGGTATTCGAGGCGTTGATGAAGACCGTGGTATGTTCTCCCAAGTATTGGCGGGTGATGCGCAGCAATTGGGGTTGTACCTCTTCCATCCGGGTGCTGCCGAAGAGCATGCTCATTCGGCTCCTTCGCAGTTGGATCCACTCGGATGCCATGGCGCGGGTTCTGTATTCTTCCACATCGAGGTTGTCGAAGCGGACCATGCGCCGGTTGTCGGGGTCGTTGCCGCCCACATCTGCATACTCATCGCCCTGGTAGATGCAGGGCACCCCCGGCATGGACATATTGAACGCGGTGAGCATGCGCATCGCCTGATGTCCCCGAATGCCATCGCGCTGGATGTCCCTCGTCCAGCCGGCCAATTTGTGGTCCTCTTCCCAACGGACCGTGCCTTCCGCCAAGGATGCAAAACGGGGCCGGTCCTGGTTGCCTGTGATGGTTCCCATCAGGTGATGGGCGCCGTACTGGTCCAGTCCTTCCTCGGCCACCTGAATCAGATCCTCAAATCCGGCGTCATCCTTGCCGAAGGCGACAATGGCTTTGTCGTAAAGATTGAAGTCAAATTGCGCATCCAACAGGCCTGAACCCAGATAACTTCCGATGAGTTCGGCACTGCCGTAGGTCTCTCCGATCTGATAGATACGCCTTCCTGAGCCGTGGATTTGCGCTTTCACTTTGCGTGTGAGCATCCGCCAAAAGGAGAGCGGAATGTGCTTTGTGGCGTCGTGTCGAAACCCATCAATCTGGCTGTTCGCTACCCACCACGCCGCACTGTCGGACATGGCTTCCGCCACATCTTCGCGCTCGAGGTTCAGCGTGGGCATGAAGGTGTCAAACCAAGTCGTCAGACGCTGGTCGTCCCACAATTGCGTGTTTTCTGTGCCGTCGGGCAGGTAGAGATCAGTCGCCCAGTCCGGGTTGGCTTTGTACAAGGGGTGCTCCTCGTGGACATGATTGGCCACATAATCGAGCAGAAAATTCATGTCGCTGGCGTGGGCAGCATCCACCAGGGCATCGAATTCCTCCCGCGAGCCAAAACGCGGGTCGATTTCGGTATTGGATATGGGCCAGTATCCATGGTATCCGCTGAAACGGCTGGTCACATCGGTGGAGCTGTCCTGCCAGTAGCCGTATGCGGCGTCCGGATTGCGGGTGAGGGGGCTGACCCAGAGGGCGGTTACTCCCAATTCCTCGAAATAGCCCTCTTCCAAAGCGGCCATGATGCCAGCGAGGTCACCGCCATGGTCATTGGCCTGGGGAAGAATGGACGGGTCATCGACAGGGCGATCGTTGCTGGGGTCGGCATTCCGGAATCGGTCGACCAGCATGAAGTACAACACCTGGGCCTCCCAATCTTGGCGCGTCAAGGCGTCCGGGGACTCGATGGGCAATCCATCCATGAGCGGAATCCGAACTTCCCGACTCGGTTTCCCCTCACCACTGGCCCAAAGGCGCAATTGGGACCGACCCGCGCCATAGGCGCGTGCGGGGATTCGGACGACGCCTGAACCATTTTCTCCGAGCACGGTACCCGTGTAAAGGTGATGGTTCCACCATGCCCAGACCCGTGCGCCGGGTGTTCCCAAAAGACGCACATCGTGCACCTGGTTTCCACCAAAACCGATGGCACTCAATTGTGTGGCGGGTTGATTTCCTCCCACGCTGAGGATGGAGTTGAATCCGCCGAAACCGTTGTCCACCCTCTCCGGGTTGGCGGGGTCGGGCATCTCCGTCCCGTCCACGATGAGCTGGTAGGGGTGTTGGCCTTCCGGAAGGACCAGGGAGATCCGCCACTGTCCGTCTTCGCCAAGTACAAGCGGGTGCGAGGTGCGCGACCAACCGTTGAAAGCGCCCATGATGCGGACGTCTTGATGGTTTTGATGGTCAGGCGCCAGGGTGAAGTCGACCTCTGTGGAATTCGAGGCGAAGACAGGAACATGGGCCGTTTCTCCCTTGCTGGAAATCGCAAGTGCCCCGAAGCCTTGACCGGGTTGCCCTTGAATCCAGACACCCGAATGACCGTCCAACGCTGTGATGGATACCCGGCTTCCCTCACCCCAGGCGGGTATCCAAACCGCGGAATCCGGCAGAATGCCCGGACTGAAATCATCCATGGGAATCCAGGTGGAGTCGGGAAGGAGCCGAACGGGGAGCACCGTTCCCTGAATGACTTCCACCCCGGGAGGGGCGGACGACTCAGGATTTTGACAGGACGCGAGAAGAACGATGACCGAAGCCAGGGCGAGGGCGCGAGAGAATGGGAATCGCATGGGGTGTGAATATCAGAAACGCCCGGATATGGACCGGGCGTTTCTTCGAGTTTCAGGTGAGGTCCGGGCTGGATTCATTCGCAGATGAGCAGTCCCAGGCTGTTGGCAGGGGGAGGACCGTTGAATGTGTATCCTGGCTTGGTGATGTACCAGCGCACCCCGTTCTCCAACGGTTCTCCCGTGTATGGGGTTTGATCGATGTTGCTCGGTGTCCCCAGGAAGAACTCCTCCGGGATGAAGGTGAAGGTGAACATGCCCGGTTCTCCCTCAACGGGTGACATCTTCAATTCCGGAACCGCTCCAGCGTCAAAAGGGGTAGAAGCCACACCATCGTCACCATAGGTGTACAGGGTGAAGGCGTCTGTTCGGGCAGTGAGGTGCAGGTATACTTCGCTGAGGTCCTGGAGGTCGGGATTGGTCTCCTGGTTGTTGTCGTAGGTGAAGGTGACGAAGTCGTCGCCCTCCCGGATTTCCGGGAAAATACACATGCGGCCGTTGCACAGTTGGGGTACGATGCCCACGGACAAGTCTTCGGTTTTGGCTTCTCCTCCAAACTCCTCTTCATAGGCATAGCCGTTGTCGAACTTGGCGAGGCAGGAGATGCCCCGGGTAAAGAAGGTGGGTCCATCCACCCCGAAATAGGTGCTGGGCACAAAGCTGTAGCTGTAGAGCTTTTCGCTCACCTTCGTCATCTTCTGGCTGTCCTCACTGTCGCCCCAATCGCCGTTGCCGGTCAAGGGAGCAGAAGGGTTCCAAATCCAGAGGTAGACGTCCTCCTCCGGGTAGGCGTCGAGCATGTCGCTCAAGCGCTGGTCCTGGCATTGGGTCAGGTCAATGTAGAGTGTGCACTCTGAATCGACAGCCGTAGGCGAGGGCAGCACATAAGCCGCTTGACCCCAGCCGGAATTCCAGAGGGCGCCCAAAAGAAACAGCGCGGAAAGGGAAAGGATGCGGTTCATTGCGGAATGCGGTTGAAGGTGAACGTGTAGATCACGGTTTCTATGCGGGCGCCTCCTTCGCCACAACTGCGGCGGTATTCGATGGCCATCTGGTCATCGTAGGGCCGGACCGTGGTCCCGAGGTTGTACTGGAGCGTGTCCGCTTCGCCCATCAGGATCAGAAACGTGGGGAATGCAGGATCGTCAAAGGCCCACATGCCGCCGTCACCGAAGTACTCGCGTCCGATTTCCTGCGCGATGCTGTACGTGTCGTCGTCATTGAAATCCATGCGCAAGGGGGCGATGCCGTCCTGGAGGTAGAGGTGGCTGAGGTCGCGGGTTTCCTTCACGGGATTGTTCAGGTCCTGCTGGGTGAAGGAGGCGAGTTCCCAGGTGCCGAGGAACCCGGCACGCTTGTCTATGGGGTCGCCCAACTCACCCTCGATTTCGGGCTTGCATCCGCTGATGGCCAAGGCGATGCCCATGGCGAGGAGCGGAAGGAAAAATGGTCTATTCATGTTCATGGCGTTCATGAGGGGATCACAGGCAACCGCCTTCGTCGTTCAAGATGAAACCGGCCGCGGTGGTGGAGGAGTTTGGAAATTGCAACAGCGAACCCGGGCAGTCCCAAGGGGCATCGCGCACCGTCTCAGGCTCTCCCATGACGCCGCGAAGTTTCATCTGGTCAAGCTCCCATCCTTCACAGAGGGTCTCCTTTCGGTACTCTTCCCGCGCGGCGGCCAACACCGCAGCGGCGTTGGAAGTGGGGTCCAAGTCATTGAGGTCCGCTCCGAAGGCGCGATCCCGGATGGCATTGATGTCACCGATGGCCGTCTGCAGTTCACCACCGCTTTCCACCACCGACATGGCCCGCAACAGATGGAGGCCGGTCAAGTGAACAATGGGAACGTTGAAGAACTGCTTGTTGTCAAAGCGGGTCACCTTGTGGGTCACGCCATTGCTTTCGATCCAATCTCCCCGGTCATCCGCCGAGTTCAACTGGAACAAATCGTAGATGTCGTCGCTGAAGGTGAGCTGGGGATTGAGGTTGTTGTCCTGACGGAAATTGTCGCGGAAGGCGTAGCTCCGGTCGTTGAGAAGGCTGTCACCGTCCACGGAGAAGTAGCCTCCGGTGATGCCAAACACGGTTTCAGGGTTGATCAGGTCGCCCGCCAGCACACTGTCGCTGCCCGCCTCGTAGCGGTCCAGGTCGCTGTCAAGCTGGAAGAGACCACTGTTGATCACCCGCTCGGCTTCGCTGCGGGACGCCCCCCAGTCCTGACGCAGGAAGTGGATGTGGGCAAGGAAGCCGCTGGCCGCCATACTCGTGGCATAGGGGCCGTTCTCATTGGGCAGGTTGGCCTTGGCAAACTCGAGGTCCTCGATGATTTGGGCATACACCTCCGCCACGGTGGCACGCGGGCTGGGAGGCGCCACGGCATCGGTTCGCAGGGGAACACCGAGGTGGCTGTTGTCCGCGGTGTAGCCATAGGGGTAAGCCCACATTTTTACCAGGTACCAATGGCACACTGCGCGAACAAAGCGGGATTCGGCTTCCAGCCGCAGCCGGGTAGCATCGTCCAGGCCCTCGACCAGGTCAAAGCTCTCGACCACGACGTTGGCCCGGTAGATCGCATAGTAGAAGTCCGTGTACAGACCACCCGTGGTGGGGGTGAAGAAATTGGTCTCCCGGTTCCAGACGGCGGTATAGTCGAGACTGGAGTAGGGACGGGCCATGTTGTCGGTCAGCAGCTCGGCAATGCTCTGCTGGCGCCCATTGAGGAGATTGGCGAGCACGTCATAGTTGGAATTCAGCATCCGCTGCAGGTCGTCTGCGGTGTTGATGGCATCCTCGGCGAGGATCACATCACCGGGTTCGAATTCCAGCATGCGGTCACACCCCGTCAAGGCGACGGTGCATCCTGCGATGGCGGCGATAAGGCGGAGGGATTTCATGTTCTTCAGCATGGCGGATCAGAATGACATGTTGATGCCGAGGGTGAAGGCCCGCTCCTGGGGAGGGGTGAGGTAGGTCACGTTCGGACTCATGTTGCGGTCTTGCGCATTCTCGAAGTCACGCACGACTTCAGGGTCCAGGCCAGGGAAACTCGTGATGGTGAAGAGGTTGGTGACGCTTGCGTTTACGCGCAAGTCGCGGATGGCGTGCTTGCCTTCACCGATCTGCGGGATGGTGTAGCCAAGGGTGAGGTTGCGGAGGCGCAAGTACGAGGCGTCAAAGACAAACAGACTGGTGTTCCACCAGGGAAAGCCACTCGGAAGGCCATAGGTCGTCTCGTCGAGGGTCAGTCGCGGGAAAGTGGCTTCATCCCCCGGCTGACGCCAACGGTCCAGGATCTCGGTGCGCATGTTCCAGCTGGTCACCACACCCAGCTGGCGCTTGGAGGAACTGTCGAAAATCTTGGCCCCATAGCTGAAGGTGGCCAAGGCGCGCAGGTCCCAGTTCTTCCAGCGGAAGGTGTTGGTCATGCCCCCTACAAAGTCCGGGAGGCCGTCGCCGACATACTGACGCTCATTGTTGTCGTAGTCAAAGGTCTCGTTGCCCGCGCGGTCCAGGTACACGGGAAGACCCGTTTCGGCATCGACATGGGAGAACATCATGAGGTAGAAGCTGCCGACCGGACTGCCCGTGATCACGCGGCTGTCGTTGGTTCCTCCGCTGACGGCGTCAGGTGTGTACTCGCCGATGCTCTGCAGTTCATTGTAGTTGCGGGCGAAGTTGAGTTCCGTGGTCCACTGGAACTTGCCGACGGTGTTGCGGCTCTTGATCGAGAGCTCGACCCCGCGGTTCAGGATGGTGGCCACATTGTCCCAACGGTTCGTAAAGCCGGTACTCGGTGGGGTTGAGACGTTCATGATGACGTCCTGTGAGCTCTTGTTGTAATAGGCGAGCTCGGTGGTCACACGGTCATTCCAGAGACCGATTTCTATGGAGGCGTCCACCGTGCGTGAGGTCTCCCAGCGGAGGTTGGGATTGGCGGGCTGCAGCGGGAAGAGGATGGGCTGTCCGTTGTAGAGAATGCCGTTGTCCGGTGCGCTGTACGTTCCGAAGCGCGCGTAATCGGGCAGGGCAGCGTTTCCGGTCTTGCCCCAGCTGGTGCGGGCCTTGAGGAAGCTCAGGGTGCCGCTTTCGAACCAGGGCTCATCGCTGATGACCCAGCCCGCGCTCAAGGAAGGGAAGAAGCCATAGCGGTAGTTCCGTCCGAAACGGCTGGAACCGTCCACCCTCGCCGTGGCCTGGAAGAAGTAGCGGTCCTTCAACGTGTAGTTGGCCCGTCCGAAGTAGGAGAGGAAGCTGTGTTGGGACGGGTTGTTGACGGTGGTCTGACCATTGGCCACCTCCAGCAGGCTGTCGTTTTCAAAAATGGGGCCGGTCACATCCCCGAAACCAATGCCGTAGCCGTAACTGTCGGTGCGCTGGAATTCCGATCCGGCGAGCAATCCGAGGGAGCTGAATTCCGTCAGGTCCATCTTGTAGTCGGCCGTCAGGCTGTAGTTCCAGTTCAGCACGTAGTTCGCGTATCGATTGGCGTTGCCCAGGTCGCTGGTCAGGAAGATGCTGGGCGGGTTGTAGATGTCCTCGCGGACGTGCATGTAGTCGAAGCCGCCAGAACCTTTGATGAACAGGTTGTCCTTGGGTGTCAGGATGATGCTCGCGTTGTTGATGGAGCGGTTCTCTGTGGTGATCCAGGTCTTGCTTTCGCGCACGGCCACCGGGTTCTTGGTGCCGCCCCACTCGTCTTGATAGAGGTAATAGTCTCCAGGGAGCGATTGAATGGTGCCGTCTGCATTGAAGAGCGTATCCGTCCGATAGACGGGGTAGTAAGGCAATGCGTTGGACATTGCATCCCCCAGGCCACCAGACCATGCCGCATCGATGCGGTTGTTGATGCCTTGGCTCAGGCTCGATGACACCATGATTTTCGCCCATTCCACGGGCTCGAAGTCGGCATTGAGTCGGCCACTGACGCGCTCATAGCTGTTGCCGATCAGGTAACTGCCGTTGTCGTCGTAGCTCACGCCGGTGTAGACATTGTACTTGTCGCCACCCTTTCGTGCACCAAAACTGTAGTTGTGCTTGACACCGGTTCCGACGGTCTCATTGACCCAGTCTGTGCTGGTGAGCATCGCCTCCTCAAACGCGGCTTTCCGCGACTCAGGGGAGTCTCCCGCAGACGTGAATCCCGGCAGCCAGACATATCCCGTTCCACCGTCGTTCTCCCACGCCTCCTGACGCAGGGTCAGGTATTGCTCGGTGTTGAGCATGTTGGGCAACGAAGCGGGATTGGAGAAGCCCGCACTGGAGCTGAATTCATAGCTCGTTCCTGTCTTGCCTCGCTTGGTGGTGATGAGGATCACACCGTTGGCTCCTCGGGAACCGTAGATGCCGGTGGCCGCGGCGTCCTTGAGGATCTCCACGGATTCGATGTCGTTCGGATTGATGGTGGCGAGTGGATTGTTGTTCATCGCCCCGCTGTTTCCGCGGAGGAAATAATTCTGGGTGATGGGAATGCCGTCCACCACATACAGCGGGTCGCCCGCAGCAGATACGGAGGCCACGCCCCTGACCCGAATCAGGCTGCCTGCGCCGGCAACTCCTGAACTCTGGCTCACCTGTACACCCGCCGCTTGCCCCTGCAGAGCAGCTTCGAAACTCGGGGTCCGCACGGAGGTGATCTGCTTGGAGTCGATCTGGGCGATGGAACCCGTCACTTCTTTTTTGCGCTGCACGCCATATCCGATCACCACCACATCGTCCATGAGTACGGCATCCGTCTCCAGCTGGACATTCAAGGTCTTCGTTTGCCCTTCGGCCAAGGTGACTTCGCGGGTGACCTTTACATACCCTACGAAGCTGTAGTCCAATCTGTGCGTCCCCACTCCCAGATCGAGGCGGTACCGACCATCGATATCGGTGGAGATGCCCCGTGCGCCTCCATTGGCCACGATGGTGGCGCCGGGCATGGGCATCCCGGCCCCGTCGCTCACCACCCCGGTCAGCG
>Ga0181563_10001371_pt1 | contig 24038 bp, 23 predicted proteins | sample 011ome_25_FD_133759 | JGI IMG/M metagenome (GOLD analysis project Ga0181563, IMG submission 133759) | Coastal salt marsh microbial communities from the Groves Creek Marsh, Skidaway Island, Georgia - 011512CT metaG (megahit assembly) | ecosystem: Environmental > Aquatic > Marine > Intertidal...
CAAACAGAAAAGTAGCTGAATTTATTGGTAAAAAATCACTTCCTTTTGTATATAGAATTCATGATACCCCTAATCCTGAAAAATTAGAGACATTAAGTTTTTTTCTAAAAAGTTTTGGGTATCAATTGCACACCGAAAATAAAAATAGCATTGCTAAATCTATGAATAAAATACTCATGGATGTAAAAGGAAAAGATGAAGCAAGTATGATAGAAACTCTATCTATACGAACCATGGCTAAAGCAATTTATTCAACAAAAAATATTGGTCATTATGGATTAGCATTTAATCATTACACGCATTTTACTTCTCCCATTAGAAGATACCCAGATGTGATGGTTCATAGGCTACTTTTTAAGTACCTAAATGATAAATCAAGAGTAAGTAAAGATGAAATAGAAAAGTTATGTAAACATTCTTCAGAAATGGAAATAATTGCTTCAAAGGCTGAAAGAGATTCTATTAAGTACATGCAAGCTGTTTACATTTCAAAGTTTGTTGGTGAAAAATTAGAGGGTATAGTTTCGGGAGTAACAGACTTTGGAATTTTTATTGAAGTAAGTAATACGAGCTGTGAAGGCTTAATTCGCTTAAAAGATATCCAAGGCGACTTTTACAAGTACAATGAAAAAAATTACTGTATTAAAGGAAGTAAAAGCGGTAATATTTATAGAATAGGCGATAAAGTAGACGTCAAGGTAAGATCTGTAAACATTGAAAAAAGAGAAATTAATCTTATATTATTATAATAGTCTTAATTAATAAATAATATGATTATATATATAGTCTGTTAGCTTTGTTAATACTTTATTTAGCTAATTTGTAGTTTTATTAAATATTAATACTTTATAACAATAAATTAACATATTTTATAATTTAAATAACTGAAAATTAATAGTTTATAATAATATTAACAATACTTTATAATTTAAATTAACATTATTTATTTTATAAAAAACAAGCAATATAAGGCATGTTTATTGTTAAAAACATCAGTACAATTTTTTAATATATTTAATAAAAATCTATTGCTAAACTTTGTAAATAATATAGCTGAAAATAATATTTAAAAAGTCAATAAAAACTTATTATTGTTTTTAACTCATATTAACAAAAAATGAATTTTGTTTGTTAATTAAAAATCTGATTATATTTAAAGTATTTAGTGATTATAAACACAATCAAAACTTATGAAATACACAATAGGAATAGCCTGCGATCATGCTGGATTTGAATACAAAGAAAAACTTGTAAAATACCTTAAAGAAAAAGGACATACTGTCACTGATTTTGGCTGTTATAGTTCAGAAAGTGTGGATTATCCAGATTTTGCACATAAGCTAGCCAAGTCTATTAAACAATCAGAAAATTTAATAGGTATTCAATTTTGTGGAAGTGGCAATGGAATAAATATGAGTGCTAATAAACACCAAGAAATAAGATCTGCATTGTGCTGGGAAACAGAAATAGCACAACTAGCACGCTTACATAACAATGCAAATGTATGTACCATGCCTGCAAGATTCATTTCATATGAGAAAGCCTTAGAGATAGTTAATATTTTTTTATCAACCGAATTTGAAGGAGGAAGACATCAAAAAAGAGTAGAAAAAATAAGCTGTTAATCTTTTACCAATGAAAACACTATTATTATTATTATTATTTCCAATCAGTTTGTTTGCACAACAAACAAGGTTGTCAGAAGACAACACTAAATTAAAATATGCTAATACCATTACAGCAAATAATCTAAAAGATTATTTATATGTATTAGCAAGCGATTCTTTACAAGGAAGAGAAACAGGTACTGCAGGACAAATAGATGCAGCAAATTACATTGCAAGCTTTTTTAAAGAAATAGGAATACCACCTTATAAGTATAACACATACTTTCAAAAATTTAAAGTTAGACTCGTTAAACACTACGGAAAACAGAATAAAAAAAACGACAAAAAATATGTTAAAGGAGAAAATATAATTGGCTTTATTGAAGGCAGTGATCTAAAAGATGAAATAATAGTCATTACAGCCCATTATGACCATTTAGGCGTAAAAGAAGATACATTGATTTATAATGGAGCAGACGATAATGGTTCCGGAACGAGCGCTATAATGGAAATAGCCCAAGCATTTATGTTAGCTAAAAAAGAAGGAAATGGACCTAGAAGAAGCATTTTGATAATGCCTGTTTCTGGTGAAGAAAAAGGGTTATTAGGCTCAAAATATTATACAGAAAATCCCATTTATCCATTAGAAAATACCATTGCAAACCTGAATGTAGACATGATTGGTAGAATAGATAAAAACCATGATAATCCAGATTATGTGTATTTAATTGGGTCTGACAGATTAAGTTCAGAATTACATCAAATAAGTGAGGACATTAACAAACAGTATTTTAATTTAGAATTGGATTATACCTTTAATGCCGAGGATGATGAAAACAGGTATTATTTCCGTTCTGACCACTATAATTTTGCTAAAAATAACATACCTGTTATTTTCTATTTCAATGGAATTCATGAAGATTATCACAAACCTACTGACACTATCGAAAAAATAAATTTTGAAAAAATTCAGAAGATTTCCAGGTATATATTTTTAACAGCTTGGGAACTGGCCAATAGAGACGAACGTCCTAGACTAGATTAATATTTATAAAACAGAAAACTTTCATTATTTATTGAAAGCACATAAAAGCCTAGAGAATAATCAGAAATACTTAAACTAACAGCATTTTCTTTTTCTGCTATTATTTTTCCTTCAATAGAATAAATAGAAATACGGGAAGGATCTTTTAAGTAAACCACGTTTCCATCAAAAAGGTATGTTGGACTAGTGTAAAGGTCTTTAAGACCAGATATTTCTCCCCACAGGACTAATCCACCCTCTGTTCCAATCCAATAGTTATTGCCTTCTTTTTCGATACACAACACCACATCATTAATTAAGCCACTGTTTTGAGTATTATATGTCGTTGTGTTTTGAACTCCTCCTTCATAATTTAAACTGAACATACCCGCACCACTCGATCCAATTAAATAGTTTTCACCATCTTTTATAACACAGTTTAAACTATTGCTGGGCCAAGTGTTAAAATAACCAGTATTAAAAATCAAAAAAGAACCTGTATTTAAATGGGTTAACAAACCACCATAAGGCGTTGTAATCCATAAATTTTCAGCAGAAACCAATAAGTCCGTAGCGGTATTATCAATTAAACCATTACTACCATTATACCACGAAATACTATCATTATAGTAATACCCCAAACCACCATTTACTGTGCCTATACACAATGAATCTCCCTTTTTTTCTAAACACCTTACGTTAATGAATGTGGGCTCTAAAGAAGAGCTGTCCAACAGCAAAGTAATATTATCATTTTCCATTTTGTATAAGCCATCTATAGTGCCTATATAAGCAATATTTTGACTGTCAAATACAATTTCATTTATATGGCCAGGAAGAATACTTTTTTCTGAGGTAATGGTGTACCAATCGGCGCCATTATACACAGCAATACCGTCTAGTGTACCAACATAAAGAAGACCGTTATTATCAACGCTTAAACAGCGAACTTGAGGGTTTGGTAAGTATTCTGAATAATTTATCCACGTGGAATTATCAAAGGTATATAACCCCCAATTTGTACCAATCCATTTTATACCATCAACAATCAAAATATCATTAATTTGATTATCAACAAGCATGGTGTTTTCAGTAGAATAACTAACCCAATTATCTTGTGCAAAAAGAGCCCCTAAGGGCCCTAATTGAAATAATATTATAGATATAAGGGCTATTCTATTGTAAAACAATTTTTTTGAATGTTTTTTGATTATTGACTTCTAAACACACGCTATATAATCCTTTTGGTAACATCGACCAGTCATATGTTTTATCAAACAGGTTAACCTTACCAATCTTATCTGTGTATAACGTTTGCCCAAGTGAATTAGTTAAAGTTAACCGTATGTTACTTTCTTTTTCTAAAGAAGCACTTACGCTAACAACTCCTTCTGTAGGGTTTGGATAAACATCCATACCTAATAGAATTTCTTCAATAGAGTTACAATCTTCTACTGTAATTGGCACAGGGACAGGCGCGCAATTAATAGTATCAGCGCCAATTTCCCAGTCGTATAAGTAATAATAATAGGTAGTATAGTCATCACCACCAGAGTTGTCTAATCCTCCCCCATAATATACCGCCTTTTCAATAGAAGCCACTCCGTCCAAAACGTATGGATAAGATAAATTTCCATTTGTACCCGTTCGTTTTAATTGAGGATTTTGACCACTAAGATTATTTTGATTAACAGTAGCATCTGTACCTATTAGATAGTCTTCCCCGGCAGGCACATCAAAGTTTAAAGTTACAGTTTGGGGTTCGTCATCGGCAAAACCAATAAACTCAGTGTGCTCAGCGATAACATCACCGTTTGAATTCATTAAAATAAAGCTTCTATCAGCCGGCTCATCAGTATAAACCTTTACGCTTACTAGCGTGAAATCACTCAAAGCATCGAAGGATAAGAAACCAATAGCATCGTCTCCGCCGCTGTAATCAGAGTCACCGTTATGCTCTTCAGGACCCACCTTGTTTTCAGAAAAACTATTTGAAACATAGTAGGTAACGCTTTCGCTTAGGTTTTGCGTTGTAAAGGTATTGCCACTACCAACCGCATTCATGTTTTCATCGTACCAAGTCACTAAATAATCAGACTCAACAGAAAGCTCAGCAGGCTCATTTTTACAAATAACAACTTCATCAACTTCAGGAGTGCTAATACCATTAAGTGTTATGTTTCTTGTTGCTGCACATTCTGAATCAGGAGTATTAATAGTTACAGAATAGGTGCCTAAACTGTTCACGGTTATATTTTCTTCAGTAGAACCGTTAGACCATAATACGGTAGAGTTTTCAGGAGCGTCAATAGATAGGCTTACTTCGTCGCCTTCACAAACCACTCCACCAAAGTCTGAAGTTATGTTTGGAACGTTTGGCGCTTCAGTTTGCATTGATAAGGTAAATGGAAACCACGTATAATTGTTATCTAATCTTGCTTCAACCATTACTTGCGGCACCTCTAAAACGATAGCGTATTCTCCATTACACGTTCCTAGCGGGATATTCAAAAACATTCCGTCTAAGTACGAGCCGTACGTATCATTATATCCAGAAGAAATACCTTGAGATATTGGGCTACAGCCATACGAGCCGCCACCAAGACCATAGTTTGGAAAATCATCTTGACTTAACAAATTACCTTGATTGTAAACGGTTTCTTCGTCTCTACAGCCAGCATTTTCACTGCTACAATTTCCTAAGTCCATAACACAAAATCCAACTTTAGCGCCATCGCCTACAGTTTCCCACTCTAGAGGGTTATCCATGTTGTTTGGATCAGGAATTCTTAACGTCATGATTGTCCACTCATCAAAGTGCATGTGTCCATGAGTAGGGTGATACTCCATGGTACCCACCATCTCTTCGTAGAAAGACATTGATCCATCAGCGTTTTTGTGATAGATTCTTTGCCAAGAAATATGTTTTGGGTTTGTACCGTCAGGACAGGCTTCTGTAGAGATTTCCCAGTTAGGGTCATATACCGTGAAGGTGTCCGCAACGCCCTCGTTATTGCAAACCATCCACCTGTACCCGTATTGGTCAGCGCCCCTCAAATTTAACGGCCCAACACCAATATTTGGAGTTCTTGCTGAGATACGAATTCTTCCCATTTCTTGAACTTCAGGGGTAATTTCAAACCAGTTTTCTGGATAGTTTATTTCACCACCTTGCAAACCATCACCAGGAGCATATTCTTGTGAACCATCAATGCCCGTTTGCCAACACACGGTGATATCTGGTAGTAAATCGCAGTCGTTTTGCTCTGAGTCAGCACATTCACACTCTATAGAACTCTCCAGTGTACACTGAGCATTGCTTATTCCGAATGAAAAAAAGCCAACAATAAAAAAAACACCTATTTTATTCATAAACGAGGGTTGTTTGAGGTTTAGTAAGGAACAAAAATACCAAAAATCTAACAATACAACAACTTCCTTATACGAGCCTCAGGCTTTAATTGTTCTGAGCGCCTTGAGAAATCCATAGAAGTATGGTTTCTATCTCAAATGGAGTGAGTGTTGAATTTGGTGGCATAACGTATTCTACATTGCCATCAGAAACAAGTCTGTAAAGGTAACTTTCTTCTGGTTGAATGGTATTTATGTAAGGCACACCGCCGTCGTTATTGCTAATGCCGTTAATAAGTTCGTTGTAGGCCATATCTGCTGGAACAAGTCGCATCTGCCCACCGTCATCGTTGTGGCAAGGCATACAACTCCCCTCTCCATTATTGTAAAATATAGGTTCGTAAATATCACTTTTAAAGCTAACCATAGGCGCTTCGGCATTTATATCCAATAATTGATAATAATCTCTGTATTCTCTAAGGTAATCCCCGTTCAAAATAGAAGATTCCAAAACTAATAAAGAGTCTGTTTTGGCAACAATCTTTAATCTTACAGTATCGCCACTAAATAAAAATAATGAGTCTCCTTCAATAACAAAAGCGCCCTCTGTAAAACCTAAAAACGCCTTACCTTTATTTTGTTCTAAAAAAGTCAGCCTAAAATTATTGTTTTCGTAGCTTAATGTTAGAGTATCAGGAGACGATATGCCGTAAGTAGTAGTTTGTTGGTTTAGCTCAACACCCCCTTGATATAGGGTGTAAACCAAAGAGTCTTTTTTCCAATATTCAACAGGGTAAACAATAGGCGTAATCTCTATTATTCGGTCTTTGGTACACGCTACAAACAATAACGCTACACTAAAAAGAAATAAAAAATAATTTTTCATACTATCAGTTGTTAAAACCACCAAACCCTTCTAATATTAAAGCCTAAAACAAACTCATTGGGACTATTAAAAAAACCATATGGCTCTGAGGTATATATATTTGCTTCTCGTAAATAATAGCTATTACTCATAAATACCTGGAAAACATGTCCAGCAGTACCAAATTCAAAACCCAATGAAAACGGATTGTTCAGAGCTGACTCGGAGCGGTTGTTAAGTTTGTGTGCATATTCGAAAAGAATGGCGCTAGCAAAAGAATATTGAAACCTGCCGCTAAAGGGTAAAACAAATGTAAAATGGTCTTCATCCAAACCCAAAACAACGTTTTTATACACCAGCGTTGGACTTAGCTGTAGGGATAGTTTATCACTAAATTGTCTTGATAAAATTAACTCTGTGGTATAAGTAAGCCTGTGAGAAAACTTATTTTCATAAGGAGTAATACTATCGCCAAAAAAGGCGTTTGGACCATAGTTTTTGTCTTCCTCCGTATTAATTCCAGTATTATTAAATATAGCGACGCTTAGCGGTGTGGTACCATCCTTTGTTTGTCTAAAAAGCACGTACTTTCCTTCTAAGTCAATCGTTTTTCCAATTTTTATTCTACCCACCCCTACATAAGCCCTGTCGCTTAATTTGTAAGACAACGAAAAACGAATATTAGCAGGGCTATCAAAACCCAAAAAGTCTTTATAAACCCTATCGTCAAGACCAATTTTTCCAAAGCGGTGCATTATGGTAAAATCAAAACCCTCAGGAATAACAGCTGTTTGGGCGTTGATAAGCTGTTTGTTTTTAAAGGCATTTATATATTCTTTTTCTTGTGCATTTAAGCCAAGAAAACAAACCAATAAACCAAGCAGAGTAAAACGTCTCATTTTCTAATTTAAAGTCCTAATATAATTGATTAACTGCCAACGCTTTTCTTTATCTAGCGAGTGTTTATACGGAACCATCACCCCTTTACCATTAGAAAGTTTCCAGAATAGTTCGCCATCAGTTTGCTTTTGAACCTTTTCGTCAGCAAAACTTATTGGTTTTGGTTTTAAACCCGCCCCAGCTGGGCCGTCTCCCAAACCGTTTTTACCATGACAGGTCCAACAAAGTTTAGCGTATAGCTGTTGACCTTTTTGCGCCGCGATAGTATTGCCATAATAGGGATTTATTATCTCTTTTGATTCCTCGGGAGCCACCCAACGGTCTTGAGAGCGCCCAACATTGGCAGCAAACAACAAGATAAGTATAGTAACAAAGACTCTCATAAGTTAAGGTTAAGGTACAAAAATAGGGGCTAAAATCCTATAAATCGAATTTAATCCCCTGTGCTAGAGGAAGCTCATCCGAATAATTTATAGTGTTAGTTTGACGACGCATGTAAATTTTCCAAGCATCTGACCCAGACTCTCTACCACCACCAGTTTCTTTTTCGCCACCAAAAGCACCACCAATTTCAGCACCAGAAGTTCCAATGTTTACATTAGCAATGCCGCAATCGGAACCGGCATACGACAAGAACTTTTCAGCGTCTTTTATCGTTGAGGTCATAATAGAAGAGGACAAACCTTGAGGAACATCGTTTTGTATTTCTATAGCGTTTTCAACCTCTCCTTTATATTTTATTAGATAAAGAATAGGGGCAAAAGTTTCGTGCTGTACGATATCAAAACTATTTTTAGCTTCTACAATAGCAGGCTTAACATAACAACCGCTTTCGTATTCTCCACCCTTTAATACGCCGCCTTCTACCAAAATCTTACCGCCTTCTTTAATAGCATCTTCTAGCGCAGATAAATACATATTAACAGCGTCTTTGTCTATTAGGGGCCCAACGTGATTATTTTCATCAAGCGGATTTCCAATTTTGATTTGCTCATAAGCGCCAACAACAGCGTCTTTTACCTTATCATAAACAAATTCGTGTATGATTAGCCTACGTGTTGATGTACACCTTTGTCCACACGTTCCCACTGCACCAAACACGGCGCCAGGCACTACAATTTTTAGATCTGCAGTTGGTGTAATTATGATGGCGTTGTTTCCACCAAGCTCTAACAAGGATTTTCCAAAACGTTCAGCCACTCGTGAGCCTACGATTTTACCCATTCTAGATGAGCCAGTAGCAGAAATAAGCGGCATTCTTTTATCAGAAGCCATCATCTCACCCACTTTATAGTCTCCCGTTACGATACAAGAAATACCTTCTGGCAATGCATTAACCTCTAATACCTCAGCAATTAAGTTTTGGCAAGCAACTGAGCAAAGCGGTGTTTTTTCTGAACCTTTCCACACGCATACATCGCCACATATCCAAGCCAAAGCAGTGTTCCAACACCAAACAGCCACAGGGAAGTTAAAAGCAGAAATAATTCCAACAACGCCTAGCGGGTGATACTGCTCATACATTCTATGATTCGGACGCTCTGAGTGCATCGTAAGGCCGTGAAGCTGTCGCGAAAGACCAACAGCAAAATCACATATATCAATCATTTCTTGCACCTCTCCTAACCCCTCTTGATAGGACTTGCCCATTTCATAAGAAACTAATTTACCAAGCGCTTCTTTGTGATTTCTTAACTTGTCGCCAAACTGACGCACAACATCACCTCTTTTAGGAGCAGGAAGAGTACGCCAAAATTTAAAAGCAGAAGTAGCGGCTTCCATTACTTTTTCATAATCACTTTCAGTGGTACACTTTACTTTTCCGATTAACTTTCCAGTTACAGGTGAAAAGGATTCAATAATTTCTCCGTCAGAGAAACAGTCTTTTCCTGTTGAACTACCGTTATTAATTTTTTCTAGCCCTAGCTCTTTTAAAGCATTGTTAATTCCAAAATTATCACTCATAAATTCTTATTGTTTTGTTAGTTAAGATAGAAGTTTAAATATATCGTTTCCGTTGGCGTAAAGAACCAAGCCTAATAGCAATATTATACCCACCGTTTGAGCGTATTCCATTACTTTTTCATTTGGTTGACGCCCTGTTAATACTTCATAAAGTAGAAAAACGACATGCCCCCCATCTAATGCAGGAATTGGCAGTAAATTAAGCACCGCCAACATTATTGATAAAAAAGCGGTAAGGCTCCAAAAGCGTTGCCAATCCCAAACCGGGGGAAAAATACTTCCTATAGAAATAAAACCACCCACAGACTCAGGAGACTGTTTTATTAGTTTAAACTGCTTGAGGTAGTTAACAATCTCATCGCCAGTTTTTGTTAGCGCAGCAGGAATAACACTTATCACATTGTATTGTTCTTTTTCAAACTCATATAATGAAGAAAATGGACGTAGCTGAACACCCATTACCCCCTCTTCAAGGAAAACATCAAAAGAAATTTCTTCACCCCTTCTGTCAACCAAAACCGTAGCGGTGTCGCCTTTCAACGTTGGAGTATATCCCATAACGTTACCAGCGTACCCCATATCATTATTGTTGATTTTAAGGATTTTGTCGCCCACCCTTGCTCCAGCGGACTTCATTACAGAGGTTTCAGAAAAACCATCAATAATAAACGGGATGTTAGGGGTAAATAGTTTTGTTTTTGCCAACACTTGGTTTTTTACTTCTTCAGTAAAGGGGACGTCTATTTTATTTCCATTTCGCAATACGGTTACTACTTTTGCGTCGTCTAAAATTAATCGTTCAATAATCTCAGGATGAAGCGATCCGTTTTCAACAGCAAATCGACTCACGACATTATTGTCAATAGAATATATCATGTCACCTTCTTGAAAACCAGCCGCTAAAGCCAATGAGTCGCAATGAATTCCGTAGGTTGCTTTTTCGCTCGGAAGGTATTTCTCTCCCCAAATGACTAGGCTAAAGGAATATATTACAAAAGCAAGGATTACGTTTACGGTAACACCGCCCAGCATAATAATTAACCTTTGCCAAGCGGGTTTTGAACGAAACTCCCAGGGCTGAGGGTTCTTTTTCATTTGCTCTTTATCCATGGACTCGTCAATCATTCCAGAGATTTTTACATACCCACCCAGAGGAAGCCAACCGACACCATACTCCGTGTCACCAACTTTCTTTTTGAACAACGAAAACCAAGGGTCAAAAAACAGGTAAAATTTTTCTACTCTTGTTTTAAATAGCTTTGCGGGAATAAAGTGACCCAACTCATGTAAAACCACCAGAATTGATAAGCTTAAAAGTAGTTGGCCAGCTTTAATTAATATTTCCATTTATTTGATTATTTTATTTGCTAACATTCGGCTTTCCTCGTTTGATGACACAAAATCGTCGTATGTGGGATTGGCCACAAAAGTACTCTTTTCCATACAACTATCAATGATATCAGACATTTCTAAAAAGCCAATTTTTTCTTTTAAAAAGGCGTCCACCACAACCTCGTTGGCAGCGTTTAAAACACAAGCCATGTTACCGCCTTTCGACATAGCCATATAAGCCAACGACAGGTTTCTAAAGGTTTCTAGGTCGGGCTTTTCAAACGTTAAGCTGGGGTACTCCATGAAATCGAAACGAGGAAAGTTAGACTTTATTCTTTGCGGATAACCCAAGGCGTAGTGAATGGGCAACTTCATGTCTGGCAAACCCATTTGAGCCTTCATTGAGCCGTCTTCAAATTGAACGATTGAATGAATAATTGACTGTGGATGAACAATAACATCAATCTGTTCTTCTTTAAGCCCAAACAACCATTTTGCCTCTATTACTTCAAGGCCTTTATTCATTAAGCTGGCAGAATCAATGGTAATTTTTGCACCCATATCCCAGTTGGGGTGTTTTAAGGCTTGTTGTTTGCTTACGTTAATAAGCTCGTCTTTCTTCCACCCTCTGAAAGGACCGCCAGACGCGGTGAGGTATATTTTTTCAATTGGGTTGTGAAACTCTCCGACCAAACACTGAAAAATTGCCGAATGTTCGGAATCCACCGGATAAATATTAACACCGTTTTCTTTAGCTAACTCGGTTATCAATGAGCCCGCCACTACCAAAGTTTCTTTGTTTGCAAGGGCAATGCTTTTCTTGGCTTTTATTGCGTTTATGGTTGGTTTGAGGCCAGAATACCCCACTAGCGCGGTTAAAACCACGTCTATTGTATCCATTTCAACAACTTGACTCAACGACTCTTTTCCAGCATACACTTTAATGTCGGTGCTATTCAAGGCGTTTTTTACCTCATCATATTTGCTTTCGTTAGCAATTACAACTGCGTTTGGCTTGTATTGCAAGGCTTGCTGAATCAGCAGCTCACTATTTGAGTTGGCGGTGAGGACCTCAACAACAAACAAGTCTTTGTTAGCCTCAACTACGTCAAGAGCTTGTGTTCCAATTGAACCCGTCGAGCCCAATATAGCTATGTGTTTTCTAGTGTTTTCCATTTTCAAAAATTGGTTAAGCCATCTGCAAGTTTACGATTATTTGACAAACGAGGAGGTTTGTTTTGACCACCTAATTTACCAATTGACTTCATGTAGTTGTAAAATCCACCGCCGCTAACTTTGTTTATTACAAGGGGCCTCAATACGTTTCCTTTTATCAAGTCATCATAATAACTGTTTTGTGAGCACATATAACCGTCAAGACTCTTGCTAAAAGCCTCAAGGCTATTGGGTTCAGACCTAAACTCAATAAACCACTCATGATAGGGCAATCCTTCAGTGGGGTTTACTTGTGGCGCCACATGAAATTCTTTTATTATTACTTCGGGGTACGATTCCAGAGTTTGTTGAACAGCCTTTTCAACTTCTTCTCCAATAACATGTTCACCAAAAGCCGAGGTAAAATGTTTTATTCGTCCGCTTACCACTACTCGATAAGGTTTGGTTGACACAAACCTTACGGTGTCACCAATATTATAACCCCACAAGCCGGCGTTAGTGTTTAAAATAATAACATAATTTTTCCCAAGCTCAACATCTTTAAGGGATATTCGTTTTCTGTTTTCATTAAAAAACTGATCGGCCTCAATAAACTCAAAAAAGATACCGTGATTAACACATAAAAGTAAACCCTCTTCTTTCTGGCTGTCTTGATAAGCAATAAAACCTTCCGAAGACGGATATGTTTCAACACTTGGCAATGCTTTTCCTGTTAACTCCAAGAACCTATTTTTATACGGCTTGAAATTAACACCGCCAAAAACAAACAAACTATAGTTGGGGAAAACCTCTGAAATGGTTTTGCCTGTCCTCTTGTTAATTTTTTCAAAATACATTTGAACCCAAGGCGGAATACCGCTAATTAGACTCATGGGCTTATTGATGGTTTCATCAACAATAGCGTCAATCTTTTTTTCCCAATCTTCAATGCAGTTGGTTTTAAAAGAAGGAAGGTTGTTTAATTTAAGGTACCAAGGCAGGTGATGGGCAACAATACCAGAAAGCCGACCAGTAGGAATACCGTTCACATAATCCAAATGCGGACTACCTTGAATAAAAATGGTTTTACCGCTTAAAAAAGACGTGTCTTTGGTTTCGTTGATGTAAGACAGCAGCGCCTCGCGAGCGCCCTTTATATGAAAGGCCATAGATGATTTGGAGATGGGGATATACTTTGTCCCTGATGTTGTGCCAGAGGTTTTTGTAAAGTACAGTGGTTTGCCTTTCCACAATACATTTTGTTCGCCACCAATTACCCTTTCAATATAAGGTTTTAAGGCCTCATAGTCCCTTACCGGAACGTGCTTTTTATAGTCGTCATACGATTGTATTTTATCAAAAGAATGATCTTGTCCAAAAGCAGTATTTTGAGCCGACCTTACCAATTCTTTAAATATCCTTTCTTGGAAAATTAATGGGTTGTTAATCCATTTTTTATTCCTTTTTACAATCCAATTAGAATAAGGAAGACTTAAAAAAGACAGTAAACTCATCGGTTAAAATAGGATATAATTCTCGGGATCAACGGCTTTGTTGTTGTGCCACAATTCAAAATGAAGATGAGGACCGCTTGACCATTTTCCAGAGTTTCCAATGATCGCAATAGACTCTCCAACCGACACCGACTCACCTTGCTGTTTCAATAAAGCCGAGTTGTGTTTGTATACAGAGATAAAATTATTGGCATGCTGAATAGCGATAACGTTTCCTGTTTCTGAAGTCCAAGACGAAAAAACAACTATCCCGCTTAAAGTGCTTTTTATCAATTCATTTTCTTTAGAAACAACATCAACGCCATAATGTTCCTCATCGGCATTAAACGATTGGGTAACCAAGCCGCTAACGGGTTTGAAAAACAACAACTTCTCAACGGTTGAACTTGAAGAATTATCAGAACCAAAGAAATTGAAACGCTCTTCAGACTCTATCCGTTCTCTTAGCATGGAGTCTTCATAAATCCTTTCTACCGCCCCATCGTTTTGGATGCTAACATTTTCAGGCACATAAAAATCCGAGGTGTCAACTGGTGTTCCTTCTATAATGTTTTTAATATTCTGTAAATACCGCTCTCTACTGTCTAATTCTGTTTTTAGGGAGTCCGAAAGCACGTTTAAAGAAACCACCTGACGCCTGATGTTTGTGCTGGTGTATCCAGGAATGTATTCTCGTAGTGGACTAAAAGCAATAATTGTTGCCGTACCGCCCACTAACAGCGTTAAGGACACACAGACAAACAAAAAAACGTTAAGCTTAGACATATTAAAGGATAGACGCTCTTCAAAAGTTTCGCTGTTTAATACAACAAGACGGTATTTGAAGCGCCATTTATTCCAAAAGGATTCTTTTTTCTTTTTGTTTGACATTTTCGCTGCAAATATCCTAAAATTTTATCTTACAACACTTAAATACTATAATTCAGAAAATTAAAATAATTTTGCTGATTGAAAGTTATCTCAATAATGCATAGCAAACGCCATTATTTTTTTCGTTTTAATCTATTAGTGTTTTTACTAGTGCTAATGGGGTCGTGTAAAACCACGAAAAACACCTTTCTTAACAGGAATTTTCACAACACAACAACGCGATATAACTGGTATTTTAACGCCAACGAAAGCTACAAATCTGGCGTTAAAAAGCTCCAAGACCAAAATAAAGACGACTATAATCAGCTTTTAAGGATATACCCAGGCGGCACAAAAAGCGACGCGCAATCAATAGCTCCACAAATGGATAAATCCCTGAAGAAATGCGCCAAAGCCATTAATAAGCACTCTATGTTAATTAAAGGTAAGGAGTATAACCGCTGGATTGATAATTCGTATTTACTGATAGGGAAGTCCTATTTTTATAAGCAAGAGTACACAAAAGCCATTGAAGCTTTTCGTTTAGTTACCCGTCAATTTGTTGGAGACATTACCTCTTACGAAGCGTTTATTTGGCTCATTAACACATACGTTGAGGTAAGGGACTTCGGCTCTGCAGATTTGGTAATAGAAAACGTTTTAATGGACGAAACATTTCCACAAGACCTTAATCAAGAGCTTTCACTAGCCCTTGCAAATTACCACATTGCTATTCAGGACTATGACCTTGCCATTGAAGAGTTAAACACCGCCGTGTCATTAACTAAAAAGAAAAGAGACAAATCGAGGTACCTGTATGTTTTGGCACAGCTCTATTCTTCGCAATACAACTTTGCCCTAGCCACAGAATACTTCACTAAGGTTATTCGTACAAGCCCAGATTATGAAATGGTCTTTAATGCAAAGATAAATAGAGCCCGTTCTTTTGATACCTCTGCTGGCAATTCGGAAGCAATAATTGCCGAGCTACAAAAAATGCTTAAAGACGACAAAAACATAGAGTTTTTAGATGTAATTTATTTTGGTTTGGCCGAGCTCAACAATAGGCAAAACAAACTTAATACAGCCATCCCTTTATACGAAAAGTCGGTTTCTTCAAGCGTTAAAAACGATGCCCAAAAAGCCCTATCAAGCGTGATTTTAGCAGATATTTATTACGATCAGCAAAATTACCGTCCAGCCCAAGCCTATTACGATACCGCGGTGGCTTTTATGGACCCTAACAATCAGAGGTATAAAAACGCCCAACAAAAAAAGTTTACACTTACGGAGCTTATTTCTAACCTAGATATTATAGAAAAGCAAGACAGTTTACAGCGCATAGCCCTAATGCCAGAAAAAGAGCGCTTAACCTTCATTGACAACCTTATAATTAAGCTTCAGGAAGACGAACGGCTACAAAGGGAGTTAGAAAACCAAAGGCGCTCGGAGAACAACTTTTTTAATGACCCTTCACAATCGTTAAATAAATTTAATACCAATCAAAACCGTGGCGGAGGTTGGTATTTTGACAACCCAAATACGTTAAGTTTTGGTTTTTCGGAATTTAACAGAAAATGGGGGAAAAGAAAGCTTGAAGACAATTGGCGGCGATCAAACAAAAAGACACTTAGCGTTGAAGAGGCCCTAGCCGACACCATAGAGGAAGACGTTTTCGACCCCATGAGCAGAGACTCTTACATCAAAAACTTACCCCTTTCCATTGACGCCATGAAGGAGTCAAACAACATGATTATTGAGGCCTATTTTGATGCTGGAGTCATTTATAAAGAGCAACTTAACGACGCGCCACAATCCATAAAAACCTTTGAAGAATTAAACAAAAGGTTTCCTTACAGCCAAAACCGAGTAATGGTTCTTTATTTCTTACACCGTTTGCACGACGAGAAAGGAAACATTGACTTTGCTAAAGACTATAAGGACATGCTCATAAAAGAATTTCCTAATAGCGATTACACAAAACTCATTATGGACCCCTCATACATTGAAGAGTTGTCAGCGGCAAACACCAGTCTAGAGTCATCATACGAGCAGGCGTTTTCACTATACACTAAATCCAAATACAGCGAGTGCATAGCGATTTGCAAAAGAGTCAATACCAAAAACCCAAACAACATACTTTTCCCAAACTTTGATTTCTTAAACACCCTAGCGACCGCGCACAAGGCCGATAAAAACACCTATATCGCTAAGCTTGAACAGATTATCCAAAAGTACCCAAAACACAGCGTGGCTGAATCCGCAAAAGAGATATTGACTCTTTTAAACTTGGAAGTTGAAACCGAAGCGCTTTCAGACTTTGGTGGTGATAGCCCATACGTTGTAAAGCCTGATGCGGCCCACTATTTCATTTTACTGTTTAATGACTATGACCTTGAGTTAAGCGTTGCTAAATCTACGCTTTCTGACTACCATTCCGAATATTATAGGCTAGACAGGCTCAACATTAGCAGCTTGTTGTTTTCAGAGCACACACACCTCATTACAATTAGAGAATTTGGAAACCAAGCAAAAGCCATGGAGTATTACCAAGCTTTTCAGAGCGGCGATGTAAGAGGGGTATTTGGAAATGACTACACGGCGCTGGTAATAGCGGGGCCAAATTTCCCTTACTTTTTTAAAAATAAAGATGTTGACGGATACACGACTATGTTTAAACAAAATTACGAATAAGCGTACTTTATTAGTTTTTATATATTTGTCGGTCCAAAAACAAATTTCAAAATGTTCTCAAACAATAAAGATAAAAGCATGGCAAAACAATTTGACAATACAGGAGTAGTTAACTTAATCGGAGTTGGAACTACAATTGACGGCGAAATAACATCTTCTGGTGATATTCGTGTAGACGGTAAACTATCTGGTTCTATTAACACAAAAGGCAAAGTAGTTATTGGCTCAACGGGAATCGTTGAAGGCAATGTAAACGCTTCAAACGCGGATATTTCTGGCGAGTTAAAAGGCGCAATTTCAGTTGCTGAACTATTATCGCTCAAATCATCAGCGAAACTAGATGGTGATATTGTAACAAATAAACTAGCTATTGAGCCGGGAGCTGCTTTCACAGGTTCCTGTAGCATGGGCGCGGTTATTAAAGACATCAGCCATGCCGGAAAACAAGAAAAACAAGAAAAAACAGCCTAATCGCTTTTTAGCCTTAAGTATGCTTGCCTCCCAGATGGGAATAACCGTTTATTTGGGCGCTTACTTAGGTAAATATTTAGACGAAAAGTACGCCACGCAAAAAGCCTGGTTTACCATCTCTTTAACCTTGTTTTCGTTGGTGATTTCCTTGTATTCGGTAATCAAGCAAGTAAATAAGTTAAACGATGACAAACATTAAGTTTTTCCTCAATTTTAGTTGGAAGTTAGTGCTGGCACTAGCTCTTACGCTTGCCTTGCAAGTGTTAATTTACCACCAATTGGCGTTGTCACTGCATTTCAACGCTCTTTTATTTTCTAACCTTTTCAACTTTTTTATGGCGTTATTTGCGGTAATTTTGATACACCGCCTTCGCCATTCTCACACCCAAAGCCTTGGGTATATATTTTTGCTTTCAACCCTGTTTAAATTTTTAGGCTTTTATGTGTTCCTTTCCCCTATATTGGGTGAATTTTACTCAGAAGCTAATCAGTTCAATGGTTTTATGTTGTTTTTCACGCCCTACGCAACCGCTTTAGTGGTCGAAATTCGGGCTTTAATAAAGCTTTTAAACGAGCTTTAAAGCATTGATTTTAGCGCTTTAAAAAAAGACGAAAATTATTTGTCAATTTTATTTTTAGAATAAACATTAATATTTAGTTTTGCACCGAACTCTATAACAGCAATTTTTTGCCCGAAATGAGAAGAAAAGTTAGTTTATTAGCCTTACTGTTTACACTATTAATAGGAAGTGTGGCATCTGCCCACGACGACCACTCTCATGCAGGCGAACATAATGAGGCTCACACTCAAAAAGACACCCCTGAAAAAGTAAAAGGTTTTATCAAGCACCACTTAAAAGATGCCCATTATTTTGAGCTCTTTCACGGTGCAAAAATGCCACTACCCATTATTGTGTGGGACGAGGGTATAAAAGTATTTTCGTCAGGCGACTTTAAGAAAGTAGAAGTCAAAGAAGTTCGTGGTGCCGACTCAACAATCACTTTTGAGAAGCTTGGCGCTACCGATACCGTTGCTAAGGACGCTAAAGACTACCTTTATGAGTCTGTAAACGCCAACTACTCCATCTTTCATGGTAAAATATTAGACGCCAAACACGCCGACCTTCAACTTAAATTAAATAAAGAAGGCAAGAAAAAGCTAATCAGCCATTCCGCGTTAATTGACTTTTCTGTTACAAAAACCGTCTTAATGACCTTTATAATTTGTGTTTTGTTGTTTTTAGCCTTTAGGGGTTTATCAACCTCTTACCGAAAGGGCCCTATTCCAAGCGGATTCGGCAGACTGCTAGAGCCATTAGTTTTATTCATTAGAGACGACATCGCCATTCCCAACATTGGTGAAAAACACTACAAAAAATACATGAGTTATTTATTAACCGTTTTCTTCTTCATTTGGTTTGTGAATTTAGCGGGAATGACTCCACTGGGAATTAACATAACGGGTAACATAGCCATCACCCTTTCATTGGCATTGATAACTTACCTTATTACACAATTTACGGCTAACAAAAACTATTGGGGACACATCTTCTGGATGCCAGGCGTGCCTGTACCCATGAAGTTTGTTCTTATGCCCATAGAACTTTTAGGCACTATCATTAAGCCATTTTCACTAATGATTCGTTTGTACGCCAATATTACGGCGGGTCACGTGGTGTTGATGTCACTTATTGGCTTGGTGTTTTTTGCTACCAATCTATTTTCGTTTGGCGCATTTTTTGGACTAACACTCTTTTTGGGTGTAATAGAATTGCTTGTTGCGTTTTTACAGGCGTATATATTTACAATGCTGACGGCTCTATATTTTGGAGCGGCAGTAGAAGATCATCACGACGAACATTAATATTTTAACTAATTATTAACTTTAAATTTTTTTAATATGACTATTCCAAATATTGTAGGTGCAGGATTAATTGTAATCGGAGCAGGTTTAGGTATTGGTAAAATCGGTGGTTCTGCCATGGATGCTATCGCTAGACAACCTGAAGCGACTTCAAAAATCCAAACAGCAATGATTATTGCTGCTGCACTTATTGAAGGTATTGGATTTGCTGCATTATTTGCTGCATAATTCATAAACATAAATCAAAACTGTAAGGGTTGCTTGCAGTTTTGATTTTAGCATTTTAAAAAGAAAAATAAAGATATAATATGGACTTATTTAACGACTTTTCAATTGGCCTGTTTGTTTGGCAAACCGTTTTATTTTTAGCCTTATTGTTTTTGCTAAGAAAGTATGCTTGGAAGCCAATTTTAGGAGCAGTAGAAGAAAGAGAAGAAGGCATCAAAGGCGCACTAGAAGCCGCTGACAATGCAAAGAAAGAAATGGAAGCGTTAAACGCTGACAACGAAAGAATTCTTCGTGAAGCAAGAGCTGAAAGAGACGCTATTTTAAAAGAAGCAAGAGAAATAAAAGACGGCATTATCGCTGAAGCAAAAATACAAGCGACCGAGGAAGCTGACAAGGTTATGACTTCAGCAAGAGAGCAAATTAACAATGAGAAAATGGCGGCCATTACTGAGCTAAAGAATCAAGTTGCCTCATTATCGGTTGACATTGCTGAGAAAATATTGAAATCGGAGTTAAAAAACGACAACAAGCAAAAGGAAATAGTGAACAATGCTTTAGAAGAAGCAAGCATAAACTAAGATGAAGAACACTAGAGCAACATACAGATACGCTAAGTCGCTATTAGAGTTAGCCAAAGAACAAGGCACTTTAGAGGCCTGCAAAGCGGATATGGAAACCGTTGTTTCTGTTTGTAAGGAATCTAGAGAGTTAATGCTGTTATTGAATAGCCCAGTTGTAAAAACCGATAAAAAACTAGAAATACTTTCGGATATTTTTAAATCGTGTTCAACCCTTACAATGAGCTTTATTCAACTCATTACCAAAAAGAAAAGAGAATCTCTTTTATCTGATATAGCTGAACGTTTTCTACTCATTTACAAAGAAAGCTTAGGCATTGGAACCGCTGTACTCACCACAGCCACTTCCATTGATGAAGACACACGACAAAACGTTATTGACTTTATCAAAAAGCAAGGTATTAGTCAAGTAGACTTAACCGAAAAAGTAGATGAAAGCCTTATCGGTGGAGCTATTCTCCGACTAGGCGACAAACAACTAGACGCCAGTATTTCGCGACAGATCAAAGACTTAAAACAATCGTTTAATAAAAACCTTTACATAAAGGACTTCTAAATTAACAAACATGGCAGAAGTAAAACCAGCTGAGGTATCAGCAATTTTAAGACAACAACTTTCAGGCTTCAAATCCGAAACAGATTTACAAGAAGTAGGAACCGTACTACAAGTGGGCGATGGTATCGCTCGTATTTATGGCCTTACCAACGTACAGTCTGGTGAGCTTATAGAATTTGAAAGCGGACTACAAGGCATCGTTCTTAACTTGGAGGAAGACAATGTTGGTGCAGTACTATTAGGACCATCCAAAGGGATTAAGGAAGGAGACGTTGTAAAACGAACCAACCGCATTGCCTCTATTAACGCAGGAGAAGGCATGTTGGGCCGTGTTGTCGATACTTTAGGAAACCCCATAGATGGTAAAGGGCCTATCCAAGGCGAAACCTTTGAAATGCCTATCGAAAGAAAAGCACCGGGGGTAATTTACCGTCAGCCAGTAAACGAGCCTTTACAAACGGGTATCAAGGCCATTGACGCCATGATTCCAGTAGGAAGAGGACAAAGAGAGCTTATCATTGGTGACCGTCAGACCGGTAAAACTGCCGTAGCGATTGACACCATTATCAACCAGAAAGAATTTTTCGAAAAAGGCGAGCCAGTATTTTGTATTTATGTGGCGGTTGGTCAAAAAGGCTCTACAGTAGCCTCTATTGCCAAGACCTTAGAAGATGCAGGCGCATTAGCCTATACGGTTATTGTTGCATCAAACGCTTCTGACCCTGCCCCTATGCAGTTCTACGCACCATTAGCCGGAGCGGCAATTGGCGAGTACTTTAGAGATACGGGTAGACCAGCACTTATCGTATTCGATGATTTATCAAAACAAGCCGTAGCTTACCGTGAGGTATCTTTATTATTAAGAAGACCTCCAGGTCGTGAGGCTTACCCTGGTGATGTATTTTACCTTCACTCAAGACTTCTTGAACGAGCGGCTAAGGTCATCAATGACGACGCCATTGCTTCTCAGATGAACGACTTGCCAGAATCATTAAAAGGAAAAGTAAAAGGTGGCGGATCACTAACCGCATTGCCAATTATTGAAACACAAGCAGGAGATGTATCTGCATACATTCCTACAAATGTAATATCCATTACTGACGGACAGATTTTCTTAGACGGCGATTTATTTAACTCTGGTGTACGCCCGGCCATTAACGTAGGTATTTCCGTATCGCGCGTAGGGGGTTCGGCACAGATTAAATCAATGAAAAAGATTTCGGGTACATTAAAGCTTGACCAAGCGCAATACCGTGAGCTTGAGGCTTTTGCCAAGTTTGGCTCTGACCTTGATGCGGCAACCAATGCTGTTATTGAAAAAGGTAAGCGTAACGTTGAAATTTTGAAACAAGGACAATATTCCCCCTTAAGAGTAGAAGAGCAAGCCGCAATAATTTTCTGTGGAACAAACGGATTATTGATGGACGTTCCTTCTGATAAGATAAGAGAGTTTGAACAGGAGTTTATCGCTTTCTTACACGCTAAGCACCAAGGCACACTTGACGATTTAGCAGCGGGTAAATTAAACGATGAAACTACAAACACACTACGTACTGTTTGTGCAGATTTATCTAAAAAATACGCAGCATAAAGGATGGCTAACTTAAAAGAAATACGGGCAAGAATTACTTCGGTAGGCTCTACTATGCAAATTACCAGTGCCATGAAAATGGTATCGGCAGCTAAACTCAAAAGAGCGCAGGATGCCATTACTCAAATGCGTCCGTATGCCAATAAGTTGCGCGAACTTTTAGTTAATTTAAGCTCTACACTAGAGTCTTCGGAAGGAGGCGCTTATTCGGATGCTCGTCCAGTTAACAAACAATTGGTTGTGGCCATCACCTCTAACAGAGGGTTGTGTGGCGCTTTCAACAACAACGTCATCAAACAATCCAAGTCCTTAGCGGCCGAATGCGATACCGCTTTTCTTACCATAGGAAAAAAAGGATCAGAACATTTTAGAAAGAATGGCTTTGAAGTTGTTTCCTCTCACGACGATTTGTACGCGGACTTAAGCTTTGCGAACACCTCGGCAATAGCTCAGGATATAATGAGCCACTTTACCGAAGGCAGATACGATAAAGTAGTATTGGTGTATAACCAATTCAAAAACGCCGCTTCACAGACCATTATGTCTGAACCTTTTTTACCCGTTGAAACCCCTTCTGACGAATCGGTAACCATAGGCGATTATATTTTTGAGCCAGAAAAAGAAGAAATTGTAGTGGATCTTATTCCTAAGTCTTTAAAAATTCAGTTGTTTAAAGCCGTATTAGACTCTCACGCTTCTGAACATGGCGCGCGGATGACAGCCATGCACAAAGCCACAGATAATGCCGGAGAACTCAAAAAAGAGCTCACATTAACCTACAACAAAGCCAGACAAGCAGCCATTACTGGCGAAATTCTGGAAATTGTGGGCGGTGCTGAGGCCCTAAATAGCTAAAAATATAGCCACATAAAGAAGTTTAAAGCCCGTTCATCGGCTTTTTTAGGTGTTTAGTCTAATAATTTCTTGCCTCAGTAAATTATACTTTACATATTCAATTTTTTTACCATAGCTTTGGTAAACTTAGTCTTGACGTTAATTTTTTAAATTTAAAGACTATGACAAAAGGATTATTATTTTCTTGCCTATGCTTGGGCTTTCTAATTCAAATACAAGCACAAACCATTTTAGATATTAATCATTGTCCGCAAGAGTCAGAGGCGGATTTTATTTTACAGAACGATCAAAACAGTATCGACCTCATAGCCTTAAACAACAACAATTCAACCATACAAAATAAAACCATAGTGATTTACGGCGACTTTTATACCCCCCCTATAGCCTAACCTTTTACGACCACGGCCAATTGTTAGAATCTGAAAAACTGATAAAAAGCAAATAGAATGAAAATTGCTGCCTTGCTGCTAGCGCTCTGGTTTAACTAATTTAAATCCTAGAGAACTCTAGTGTCCGTCTATTACTATGTGGTTTTGCTGTTTCTGTAAAAGACTATCTTTGCCAAAACAAAGCAAAAAAAATGGCCTATCAATTTGTTATTTCTGAACACAAAGAGGGTTTAACAACCATCACAATTAA
>Ga0181563_10001373_pt1 | contig 24028 bp, 19 predicted proteins | sample 011ome_25_FD_133759 | JGI IMG/M metagenome (GOLD analysis project Ga0181563, IMG submission 133759) | Coastal salt marsh microbial communities from the Groves Creek Marsh, Skidaway Island, Georgia - 011512CT metaG (megahit assembly) | ecosystem: Environmental > Aquatic > Marine > Intertidal...
AAGCAAGTAAAGCACGAGTTTCTGATGAGGATGCACGAACACTTCTTCCTGTTATTAGATCTCCAAAATTTTGTGCATTTCCAGCACTTGCTATGTTTATAAAACCTATATTACTTTCAGTATTTGCATCTGCAGCTGGATTATATCCTCCTGCTAATATCCCACGACCACTTTGTCCTTGGTTATAAGTGAATTGTCTCCACTCATTTCCATTAAAGAACTCAAGTGTATTCAAGTCAGTATTAAATCTTACAATTCCTTCGATTGGTGTTTCTTGTCTATCATTAGTTCCACCATTTGGAACAGAGAAGTGTCCAGTGACTGATACTTGCTCTAGTGAGCCTGCACAAACATATGATGAGTGACTGTGTGGATCATACTCACCAATAGTTGTGACACCAACCATGTCAGTGTTGGTAATATTTAAGATCTGACCATCATCAATGACCAGATCTTCAGAGAGTGTATTGAAATATTGATCATCTCCGTGATGAACACCACCAAGATCAGTAAATCCTGTCTCGGTTTCATAGTATTGTTCAAATGTACCAAGACCAACTGTACCAAATCCAATCGTTGATGGTTCATTAACATGTTGTTTCTGTACAATAAATCCACCATAAGATGTCAGTGTGGCAACACCAGTGATCTTATAGTCTGCTTTTGATACACCATCAACGTCTAATTTACCACCAGAACCAGTTGTCGTCCCAAGTCCGACAATACCGTCCTTCAGTGTGAAGTCAGAGGAAAAACCAATGCGAATGTTAGGCATCTATTCTATCCTCAAACCGTTACACTATCTATCTTGGTGGTAACCGTTGCAATTCCACTTGTTCCCATGTTAACCATTAATTCAGCGTTTCCAGCATGAACTCTTGCAGTGAACGAACCAAGCATTGTGCTGCCAGTTGATACTGCTGATTCTTCTACAACCGTTACCGTGGTCGTAGCAGCACCTGCTACTCCATCATGTATCATTAGATACCTACCAACCTGACAATTTCCTTGTCCTTGGTTGATTTGAGCAATTACAGCGGCAGATCTATGTGAAGTAATTGAGAAAGAACCAACACCAGTTGCAGAGGTTGTCTGAACCGTAGTATCAACTTCAGATGCTCCTCCTCCAGATGCAGTAACAGTTGCAATACCACCACTAGCAGTTGCAGTTACACTTGTACTGAAGTTGATGGTGGTAACTGCTGTTGAAACATTTGTCCCATCATTTTGAACAACAAGTTCTGCACCAACATTTTCAAGATTAGAACCATCACCAAAATATTGATTGGCAGTGACAATACCAACGGCAAGAACATTAGTGTTATTATCAAGGGCAGTGTTAATAGTAGCAGAGGTTGGATTTGTGGTGCCGATACCGACATCACCACCTGAAGTTATACGAAGTCTCTCATTACCAGAGGTCTCTACTGTAAATGTATCGGCAGCAGGGAATCTTATAGCAGTGTTAGTATCACCAGTATGGATGATTTTATCTGCTATTGATACATCACCAGTGAATGTAGAATCACCGGCAACACTGAAATCTGTATCATTTAAAAGTTGAAGTTCTGTACTTTTGAATCTTGCACTGATATTTTGAGAACCTGCCTTAATATGTGCTATCTCAATGATACCATCTTCAGTACCATTGCTAGCATCATCAATCTTACCTGTAATCTTGGCATAGTTTCTCTCTACACCAGTATCACTTTCTCCAGCAAACTTAATCTGACCCAGATAATCTGCGTCTGCTGGTGATGCGCTGTTTCTATACAGTTTTAATTCTGGTCCGGCAGCAGATCCATCATCAGTGTCTGTTAATGTGAAGTCTCCAGTAACACCTAATGTAGAACCATCAAAAGTAAAGTTAGCATCATCTTCTAACTCACCATCAGTGCCAGCAATAACAACTCTATTATTGGTGAGGTCCTCCACCATAACGGTGGAAGCAGTCAATCCACTACCAACGGTAACACCACCACCAACAGCAAGTTGAGTGCCGCTGAAAGTGAAGTCTGTTTGAGTTCTTAAGGTACTACCAATACCAACATGAACAATTCCATTTTGATGCAATCCACTTATGGTTGCAATTCCAGCGATATTTAAGTCGTTAAAATTATTTGGTGCTGCGCTAATTGCACTCTCAATTGTCGCTGTGGTAGTAGAATCAAGTGAAGCAATATTTTTGAGTTGTTTTGCAGCACTGATAACTTCATCATTACCAATTCTAAATGAACCAGCAGTTAATATACCAGTAATTGTTGCACCAACACCAACAAACAGAGAGGTGCCATTGAAGGTAAAGTTAGCATCATCTTCTAATGTGCTGCCAGAACCAACGATAACAACTCTATTGTCAGTAAGACCCTCTGGAGTTATAGATTGGGCAGTCAATCCACTACCAACGGATGCTCCAACACCAACAATTAATTGTGTCAGACCATTATCAACAAAGCGTAAATTATTATTATCTTTAATTGTGCTACTTGCACCAACAATAGGTATTCTATTTTGAGTTAGACCATCTAGGGTAATTGAACCACCATCAACGAGTTCAAGACCATTAGAGAATACTTTACCAAAAGTACCAACACCAGCCGCTAATACTTTGGTATTATCATTGAGATGCGCTGTGATAGTGGCAGAAGTTGGATTTGTGGTGCCTATACCAACGTCGCCACCCACATTGAAACTACTTGTAAAGGTAGCAGCAGTACCAACAAAAAGTTCAGTGCCATTGAAGGTAAAGTTAGCATCATCTTCTAATGTGCTACCCGAACCGACAAGAACAACTCTGTTATCAGTTAAACCCTCTGGAGTTATGGATTGTGCAGTAAAACCACTACCAACTGATGCACCGACACCGATAACTAGTTGTTGTCCATTAAACGTTAGGTTACCATCGTCTTCAAGTGTGCTACCCGAACCGACAAGAACAACTCTATTGTCAGTAAGACCCTCTGGAGTTATAGATTGTGCAGTAAAACCACTGCCAACAGATGCACCGACACCAACAACTAACTGTGTGCCATTAAAAGTAAAGTTAGCATCATCTTCTAACTCACCATTGGTCCCAGCAATAACAACTCTATCATTAGTAAGATCTTCCACCATGACAGAGGCAGCAGTCAATCCACTGCCAATAGTAGCACCAACACCAACAATTAACTGTGTGCCATCTGTTTTAAACTGCAGGTTAGGATTATCTTTGAGAGTGGATCCTGTTCCAACAAAAGGAATTCTACCTGCTGTTAGATTTTGGAATGTGGCAATACCACTGATATTGAGGTTTCTACCCGTGATTTCATCATATTGGATATCTCCATCAACATGAAGATCTCCAGCAATGTTGACATTAGTCAAGAAGGAAGAAATGCCAGTGAAGGTTGTGACACCAGCTAATCTTGTATTACCAAGAACATGTAATGCATGATTTGCATTTGGATTGGTGGTTCCGATTCCTAATTGTCCACCAATATAAGCATTACTAGTGATACCACTGACTTGGAATATTTGCCCATCAGTTCCTGTTGATGCAGCACTACCAACAATCAGAGGTCCAACAGCAATAGTTGTGATACCACCTATTACCTTTAAATTATTTTTAATATTAACATCTGTACCGATAGTGGTTCCATCACCACTATCAATGATTTGAATCCCACCTACAAATAGGTCATTATCAATGTGAACATTAGGTCCTTGGAAAGTTGCAATACCAAGGAATGTGGCTCCTGCAGAGACACGAAGATTATTAATCGTCGCAATACCAGTGACTAATAAATCTGTAACACCAATTCCACCAACAACATGGAAATCACTGGTTATTGTGGTTGTCGCTATACCAACTCTACCAATTTCGGCATCAGCGACAATTAAGTTAGTATTAACTTCTAGACCATTTTTGACTACAAAATTCTTATTTACAGCCATTTGGGTTCACTCTCCCCCTATTTTTTACTATTTAGTATATTTTTATGTCCGTAATTCTATCTTCACTAACCCTGGTGATGGGTCACCTGCAGTGTTTACATTCGTTACTGTGCCAGTGCTAACAATGGTTACACTACCATTACTATACCCTGATCCACCACCTCCTCCACCTTGTCCATCACTAGTGGCATCTCCTCCAGTTGCACCAGATCCTCCACCACCTCTACCAAATGTACTACTTCCTCCATTGAATCTGAATCCATAGTTTCCATTTGAGTATGGGAGATCAGATTTAAATCCTCTAGTTATACTAGAAGTAGAACCACTTGAAGCATCTCCATTGGCAGTAAAGAATTGAACTTTTCCTAAATCTTCACATGGTGACTTTCCTTGAGTTGGCCAGTAATATCCAGTGGTGCATGGTTCAACTCTTCCACCAGTTCTACCTGATGGTAGTACACCATTTGAAGGCAATGTGCCGTTTAAGAATCCACTGCCGCCAGATCCAGAATTACTTCCACCTCCTGCACTTCCTCTAATTCCTGCTGCTCCACCATTTCCTCCATTACCACCATCTCCCGCACTTCCACCACCACCAGAGACAACTAATAGAGTTCCTTTTTCGTAGAAAAATGATCCGGGACCACCTAAAACATTATCATTTACCCTTGAAAGTTTGAAAACATATTCAGTATTAGCAAGTAAGGTATAGTCAAAGACAGTTCTGCCTCCGAGTCCACCATTAAAACTACCTCTACCTTTTCCACATGCCCCATCAAGAGTAATCCTTACAGGAATATCTTCAGTTGCATACACTATAAAATTTCTATAGTTTTGTGCGACCGATGGAAATACTGTTAAAGGAGTTTGAAATAAATTAGTAGTTGATGTGGTCACTATACTACTATCTTCATCATCTGTTATTTCCAGAATCAATTCAGACAACTGCAAATTAGTTTGACTGATGGTGTAGAAGTTAGCAGTATCCGAAGTAACAGACGTGGGATTTGAGGGTATACTAGAACCATCAACAGCAACACTTACTGTTTGAGATTTTACAACGTCACATTTTATAGTCAGCTGCTGCGTCGTTGTTCCAGAAACAGTTGTGGTTTCAGTGATGGTCGTACCACTACCGCCTGGAACTTTATATGAAACCTGAATAAATGGATCAACTCCATCAGCTGATTCTGCTAATTTAGAAATGTTGCCACCAGTGGTTGTAGAACGAAATCGACTAGTTCCACCTCCCCCGCCTGTAGAATTTGACATTTTACTCTACTCCGTATCTTAACTCTAAAGTTTCTAGTGCATATTTCATCCTTCTATGCATTTCTGCAAGATCATCATATGTAGCATCCATAATTGGTTCAACAAGAGTTTCATCTATATCAATCCAAGTTTTATCATCATCAACATTTAATTCTCTCATTCTACTTATAATGTTTTGAGAACGATTAAAATATTCATCAACATGTGATTTTAGATGATTACGGGTAAAACTCACAAAGGTTGCCATTTCCCAATCATCATATGGAACCTCATTTTTGGTAATTGCATTGAAAATAATGCAACTATCAAAATTACAACGAGGATGAAGTATATCCCTTAAATCCAGGTCTCGAAGGCGTTCTATATCTCTTAAATTCATTTAAATAATCCTCTAATTCCTCTTACCACCTTCCTCTTCTCCTCCTTCTCTTCTTTCTCCGCCTGGGTGGTGGCGGTGGGGGGGGTGGCGGCGGTGGTGGCGGCGGTGGCGGTGGCGGTGGTGGTGGCGGTGGCGGCGGTGGTGGAGGAGGTGGGGGTGGTGGATTGTTGGTGCCAGCACTTCCACCTGATCCAGGAGAAACACCGCGACCTCCTCCGCCTCCCCCTCCACCATCGGAAGCATTGCCACCGTTTATACCACTAGCTGATTGAAGATTGATGTCACTAGTGCTACTAAAAGCACCACCATTACTACCATTACCACCATTTCTTCTGATGGAAGCTCCACCTCCACCTCCTCCACCAGCAGCAACAAGAATATAATCTCCTAAAGTTGCATCATAAACATAGGAAGCAGATCCTCCGCCTCCTGCATTCGCACCACTGTTTGCTCCTGCTCCACCATCACCTCCATGAGTTATTGCTTGTCCGTTACCAGATCCTCCTCCAGATCGGACACTTCCTTTACCTCCAATGTATAATTCTAACTCTCTACCTCCATCTGGAAGAGAAAATGTTCCTCTTCTTCCAAGTGCTCCAGTTCCACCAGTTCCACCATCAGCATTATTTCCACTTGATCCCCTACCACCAGATAATTCTATTTGAACATCAGTAGCATTATCAGGGATGGTTATATCAGATTTTCCTGATGTTGTGACTTTTGATGTTGTTCTAGCAAGAGTTGTTGTTGTTTGTACAGTTCCATCAGAAACAGGACTTCCATTCAAACTCCATTGATATGTCACACCACCTTGTGTAGTATCAGTCAATCCAGGAGTGACTCTAAATGTAGCCTCTTTATTAATAACTGCTGTTTGGTCTGATGGTTGAGTTACAATAGAGAGACTAGGATTAATTGATAAAGTGGCAATTCCTGATGTAATTGGTTCTTGAATTACATCTCCAGCACTTTTTTCTGTGACTCCAAGACCAGCGGGAGTATATTGTGCCTCAAGATAGTACTCACTATTATGTTGGTCAGGACTTAATGCATAAGATATTGTTAGAGTAGAACTGGTTTCTCCAGAATAAAATGTAGAACCTGCACCTAAAGCACTAAAAGATGATTCACTATCTAATTTACGATACCACTGAAATGTAATAGTACCATCAACTTCTGCACTAGGACTAGAGCCAGTGGGAAATGTTGCAGTGGCAACTCCAACAAAAGTTCCGCTCGTAGCATCATTCAAAGTAAGACTACTTGGATCTGATGAGAAAGATAGATTTGGTCCGTTTAAAAATAAGTTAGTAGGAGTTTCTCTCCATTGCTGATTAAAACTCATCCGAAGTTCTGTCCTCCAACTACGCCATAAAGTGAACTGCATCCATCAAAGGATTTGAATGAATAGATGTCAGATTTACCAGCACCCACTGTAACTGTGGGTACAACTCCACCTGGCCAGTAAACTGGAATGGTATCACCACCGGAGTTCTTAAATGTATCTATACCAACAGAGCGACCGGTAGTTCCTTGAAGGATTTTAATCGTGAACGTTGTTACGTTATCAGGTGTATTTGTAAGAGTAAATTGAGTGATGTTTTCAGTTGTAGTGATAGTAAAGTTTTGTGCGACCGACAAATCAATTGTTGCATTGTTAGAAGAACTTGTGACTGCTTCAACTGCCTCATTATAAGTCTTCAGTCGTAGTCTTCCTTCAATATCAACTTTTCCTCTTGGAGAGTCAGTTCCAAATCCAACATTTGAACCTGATGTAGAAACTGCTGTACCAACAACCAAAGTTCCTGTCGTAACAATACCAGCGTTAATATGACCGCTAGTAGAGTTGTTTAGTCGGAAGTTATCTGCTGTGATGATTCCACTAACAGATATGTCAGTTGCACCAATTCCTCCGTTGAATATAGAGGTGGTTTCAACAACAAGTGAAGTTCTACCAAGTCCAGGATGACCTATATGTAAGTTAAAGTTAGGAACGCTGGTTCCCACACCAACATTTGCGTCACCTGGAGTTCCATCACTGAACGAACTGTTGTAAATACCAGTTCCAAGTCCAGTCTGTGCATTCTTCCAACCTGTTGCCTCTGCATTGAGGTTGGTTAGATTATTTCCATCACCATGTAAGAATGTCGCAGTAATAACCCCAACGTTCATGTTTCCGGTGATTTCAGTATCACCAATTACACGAAGTTTCTTACCATTTGCTGTGGTTCCAATACCAACACCATCATTATCAACAGCGAACAGACTTGTTCCAGAACCAACTTGTAAAGTAGAATCTCCGAAAGATGTGGTTGCAATTCCAACCTGATCAAATAGATACTGATCAAAGTCTTTAGAAAGACTTATGTTACCAAATCTCTTCCAGTTGTTATCTGTGGTGTAAACCCAACCAACATATTTTCCTTGATCCGGATTTTCAAAGTATGTGATATCACCAGGAGTTCCTGCGTTTACAGGTGTAGAAATACCGACAGTGTGCTTACGTGAAACAGTAGCATCACCCTGAATGAATACAGATGTTGCCTCAATACCTTTTGCAGAAGTGGATGTAACCTTGTTGGTAAAGATTACCGGACCAGTAAATTCTGATGTTGACTTACCTTCAGCACCACCATCAACACGGAGAGAGTTTGTGATAATACCATCAGTCGCATTAACAAGGTTAATTGACTTCTGTGCAGAAATATCTTCGCCAGTTGTGGTTCTAACTGGACTGTCAAAGATTTCTTCCTGACCAGTAACACTACTCAACTTCTTGTTACCAGAGTAAGAGATACCCTGATCATTCATACCAGTGAAGAAGTTAACACCACCAGACTCTTTAACTGTCTGTGATAATAATTCTTCAGCAGCACTTCTGCTACGATCCTGCCTGTCAGGTAGAGCAGTTGAATAGTTACCAGGACCAAATCCAACATATTCAAATGTATGACCAGATGCTCTGTTGATAGAGTGTCTTCTCAATTCAATTGGGAATGGTTTAACTTTACGAACAACAGACCCATTATCATGAGGGACTGCTCTAGTTCCAAGAGCAGCACGGAATACTACAATGGGATTAGTAGCAGGATTTGCAGGAGTGTTTTTAATTCTTACGACTTCATCATCAATTGACAGATAATCACCAATCTTCAATCCAAGATTTGCAACTCCTGTTAAGGAGATATTCTGGGTGGTCGCATCAGAAACACCAGATGAAAGGGTTGTGGTTATTCCGGCATATTGTACGACCATTCTGCCATTGAGACTCTCATTACCTTCTGTAGGAATACCATCATTAGATGCATATCCTCTACGCAGAACGAACATAGAGTCAGATTCTACCGATGTTCTGGTTGTTGCACCAGATCCAACCAGAACACTAAACCTGGTTTGGTTAATGTTCTCTTGGATAACAAAGTCTCCATTGAATGTAGTGATTGTTGTAAGTCCAGTAACAATCTTAACTTTATTATTAACTCTTAAACCATGATTATCTGCAGTGGTTACAGTTGCAATTCCAGAAGTTGGATCAAATGTAAGTGTGTTAATTTTTAGTTCTTTACCAGTCAGGTATGCTGAAGCACTTGTCAATACGGTAATTCCTATCCCAGTCGTGCTTACTCCAGATATTGGGTCAGATTGCACAACAAAACTCTTGGCAGCACCAACTTCCACCCCTGTTAATCTATAAACAGTGTTATATGGAGCATAAGCTTCTGAAGTAACACCAGAAATCTTAACTACATCTCCAACATTAGTGTTGATTGCAGTGACATTAACAACTGCAGGAACGTGAGCATTTCCTGTAGTTGCAATACCAACGACATGCATCGTGTTACCAACACCATATGCACTACCACCATCCATGATGGTAATTGCAGTGATTCCACCACTATCAGCTACATCAACTTTTGCAGTAGCATGAAGTCCAGTTGTTGAACTACCAATACTAACAAGTTTTGCATTATAATATGTGGCATTAGAACCAGTGCCATAATCTGCTCCACTACTTGCAATACTAACTCTAGTTACACCATTGAATCCATGGTCAATACTGCTGTGAATTGTATGTACTGTTCCTCCGACAGAGGTTACGACTTCTGTGAGACCGACACCAACATCAGTGTCCATGACAAATTTGTCAATTGTCTCTTTTGTAATACTCTTCTTGACATCATTGACAACAACATTACCGATTGGATCAGTAACAGCAAATGATTTGGTTGAATCTGGGTCGGATGCAGGAGTATCCTTATCTCTTTGTGGATATAGGTTTGTTACAGGTTGTGCAAATGATCTATCAGTGAACGGAGATATGCTTGGGTTATTTGATGCATTAATCAGAGTTAAGTAGTAAACACCATCTTGCTGACCACTGATAAGTTTTTGAACTTCCTGTGCATTTTGGATGATATAATTTGTCTCGTAATTTTTTCTCTTGAAGTGAGGTAAATTAACATCTCTTGTCAGAGTATCATTTTGGAAAGTTCCTGGATTGGTGGTAAGTCCAACAGAGAATTGTTTTGCGCTGCTAATACCAGATACAGTGAATATTCCATTGAAACCAGTAGCCCCAGTTCCTGTGGTATTTGCAGAACTGACGATATTAATAATTTCAACTTTTGCACCAATAGTCAAATCGTGAGGTAACTCTGTATCAATATTCGCAGTGCTGGCTGACCAATCTGCACCAGCAATGAATCTTGGGTTTCTTAATTGGTTAACATTTGTCAACTCTGCAGAGGTGCCAAAATATCTTTCAATCTCTGCAGTGGTTCCTGGAAGCGTAGTGTTTGATTCCTGTAAAACAAATGCATCACTTGGAGGTCTAGCAATTGCACCGCCAAGTTGAGAAGGAATAACATATCTTACTCGATACACCGTATCAACAGCATTTCTTGAATCAAGCTTTCTCTTAATATATGTTCTAGGAGTAGCATCTCCTAATGCAGTCGTTCCAAGTCCAGTGACAACATCTTGGAAGATTTGATTTTCTGTGGTAGCAGCTGCAACGTTGACGTACCACTGATTTTGTCCACCATCAAATTGAATTGGGTGTCCAACATCACCGGAATTTTTATCAGAAACTCTACTTACAATTGATAATCTACCACCAAGATCGTTGATTTCTAGTTCTGAAGCATTTTTTGCATCAGTTTCAGTTTTAGCGAGTTGAATATCAACGTTTGTACTGATACCAGATGGTGTGTTTTCATCAGTAATTACAAAGTAAACAGTATTTGCATCTAATCCGTCAGGTAAACTTCCTGTGTCACTGATTACTCTTACAGACTCTGCGTTTCTAAAAGTATGAGCAGTCGTCAATGTTAAAGTACTACTGGTAATACTATTGATTCCTGCTGCACTCTGTCCTACAGTAAATTTCTTCTCCGAACTAGATTGAGAATTCGGCATCACAATACGTGACTTGAATTCAGTAGGAGTTCCGTTAGAAGGAACTAAAACATGCAGTTGATCATTTGTTCTTGCACCAACTCTGAAACCTTCCAGTACGTTCTCTGGTGGAACGTCTGGGTTTGTTTGATTGTAGAGATAAAGATGTGCGGTTGATGCAACACCAACAGTTTTTGCTACGTCAATCGCATTGAATTCAATTGCGTTTTCAGTAATCGGAACTTCCTTTGGTGGAATGATGTGGGTGATATATCCCTGATCATCTTGACTGAAAGCATCTGGTCTAAACCCTCTGGATACAAGAGCATGTGATCCAAAGTTAGAGTTAGAGTTGGTGATGGACATGTCAGCACCGGACTCTGCCACAAAGTGCTCTGCATATCCAATAGCAAAGATAGAAACTGCCTGAATAACAGCGTTATTTGAACTCTTAATATGGAAAGTTTTATGACTGGTTTTATATACCGATCTTGAATCTGTGCTTAAAGTTTCATTGCCAGAGACAGTGCTATCCTCATATACTCCTGTTGTTGAATTATACTTTACAAACGCACTATCATCCTTCTGAAGACTGATTCCAGTGAATTGAGCTACAACAAGTGACTTAAATCCAGTTGCTTTACTACCATCTGCATGAAGTCCACAAGTACCAAAGACAGATCTCAAAGAGATATTAAAGATATATGGTGATGCAGAGGTAACAGTATCAGATTGAAGTGTAAGATTTGCTCCAGTTACTGATGGTAATGCATTACCAGGAGCATTTTGAACTTCATACTTAATATTAGTAGCGTCTACTTTTTCAGAAACAACAAACTGTCCGTCATAACCAGACGATCCGACACCCTTGACTCTAAATGGAGTATCAACATCAAGTCCAGTAACAGCGGATTCTGTTGTTACAGTGATAACAGAGGTCGAAGTTGATCCATCACCTGCTTTGATACTAGAAATACCAACAGTCTGTCCTGTGGAACCAACGATACGATATTCATCAATTTTTGGTTGAATATCAATTCCAGAGGATGGGAAGTCAGGTTGAATTTCTCTTCCACTTGCTGTTCCATATACTAAACCAACCTTTTCATAATACATGTCAAGGTCAGTTCTATTCACAGAATGCTGTAAGAAAGCATCATTGATGTTTACATTGTTAACGCCATCAGCATATTCAAAACAAGTAAGTTTATGGTGAGAGAAGTTTGGAACAAAAGTGTTGGTGGTATAGTCTTTGTATACAATACCATTTGGGTCTGCATCAAACAAGGTGAATTGCCAGAAATAGCAAGCACCAGTTACTCTGAATATAGCAGATCTTTCAATATTATCATTATCTGGGTTTGGAACATATTTTGGACGAATTGTGGTCTTTCTCAAATCAAGACCTACAAGAGAAGTACCACGAGGGACAATAACTCCCCCATGAACACTATTCATCTTGAATAGAGCATTATTAGGGTTAGTTAAATCATAGTTTGTATCTAAATCCCAGGCTGGCAAGTCATTACTCGTTGATCCATCACGAAGTTTGTAACTATCTGTACCTACAGGGATAAATCCAGGTCTATTATCAACAATGTGCTCACCTGGATAGAGCAGGATTGTAGTTTGTCCAAATCTATCATTATCTAATCCTCTCTGATATGAGAATCTAGCAGCCTCAATTAAGGCTCTTTGGATAGTTTTGAAGGGACGTGTTAATGAATTACCTTTATTCTCGACGCTATCTGTAGAATCCAGATCATTAGGACTTACATACAGAATATTACCACGAGTATTCTTAAGAAAATTCTCTAATCTGGAAAGACCCATCTTATTTGCACTATAAGTTCTGTTATGGATTATTTATCATATATTAATTAGTCGTCTTGCAAAATGTACTCGACTGTAGCAGCAACATCATTCATTGCTTCTCGTAAATCGGGTTGTTGTCCAGAGTGTTGACTTGAAGAAATTCCTGCTTTTGTTTCTTGGCAAAGAGTCCACCGCCATTGTTGCATACCCTTTGAATACCACAGGTTAATCTTCATAAACTCCTCCATAAGCCTCTATTCAGAATTGAACTGAACTCTGCGCTTTACAAGAACGCTGCATCACCACAATGCTTTAGAGGCAAAATAACATTATAAAGTAAAAAGCATTGAGTGTCAATAACTATGTATCCACTCAAAAGGATTGTCTGTGCAGACTCCCCATATATTATCTAGATTAGACGGCATACGGTTTTCTTTATCAACAATAATACAATCTTTGCAGGAGTATCCAGGAAAACACCAGATATACCCACGACTAGTCAAAGTCATCTTATCTGTTTCATGCCAAAACCAATGAATTTGAGGTTGTTTATACAAAAATTCAACTGTTTCCAAGCTCTTTGCATGAACCCACAAGTTTTCATTCTTCAAGAAATCCAAACTTGTTTGATATTGTGGTTCGTCATGACCTAGGTATAACCCATCATTCCATAACCATAAATCAATCTCAACGTCAAATCCAGACTTCAATGACTCTTTTATATATGATGGATTATTTTCTTGTGTTGGTATCCTACCATTAAGATTACCTCTATGAGAAATTATTTTCATTTTTCGTAGTGCTCTAGGAAGTAGTTCAAATCTTCTGGAGTTCCGATACCCCACATACCATCTCTCTCAATCTCTTTGATTCGTACTTTCTTTCCATCACCAATTGCCTCATTGAACACAGGACAAACATAGAACTCATTATTAGTTCTGATATCCTTTTCAATCATCTGTTCTGCATACTTGACGTAATCAGAACCTTTCTTCCAATAATAGATTCCTACAGTAGCATGTTCTGAAATAGGTTTCTTTTCAGCAACCTCTGCCACATATCCATCATCATCAAGTTTTGCATAGGACCATTTGGGATGAGTTGCAGGAAAAGTTAAAATACCTCCATCACAATCTCCATTCTGGAATGCATATAGAGTTTCATTTGAATCCCATTCAACAAACTGGTCAGAGTTTGCCATTACAAGGGGTTCATCGTTATCAATAAATTCTTTTGCAAGCAGAGTAGTGCAAGCAGCACCTTCAGTAATTCCCTCTACCTGGACGATATTGCAACCAGGTGCAACAAGAGGAAGAAGATAGTTTAAATTATACTGCTCATAGTGCTCTTTCTGAACAATGAAAGTGTAATTTGCTTTAATGTTCAGATTTTCAACAACCACTTGAATCATCGGTTTACCCTTGACCTCAATCAAAGGTTTGGGGAAGGTATATCCCTGTGAAGCAAAACGACTTCCACGTCCTGCCATAGGAATCAATACGTTCATAGTTTTACTTTCCCATGCAACTTTCTTCTTCTGTCCGTTGAGGATTTTTTTAATGCGATCAATTTTACTCTGATTCAAATCCTTACGATTCTCTACAGGAATAAGGTGTGCTTTACTATCAAGTGCTCCCTGCCTTCCAATGTGACTATCCTCTATAATAACAGTATCATTAGGAATAGCACCCAATGTAGTCATGCATTTCCAGTACATTGCAGGGAATGGTTTGTTACGAACCACATCCTCATTAGAAACATAAACATCAACAAACTCAAGCAGACCTAAACGCAAAAGAATAATCTTTACAGTATTACGAATACTATTGGATGCCACAGCAATCTTATAACCAGCATCAACAAGTTGTTGGAAGTACCCCATCAACTCATAATCTTTTGCAACACACTCACTAAAAATTTTGAGAGTTGCTTCTTGCTTGTCTCTCCAAATAGTATCATATTGGTCTACTGGAAGACCCTTGTTTTTAGTCAGTAACTCTAACTTTGCTTTAGTAGGAAGACCATCATAGGTAGTAACGTGTTCTTCCCTACTAATAGCATATTCTGCTCCAAGTGCTTGATTTAGTGCCTCGTAGTGATAATCTTTACTATCAATCAGAACACCATCTAGGTCAAAAATAACAAGTTTAGTCATCTGCATATAATGAATACATCGTGTCCAAGTTCCAAATCACTATTATACTCTGAAATGTAATTTATGGGAACATCCTTCTTTACCAGCTCATGATTTATCTCATGAGTCATTTTGCCGTTTGCCAGCAATATGTCAATACATTCTTCAAATTTGTCCAAATATTCTTTTGGGAAAATCCAGTAATTATCATCACAATTCTGTGGAGGATGAACTGGAGTAGATGGGTGCTGTATGACGGAATTGAACTTTTCTAGGTCAATGTCCAAATCACTAAATTTCTTCAAAATTTTGATATCAGGTCTAGTGAAGATATACAGGTCATAATCAACTTTACTCTCTCTAATCAAAGCAATCAAATTTTTGTAATGATTCAATTGCACCACCCAAGTTGATGGATGCCTAAAAAATTGAGATGGAATATATGAATATGCTTTGGGATTTAGTGTTTTTACGTATAATTCGTCTAATCGCTCATTTGCATTATATGTGCTGAAATAGTAGTCAATGTCAGCATCACCTAAATCACCATGTAGCATCTCTTGGTGATTTTTTAAGATTTCTTCTGCAAAGGATATTGTTTCTTCAGTCAAACCTTCAGAAAGGACTCTTTTATAGAGAAAAAACCCTTTGTAACCAATCGCTATTTTCATATTTTAATCTATAGGGAGTAATTCTGGATTTTCTAATTCTAACTCAAAAAGCATCGGATGGCACTCCTCTGCAATCAAATACATAGACGCTTTATATAGGTCTTCTGGTTCAAACTCTCTTTCTCCATTTGCTGCCTCTACCACTTCAGTGGTATGAAGTGCATGATGCGGCAATTCATCAAAAGTGAATGGAATGTTGTTTATGAAATACATTAGCACAATAGTCTTTTTTCGACTATACCAGCAATATGCGGTTGTTATCTGATATTTCATAATATTCTGTTTTTTCGATTATTTAGTGCGAGTGGGGGGACTTGAACCCCCATGAACACAATGTTCGACGGATTTTAAGTCCGATGCGTCTACCGATTCCGCCACACTCGCATAAGGTGCTCCTTGTGAGGATCGAACTCACCTCAGCCGAATTATGAGTTCGGTGCATTCACCAGATTGCTAAAGGAGCAAAAAAGTAAAGGGGTCAAAATTTTGCCGGGATTTTTTTCCCCCTTTTTTTGGAATTAAAAGTCGATTTTCCCTTACACAGGGTCAGCATACGCTAGGATGTCTTCGTTGCAACTGTCTCGAACCAACTCAAGCACGGACATGAACTGATCTACGGTTTCACACTCCACAACCTTCTCATCACCTTGTTCAGAGTACAGATAGAACTTGCGTGCCACAGGATCAACGACGCAACGTGAAAGGAAGTCTTCTTCTTGCATGTGTTTTGCTTGATTACCCCCATATTATACGACGGAAAGAGGTGGGTGTCAACCCTAGTAAGGACCTCCAAGTGATGGGTCTTCCAGTTCGTCTATGACGTTCTCTGCAGAAGTAATACCAACTGTATTAGTGGCAATTTTTCTACCCAATGACCAGGCAATTAATCTGTTCTGTGTTTTTTCTTCTTTGATTAAATTAACAGGATCAATAAATGTGCTTATCCCGCTTGATAAAGTATTATATGCAGACACACCATTGCTGATACTGGTGGCTGAACCAGCGTGACATACACCAACCAACGCAAAAATTGTCGTTGCTGCTCCTGCTCTCTGTGTGTAGATTGTGGTCTTCCCTATGCCAGCATTACTATTTGTTAGATTGACAGCTCCCTCACCAACAAATGGATTATCAGTTGATGTATCAAGAGTTCCATCCTCAACTTTTGGATATCTAAATACGGTCAAAGTATCCAGAGCAAGAGAAGCGGTTGCAACTACTTGTGTCGATCCAATACCTATAATTGCCGTATTGTCTCCAGTTGTTGTTCCGATACCAGTCACCATAGAACCATAGTGGGTGGTGAAATAACTTGTATCTGCAGAGTAACAATCAGAACCTAGTCCAGTATTACCACTAATTGTTATTAAATTATTTTGTTCTACAATGATTTCATCAAATCGTGCTATTGCAAGTTTATCAATTTCCTCTGCAGGTTTCTCATATTCATCTGCAATTGTGGTTGCTTGGGTTCTGAACGTAGGTAGTTCAGCGTTTTGATCTTGCAGTGCACTCAGGTCACTGGTAATTCCCGCAATAACACTATATGTCATCAGAATCCTCCACTAACACTAAATTGTGGTTGAGTTTCATTTAACTTCCAAAAGACATCATTATTTCCCGGATAGTCATCATAAGACTCTCCTTCATAAACTACGTGCAATTTATCATCATGATTATCTCTATCTAACCAGCGAGCAGCCCATACTTCATAAAAGCAATTGATATTTGCTCCACTACCAGATCTAATATGCACTTTTTGACCCCACTCAATCTTATCAACGATAAGGTCTTGAGAATATCCAATCTGTGTAAGAGTTACGGTGATTGTTTCTGGGTCAACTAATCCATTCCAGTATTCCGGCAACTCAATTACGTTTGAGTCCTTCAGTTTTCCTCTAACATAAATTCCTGGTTCTGGTCCTTCAGCAACAATGTGACGGATTCTCTTCCCTTTCTCTTTAGGATGTTTGATGTCAAATGATACTTTATTTCCACTAGCAACTCCTTGAAGATTGCCAATAAAAGTAGGTGCAGTTATTGTGCCACCAAATCTACCTGTCCCTGCCACAGTAACGTTTCCTATGGCATTAATATTAACAACAGTTTTGATGTCCTCATCTAACTTGAGATTACCCATGTTCACATTGTAGTGAAGATATGGTCTACAAATAGACGTAGTGAAATCTCCTACACTTCCTGTGCTTGGATAATTTTTACCACCATTAGTTGCTTTGAGAATGTAATCATATTTTGTTGAAGGTAGTCCACTGATACCTACATCTTTACAATTACCATTATCAAATTCTGGTATAAATGATAGATCTTCTGCCATGATTATTTCTCCTTAACGTCGTAGTGATATCCAGAAATAGAATATTCATCATTATTTCCGGGGTAGTCTGCAGGTGACTCTCCCTCATATTCTGGGATGAGTCTTTCTCCATCTGCTCTAGTTCCATAGATGTGGAAGAAACATTTGATTGGTAACCCACCATTTGATTGTAGATGGACAATGTTCTCACCAATTCTTTTTACGATTACATCTTGGTGAGAACCAATTGGCGTCAAACTAACTGTAATTGTGGTTGGGTCAACAAGTTCTTTCCAATAATCTGGTAGATAAATTTTATTTTTGTTAACAATTCTACCTCTGAAGTATACATCATTTGATGGTCCTTCTGGGCAGGTATGGCGAAGTCTCCAACCTTCTTTTGTTGGGTGAGGAATATCAAAATTCTTTTTAGCAGAGAGAACATGAACTCCACAATTGGACATGATATCACCTTGAGCACCCAAACCACCACCAACGATTACATGGGCACTCGTTTCAACAGGACCAAGAAAAGCAGATGAACCAGTGACTGCCAATGAAAATGGATTACTAGGAGGACCATATGCACTTGCACCAGGAACCAACGTAGGTAGTCCACTATGAGCTGGTGGTGTAATCATCACCGTTGCATATGGAGTTGGAAACTTCTTATCAGCACCAAACAAAGAAGGTCCTTGTACATATTGAGAACCCTTAATTTTTGTTAGAGCAACTCCCAATGCAATAGGAACTTTATTCTCTGGACAGACAAGATGCTGTCCGTCATAAACATGTGTTTCATCAAATTGAAATGACATATTGCCTCCTTATTTTATTTGTCCTGGTTTTTTTCTTGCATTTGTTGCACTTGATGCACCATTGACCATAGACCCTAGAATTTGAATTCCTAATCTACCCTCTAAAGTAAGTATACCACTAGTCACTAACTTGAGTGAGTTTCTAGGGTTTATAGTTATGTTCTTACCAGTAACCTTAATATCTTCATTTGCATGAATGGCTGCGAATCCCTCTCTACCTGCTCCAATGGCAGATATTTCTACGTCTAGACCTTCTATACGAATCTTTCCGTTTCTTGCTCGAAGAATTACATCACCATTTTCTGCGTTGATAAAAACACCATCTTGTTTTTTATCTAAATCTTCACCACAGTTTACCTGAAATGCTCCAGGAGCATTGATGGTTGTCCACCCTTTGCGGACACCATCTTCAGTCATATCAAGAAAGTGTCTACCATCAATGCCTTTTAATTCAACGCTTGATGTGACATCACCCTTTGGACTCAACCCACCAAAAATTAGAGCGCCATTCATGGCACTCATAACTTGCGTCCAAAAATTTCTCTTTTCTGCCATAACTTAAGGGATTGTCCTAATATTTATTAGTAACCACCATATGATGGAGGTGGTGGTGGAGGTGCCACTGGCGGCGGCGGTGGTGGTGGAGGAGGAGGTGGAGGAGGTGCTGCTGGAGGTGGTGGAGGTGGTGCTACGGGTGTTGGAGGTGGTGGTGCCGCTTGCGTAACAGTGGTAGTGGTGGTAGTAGTAGGAGTTGTATCTACCGTTGGTGTGACAAACGTATCAGTCACATCAGTATCGGGAAGAACTCTTGACTCTACTGGTGCTGCACCAATGCTTTGTGCTCTTGTCTCATAGACTCTTACACCAGTATTTCTGGTGCCCGCATATTTGATTCCATCTTCAAATGCTACGTTTCCATAGTATTCTGTTCCGTCAACATATCCTTGGAGAGTTAGTCCAACCAAATCAAATACCTGAACAACACCTGTTGATGGAATCTCTTCAGATACTTCTGGGTCACGAGTGACCTCAAAGAGAGGAACAAAGGATGCATTGACACCCGTGTTACTTCTCATTGTGATAGAGGGCAATTCAGAATAGCAACCTCTAGAAACAATATTGACAGACCTTATTCTACCAAAAGAATCACAGTTATATGTTAATTGTATACCATTATCTGGAGTAACAACTAATTCATCCACACCACAATTATAATTCAAACCTGGATTTGTGACAAGTATCTCTTTTATACAAATTCTAGCTGGATATTGTGGGACCGTTTGTGCTGGTGGTAAGTAACCCCTACCACTGTCAAGAACAATTACATCTACAACTCGACCATTTTCTATTCTTGGTCTTAAAACAGCGCCACTACCATTGTCACAGGGGTCTGTGGCTTGCACCTTTGGCACAGTTCTATATCCATATCCACCATCAACAATATCAACGGCAACTAAATTTCCATTTACATCTACAATTGGGTTCGCTTTTGCTCCAATTCCACCACCACCAATAAACTCAATTGATGGTGGACCACAAGGTTTTGGACCAATATCACAAATGGGAGTTCTTTGCAAACTAGCAGTGGTCAACTGTCTGACTTGATCTATTTTTAAATATCTAATATTTGCATCAGCATCCACAAAAATATATGTCGTGCCTGGATATGATTTCTCATGCTCATTCGCATCCTCAATTGTAAGACCAGGCATGTAACCCCCAGTCTTACTGATATATCCTACTTTTATTAGGTCTGTTGATGGAGGAACTATATTCATGGCGTGTCATAACTCGCAGATGATGTGGTTGCAGGTTCTTGAGACTCTGCAGTCCTCTGTGCTGTCTTTGCAACAGAGACATTACTAGGTTCATCACTACTTGGTTTGCCATTTCCACCATCCTGTAAGGTGTGGTAACTATTAGGCGAACATAGTATAGAGATATCACAACTAAAGATACCAGAAATTGCACTCAAGAATCCAAGTGCAGAAGCAATATCGAATCCTGCTCCTCCAAGAGCACCCAAAGGATCAAAACTAGGTATCGCAGGAAGGTTTGGAATAGTTGGCAGCAGAGGGTCTCTAGGTCTGGTGCCTGATGAACCAGCTGCTGATGTTCCTGGACCTCCAACATTATTCAAAGCAGTTTCAATATCTTTCACGACTGGCAATGTAGCAGAGTCAAATGTATTGATAATATCATTTATGTTTTCCCCTAAAATTTCACCAACCAATTCCTCAACATAGCAGATTGGTGTTGGGTTATAGGTATCATTGTCACCATCACTAGGGAACCAAGGAATGTCTGCATATTGATCAGTTAAGAATGGTTGAACTGATGCTGGTGCTGGTCTGCCTGATGCTCTCCTTGCAAAAGAACCTTTGATAGATCTTTCAGCAGAGTCACATAGTTTAAGACCTATTGCATTAAATAAACATTCAATCAATTCTAGTCCCTTCACTAACTTATCAAGAATTTCAATTCTAATTGTTGGCGGAGAAATTTTGAATAGTGGTTGTAGAACTTCAGTGAACAAGTCAGTTACAAAGTCCTGAACCAAACCAATTAAAGTTCTCAAGAACTTTGCAATTTCACAAGAGGCATCTCTAATCAGAGCATCAATCTCATTGATTTGATTTATCAGACTATTGACAATATTAATATCGGACCTGATAGCTCTTGCATATCCTTCAATACCCTCCTGAAGTTTCCTTATCTTCTCTTGCAAATCTTCTATGACTGTTTGAATTCCTTTTAAAGGACTCTGTTTTTGTGGGTCAGGACAAAATAGGGGGTGCTTCTTTTTCAACACCGCATCCTTTCTCTTGTCTGCCATTGTCTCTTGATGAGGAGCAGCAGGACTTTCTTTTGTTGGAGAAACGTTATCTGTTGGTGGATTATTTGGATTATCACCACCAGTGGGTTGCCCAGTTAGAGTTCTACCAGCAGGTCTTTCAGTCAATAAGTCATCATCAGCAACCTTATCTGCGTTGCCACTCTGTGCGGTAAAGTTTTGACCTCCAGTTATTCCAGTAAGAGTTGACTTTGGAACTTGAGGATTTGCACCAAGAACTCCCATAATGACAGGGACTTGTTGGTCTTGCCCATCCAGGAAGAATCCAAACACAAACATGCCTTGCTGAATAGCAGGTGATTGGTATGATTTTCCTTGTCCACCACCAGAAGTTACAGGATACATGACCTGTGCCCAAGGCAGTTGTTCAGATTCCAATGAACCTTCACCTTGGTCATGAATACCAATGATTCTTACTTTATATCTGTATCCCCATCCAGGGATTTCACTAGAGCTTTGATGCTTACCATCCTTCTGGTTTTCTTGCCAAGTCGATTTATCAGCGACCTGACCGATCCACCAAAGAAAATCTCCTCCTATAAATCCTGGATTAAATAGTGCTCCTCCTTCCATCAGTCCTCATAAATCCTGCATTCGTCTGCTTCTGGGTTTTCGTCACAGTACATTTCAAATGCAGTTGGATCATGGTCATCGTCCGGATGTGCTGCTTGATATTTCTCCAGATGATCCAGTTCATCCTCGGTGTGACGACGCATCTGTGGGGAGAGTGTAGGATTCTCTAAAAGATCCTTGTCATCGTTAATATGTTGTTGAATAGATTTTTCGCTCATGGTTGAATATTAGTAGTGTGATTACCTTTCCTACCGAAAGAATCTCTGACAAGATTCAATTTTGTATAGGTTTCTTTTTGAGAGATGTAATGACATAGGTCAGCTATAATATATAGACCTCCATACTCCCGATTAATTTTATCATCTTTTTGTGGGTTTAGTTCAGGACTATCCACAAATATAGCATCTCCAGCATGTAAACTAAAGTCTCCTGGGATTGTTATTGTTTGAACTGCAGAAAAAATTTGATTGTATCTACGGATTGACTGGTTCAAAATTTGTTGTGTTTCAAAGTTTTGTTCCGTTGACTTTGATACTTGCTGTTGAGAATTGCCTGTAGGAAGAGTTCCTTTATCAGTCAACATGTAAGTTGTTCGTGTAAAATCCGATTTAAATTTAGAATTAAACTTGGGCAAATCTTTACCAGCAAGTCTTGCTCCACTCTTTGTATCATCTGCTGATTGATTTATCACCTCATAAACACAGTTGAAAGGATCAAAGACAACTAACCTGGTGCTATATGCACCCATTTGAAATTTCTGTTGCACATTGATGTTGTTATCTATTTGTTGTGAAAGAATTTTTCCATCATATCCAGATGGAACTTCTCCCATAGTTTCATTATAGATGAATGACTTTTTCTTTTCTTGTGCAAAAAGACCATCGATAGATTTGAACTTGAATCCATCAGAGGTTTCAAAGAAAAAGAATCCTGCAGAAGAACCTTTTTGTGCATCCTTTTCCGAAATTGCTGACCTCGATAACCAGTTCAAAGTATAGTATGGTTTTCTATTATTGCCAATAAAGTTAAAATTATTACTTGAACTCTCAATATCAAGTTTCTTTTTGGTCTTGAGTGACTTTAATATTTTAGTAACATGGTCTGATATTCTACCATCAAAACGAGTATTGAGTCTCGTTTCTTCATTCAATATGTATTCTTCTGATACCAAATCTAATTTGACTCTAATCTTTCTAGTATCTTGAGTTATTGGTGTAACCTTATTAACATAGAGTTGTAACTTAATTTTATTCTCTTTGTTATCTTCAAACGTAAGGTTAACTTGTTCTGTTCCAATTAGGGGTAAACCTTCAATGGTTGACTTATCATCCACAGCACCACCAGTATCGTCAAAGATTACCTCTGCCTTTACTGTATCTTGTCTTATACTTTCATAGTATAGCAGGGTAGACAAACGTGGACCAGGTGCTTCCGTGCCACCTAGTAAACTAATTTTTTTACCACCTTGATTAGAGAGTATCTCTAACTTTGATATGGAAGATGTTTCTACTTGTCTTAATGCCATGTTTTATTACCTCTATCCTATTTAAGACCCTTTGTAAAGAATGTCCATGGGACTAGACTGTTCACCCATTGAAACACCACCAACCACAGCACCACCATTATTCATGGCATATGTTTGAGACCCACTTGACTGTTGCATGACCACCACTTGTGGTCCAAAGATTTCATCATATGGTGCATAATCTGCAATGGCTTTCAGGACTCCAGTGTATGAACTTGCATGGTTCATAGCAAGGAGCATACTTTTGATTGGTCTAAATCTAGAACTGTCTGCATCAACAATGATTTCACCTTTATGCAGAAGTGCATAGGTGTCTTTTGGAACTACACCACCTTTTCTATAT
>Ga0181563_10001376_pt1 | contig 23978 bp, 16 predicted proteins | sample 011ome_25_FD_133759 | JGI IMG/M metagenome (GOLD analysis project Ga0181563, IMG submission 133759) | Coastal salt marsh microbial communities from the Groves Creek Marsh, Skidaway Island, Georgia - 011512CT metaG (megahit assembly) | ecosystem: Environmental > Aquatic > Marine > Intertidal...
ACATCATGACGATCAGACCCACGGCGACGCGATCACGCACACGCACACATACACGTACCACTCGTGCGGGCGCGCGCGCGGCACCCATCGCCATCGCGGTCGTCGTCGTCGACGACATCGTGTGCATCACGCGCGTATCTGTCGCCGCCCTCGCGCCCTCGCGCCGAGAACCCTGAACGCGATCGATGCGATCGATGCGATCGATGCGATCGACATCGATGCGATGCGATCGACATCGATGCGATCGATCGATCCGATGTCGACATCGATGTCGATCGATCCGATGCGACATCGATGTCGATCGATCCGATGCGCGCGATCGCGCCCGCCGATCCGACACATCGACATCGACATCGACATCGCACACGGCGTTCGCGAGGGTGTGACTATGGGTGATTGCGTGGGTTATCGCGCGCACGGATCGCACGCCGGTCGCATGCGGGAGTGGTATTGGAGCTCCATGCGGTGGGTGTATGAGGCGTGCGGTGGGATAAAAACCACCGACGCGGGCGCGGGCGCGGTCGCGGGCGCGGGCGCGGGCGCGGGCGACGACCGCGGTGTGCGACGCGGTGAGGGATGGCGAGCGAACGCGCGGGGGGTGGTGGTGGTGCCTCGGGCGCGAACGGTGGTGATGGTGACGGTGGTGGTGGTGACGTGGCGCCGGTGAATCATCATCATCAACGACATCATCATCAAAAGCAGCAGCAGCAGCAGCAGCAGCAGCATCATGGTGGTGAACAGGCGAGCCATGGGAAACCGCCGCGAGGTGGGACGGCGGGTTCGGGGCTAGGGATGACGACGACGACGACGCATAGTGATGTGAATGCGGGATACGGGCGATCGACGAAGCACACGCGGCACGAGAGCGGTGGGTCGTGGTTGTTTGAGACGCGAGAGAATTTGGCGCGACAAGCGGCTGAGGAGGCGCGCGCGCGAGAGGGGGCGACATCGACGTCTGCGGTGACTGAACATGATGATAGACACGCTAGAGGGGTAGATATTGCGACTGCGCGTGATGCGTCGGTGATGGTGCGCGAGGATTTCGATGTAGGATCGCCGAACGGTACGGGCGCGACTGGGGTGTTGCTCGATTACTTTGAGTCGTTGCGGTATTTCGACGAGTGGGTTGCCGTGTCAAACTTGTGGGAGCGGCGGGAAAACGTCGGCGTGAGCGATTATCTGTGTGCAAGATTATACCGAGAAACGTCGGACGAGGCGGTGGAGCGGTATTTGAGTCAAATAGTGACAATGTGGATCCAACGTACCGAGCTCGGCGGGGCTGAGGCGCAGCAAGCGTCGAGTTTGGAGCGCATGATGGTGATGTGTTGTCGTCGATCTTTGCGATTGGCGACAAAAATGTGTTGGTTATTAAGTGCGGCGGCGGAGGATAGTTCACGTCCAGCGGCTGTGCAAGAATTTCGAGAGAGATGCGCATATGAGGCGGTGACAAATGGTACGTGGCTCGCGCCGTTTGAAGAGAGAAGAGCGAGCGCCGCATCGCCGGCGAGCCCAAAGAAATCACAAGTATCGACTACTGGGGAAGAACCGGTGACACCACCGAGAAAAATATTTGGTATGGCAAAATCTCCCGCGAAGTCTCGCGGAAGCGATGAAAAGGTAGCATCTGGAGATTCTCCGACGACGAGCGGCGGTTTTCTCGCTGGGTTTTCTCGCGTGTTATCGTTTCGGTCATCTCCATCCTCCTCTAAGTCTGAAAAGGCGAAAAAGCACCGAGAGTCACGTTCTCCTGGTAAACCGAAAGAAAGTTTCAAGCCACATGGTTCGGGTGGACGCTTGTCGTCGCTTTTCGCCGTGTGTGGAACGGAGACGCTTCCTCCAGAGGATGGCGCAAAGGAACTGCGCCTCAGGAAGAAAACTTTTGACGCGACGATGAACTTCACGAATGAATTGTGCGATTTATCGGATAAACTGTCCAAAGTGTTTCCACTCGACAATCGACAAGGCATCTTGCGTCACGAACTGGCTCAAATCAACAGGCAATTCCGCCACACTGAAAAAGGTACTGGTGTATTATTTCCGATGGGACACGGCAAAATGGAGCGCGTTATTCGCATTCCGTTTGAAGAAGCAGTGCTTCTTAACAGTCGCGAAAAAGCGCCGTATCTCGTTTGTTTAGAGGTCGTGAGCTCGAATCCTACTCAAGAAGAGATGGACCATGCGAGCACGCATGGTTCGCCAAACGATTCAAGTGAAGACTTTTATCCATCAGGCGATGACTTCATGCCAGACGCGAGAGAGCGCATTCGTCGCTCGCTCGAAGCGAATCGTCGATTCCTTGCACCAGTTGGCGGCGGCGATGCATCGACTGGTTCATCGAGAGGCACGAACTCGTTTTCAAATGATGATTTGGAGGACATGTGGGTGAATGTCGTGCCGATAGTGAATACTGATGATAACAGCATCGTCGTGCGACTCGTCGTGCGCAGCGAGGCAGAAATGATGGACACCTCGCCAGGACCGCATCAGCGTAAACCTTCGGAAGTGGGTTTAATTGAAATGGCCGCACAAGTCAATGCTCGAAAGTGGGCCCCAGAAAAAGATGCGCTAGATGTCACTTCGCTCCCGACAGCGACTGGTGTGGGCGCGTCGATGACGTCGTCTCCGCACAAGCGTAGCGCTGGTGGTTTAGGTGAATTATGGATTGACAAGTTAGATCGCATCCGTCGAGCATCGCCCTATGGTAATCTTCCGGGTTGGGGTCTGAAGCCTATCATCATCAAAGCTGGGGACAACTGTCGACAAGAACTGCTCGCACTTCAGCTCGTTCGAACATTTGCTGATATTTACCGAAGCGCCGGCGTGCGTTGTTGGATTAGGGACTTTGATATCCTCACAACAAACACCCATTCGGCTTTGATAGAAGCAGTGACAGACGCACCCAGTATTCATGCTTTGAAATCTCGATCACCGAGAGGTATGACCTTGCGTCAACATTTCGAACGCAAGTTTGGCGTCGGTACCCCAGAGTTTCGCAAGGCGCAAAACAACTTTGTGGAGTCGCTCGCGGGGTATTCCATTTTGACTTACCTGTTGCAGGTCAAGGACCGACACAACGGTAACATTTTGCTTCATGATGATGGGCACTTGATTCATATCGATTTCAACTTTATGCTCTCAACCTCACCGGGTGGTATTAATTTTGAATCGAGTCCATTCAAGCTCACCAAGGAGTACTTGGAGGTGATGGATAGCGACGCCGAAGGCACTCGATCAGAAGCGTTCGATGCGTACAAGGCGCTGTGTATTCAAGGTTATCTCGCTGTTCGTGAACATGCCGAGCGCATCGTGTTGTTGATTCAAATGATGCGCGCAAGTGGATGTCCTTGCTTCAACGCCGGTCCCAAAGTGATGAAGTTGCTTCGTCAGCGCTTCAATTTGGCCATGAGCGAAGAGCAGTGCGTGGAGACGGTTTTGGGAATGATCTCAGACTCTATCGACGCCTGGTCGACGCGACAATATGATTTCTACCAACGGTACGTGTGTTTCGATTTGTTACCGTCGTTTAAGCGCGCCCTCTTCTCGACGCTTCACGTCTTTTGTTCTTGATTAACTAACCGTTTTTGCCGCGTCCATAATGCAGAGTTTTAAATGGCGTGCTATAATCACGCAGCCATTCCCGGCACTCTATAATTGTTTTTGTATCTCTCAGCCCTGTAGAGATATGTAATCCGCATCTAGAACAACCCCTCACAGCGCGCACACGCGTCCAAACAACTTCTCTCTACGCTGTCCTCGCGCGTCAAACAGCGTGACGCGCGCCCACCGAGGTTACTCCACTCCACGACGCACAAAACGCCCCGAAACCGCACTCATGGTTCAACCCGCGTTGATTGCCGCACCCATCGGTGCCGCTGCCGCCGTCGTCGTCGCCACTCGCGCCGTCCTCGGTGGTCGTCAATCTAAAGAGGAAGTCAGACGAGGCGTCGTGGATGACAACGAAGTGTCCTTCGCGTGCGAGCGCGTGTGCGCGAGCGACCGATTGATGTCGCGTCTCGGTGGATTAGGCAAGGTACGTCGCAGGTGCTCGTGATCGCGCGCGTGCGACGCGTAACTGGTGTCACTGTCGACAAAGTGTGTGTTGGATTACGCGCGCGAGCTGTTTAAATCGATCGCGCGAGCTCAACTTGCGTTATACGAGTACTCACCGCACCTACGAACGGTTGGTGGTTCGTGATGTATACAGGCGGAAATGCCACACACGTGTGTGACGGTATGTGGGATGTCCGGCACCGATGCGTGCGTAGATGCGTGCTCGCGCGTGGCGTGCACGGCGCAGCACAGCGTGCCGCTATGGAACGAACAGTGCGTGAAGCGGTGCACGGCGGAGTGTTTGCGCGGAAGAACGAATACGCCGTGATTGTGGTGAATCATATAGAGAATGTCGCTCGAACGGTTGATAATTTGCTGCGATATCGATCACTCGGGTGAGATTTTTGAGACGTGGTGGTGTAATTAAAATTTCTAGCATTGTAGGCCTCGCGTCCTTTCTCTGCGTATCTCTTCTACCCGTCGAGCATTTGCGACGGAGCTTCACCATCGGGATAAAAATCTTCTGGCTTTGCCGCGTACATGGCTAGCATCGCATTCTCGACGTCCATCGTGTTTCCGACAAGCACGAGCGAGTGCAGCGGTCCGCCCATGTCGACGCCGCACATTTCTTTGAGCGTGCACGCGCAAATTTTCTCATCATCATGACCCACGCGCGCTACAGCCACGCACATGGTTTCAGGGCCATACACACCCTCACCACGCGTCTCTTCAACCTCTATCATCTGTCTCGCCGCCGTCGCCGCCGTCATAAATCTCGGCGGCTCGTACTCTTCAATGCCCTTGCACAGCGCCCGAGTCGTCGGCTCCTTGACTCGAATATCCAATAAGCACAGCGTATGCGATCCAAATGATCGATTCTCCTTAATTCTATCATAAAAACTATCCGGTCGCCACGTTGAGGTGAAGAAACATATCGATACCGCCTGCCCAAAATTATACAACGACAATCCAGTGCCCGCCACGGCGTTCATGATGCTCGCGTTGTAAATATTCTTCACTTTCACTCCGCGCTCGACTGCACGAAGCACTAAATCCGCGTGCGTCGTCGCCGCGAAAGCATCACCAACGACTAAAAATGCAACATCCATCGTCGCCGATTCATCTAACAATCCATCTACGCCTTGCTCGACGAAATTTCTATCGCACACCGTCACCTCCTTGCCGTACAGCGTCGACAACTTGTCCACGTTGACACCCAAGATGGACGTGTACGCCTCCAAGTACACCTTTGCGCACTTTTGAATCGCGGCTAAACCATTCATGGTGACATCGCGTTCGTCTCCCAGCCCGAGACCGATGACGTACAGCATCGTCGACCGACGAAAACACCACGCAAACGAGCTGAATCAAGTGAAGAGCGCGCGCTGCCGGCGGCTGACGCTTTTAACGACGCCCGTTCACGCGCGCGCGGCGACGACGACGGCTGCGACGGCGACGACGACGCTGAAAATGAGGCGCTGATCGAAGCACACGCGTCAAGCACTGCGAGTTCGTCGAGCTCGCGCGGGATGCGCGCGTGCGAGTGACGCGCGCGCGGCACACACCGTCGCACCACATGTCGGGACACGTCGCGCAAGACGCGCTCGCGCGTGGATTGACGCCGCGCTCGCGCGTGCGATCGAGCCGGCGTCATCATCGTGCGGTACGCGCATCGTCTTCACCTTCGTCTTCCGCGTCGTCGTCGCGAGAGGTGGGTCGAGACGATGCCGCTGGTGATGATGATGATGGCGTTGCGCTCACACGGTTTGACGGAGGCGCACGCGCATCAACGAGCGATGTGAGCGAGGATACCGACGCGAGTGAATCACGCGCGATGCGTTCGTTGCGCGGCGCCGTGCATCGCCGGGCGGTGCTCGCATCGGTGGTGCTCGCGAGCGGCGTCGGCGACGGCGCGTGGTTGGGTGAGCGTCGGGCAAGCGCGAGCGCGGGGCCGGATTACGCGCTTCCAGGTCCGTATCGCGTGCGCGCGTTGCCGCAACTCGAGCACACGTGTTCAAAGTGTTTTCCAATGTGCGTTGGGTTGAGTTGTTTGAGTAGAATACGGGTGTTTGTGCCCAAGGCGGATGTGGAACCGGATGCGTTGTTTCCGGTGCTTGGGAAAAAGACGCCGGCGACGACGCGAACAAGCGCGAGCGAAGCGCTGAGGTACGCTTCAGAGCCGCCATACCCTGTTGCTATTATTACTCCTGGGTTTTTGATCGATGGTGAGTCGTATTCGTCCATTGCACGACGATTATGTTCGTGGGGATACGTCGTCGTAATGTACACCAAGACGGAATCCGTCGCCGGTGGGACGTTGGATGACGAAGTTTCAGCGGCAATTCTTGGCGATTTAATCTCATGGGTCGATAGTGACGTCACTATTGGTCCGTATGCCAACCCAGATCAGGTGTACCTGATCGGACACAGTCGCGGTGGCAAGATATCAATGTTGCAAGCGCTTCGAGACGAACGCGTCAAGGCGATTGCGTTGCTCGATCCCGTCGATAACACCGTGTACGCTCCTTTAGGCCCGGGATTCCCAAGCGCATTAGCCGCCATGAAAGCCAATCCAGCGCGCGTACCTCCTCTCCTCGTCGTCGGTGGCGTCTATGGAGGAGAATGCGCACCGAGCGGGTCAAATTACGCGGAATTCTTCGCCGCGTCGCCCCGCGGAGTCGCCGCCAAAGGACACGACGCGTGGGGATTTTCGTGCGGCGCCGGTCACTTTGATTTCATCGATGAAGCGACTTTCGTACAAAAAGTCATCTGTCCCGATGGTTCCATGGATCCAAGTGTCACTCGTGACTTGTGCGCGGCTTTGGTCGTCGCGCACGGCGAACGAGTGCTCCGTCCGGATGAGTCTAGCGACGCCGAGACGCTCGAGCGCACGCTCGGCTCTCTCCGTTCGCAGTTCACCGACCGCGGTGTCGCATTCGATAGCGTGCATAAACTCAAATAGTGTGCGTGAAAAAGCACCACATCACAATACATCACACACGATACGAATCGTGCGCGCGTATGTGCGTACATTTAACCTCGATTTCCCGACCAAGCAACCGACGCTCAGCTCAGTCTCTCGCGCCTCCCCACACCACGACGACGACGGCATGCCATCCGACGACGATGCGATCGCCGCGTACACGCGACTCGCCGTCGCCGCAGCGCTGGCGTTTGCCCTCACGTCTGCGCGCGAAGAAGTCGCGGTGTGGACCGCCACCGCGCGTTTACAGCTCCGCGCGCTCACACGAGATTTCGTCCAAGAATTGGGCATGATTCGTCGCAGCGCTGAGACGCGATTGATTGCGATCGCAGGCGGCGTCGTCGGCGCGCTGGCGTTGAGTAAACCCGACGAGGAATCGTTCGATTCGTGGTTTGATCGATACCGCGCGTGGGTGCGGGAGGAAAAAGCCAATGGCGCCGGAGACGCCGCGGGCGGTTTCGTCGCGCGCGCCAAGCGACGGTACATCGAGGCGAGCGACGCGGTGTTGACGTATGGTGGAATTTCGACGCGTGGGAAGGTGAAAAAGACGAGTTCGAGGGATTGGTTCGTGGCGCGAACGGTGGTTGTGGGGGACTCGGTGGTGTTCGTCGGGCTTGGGGGACTGTGGTGGGGGCCAGCGTGCTCGTTCAACGCCGCGAAAAGAGCGGTGAATGACGGCTTAGCGTTTCTCGCGCGCTTGAAAGAAACGTTAACGTGATGTAGGTGGAGAGTCGCGTAGTGTATAAAAGTCGTAGCAGCAGCAGCAGCAACAGGAGCGCGCAGCATGTAAATAATTTGATTACAGATAAAGAAAAGTACAAGCACAACTGTAGAATGTACGTAAAGAAACACGGGCTTTTCAGCTTAAAATCCTGTCTCATCATCGACGTACGTCGCATCGTGCTTCAAATGGTATGAAGAGTACGTCCCACCGGGCGCTGACGAGCTCGCGGCGCCAAAAAACGGAATAGCTGGTAAGAAGAAGGCGGCGATGGCGGATCCGATTCCGCCGAGTTCGCGAGACGAGCGCTCGCCCACGGCGCGTTTTTGTCCCTTTTCATTCACGAGAAACTTAAATTCCTCGAAAAACGATGCCAACACTCGATCCTCACCCGGAACAAAGCTCGACTGCACGCCAGACCACGAACGTCGGACGCCTACGCGCGTCGTACCCTCTTCTGATTCGACTGAAATCAAAAGCGCCCCAGCCTCTTTCAAGCCGCCGTCAAACCTCATAAAAGCAATGCGCGCGCCATTTTCTAAGTTATCAACACTCAAAGGTAACGGTAACGGCATTTCGCTCGTAAATGCCAACGTACGTGCCCATTGACGAATAGAATCGATCATCGTCTCTTCAACGTCCAAAGCGCACGCTTCGGCTTCGCACACGTCCAAGCTCGACAGCACCGTCGTTCGCAACGGACCAACTAAACCTTCATATATCACCGTCGTCCCAGCGTTGGCGCTGTTCTTCCCACTCCCGCGTCCTTTTATCCCGTTTTTTGCGTTACCTTGTCGCAGCATGCGATCGTACGTTTCTCGCGCCTTGACGTCGCCCAACGCTTCGTACGCCCCGTTGACGCGCGCCATGGCTCCATCCACGCTCGACTCCGCGCGTACGTCTGGGTGCATAATCTTGGACATTTTCAAGAACGCCCGACGTACATCGTCTTGAGATGCATTGGGCGAGATATTAAGCACTTCATACGCGCTCTCGCCATCGAAACGGCCGTCAGAAGCGACGGATCGCGTGGTCGCGTTGCGAGATCGCTGGTGCACTTTTTGCGTACATTTTCGTGGGTTTGCGCGCCCCGCGACCGCCGCGGCGCCGAGTGCTGTGGCGTGCATGATTGGAAGTATATGTACACCGCCGTGTGCGGGAGACGATCGGCAGGTGACGAGTCGATGTGATCGAATGCGTCGATGAGTGCGGTCGCGGTGGAGGTCCAGTCAGCAGTTACCGGTAGTTACATTTTCTGGGACAAGGTTTGTCCGACAAGGTTTGTAAACACTACGAACACTTGTATGCGATATTAAATAAAACAACGCGAAAGGATAAGAATTATGAGCACAACGCGCGGGCGCGAAGAGGTTAGACCTCGAGCGCTTCGGCGATGGCGGATGCTAAAGAGAGCACTTCAAAGGGCTCGACGCCGTCGACGGCGCCGACGGTTTGTGGACACGAATCAGTAATCCAAAAGTTTGCAAACCCTTGACCACCAGCACCTTCGGTGGTGAAACGCTTCCAGGATGCGTTGGGGAAAACACCGTGCGTGGCGTATGCGGAAACACGAACCGCGCCGAGGCGCGAGAGCAACTTTTGACATTCGATGAGCGTGGAGCCAGACTGCACGAGATCATCGACGATGACTACGTGTCGGCCGACAGGTTCACCTTCCTTGAGTTTAACAATACGCTTCGGACCTTCACGAACTTTGGTGCAAACCACGCTTTCGTATCCAGCTGATGCGAAGAACGTGTGGAAACGCTTGTATGCCCCTTCATCTGGGTACGCAATGACGACGTTATTCGCATCCTCCAACTGGCTCAATCGCTCGAGCAAAAGCGGAATACCGCTTTCAAAGCACGGCAAGATGCTATCACCAAAGTAAAAGCGCTCTTGTAACGCGTGAATATCGAAAATAATCGTACTCGTTGGCCCGCCTCGCGACGGCGGAATGTTGCTCAAAATGCGCGCCAACGTCACCGCCGTCGCCACTTCACCCTCGCGCACCACGCGTTCGGCAGTACCAGTAGGGAAGAATGGTAAAACCAAAGTGAACGAGGCGACGAACATCTTCGGTAGCGAATAAATAATACTTAATTGCTCAAAGATGACCTCTGGAGAGTGAAACGACGCTAAAAACGCCACGTGTCTATCTCTCACGTCGTACGCATCGTTGATAAACAAATCTGGAAATCCATCAGGGAACGTACGCCAGTCAATTTCTCCGAGTTCTACCATACCATCGCTTTCGGATTCAATCTTCCTCGCCAGCGGCTCCATCTCCTTACTGTAAAATAACACTGGAAATTTACGCCGTCTCGTCCACGCCGTCTCGTCTGAAAACCCTGGTCGCGAAATCCCCCCACGCTTCGCCTTCCCAGCCGACGCTGACGCTGACGCCGACGATGCTTTCGTCACATCTTTCGCCGCCTCTCCACCAGCCTTCTTATCGCTCTTACTCACTTGCGTTGTCATCGGTTTCGGCTCCATACCGCCCGATGCCGCCTTGGCTGACGACTTTGTCTTCCCTTCATCCGTCCCTCGCGCATCCATCACCGCTCGCGCGACAACCTTAGACGTCAACACACCATCACTACCATCACCGCTACTCTTCCACCCTCGCCCATGCGCACCATTCCACCGAACCGTCGTCACAGAGTCCTCGTCCACGCGTCTCGACGCCCAACCCCAACCCGCGCGCGCGCTCGCCTCTCGCCCTCTCGTCGCCCCTCTCGCCCTCACGCGCGACGTCAACGTCTCCCCAGAGACACCTCGCATCCATGCGTGCGCGTTCGCGTGCGCCATCGCCCCTCACGCGCGCTCGCACTCGCGGAATATCCCACGCACACGCCGCCGCGGGTTCAAACCTCGCCTCACACACCGGTTCAAACCTCTCTCTCGCGCGCGATGCAGACGACGGCGGCGACGACGGTGGCGGCGAGGGGTTGAATAAATGCACCCGCCACCCCGCGCGGCGTCCTCGGCGCGCCGACCGCGGTGTGACGCGCGCGCGGCGCCCGAATGCGCGCCCCAAGGGGACCATAAAGTTTACATTAGTGGCGTCACGCCTCAGCAGCATTCACCAACAACGGCGTTCGCGACGCCATTCGCGCGCGCCATGGCGGTGCGCACGAATCACAGCGCGACGAATGCGCGCTCGCATCGTTTCGCGGCGTCGGCGCGGCGTCGTGGCGCGTATGTACGCGCACACGGGCGGATAACGCGCGCGCGCGCGAGCCGCCGCAACGACCGAGTTTTGGATAAAGATGGCGCGGATGATGCGGTCGTCGATGCGCTGGCGCTCGTGCGTCGCGTCGGAGACGTGGCAAACGCGGTGGTGTCGGTGGTGGCGAAGAGGCAAGGGTTGGCGGGGGCGATTGGCGCGCTTGGGCCGACGTATGCAAAGTTTGGTCAGGCGTTGGCGAGTCGCGGGGACGTCGTCGGGGAGACGACGGCGAGCGCGCTCGGGGCGTTACAGGATGATATGCCGGCGTTTAGCGATGCGGAGGCGTTGAAGATAGTGATTGAGGAGTTTGGAGACGGCGCGGTGGCGCAGGCGGTGCGTAAGGCGGGAGCACCGGTGGCGGCGGCATCGTTGGCGCAAGTGTATGACGCGATGTTGGACGGCGAACGAGTGGCGATTAAAGTGCAGCGACCGAATATACGTGAGATGGTGAACGCCGATGCGGCATTGCTACGGCTCGGGGCGAGTGCGATTGAGGCCACGGGGAGGGTGAAAGCCAAGGCGGTTGATGCCGTGGATGAATTTTGTTCTCGATTGTACGAGGAAATGGATTTCCGCAACGAAGCGAGGAATTTAGTAAAGTTTGCCGAGCTCTATGGTAAAGGCGGGAGCGCGGCGAAGTCGCTTCCACCCCCAGGCGTGGTTGTGCCGAGATTGATTGATAAGTACGGTGTCGGACGTCGCGTGATTGTCATGGAGTGGATTGACGGTGAAAAGCTCACCGCGGGCAAGAACCGAGCGGTGTCGACGGATGATTTAAAGTACGTCAAGCTTGGAATCATGTGTACGTTGAGCCAGTTGATTGAAACGGGATTCATGCACGCAGATCCACATGGGGGCAATCTCTTGAAACTGGCGGATGGAGGTTTGGCATATCTAGATTTTGGGCTCGTGTCGACGGTGCCACAGCAGGTGCGCGACGGTTTAGTCGCCGCCATCGCGCTGCTGATTTTCAGCCGAAATTATGCCGCCGTCGGGCGATTGTTTGGCGAGCTCATGCTTATTCCACCAGAGGTACTGCAAGATGAAGTCGAGATGCGCGAATTAGAATCCGCGTTAGAGTCTGCCGCCGAGGCGACGCTGAAATTTCCCAAAGACGGCGGCGTACCAGACGTTCGTTTCGATCAACTTCTTGGTGCTCTTCTCGCACTCGTGCCGAGATTCAAGTTTGTTTTGCCGCCGTACTTTTTGAATAACGCGCGTGCACTCGGTACGCTCGAAGGTATGGCAAAGAGCGCCGATCCAAACTTTAACATTCTAGCCGTCGTGTACCCGTACTCGATGTCGCGCATGCTCGCCAATCCAAACGCTTCGCCGGTGATTCGCAAGGTTATTCGCGAAATTGCCACTGACGATGTCACTGGCAAACCAAGCACGCGCAAACTCATCGATATTCTCAACGACGTTGCGTCTTTGACTGGCATGTCAAAGATTAAAATCGCGCTCGACGCCCTCGCGCACGCCGAAGGCCGAGCGTTAGCCGCGAGTTGCGTACTTCAAGACATCAAGAACCTCTTCGCTTCAATCAAGTCCCGTCTTCGACGAAAATCGCCTCAGCGAACGAGCGCATCACTTGCGCTTCCAATAGCTCCAGCTTAGCGCTACTCGTATAGCTTGTACATGAATACGGCGCTCGCGCTCTCGGCGCCTTTTTTCTTCTTGTTTTGTTTGTCTGACGCCACATTTCGCACCGCTAGCGCGCCCGACACGCGCGCGATGGCCACCGCCGCGCCGCGTACGCGCGCACAGGCGCACGACTCGCCGCTCGAGCGCGTCCTACCCCCCAACGTCTTCGCCTCGCTCGTGCTTCCGTGCCTCGACTACAGAACAATTCGCGCCCTGCGCGCCACTGGACGTTACGGCTGCGACGCGACGAACGATCCAGAGCACTTCCTGAACCGCATTCGCGAGCGATGGGGCGACCCGGCGACGTGCGATGAGTTCGACACCAACCCCAGGCGGGTGTATGTGAACCTGAGCCGAGCCGCGGAGACGGTGCGGGCGTTTCATTGCTTGAAGCTCGCGTACGGCGAGCGACGTCGGCGGGTGATTGAACGACGTCGACGGGCGGTGGAGTACATATTCAAGCATGTTTTATTGCTAAAAACGTGCGTGAGTACGGAAAAAGCGTATGCGTTTGCGCGCTCGTCGTGGGTGGATGAAGAGACCAGGGTGGAAGTGATCCCGTGCGACGCGTGCGCTACGAATTACGGCGTCCCGAGAGTCGGGACGGCGCCAAACGAGAACGATTACGGATTGCTTCAGGTTGTCCATGATTGGCCTCGGGAACTTGGGTTTGCTCGATTTGAATGGCATGAGTTAGACGACTATGGCGGCCCCGAGAACGGCGTTGAGTGCGCGCAAGAGTTGATTAGAGACGAATGCGCGATTATCAAGATGTGTTGGCTTTTGCGAGAATTTGTCGTACGCAGAGCGCGCGGGGACTTAAAAGCAGATCTTAACGAGTCGATCGTGAGGACCTGGATTGGCCAAAGTTTCCAGAACGCGCTTGCGGATCTGTGTTATCGATGCGAAGTGACGGAGAACCAGCTGGTGTCGTTTGTTCGCATTAGGCAACCCGGACCGTTGCGTGCAGTAGAGTTGAGCGAATTGGAAGACAAGGCGCTTTGGGCCGCGAGAAAGTTTGGCATGAGCGCTGAAATGTGTCATTGGATCGTCGCTATGGCTATTGGCGCGTACGAGTTGGGAGAGAAGGGATGGGAGGATTTGTACCCGCCACGTCGGCTGGCGCACGGGCCGTACGCGTGTGGAGGTCGACCGACGGCGAATGTCAATCGTCGAGCGCTCGCCGCGTCGCCGTCAACACCGCACGCCATCGATGGTAAATGGGTTGGCTATCGAGTCTATTGTCACGGTAGCCATATGGCTCACGATTTGGCTTCCAATAGAAATGCGGATGTCAGGCTCGAACTTGACGACGAAGACATGAACGAGTTACTTGGGCCCGTCGTCGTACCCAAGGTGTTTGGGACGGGCAAAAATGAACAGTTTTTCTTTTTTATCACCATACTCGTCCCGCCGGATTACAAACCTGGACTATTGAAGCACGATGTCAGCATAAATCCCCTGAGTCTGCCGCAAGAGATATTAACAAAGCAAAGCAAAGAGTCTCCACGGTATTCAGAGGCAGACAAGTACGACGTGCGCCGGCAGTACGCGTACGAATCGAGAGACGACAGAAAAATCACCGCTCAATGCAGAGACGCCTTAGGAAACGCCGATCTTAGCGGAATCATCTACCACGACTCTGCATACGGCGAAGATTTCCCTCGCATTCTTTTACACGGACATTACGACAAGGACCACCACCTTCAAGGCTCAACGTTGACGTTCTTCGGCTCAATCTCCCCGACTGGCATTTCCGGCTATTTCACCGTCGACGACGAAGGCCCGCACGAACTATTCACCATGTGGGCCGAATGACGTTGACGTCCATTCGCACTATCAATTGTAACCCCTAATCTATTAGTTTTGCCCGCATCCGCGCATCGACGCATCGCGTACGCCGCGAATGAACGCTCCGCCCGCGCGCGAGCTCAAAAAATCAACCGCCCAACCGTTGGCGCCCATCGAACACTTTCTGCGCCCGTCACACCCCGGCGCGCGCGCGCACGCGATGTCGCGATCGCGCAGGTTCGAGGATGTAATCATTGAAGACGAATACGAAGCCCCGATCGGTGGACGGGCGTCGCCGATCGGCGCCCCGGGCGCCGGTGCGGTGTCCCTGGGTGGATTGGGGATTACTGACGACGATAAAACGTACGGTGGCGCGGGGTATGGACGAAGCGCGGCGTCGCCGGAGAGCGTGAGCGGTGCGTACGAGATGCCATCGCGTCGGTTTGGGGCGAGCGAGAGCAGCGCGAGCGATGGGGCGAGCGTGGGGTACCAGTATACGTTTTTGGAGCAGCAGCGGCGTCAGAGCCAGCCGACTGTAGCGGCGACTGTAGCGGCGACGAGGCCTGAGGCGACGGCAGCGGTGGGAGGTACGCGCGGGGTGGATGAGTTTAACTCGCGTTCAACGGCGGCGCAGCGCGAGTTGTGGCCGGATGTCGCGGCGTACGCGAGAGAGCGAGCGTCGAGTCCGCCCGGCGCGGGGCGCGCCTCTGGGGCGTATGATGCCATGACTGTTGATAAAGTGAATGCACGAAAGGATAGTCCGACTGATTCGCGGGTGAGTCGTGGGAGCGTTGGGAGCGGTGCGCGAGTTGGGGCGGTGGGCGCGCCGGCGTACGGTTCGCCGCCGAGAGACGCACCGTGGGCAAACGATGCGAAAAAGGACAACGATACCGCGAGTCAAGGCTCATGGTCGTTTCCGTTCTTCGGTGGTGGTGGTGGTAACAACGGCAGATCTCCTGGAACGCCGCCCAAGGTGAAGAGTAAGGATAGTACGCCAAAGCAGAAGGCGCGCGCGACACCAAATAGAGTCCCATGGACGCCGTCGCCGATTCGCACGCCGCTTGGCTCGCGAATCCCTCCGAACTCTCCCGCGAGTGCGCGCACGGTGCGTTGTCTTGAAGCGCAAATGCGTCGCGCCGCAGCCTGGGCCGCGGGCGAGGATGAGCTCATCAAGCAAGGCGCGCTCGAGCGCGGTTTGCCGAAGTTGCTTAAAACCAATCAAGGTTTGCCGCACAAGGCATTTCGAGTCGCCATCGCAATCGGGCACATCAAAGCGTTCATCAAGGCGCTGGAAAGTGCTCGCATTGAGAAAGCGCACGGCGGTGGTGCCAAACTCGCCGTCGTGGCGATGTGCTTGAACACTGGAATAAACGCATTGAAGAACATAATCACCGCCGCGTCGATGCAGCTTGGCGAGAAGTTTGTTCGAAAAATGGCCGTCCCTTTGGCGCTCACGTCGCGTGCGTCGCCATTGTTGCTCCCAGCGACGCTCAGTTCGATGGCCAGATCGAGCTCTACGGGCGTACGCGGCCAGGTGCAAAATATTGCATCCGTTGTCGTGCCACCGTTGAGTTTGATTTCCTTCATCGGCGCAATGTGGCCAATTGCAGGTGGTCAACTCGTTGGTGACGCGCGCGAGCATTACGGTACGATCACGCATGATGTGTTTTTAGACATTTTCCCGTGGGTGAATGTGTTTTTGAAGCACGTCAAGCCGGTTACGAATACCCTCGCCATCGCGGCGTCCATGGAGCTCGCCATGAGCGGAGAAGAATACGCCGAGAATGGCGCATTTGCCCTCGTCCTGGCGGCTATTCTCAGCTTTACGAGCGAAAATCGCGCGAACACGAACCACGTGGACTTGAACGTGCGAGAAATCCGCGCCGGCTCGAACGTGCTCTTCATGCTCGCCCTCGCGCACGCGGAGTGCGCGTCTCGCGAAAGCACCGTGTGGCGGCGCTACGTCAGCACCCGCCAAGGCGGCTTAGAAGGCGCAACTGCCCTCGGCCGTGCCCACGGTCGTCTCGGTGGTCTCGGTGGCTTCACACGCGCCGTCTCCCGACTTCCAAACCTTTCCAAACGTCAAGACAATTCCAGCCGCCGAAACAGCCGCCGACGTCCCGCCCAGCGCGACCTCGTCGACGCCGACGCCCCATTCGTCGACCGCGTCGCCCAGCGCCTCCCAGTCCTCGGTCCCGTGCTCATCATCCTCGGTGGTTTTGTCTTCTAAATATCCCATAGTCGCCCATGCCGCCGTTCCCTCACGCGTGTAACACACATTTATTCAACGCTCAAAAATTGCATGGAATTTCAAATCCTTCACCCGACAGCTCGCGCGCGCCCAACGCCCCACACGCGCACGCGATGTCATCGCTGCGCGACGCGACGAATCGCAACGACGAGGCGAACGATGAGACATCGTCGCTCGATCGCGCGTGCGCCGACGGAGGCGCGCGCGGCGTGAACCGCGTCGTGACTGTCGTCGCGGCGTCGCAGAGCGACAGCGATAGCGACGGGGACATCGTCAGTGAGAGCGCGTATAGCGAAGATGACGGCGATGACGGGCGTGGGACGATTACGGCGATGATTATTGATGCGCGACGGGGCGATGGAGGCGGTGCGCGCGGGTTTGCGACGACGACAGAGGGTGGTGATGATGTCGTAGGCGTTCGCGGCGTCGCGGTGGACAAAGCGCCGGCGTCGGGCACGCGCGGGCGAGCGTCGAGCGTGCCTGGTACCGCCGCGCGTCGACGAGCCGTGGCGACGTTCATCGACGACGCGCACGGGAATGGCGAGGAGGACGAGGACGAGGACGAGGACGAGGAGGATGAAGATGACTTGGCGTTTATCGACGACGACGCGCGTTTCTTGTCTTCAGACGCGCCTGTCCTAGACGTCGGCGCACGCGTGTCATCGCGCGATAAAGACGATGACGACATAGATGAAGACTGTATCAAGTCGTATTATGCACATAGAAGACGCGAGGAGGCGATGGATGAAGGGGGACGGCGACGCGAGACGGAGGATGGCTTTGAAATTTCAGACGGCGAAGTGTCAATACATAGCGAATCGAGTCAGGATCGCACGCGTGGGGTGAAATCATTCAACGTGCGCGATGTGGCGAATGCACAGTTTGGTAAAGGAAAGCGTGGACTCGTACGGCGGACTGTGGATGGGAAGTCAGTCATGGAGGTGTTGCGCGAAGGACCGGCGATTTCAGACAACGACGACGACGACGAAAGTCCAATTGATCCTAGCGAGCACGTCGCACTATCGCCAAATAAGGCGGATTCACCAATCATTATACGTGACGATATGTCTCCACTTCGCCGACGCCCGATGCTAGGGTATCAAGCCCAGGAGCGGGGTACGTTGGGCCTGGCGGCAGTGCTCGGAAAGCGCACGAGGACGTTTGGTGAAATTAACGCGAGGTCGCTCGAGCAAGTGACGCAGCCGCAAATAACTACGGTGTTCACCAAGGCGTGTGCGCCTTGGAAGTTCAACTATCGCGTGTTTGGCACGGATCCACCGAGCTCGCGCGTGCTCGATGCTGCATTACTGGCGACGACGTCTGACGAGCCTGGAGCGCGCGAATGTCGAGCCGTGGCGGAGGACGCGAATCGTGAAGGCAAACGCGTGTTATCCATGGCTATGGATGATTACATGAAACATAACAGCTCAGGTCGCATCGGCATTGCATCCAGGACGACGAGTAAAGGTTTATCGCTAGATGCCGTGTCGAACTGGCGTCACGCCATGGAACTGCTCTCGCGTGGCGATGGATTTTGGACGGCGGTGAAGGATTGCTTGGAGGCCCTCGTCATCGATGAGCGTCGCTCGGCGAGTGTGCTAATGCATAATTCAACGAAAACGATGACAAATAGAAGGCAAGCTCAAGCGTTTGAGACTGCGTGGGAGCTCTTGTTCGTTGCGGCTAAAGTTTGGTATGAGGAGGGCTATCAAACTGAGCACGCCGCGCATTCAGACTGGGCGGCTCGTGCCTGGAATGTCATCGTTTGGCTCGTGGATTCGTGTCCTCTGGCGCAATACCCGATTGATCCACTCTCAAAAACGCCGAATGAGTTCGAAAATCCACCCACGTCGTTCAACATGGATGATTACACGCGAGCCGTGTGCGAACGCGTCGCCGAGCTCGTGACGTGGTGGCCGCGCTGCGCGGTGGATCAACATCCGATCCGAATCCTTTGGAGACGAATCCATGGTGCGGATGTGAACGTAGAAAACACTAAAATCACGTGGTCTCCGCAATTGAAAGCCTCGTCTTCGTGCTGTAGGGCATGTATGCCCCTTGCATGGCGACCGTTTGAGGAGAGATTTGAAGCGACGCGGGCGACGTTTGTCAGTGGTTCGGCGTGTGAAGTGCTGCATCGCGCTTTGGGTGAGCACCTGTCAAAGTGCTCGATAGAGACTAAAATTATGCGGCGTGAACTCGGGAAATGGCTCGGCGACGCTCGTTTGAGCGCGGCCAAGGAGAACACAGCTGTAAATAACGTGCACGGCGAGGGATTCATCGCAATTGGTGGGTTCACCTTGCCGCTCACGCCATCACTCGTTCGTTTGAAACATCGGGCGAGCGTGCACGTGGAATTATTTCGCGTATGTATCGGACGAATATTGCATGATCAAGCGGTGCTGTGCTTGAAACAAATCATGAGTTCTGTGACAACGCAAAGGACGTCGATTGAGGATCCCGCGGCGAGGTGCGTGTTACTGCGCGCCTTGACGACGTGCTTAGGCATTTGGCTTCAATACGCAGCGATGCATGGGAACTCGGGGCACAAGTGCGTTGATGATATTCTGCGCGTCATGCGTGCGCTCTCAGATATGCAGAAAATGACTGGTGTGCCTTCAGCATCGATCATCGGTAGCGCTTTTGCGCTCAATGAAGGCGCCGTCGTGGCTGAAGCCGCCGCCGCGTGGGTCGCAGCCTTCAACGTGCTCGTCGTCACAGAGCCCGATCGACGAGTCGAAGCGCTCGACATGGTTTACCCACTCGATAAACACGCATTCTCGCGTGACTGGCGCGAGCGTGTTTTCGTTACACGCACGGTTGCATCATTGTGCGCACCTGGTTCGTTTGCAGAAAAGTATGGATTGCTCGACACCCGTCCGGCTTTGATGTCCTGGTTGGCGTTTGCCATCGATACCGTCGCTGGAGGCGTGGCTCCACTCGCTGCGGCGCTCTGTGCAAGAAGCGAATTCCTAGTGTTGAGTCAGGCGGCGACGTCGAGCTCTACCGTTGGATGGTGCCAGTCGAAAGCGGGCGCAGCGGTAGCCGCCGCCTTGCGCGGCAAGCACAAGCACAAGACAGAAAGTGGAGGCGAAACGCACGTTTCGGTTGTTGGAAACCATCCCGGAGCGCTACTGACGTCCAAGGAGAGCGCGTTTCGAGTCGCAGTGGCTACACTCGTGGCCAAAGAAATTGCGAACACTATGCATTCGACGCCATCGTCGACGCAACAGAAGCTTGATTTAGAAGTCATGGCAACGATTATGCGTAAACTCCCTCCGAGGGCGAATCGTTTGTTCAAAGAAGCGTCAGAGTCGCGCACAGCTGATATCAGCGGTGGCGCATCGTTGTCAGCGAAAAGTAGCGTCGACGAAGGCGCATCCGCGACGCGACTGGCGCACGCAAGCGTCGTGAGCGGCGTTGTCAAGTCGCTCGTCGCGCATTGCTCAACCATGCTCGCACGCGCGGATGTCGAGTGCAATGGTAAAAGCGCGTTGGCATTTCCAGCATTCATGCCATTTCCTCCCGCCCACGCTTCGTCGTGGGGCGTCGCGCAGCCGAATGGGCGCACATCGTACATCGGACATGTCGTGGCGCCGTTGTTTGAAAACGACGCTGTAGAGCTCGTCCAACAACAAGTACGCGCCATCGATGCGTTGCGATATACGTACGCCGATGATGACGATCAGCGACGAGAGTTGGTATTACAAGAACTATCTGCGGTGACGTGCGGCGTCCTCGAAGCCATGACTGGGGCGCAGGCGTGGGCGTCCAGGGAGCTTGCGCTCGCAAACGCCATCGCTCGCGCCATCAGCCGCCAATCAGGCTCCGATAATGTGGTGTTAAAGCAGTATTTACCGCATTTTGTGCTTTCGGCGCTCCAAGCGCCACAAAAGTGTGGCGCGCGGCGCATCATGACAGCGGTCAAGGTGCTTTCGATTATTGTTTCTTTGCGAGACACTGACGCGCAGAAGCCGGCATCCGTACTCAACGTCATGGCGCTTCCACTCATCGTCGTCGCTCACGAATCGATGGTTGGCGAGTTGTACGAACATCACGCCGCAACGGCAGTCGCATCTGTACTCACGGATGTTTTGGTTCCCTTGCTCAAAGATGCGCTCGGCGATCGAGGCGCCGGATCAACGATGTCGACTTCAACCGCCGCTTCTGACGCGACTGGCCAGCAGTCGTCGACGTCGATGTCGGCGTCGTCCGCCGCGACCAAGTCGTCGGCATCAGCACGTGGACGCACTACAATGGAAGTGACGGTGGCGACACCGCGACCGTATTTCCCATTCCCGGGTGCGCGACCAGCGACGGTGGCGACATTGACGGCGACGAATACCACTCCGGCACCGGCGCCCGTCGTTCACCAAGCGCCTATTGCTCAGCCAGAGTCTACGACGTCCATTTCAACGCTGAAAGCTGAGGCATTGCGCGCGTTGAGTACGAACGCAGTGTGGCGCATCATATGCGCACACGTTTCTGTCTCCGTCGCCATTCTGACGCGCGTCGCGCTCGAGGCGCCGGTGAATTCTGAAATCGTCGCGAGCTCGTCGTTTCAAGTCATCGTCGGTAAAAAGACTGCGGCGCTCAACGAATCACCCAGACTTGCAGAGATTACACGACTCCGTCAGCTCTTACGTGGAGCACAAAAAGCCACAAAATCGGCTCTAGCGATTGAGCGCAAAGAAGTTGAGCGCTTGATGAGCGACGCGCTCAAGCCGTTACCAGAAAGCTTTCGACAGAACGGCGTTGACGCCGCCATTCGCTGGGGTCTCGCGACGTCTTTGGCGCCAAATGCATTTGTCGTCGAAGAAGACGCGCAAGAACGCACTCGACGTCTCGTGTTTGCCGCGGTGCAATTTCTCACGCACGTCTCAAAGCTGCAAGGGAATGGTTTCGCTGAAGTATCCAAACACGCGGCATCGATTCAAGCCGCGGCGGCATTTCTCCTCGAACCCAGCCGTCGTGCCGCTGGAACCTCCTCGAACACAGCCACGGATGTCGCTCTTAAAGCGTTGCTTCAGACGCTCGACGTTCGCATCATGGAATTGCCCCCAAAGCAAACCGCACCGTCCTCCCGTCCGGGTCGGCGGCGATAGTAATAGGTAGCATTAGTCAGAATAGTTACTGTAGCGAAGAACAAAACGATAATTGATTGATTGATTGATGATGATAATTATGTCATCACAAATGCTAAGATGTAGGAGTAAGTCGAGGTGACGTTTGTCGCGCAAAGTGCTAGTCGTCTTGCGCGTCGTCAAAATCACGCTAAATTTACTTGACCGTCGCCGCCAAAGCCTTGGACACGCGTTCGGTATCGAGCCACGTGTTGAAGTCTTCGAAGAGTTCACCCTCGTAGTTGCTATCAACCTTCATGGACTCGTAGAACTTGGTACCAACGGCGGAGCGCGCGGCGGACGACTTGGCCGCCTTCGCCTTGGAGCGTTCCTCTTGCGCGCGCGCTTGCATTTCGCGAGCGACCTTGGCGTATGGGTTGAGGCGTTCCATCGCGCTCTTGTTCTTGAGCGGGTTACGCTTGAGCGGCGCGTGAGCGCGCGTCTTACCAGCCTTCGGCGCACGAACGGCAGATTGGATTTCGTTCGAGTTGATGACGCGAGACAAATCAGTTTGCGTCATGATGTGCGCCGGCGGCTTCCAGCCCTTCTTGCTGGAAGACTTGGCCGCGGAGGAGCCAAAGATGGAGTCGAGCTTTTCGAACGCGCTCTTGGTCCAGATGATGAAGCGACCGACGTGGCCACCCGGGGCGAGCGTGAGCAAGCCCAAGCGGTCAACGGAGCAGAGTTCAACACCCGGAATGTTACGGAACGCGCGCGTCACGCCGTTGTCTTCAGAGTACACGACGAGCGGACCGCGGCGTTGGACGTAGCGGCGGTTACGCATCTTACCCTTACCAGAGCGAACGTTGCGGCTCGCCTTGACCTTCTCGACATCCGCGTAGGCACCGAGTTGCTTCAACAAAGCGACAGCCTTGGCCGTCTTCTTAATGTCAGCCGCAGAGTCGTCGACGACGAGCGGCACCTCCGGAACGCCTTCAACGCGGTGACCGCGCGCCATCAAGAGCGCCGGCACCGCAGACGCCGCGAGCGCAGAGCACACCGCATAGCGCTTCTCCTTGAGGTTGACCTTTCTGTGCCACTTGCGCCACACCTATCATCGCGTACAACAAAAAAAGAAATCATCCGTCAGTCTCAGACAACCCCGACGTCGCGCGAAAACCCCACCACACCGATCGCATCCTGACCCGTTCGTCATGCGCGCAGCGCCAGCACCGCACGCGACGCATCCACGCACGACGACGACGAGACCAAATCACATCACCCATCCACGCCATCGTCACCATCGACACCGACGCGCGCGCGCACGCGAGAGCGCGAGACCCACATTCGCCTCGCGCGCGCCCATAAAGCCCTAACACGCGATCGATCGCGACACACAAATCAAAACCCACCTTGGTCGGCGCGAACATGCGACCACCGCGGCACATGTTACCGAACGCCCCTTGACCCGCACGGTGCGTACCACCACCCGGAACGCGAGGAATACGCGACACCGCGCGACCGGTGCCCCATGATTCCGCCGCGGTTTGGTGACCCGCGCGCTTGTCCACGGCGTAGCCTTGGCGGTTGTTCTTGTTCAAGCCGGTGTGCACGGCGTTGACGATGTCGGGGCGGATCGGCGAGAGGAAGACTTCGGGCAACGCGCACGTGGCGCCGTTGCCGTTTTGCACGGAGACGACCGGGAGGGCGGCGGGCATGGCGTGAGAACCGTGTGCGTCGCGAAGAGGCGGATCGCGACGTCGCGACGCACGTGACGACGAGGTCCTCATGTACATACTGTGTGCTCAAATCGTCTATGTGTGACTAGGTCTGGGGGTGTACACATATTGTAATGTCACAATGGGTATGTACACATGAAATGTGTGTGTGTGTGTGTGTATGTGGTCGGTCGGTCAGTGTATGGCATCGACGCGACGTCTTCGCGCGCGGCGTCCGCGCCGTCGTTCGGACGACGGGCGGGTGCGCGTCGCGAGGTGTGGATGCGAAACGACGAGGGCAAGACATGGGGTATCGCTCAGGGTATCAGCGTGTGCGTGAATGTACAATGTAATGGCGGGTGAACTGCGGGTGCTATGGGTGCTATGGCGCGCGGGTGAACTGCGCGCGCGCGAGGTTTATCAGTTCTTTTCATCGAGCGCCGCGCGCGTGGCGCGTAAGATATCCCTCGCATCGTCGGTTTCCGCGCGAAGACGCTCGGCGCGCGATTCCGCGCGCGTTGCCGT
>Ga0181563_10001379_pt1 | contig 23946 bp, 12 predicted proteins | sample 011ome_25_FD_133759 | JGI IMG/M metagenome (GOLD analysis project Ga0181563, IMG submission 133759) | Coastal salt marsh microbial communities from the Groves Creek Marsh, Skidaway Island, Georgia - 011512CT metaG (megahit assembly) | ecosystem: Environmental > Aquatic > Marine > Intertidal...
CCGACCCTGATGACAATCGTTAACCTGCCTCAATTCTGTACCAAAAGACAGAGCAGGGAGACTGAATTGTTCGGCCATGAAAACACGTCAGTCGTTCCGAAAGTTTCTATACTCATCCCCGCAAGAAATGAAGAGTCAGGAATCGACTTATGCATCCAACATGCAGTGGGCAGTCAAGGAGTTGAGCTTGAAATTATCATTCTTGACGATCACTCCACGGATGGAACCCGAGAGAAAGTTTCAATCTGGGAACGCAACCACTCAAGCGTTCGGCTGCTACTCAGCAAGCCCCTTCCTGATGACTGGAATGGCAAACAACACGCGTGCTTCCAACTATCTCAGGAAGCTAAGCACCCAAACTTGCTGTTTCTCGACGCCGACGTGAGACTCAACACGAATGGAGTGAGCGAGTTAATTCACTATCAGACCACAAACCGACTTGATCTACTCAGTGCGTTTCCCAAACAAGAAACCGGTACATGGCTTGAGAGTTGGCTGATCCCAATGATGCATCTCATTCTACTGGGCTACCTTCCGTTTTATCGAATGCGTTCAAGCAGCGATGCTTCGTACGCGGCGGGTTGCGGTCAAATTTTCCTCACCACCAAATACTCCTACAAGAAATCTGGCGGCCATGAATCCATTCGAGACTCTCGGCACGATGGCCTACTGTTACCCAAAGCGTATCGCTGTGCCGGACTCCGCACCGATGTAATTGATGGAACCAATCTCGCAACCTGTCGCATGTACCACAACGCAAAGGAGATGATTGGCGGCGTCTTAAAAAACGCCCACGAAGGTATTGCAAGGAACCGCCTCATTGTTCCCTTCACCGTGCTTTTACTTGGCGGGACCGCACTTCCTCTTGCGACGTTAATGCTTGGGCTATCTAAGAACAACTCGATCGTGGTCACTCTTTCCATCCTAGCGCTGATCACAACGCATCTTCAACGGATCATCACCGCACATCAATTTCGCCAAAATCGTATCGCGGTATTGTTTCATCTTCCAGCCATGTTTCTGTTTGTCTCGCTTCAATGGTGCGCGTTTGTGATGCACCACGTCGGCTACAAACTTGCGTGGCGAGGACGCGCGTAAATGAAGTGGAGAGGATCCACGGTATCGGGGATTCCATCGGGAGATCGAATCTCCAACAAATTCCAAAATGCTCCAAGAATGGGACAAGAACCCTGTATCGATCAAAAAAGGTGGATCTTATGGCTGAGAAAAGCCTATTACGGACGTAATCAACGACTTATTACCCCAAACAAAACCGAACACGGGCGCGAATTCGGGTGGTCTCCTTTTTTTATCTCCGCTAAAAGTAGTTCGTTGAGAACGAAGCCAAGGAAAAATAGGCAATTTGATCTCATCGTGTGACCCAACCTCCGGATTGAATAACGCGAGAAGCCGAGGCGACCTTTCGCCCATCCACACTTTTATCAAACTGCCTCCGTCACGGATGACTGGCTACCGATGAAGCATTTTGGCCGAGTCCTGAAAATTGCCGCGAGAAAACGCTGGTCGCTTCTTGGCGTACTGGTCAGTTCGCTCGTGATCGCAATCCTCTGGGGCGCCAACATCGGAACTCTTTACCCGATGGTTGAGGTTGTATTTCAGGGAGAGAGTATTCCTGAGTATGCCAACCGCCGGATTAAAGAATCAGACGAAACCGTCCGGACTCTAGAAGCCGAAAGCCAACAGCTCCAATCGCAACTGGCCTCTTCAACGGTCGCCGAACGTAGGGAGCTTGCCGTTCGCATGGAGACCATCGCGGCAAAACGAGATGTCTACGCTCACTCGGTAGACTATCTACGTCGTTTTCAGCCATGGATCAACAAATACTCACCTAGCAGCCCCTACGAGACATTGGTTTTCATTGTGGGCCTCCTCATTGTGGGAACGACCATCAAACTGTTTGCCTTGATGAGCAATCTATTACTGGTACAGAACATCGCGGAGCGTACATCGCTTGAGTTGCGGGCAATTTTTTTTCGTAAAGCATTAACACTTGATTTGGATTGGTTCGGTGACAACGGGTCGGCCAATCTCACCTCGCGGCTTACCAACGATATTTCCCATATCGCGTCAGGGATCAATGTTCTACTGGGCCGATTGATTCGCGAGCCGCTCAAGATGTTTGTTTGCATTGGCGGCGCGGTTCTGATCTGCCCCCGTTTGCTCTTGATGGTTATGGTTGTCGTTCCCGTCTTGGGCTTGATCATGGCAAAACTGAGTCGAGCCATCCGTCGCACCAGCCGACGCGCGATGGAGGAGATGAGCCAACTCTATGGAATGCTGAACGATGCTTTTGCAGGGATTCGTGTCGTCAAGGCCTTTTGCACTCAGGGGAAAGAGAGAGCAAAATTCCGAAATCGAACCGAGATCTATTATCAAAAATCAATGAAGGTCGCTTTCTACAACACCTTCGCTCGCAGCAGCAGCGAACTGTTTGGAATCGTAACCGTTTGCCTTGCAATTCTGGCCGGCGGTTACCTGGTGGTGAATCGAGAGACTCATCTACTGGGAATACAAATGAGTTCCAAACCTCTGAGCGTCGGTGAAATCCTAATGTTCTTTGGGTTCCTGATCGGGGCTTCAGATCCTGCGAGAAAACTATCAGAAGTTTGGGCGGAACTTCAAAAAGGCATGGCGGCTGCCGAGAGAATCTTTGAGGTGATCGATCAACCGATTCGCGTCACGGAGCCTAGGAATCCAAAAACAACCGAGAAAAAAGTCGCCACGATCGATTTTAAAAATGTGCAGTATCGATACCCCCAAGGTCCCCTGGTGCTAGACGGTATCGATCTACGAATCGAACAAGGTGAAACGATTGCGGTGGTTGGCCCCAACGGGAGCGGCAAAAGCACCATTATCAGCCTTCTTTGCCGCTTTGACGATCCGAAGTCGGGAACGGTGAGCCTCAACGGTGTTCCGCTCAACGACATGAACCTCCGGGATCTTCGCCAAAGGATGGCGCTCGTTACACAGCGAACGGTGCTTTTCGATGACACAATCGAGAACAATATTCGCTATGGAACTCCCGGTGCATCCTCCGGGGATGTGATTCGAGCAGCGAAACTGGCTTTTGCAGATGACTTCATTCAACACAAAACCCCAGATGGCTACCAAACCGTCCTCGGATCCAACGGTGTGCGTCTATCAGGTGGCCAAATGCAGAGGATTGCGTTGGCACGAGCATTCTTGCGGGATCCAGACATCCTGGTTCTTGACGAAGCCACGAGTCAAATCGACTTGGAAAGCGAACAACTTATCCACGCTGCCCTCAGCAAATTCCTCGTTAATCGTACCGGAATCATGATTACCCACCGGGCATCGAGCCTTTCAATGGCCGATCGCGTGATCGTCGTTGAGGCAGGCAAAGTGGCAGATAGCGGACCGCATCGAGAGTTAATCCAACGAAACCGCTTCTACCAAAGCCTTTGTGGCGGCGATCAACAACAGGCAGCCTAGGACCTACCGCGGAACCAGAAACCAAACCGAGCCCGGCTCGACTCGCCACCCCCCAGCCATCAACCCAACGAAATTGCGTCCAAATCGAAAAACACAGGGGCAATGCGATTAATCCCGATTCAGATCAAATTTACGGCACTAACTTCCGACGCTACCTCGCTAACGGACTACCGCTGCGAATGAGCGTCTATGCCGCATTAACGGCTTTGGCCATGCACGCGACACTCCTGATCGTATCACGCGAGTCACTAGCGACGTTGGCATCCGAGAATGGCCCGATCGAAATTTCACAGATCGTCATCCTTCTAATGTCGGCGATCCTCGCCAGCATTTCGGCGTTCTTTACCGTACATCATCGCACTGTTCTCTTTGTTCTTGCGTCGCTAATGTTTTGCGCAGCTGCAAGAGAAGCGGATGACTGGTTTGCGGAGTGGTTCTTTGATGATTCTTACAAGTGGTTTGTCTGCCTTCCGCTTCTTCTTGCCTCGGCCTACCAATCCTGGAAACATCGCGACACGTTGTACTATGAATCACTCGGTTTTTTATCGCGTTCTTCTGGCACGCTGATTGTCTTTTCGATGCTGATGATTGCAACGCTCTGCCAAACACTCGACCGAACCAGCTTTTGGCCAACCATCGCATCCAACCCTTCTTTTGGAGATCAAAAATCCGTGATCGAAGAAGCGGCGGAATTGTTTGGATACTTACTCATGCTTTTTGGGATCAACGAATTGCTCGTTCAATCCTGGCAGGAAAGGCGTTCCGAGAAGCTGAGACTGACGTGGCGGAGCTTACTATCATCCGCGCTCGCCGATACGACATGGGCGAGACACCCTTCCCAAGAGCCTACTCGCCTGATTTCAGACGGGGAACATCCTACTGATCACTTCGCCGCCTAGCAAAACCCAACGTTCCTTCACAACCATACCAACACACCTCCGAGAGATGACTCTAATCAGCCAGTGAAATATTTAATCTTGAGGAACCAATCCACCGCTTGATTGATTTAGCATGATTAAACGGACGCTACGTTGCAGCCCGATCGTATAGAACATAAGCGGATCGATCAGGAATCATCATCAACACCGAGAATCCATTCCTCCGAGAATCCAATCCCCCTTTTCAAGCTGCGTTTTATTCTCAAACGAGAACACGATGGTCAACCGAAATATAGATCCCAATCATCACCCCGAACTGATCCATGATTCAGCTTTCATCGCCGACACCGCAACGGTGGTTGGCAACGTCAAGATGGGAAGAGATTCAAGTGTTTGGTTTGGCGCCGTGGTGAGAGGGGATTGCGAAGAAATTGTGATCGGGGAAGGAGCCAACATCCAGGACCTTTCGGTGCTTCACGCGGACCCAGGATTCCCGTGTAAAATCGGAGAATTAGCGACAGTAGGTCACGCCGCCGTTGTCCATGGAGCCACCGTTGAAGAGGGTGCCCTGATCGGCATCCGAGCGGTCGTGCTAAACGGAGCCGTGATTGGTGCGGGTTCGGTCGTTGGTGCGGGTGCTCTCGTTCCAGAGCGCTGCGTGATTCCACCTAAACATCTTGCGGTGGGAGTTCCCGCAAAGGTTATCCGAGAATTGACAGATCAGGACGTGGAACGATTGATGTCAACGGGGCTACACTACGTGGACGCTTCTCGCATCTACCAAAATGCGTCAGCCAACTCAAAGACGGACGAAAACCAATCTTCTGACACCTGAACCTAAGCGGTTTATCGCATCCAACGCTCGGTTTTGGGTCCCATGCTGACACGATGATTGCACCTGATATAAGATGGTCAAATCACACGAGAGAAGATGGCTGTATAGTGGCTGTTAACAGGCCATCCAACGCTGTAAACCAAAGCGGGACGTTGATGACCTAGCGTCCGCGTGAACCAACCTTGATACACCTCTGGAAATTAGATCGACGATGAGTCTAAACCTTGAAACGGAAGCGCCAACTCGTACCGCCGCTGACCGCTACCAAACCCTCGCCGATCAAGTCCTTGCGGGAAATTCGATCTCGAGGGAGGATGCGAAATCGATCCTCGAGGCTCCCGACGAAGATGTGTTAGCCATCCTCACGGCTGGATTTCGCATTCGGCAAAAGCACTTTGGCAAAACCGTTCAGCTCTACTTCTTGATGAACGCAAAAAGTGGACTTTGCCCCGAAGATTGTCATTACTGCAGCCAGTCGAAAATCTCGACCGCTCCTGTACCAAAGTACAATATCCTTAAGCGTGACAAGCTAATGGAGGGAGCCAAACTTGCTGCCGACCGCGGCGCCAAAACTTACTGTTTGGTGATCTCTGCACGCGGACCGAATGAACGAGAGATGGCTGCGGTGGAGCAGATTGTCCCTGAAATCAAAGAGAAATACGGACTGGATATCTGTGCCTGCTTGGGTCTGCTGGATCAGTCTCAAGCCGATCGCCTCAAGGCTTGTGGAGTGGATCGGGTCAACCACAACCTGAATACCGGCGAAAGTTACTACAAAGAGATCTGCACCACGCACACTTACGCCGATCGCGTTCAAACGCTCCGCAACGTTCGCGATGCGGGGATGGAAATGTGCTCGGGTGGGATCATCGGGATGGGTGAACAGCTAGATGATATTGTTTCGATGGCTTTCGACCTCAAAGAACTCGGAGTGCAATCGATCCCCCTTAACTTCCTTAACTCCATCGAAGGCACACCGCTTGAAAATGCCAGCGACCTGAGCGCTAATGATTGCCTGCGGGCTTTAGCGATGTTTCGTTTCGTCAATCCAGATCGCGAGCTTCGGATCTCAGGTGGTCGTGAAATTCATTTACGATCCCTTCAGCCACTTGGACTCTATGTTGCCAATAGCATGTTCGTGGGTGACTACCTGACAACGGAGGGGCAAGCACCACAGGCTGATTACGAAATGATTAAGGACATGGGGTTTGAAGTCACCCACTCGCATTGTGCACCCGAGCAGGAAACACTTTGATCGTTTGGGCAATGTGACAAGAAAAAAATAAAACGGCGTCAGGTTTCTCGACGCCGTTTTTCTTTTCACCCACCAGTTTGCAGGATTTAATGCGTCACTCCCTCAGTTACTCCTGTCCACTGATCGGTTCGAAATGGAGTCACAGGTAAGCCATCCAAGCTCTGCACATTCCGAACAGGGTTATCCGCCCAACCAAAGCGAACCGCTACTGGCTCCGCCACCTCACTACTCCAAACCTCAATGCGATCTTTACCGATAATTTTGGCTTGAGCTGGCACAAACTTTTTGTCTTCGCCCGCAATGGCAAATCCAATCGGCTCTTTCACATCAAAGGTGTCGAGCCCTCGGCCGACATGCTGAAACTCAACCGTCGCTTTGCCTTTGGAAAACGTCACGGATCGATAAAGTGGACTCTGATAAGCGATCTCAAAACCATACTGCTTCGCCAAAGCCCATCGAGCTAGTCGCTTGGCAACATCCTGCTTGTTGCGTGGGTGAATATCCGCCGACTCACCAAGGTCAACGATGACCGCTTCACCAGTGTTTGGCAATGTCGTCATCGTCATCGTCTGAGCTTCACGCAACTCGGCCCAATCGCTGTCCCCAGGGACATCGGTCTCCGCTCGGAAATCGGCGAGCTGAACCCAATAGAACGGAAACTCCCCCTGACCCCAGCGATCTCTCCACGTTTGAATCATCAAAGGAAAGAGATGTCGATACTGATAGGCACGAGATGCATTCGATTCACCCTGATACCAAATCGCGCCTCGAAGGGTGTAGCCAAGGACAGGATGCAGAACACCATTAAAAAGATTCGCAGGTCGATGGTTACTCTCTACTTGATTTCGAGGTGCTCGCGGACGCGCCCCCTTCTTGTCAGCCTGCCACTTGGCGACTCGCTGCTGATACTTTTCCATTTCCGCAGCGTGATCATAGGTCGCCACGATCTCGTCCCATTTTTTTAGAAGTTCGTCATAACGACCTGCGGCTTCGAGGTCTTCGCGTGACACCCACGCTTCGGCCGCCGAACCTCCCCACGCGTTATCAATCAGACCAACGGGTACATCGAGTGATTGATGTAACTGACGACCAAAAAAGTACCCCACCGCAGAAAATGACTTGACCGTTTCGGGGGTGCATGGCTGCCACTGTCCGTCAAAATCATTCAGAGGTGTTTGCGAAGCAACCTGAGGCACAGAAATGAGGCGAATGTTTGGGAACTTTGCGGTCAACGATTCGAGATCAGGATCGTTTGCGTTTGAAACCGGCCAAGCCATATTGGATTGCCCCGAGCAAAGCCACACCTCGCCAATTAAAACATCCTGAAACGTTTTGGTTTCATCAGCCGAAATCGTCAATTCATGCGGGCCACCAGCAGGCAGGGGATCAAGAAGTAAATCGAAGCGTCCCGATTCTGTCGCTTTTGCACTCCCTCGGTTCCCAGCGAGCGTTGCCTCTATCTCGCTACCTGGCTGGGTCCACCCCCAAATGTGAATGGGTTGATCTCGCTGAACCACCATTGAGTCGCCAAAAATGGGGGAAAGCTTTAACTCCGCACGGCAAATCAACGGCGCGAAGGCACTGAAAAACAGCAGGGCATAAATTCGAATCATTTAAAACCACCAGGGGAGAAAGGAAAAAACAAAATCAGTCCAACTTTGTTGTCATCATGCACAGACCACCGAACCAAATGACTTGAGCTGGGGTAAAGATGATACCCTGCCGCCTGCGAGCAGTGTGGAGAATGAGCCGAGCAGATGAGTTTCCCTCGGGATTGAATGCCCTCACAAATAAAAAACGCTGTTTTTAGCTCAGCTTTGCTGGGTGACGCCAATCCCGCTTTGCCCCTATCGCTGAGGTTCGCTAGGATTCGACACCAGAGCAACGTTGCGAGTGTAAAAGACGACGTAGCTCGGGACTTCGCTGCCAAAACCAAAGCCGCTGCGCGAACAGAATAGGGAATCGGTGGAGAGCAATTTTTGTCGATGACTCCAACGATTGCTGGTTAAGGTAAACGGATGACAAGGACCACACGACTGGGACCACACGACTGGGAACTAGCGACTGGGAACTAGCGACTGGAAACCGACAAGAGCTGCGGCGTAAAAGATATTACGGGAACATCGGAGCGAATGAGTCGACCGAGTTTGTTTATTGAAGATTGGGAACACCAACTTTGCTCAACTCTTTTAACTTGATCGGCTGGATTGTATTGGCCGCGACCGTCCCGCCGGCCGTGATCTCGATGCTCACGTTGTTCCCCGTTCGCAAACATGCGGTACGCCTTTCACTGCTCGACGAACCGACCGGGCATAGCACCCATTTGCGTGCCACTCCTCTGGGAGGAGGCATCGGAATTTGGCTGGGTATCGTATCGACCTTTGCAGCGGGAACCTTGCTGGTTGTTTATCTTGGAAAATCCCCCGAACGACTCACTCAGCTGCCAGAATCCTTGCTGCCTTATCTCCAAGGTGCTGTCTCTCGCATGGGACAGATCTGGGGGCTGATCGCCTCTGCAACGATTTTATTCCTACTCGGACTGCGTGACGATCAAAAGGGTGTCAGCCCCACTGTCCGATTAGCCGTTGAATTTGCGGTGGCGGCATTTGTGGTCTACGGACTGAAATTCCGACTGACCGCCTACATCGGTTTACCTTGGTTGACCGACTGCCTCTCGATGGTCTGGATTGTGGGCGTGATCAATTCATTCAATATGCTCGACAACATGGACGGTTTAAGTGGCGGTGTCGCGGCAATCATCGCAGCGACCATGTCGGTGGTGATGCTGACGACTCCCGATCCTGGGACAAGCCAGCCGCAGCTATTTGTTGCGATCCTGCTATTGGTCACCTTTGGATCCATCACCGGTTTCCTCTTTCACAATCGTCCCCCTGCAAAAATCTTTATGGGCGACGCAGGTAGTTACCTTGTTGGATTCTTAATTGCGGTTTCCATGTTGATGGCAACCTATGCCGGCAACGAGGTTCGACCCCATGCAGTCTTGGCTCCGCTTTGTGCGATGGCGGTTCCCCTTTATGATATGTCCACGGTTCTATGGATTCGACTTCGGGAAAAACGAAGTCTGTTTGTCGGTGACCGAAGCCATTTCTCGCACCGACTTGTGGATCTAGGCCTCAGTCGCACCCAAGCCGTTCTCACGATTTATCTTGTGACGATCACGTGCGGGCTTGCTGCAATCTTGATGACACATGTCTCACTGTTTCAGGCTGCAATGGTTCTAGGGATCGTCGTCTGCATGCTTCTACTTATCGTCATTTTGGAATCAACAGGATGGCGAAAAGACAAAGACTAAAGCGACAGCCGTCCGAGTTTTCGCGTAACGCGGCGAATGACAATGCGCAGCAACATCGCCGTGGATCACATCGCTCTTTGGCGTCTGAATCGCTTCGGCAGAGCCAATCAAAGAAGGCAGTAGATGCACAACCAAGGGGTCTAGCAAATGGCAAGGAATTGTGGGCACCCTTGTTCACTCAAAAACTAGAGTTAGCCACCACGTTTGGACTGGGCGGACTCTTGGTTTACCTCGCCTACCATCCAAGTGACAGTGTCTTGGTTGAGCAAGGCGATGCGATTCGGTTCTGCTTCCTTGTCTTCCTCTTGTTAGTGGTGGATGGGATTGGACGCCGCTTGTCCGCTCCGGGATCCCAAGCGAACTTTGGCGGAACGATCCAACAAGGGTCGAGCAGTGATGCTGACGTCCAAGTGGTTGTGCGTCCTGATTCGGCAGCAAACGGCTCGATGGCCAATGCGTTGCGAGCCTTACTCTCAGCAAACACGCTCTGCAGTCTGCTCCCATGGGGGCTCGCGGGCTGGATGATGCTCTCAGCATTTGCGACCTCACCGCCCGGCAACCTGCGTGCTTCGACAAACGAAGCGTGGCTTTGGTTCGCCGCCGCAGCAATTTTTCACTTGGCAAGACGTCACCTCAATACACTCGCGTCACGCCAAAATCTCGTTGTGATTCTGTTAATGATTAGCTGCGGTCTCGCTGTTCATGGTTTGCATCAATACGGATACAGCCTCCCTAAAAACCGAGCTGAGTACCGCGAGAATCCTGACGCAGTTCTGGCGATGGCGGGCATCGAAGCACCGGCTGGTTCAGCGGAGAGAATGATTTTCGAAAACCGCCTGATGGACGGCGGTCCCTCGGCAACCTTTGCACTTGCGAATACCCTGGCAGGCTACCTTCTTGCGGCATCGGTAATCTCTGTCACGGTCCTGCTAACAAGCTGGAATGCACTGGGCCGATCCCAGCAAATAAAATTCACCAGCCTTGCGGTTTTATTGGCCAGCGGCCTTTTTGCAACTCGCAGCCGAACAGCGATTATTGCTTTGCTGTTGTCAACCGCAGTCATCGTTGTCGCTCGATCAAGATTCATTCGCCGCCGTGCCCGTTCCCTATGGATCGGCCTAGTATCACTAGCGAGTGCGACGGTTTTGGGACTTGGCTATCTCAGCGTTTTTGGGAATCGAGAATGGTTTGAACAAGCTCCGACGTCGCTGGCGTTTCGATTTCAGTATTGGCGTTCAACGTGGCGATTGGTTGCGGATTCACCTTGGTTTGGAGCGGGCCCCGGCAACTTTCAAGCACTCTATGAACGATACCGAGAAGCATCGGCGAGCGAGCAGATTGCCGAGCCGCATAACTTGATGATGGAAACGCTGGCTGCTGGGGGCGTACCTGCGTTGGCGTTCTTGGTTTCGCTTAGCGTAGCAGTGGTATTCCAACAGAGGCATAACGGTCAGCTTGCATCGAGTCTTGAGAACGAAGATTCGGCCAGCTCGGAGCGAAACATCCATCCCCCACGCCGCAGCAGAATGTTGTATCTCGGCGCCGGTGTTGGGTTGTTACTCGTTTGGATCATCGGATTGCTGTCACTTCAATTACCAGATGTCGTTGCATCGCTATTTGCGCTACCGATCTGTTTGATGTTCGGGCCGTCGCTTCACCACGCATCACAAAAGATTTCGAGCCGAGATCTAGACCTATCACTGGGGATTGCCACCGCAGCGTTGCTGGTCCATCTTTCAATGTCAGGCGGATGGACGGTTCCCGGACTGGCGATCTGGTTATGGATCATCGCCGGATCATTCGCACGGCCAAGTTGGAAAACCGAGACCTCGGATACAACCCTCGGGACCGTGCCCGTTGAGCTTACTGTCGGACGCCATTTGTACAGGCGACTAGCAGATCTCAGAATGATGGGGCCGTTTGCCATTCTGCTGGTTTTCTGGTGGATCACGCTGAATCCGACGATCACCAAGGATAAATGGATTGCAAGTATCGCGAGTGGACAACAACTCGGAAACGACGAAAAAATAGAACGATCCATCCGTAACGCAGCGTCATCGGATACGTGGGCACCCGAAGCAGCAATCTGGCTAGCCGATTTTTACCGCTGGAAACTCATTCAACAAATGGATCGGCAAGATATCGACTCCATTGATGATCTTCATCGCCTCTGGACTCAAGCGATCCAAGAAGTCCGAAATCGAGTCGGACAGGATGCAGGGGTGGATCGTGTCATTGGAATCCAAGCAATCCACCTCTACCAAAGGTGGGGCGAACAACGGGATCTTGAAATCGCTCATTTTGCTTTCCAGCGAGCGTTAGAGACAAGTCCGACGGACCAGTGGCTGCTCGCACAGCTTTCGGTGATCGAAAGGGCAATGGGCAATACGAAGGAAGCGCAAGCCTTGGCACTCAAGGCCATCGAATTCAGCCAACTTGGAAATAATATCGAGCGTTCAATCGATCGTCAGATCATTTACGTAGCGAAAATCCTAGGAATCCAAGCGAGCGAGACACCGATCAGAACAGCAGCGACAACTCTTATCAATTGATCACAGAGGCCTAAGTGATCAAGCAGGTCGAACCAATTCGGCCTCCCCTCCGTAATGGCATTTGCTGCATTTGCGGCTGGATTGATCCGTTCTTCCCACTGGGTGTGCGACAATTGTCGACTTGAATGGTTTTGAATCGTTTCGAAAAAGGCCGCCAAACGGTGGACGGATGATCGTCGTGACCGGCTTATTCAATCACTCCGATGCACTCGACAGATCCGTTTGATTTTCTCTAGGCGTTGACCCACTACACTCATGAGCAACGAACCGAAACAATCCTTGCTGCATTTGGCACCCGTTGCGTCGCTCGGCACAATAATGAAGTGTCGACGGAAATTCGGTGCCCAAGTTGGTGAGGATCATCCAAAGGAAGTCACGACCAAGAGGCACGAAGCTGCCAAAGACCTGCAGCGACCGATCAACTTCTCTTTTGAAAACCATTCGTGCTGAGAGCAACCCGTTTGAAGCACCAAGTTTGATGGGGAAGAGAGTATGTCCTTTGATTAAGATACGATAGTGTTCGACAAACTGGCCAACCTGCATTGTTGTTACCCAAGTCGCAATCAGCGAAAAACGGTAGCTAGCGATCACCTTGCGATTTTTGAATTTTTTCTCCCGGCTCAACCCACTGAATCCTCATGAAAAATTTGTGGACTTGGATGTTTCTGTCTGCCCTAATCGGACTAACCACGGCAGCAGTCTCAAATTATTCAACGTTCGGAAACCGAGAGGCATTCTTTGGTCCATTTAGCACCAGCAACGACATGATTGCTGCGGACTTGCCTGCTTATCGCCAGAGCCTGTTGCCAGAAGGTCGTCCAAAAGTCGAATTGATTGACGAACCAAGTTTTGACTTTGGACTGATGGCGCCAGATTCTGAGGGTGAGCATCTATTCCGAGTCAAAAATGTTGGAACCGGCGATCTGCGACTTCGTCTCGGTGCAAGCACTTGTAAGTGCACCTTAGGCGATCTGGAAAAAGAGTCTCTGGCTCCAGGAGAAGAAACCGAAATCAAGCTTAGCTGGACCGTCAAAGCGGGACTTACCGAATTCTCTCAGTCAGCGGAAATCATCACCAACGATCCTGATTCCGTCGTCATTCGACTCGCGATCACCGGTGAAGTGGTGAAAGAGATCGATTTGGTTCCCGAGACTTGGACATTCGGAGAAGTCGCGACAGGTGAACCAATTGAGGTATCTGGAAAGGTATACAGTTTTCTTGATACCGATATCGAATTGAGTGACCTCGCTTTCACCAAAAAAGAAATGACCGAGCTAAGTGAGTTTGAAATCGAACCGTTTCAACCTTCAAAAGAGGTGGACGGAATTCGAGGGATCGCCCGTCAAGGATTTACGATCACTGCACGAATCAAACCCGGCCTCAGACAGGGTGCTGTTTCTCAAAACCTGCGAATGCTGATGAAACGAATGGATGAATCGGGACAGGTCATCCCTAACTCAGATGGCTTGAGCGAATTCATTAACGCGCCGACCAAGGGTGCCATCGTCGGACCGTTGGGGATGATCTTGACGTCTCGACTTAGTGGGCAAGAAGGCGGTGGATACGTCTACGACTTTGGAAAAGTCGGAAAAGATGATGAATTGATTGGCAAAGCTTTTGTCGTCCTAAAAGGCAGCGAGCGAGATCGAACGGAGCTAAGAATTGGTGAAACCGATCCAGAGGGCAGCGTGATCGCTCGACTTGGAGAACCCAAAGGTCAGGGATCCGTCAAACTCTACCCACTGGAAATCGAACTCGTTCCCGGAAACGAATCAATCGAGAGATCGGGACGCAACTCCGGCGACTTTGGCTCAGTATGGATTGAATCCGATAACCCAAAGGTTACCAAAATGCGGATTGGCCTGAAATTTTCCCTCGAAGCTCGATAACCGCGCCATCGTCATTCGTTGCTGGATACGATTGTGAATTTCGTCTTGGCTTGAATACCGCTAGATTGAGAGGGGTCAGCGGAGTGCGATCACTCAAATGAGGTTGGAATCGCATGAAGGACTCAGTGACTAGCGAGACCAACTAGAGATTTACGAGCAACCCGATCAATCAACACTGCCAGAGGCTGAAATCGAACCTGCAGTCGAATGAAATCGACTCATTTGAGAGAGAAGGGGGTTGGTCGCACGCAACGATTGGGGGCGATGGAGTACTTCAAGCTTTACGGTCGGACACACATTGGGTGACGGAGACAGCGGCCTGAGCGTCTGATTGTTTTTTAAGTGAGCAGAACGAACCGGCGAGTCAAGTTACTGGACGTTTCGTAAACCATTCGACTTGCCTAGAAACGTTTCGGACCCAAAATCAGACGAGTCAAAATCAGACGAGTCCTTGAACGGTTGCATCGGCGAGGAAGATAGCGACAAAAACACTTGCTTTTCTTGAGTTTTTAAGGAGTGCGTGGGGATGATGCGACAAAGTGAAATGAAAACTCGTGTCAAAGCGGCAACCATTCTTCTATGCTTGCTGTTGATTGGATGCGGCCAGCAAACCGGCGACCACGTCACACCGGCAAATTCGCAGGATGGTTCGGCACCCAACGCAAACCAAGCAACACGCGAACCAGTTGCCAGCGATTTGGCGAACAGTGAATCAGCAGATCAAGTCCAAGATAATGAGCGAGAGGTCTACGAACTAATCGATATGGAAGCAGCAGCGGACGAGTGGAAAAACTGGCCCACTCCAGAAGCGATGCTTGTGATCACCGGTCGCCAACACGGTTACATCGAACCGTGCGGTTGCACGGGTCTGGATCGCCAAAAAGGTGGTATGGCTCGTCGCTACACGCTGCTGGAGCAACTCAAAGAGAAAGGGTGGCCAATTCTCGCAATCGATGCGGGTAATCAAGTACGGCGTTTTGGACGTCAGGCCGAAATCAAACTGCAACAAACGGTCAACGGCCTCAAACAGATGAACTACCAAGCCGTTGGTTTTGGCCCTGACGATCTGCGTCTGGGGGTCGGTGAATTGCTCTCGGTTGCCGCGGGAGAAACCGAAGAAGACACGCTATTCGCTTCTGCCAATGTGGTCCTGATTGACCCGTCACTGATGCCGCAAACGAAGTTGATTCGAGTAGGGCGAATCAACATTGGAGTGACAAGTGTGATCGACCCTGAAAGCATCACAGGGCAGATCAGCGACGAAATAACCATCAAAGATCCCATTCAAGCGGCCAGAATCGCTGCATCCAATTGGAGACCGGACATCGTATCACTGCGTGTGTTGATGTTCTATGGAAGCGAAGAGGCGGCAAAAAAACTTGCACTTGAGGTACCTGAGTTCAAGCTGATTATCGTTGCGGGGGGAGCAGGGGAACCAACCTTTCAGCCAGTCGCCATTCCGGGCAGTCGAACCAAACTTATTTTGACCGGCGAAAAAGGGATGTATGCAGGTCTTTACGGACTGTTCGATCGAGGGGAAGCGAAATACGCGCGAGTTCCACTCACCCAGCAATTTGAAGATGCACCGGAAATGCGTCAACTGATGAAGGAGTATCAGGACCAACTCAAGGATATTGGCTTATCCGGCCTTGGCTTGCTTCCGGGAATCCCTCACCCCTCGGGTCAGCAATTCACCGGTAGCCAAAAGTGCGGTGAATGCCACACTACGGCGTACGACATTTGGAAAAGCACACCCCACGCGCTGGCAACCGATCACCTGGTAAAACCTCCGCAGGAACGTGGAGATATCGCTCGACACTTCGACCCAGAATGCCTGAGTTGTCATTCTACCGGCTGGAATCCTCAGGACTATTATCCCTATCTCTCCGGCTACGTTTCTCTCGAAGCATCCAAGCATCTACTTGGGAATGGATGCGAAAACTGCCATGGCCCGGGTTCAGAACATGTTGCAGCGGAAACCAGCGGATCTTCCGTCGATCCATCCAGACGCAATGAGCTGAGGCTTTCGATGCGATTACCGTTGTCTGACGCCAAGAAAAAGTGCATGACCTGTCATGACTTGGACAACAGCCCGGACTTCCATGACGACAATGCCTTTGAAGAAATCTACTGGCCTGAAGTCGAGCATGTCGGTGTGGATTAACAAAGCAAAGCGTAAACCCACCGATCCAGGTCGACTTGTCTCACACGCACCATCTTAGTTACCCCGGCCACGGCGCAAAAAAAAGCGAAGCTCTAACTCGTTTGAGATAAGAACTCCGCTTCGCACGGGGGACGGTGTTGAAGCTTCTCCGTTAAAATAAGAAGAGGCCGGGACCGAAGTCCCGACCCCTTCTCGCACGGGGGGACGCTTCGTATTCGGTGAGACTTGCTGAGTTTCGTCTCCCGCACGATCCAACAGTAGTTCGACTGCAAGAAACTTGACAACTGATTCAAAAAAGAAAAAACAAATTGTCCAACCACCATGTCAAAGAAGATTGGTTGTAACGGTTATGACGATTGTTCCGGATAGGGTCGGTTTTCAAGCAGTCAATCGCACGTTGAACCACCTCGCCCCTCACTCCAAATGACCTCAACGATTCGATACAAGGCAAACGCTGCGACCCAAATCCCCTTTGGACGGTGATCACGGGGACGAAACGGTTATTGGTGCATCAAGTTCGAATCGATCACGAAAATTACACAATTGGTTCCCAGCGGCAGACCGCCGTGGATGAAATGCGGAGAAACGGATTCCGGAAAGCGACCAGTGGGATAAGCTTTGCTGGGAAGACTCGGGAATTTCGATTTTCTCGAACTTCACTGCGTCACTTGTCACCTCAACAACATTACGTCCCACCTAAGCATCCAGATTGATTCACATCAGAGGCTTCAACCATGCAACTTGATTCGCTTGAACCATCACTCGACGTCATTGCGGTCGGTGCGCACCCCGATGACGTCGAAATTGCATGTGGCGCGACACTTGCCAAATTGATAGACCAAGGACACCGCGTTGGTATCGTGGACCTAACCAACGGTGAACCTACGCCTCATTCCCCTGGACCTGAGGTTCGTCGCGCAGAAGCGATTGCGGCAGCTAAAACATTGGGGATCGACACGCGAATCGAACTGCAATTGCCCAATCGAAAGTTATTCGATTGTTTCGAGAGCCGGGTGGAACTGGCCAAGGTTTTTCGTCGCTTTCGCCCCAAGCTAGTCTTGGGATTTGGGGCTAAAACACCAATGGCCTCACCGGATCACTGGCAAGCCATGCAGATCACTGACGCCGCAATTTTTTATAGTCGTCTATGTAAGTGGGAAGAACACTTTGATGGACTCCCCGTCCACGCGATCCCTCGACATCTGTACTTTCGACTCGCGGTGGAGCCGGACACCATTCCGGGTCTTCCACATCATTTAACGGTTGATGTCACAAGCACGCTGGAGCAGAAACTGGAAGCGATCAATTGCTACAAAACGCAATTTGAACACAAGCAAGGAATCATCGACCGAGTACGAGCCGCGGCAGTGGTCACCGGTTCGCTGGCAGGAGTAGCGGCAGGAGAATCTTTCGCGGCAGCCAAACCGTTTGCTGTGAGCGACCTGCTCGAGACAGTCCTGTCTGAAGAGACAGGATCCGAATGATTGCCCGCTGGATCGGTGTCCCATGAAAAAGTAGCTCTGTTAAACTCAGCTCCGCAACCAACGGCACCAAAAACCTGTAGATTCCGCCTACCCCAGTCATCATTCGGTCGGCGATAGCGAGCAAGCAAAGCGGTACTGAGACTTTTGATTCGCTTAGGCGTACGGCTTTATCGGTGTAAACCAAAGCGAGAAAGGACAAGACTCAAAGAGGTTCCGGGGCAAGAAAGGAGAAAGCACCTAGGCTCTAAGGCACTTGAGGGGCTAAGAGCGGTCTGAAAGGTGCAGTTCTGGCGGATACAAGGACTTTTCGATTTCGAAAAGCCTAGAGCCTGAAAGCTCCGATAAAGTTCTTTCGAGAGGATCAGCAGCGGGTTGTCCTCGCCACGATAGGTTTTTGGCTGCGCATAAAAAAATCGAGCTAATGCTCGATTTCTTTTTCTTCAAGGAACGATGCCCTGCCAATGCGGATCAAATTTCGGCATCCGACCTGCTTGAGGAATCTGGGCCGATCAAAATATTGGAAGGCGGCATGAGATCTTGCCCCAACGCGAATTTTTTCGACAGCCTAAAACCTCGTCGCATCGTTTAGGCCAAAAAATATCCAAGCTCCTCGAGCCTCAGACGATGCTTTGCTACCTCAACAAATCAAACGGTTAAGCAGTAAACTTACCGGCGAGCTTTCTTGACCTTCGCTCCGCCTTGGCGGACCTTGAACTTAGGGTTACTCTTGCAAATCACGTAGATTCGGCCTCGTCGCTTAACAACTTGGCAGTCGGGGTGGCGGTATTTTAACGCACCAATGCTGCTGACAACTTTCATCGGATCGATCTCTCGGGACGTATCGTATAGGTTGTATTTTCGGAGTAGGGAGGGGCGGAGTATAGCGCACCGGCCTCGTTTCTTCAACGCCTAACATTATCTTCGTTGCATCTAGGAATTTTGATGGCCAAAACTGCTTATTTTGACTGTATTAGCGGCATTAGTGGCGATATGACCCTAGGGGCGTTGATTGATCTGGGGGTAAGCGCCGAGGCGATCGAGGCTGCAGTGCAGAGTATGGGGCTACCGGAGCTAAAAATCGAAGCAGAAACAGTGAAAAAGCGCGGCTTCCGTGCGATTAAGGCACACATTTCCCACCCCCCCGAACATGCCCATCGCCACCTTCACCATATTACCGAAATGATTGATCGGGCCACCCGATTGCCTGAAAAGGCAAAGGATCTGGCACACGAGATCTTCCTGCGGGTGGCAGAGGCGGAGGCAAAAGTCCACGGCTCCACCTTGCAAAAAGTCCATTTTCATGAAGTGGGTGCGATTGATTCCATCGCCGATATCGTGGGAACAGCCTACGCTTTGGATCAACTCGGCATCGAGCAAATCTACGCTTCACCGGTTCCAACAGGCTTCGGTACGGTCACCATCGCGCACGGTCGTGTCTCGATCCCCGCACCTGCAACCGCAGAAATCCTCCGTGGCGTGCCGCTTGCAGAAAGTGACATCGAAGCAGAATTGACGACCCCCACCGGCGCCGCAATCCTCAAAGCGACCGCCGTCGCATTCGGACCTCTACCGGCCATGCAAATTGAAAAGGTTGGCTACGGTGCTGGAACGCGAGACCTGGATCAGCAAGCCAACGTTCTTCGTGTTCTGATCGGGCAGTCGCCAGAGACACCGACCTCGGTTGACAAGATTGAAACCGATCATGCTGTGATGCTGGAGACCAACCTTGACGATTGCAGTCCCGAACAGCTCGCCGACTGTGTTGCAAGGCTATTCGACGCGGGGGCGTTGGATGTTTATCAAACAACCTGTGTCATGAAAAAAGGTCGTGTGGGAACTCAACTTTCAGTTCTCACCTCCAGTCCTCGAGTGGGATTGATGGAGCAGATTATCTTTGAGCACTCCTCTGCGATCGGGATTCGTCGCTATCCAGTGCATCGCCACAAACTTCCCCGAGAACATCGGACATTGGAAACAAAATTTGGCCCAATTCGTGTGAAGATCGTTACGCTGCCAAATGGAAACACGCGTCTCAAAGTTGAGGATGACGATGCCAGGGAAGTTGCAAATCGCGAGGGAGTCAGCAGCGAAGCGATTCGCCGACATGTTGAATTTATGCAGCGATCAATCAACGAGTAGGTGTTGGGGGGGTGGATGAATAGAACGATATCCACACCAGCGAACTTCACCACGTCCTTTGCTCGGAACTGCCAGGTTAAGCCCGTAAGATTCCTTTAGGTTGCAGAACAAGAAAGTGACGGCCCTAGGTATGAATCGCTTGGACAAAAATGATTTCTGTATCACTTCTCTTTTACGGCTACTGGTGATGGTTTGCGTTGCCAGCAACACCCTTAACCTCACCGTGAACGCTGAGAATTGGCCATCGTGGCGAGGACCTGACAGCCGTGGTGAAAGTAACGCGAACCCACCGATTCATTGGTCAACCACGCAAAACGTTTTGTGGCGAAAACCGATTCCTGGCCAAGGAAAGTCGACGCCAATTCTTTGGGGCCAGCAAATGTTTTTGGTGACGGCGGTTCCAGAACTCGAGCGAGAAAAGGAATCACTAGAAACAGACGCGAGCCCACTAGAATCGCCCATTGCATCGGAAACTTTATCGAAGTCCGACGCATCGGAAGTAGGATCTAAAATAGACCAGTCGCAGCAATACGGTTGGTGGGTCCTCAGTCTCGACCAGCGGACAGGCATCGAGAACTGGCGCACGCGACTAGCATCGGGGTTCCCTCTTGAGCCGGGCCATCCGACCAACTCACTTGCATCCGGATCCCCCGTGACCGATGGAAAGTTTCTCTACGTCTCTCTTGGAAGCTACGGGGTATTTTGCGTCGACCTCGCGGGGACGCTGATTTGGAAACGATCGCTCGGAGACATGCAGACTCGTTTCGGATTTGGTGAAGCAAGCACACCTGCTGTTTACGAAAAGACGCTAATCGTCCCTTGGGATCACGAAGGGGATTCAGCTGTCTTTGCTTTGGACACAAGCAGTGGTCAAACCCTTTGGAAGACCTTGCGTGACGAGCCAACCGCTTGGAGCACTCCCCTGATCGTGAACCAGCAGACCGATCCGCAGGTCATTTTGAATGGAATAACAGTGATCAGCTATCGCCTCTCCGACGGTGAGCCACTTTGGTCACTCGCGCAAGAAGGTGTGAATCCGATTACTTGTCCGATCCGCGATGATGATCTCGCGTTGGTGATGCTTGGCTACCGAGGCTATGCAATCAACGCGGTAGACCTTCGCGCATCACCCGACAAAATGGGCAACCCCGTAATTCGCTGGAATCATTTTGATACCGGGCCTTATGTCGCCTCCGCTGCAATCTGCGAGGACAAACTCTTTGTCACCAAGGGACTGCAAGGAATCGTGTCGGTGATCGATACGGCAACCGGCGAGATGCTTCAGTCGAACCGCCGCTACGAAAAACTCGGGACCCTCTACGCTTCACCGCTCGCAATCACCCCCAAACTCCACAGGGAACTGGAGATCGACAGGGAACTGGAGATCCATCGGGAGTTAGAGATTCACAGTGAAAGAGACGTTGAACAAGAACCGAAACCAACCAACAAACTTCCGCACGAAATCGAGGACGCAAAGTCGGAAAATCTGCCGCGGATTTATTACTGCAGTCGTGACGGAACGACGGTGGTGATTCACGCAAGAGAGCCATTCGAAGTCCTAGCGGTCAATCAGCTCGACGACTCCATCGATGCTTCGCCGGTCGCAAATGACAGGCGTTTGTTTCTCCGAACCTCACAGCATCTGTATTGCCTTGAGAATCCGGAGGAGCCGAGTCGCTAGGAGACAACCGACTCAAGGAAAGAGAACGTGGCCGCAGGTTGTTGATAGAGAAGGAGTCGCGAGAATCAGGACGCCTTGATGCCCCATAATGACATCCTGATCTCGCTTCCCCTCTTGGTCATTCCATGACCGATCTCTCAGCGGGGTTCCATTCCTGAGAAAAAGAAGGAATCAAACCTGCTTATGAGAGACCATCGGAGGTAGTTTGCCCCCAATCACCTCCGAAATCATCCGTGAGGTCACGACAAGATCGACCACATCGAGTGCCCCCAAGCGACATGATCAATCGTCGTGATGCCCCTATTTTACCGGCGACCAACTGACCACCTCGCTGCACTGCGCCAGCTACTACAAGGCAATTGGGTTTACTGCGCCCGAACACACGGGCAGGACGAGGAAAAAGTGGCTTTATTTCCCAACATTGCTGTGTAGTAAAGATTTACTGCGCACCAGAAAAAACGATCCCCAGTGAATCCAGGCGATTTTGGCAATCGCAAATGAACCTCGACGGGAACTTGCAGTGGTCCGAGATGATAAAAACAAGCAAGATCAGGGATACCGAATTTACCGCATCACAAGCGTGATTCTGCGATCAATCTTCGTTCCCACGGGTGAGGTGACCGGTTCGTCGAATTGCCATCAACAACCAAAGCATCACTCCGGCACTTCCAGCGACACCGATTAGCCCCAACAAGCTGATCTCCTGCATCGCCAAAAATGATTCCTCACGGAAAAGTAAGGGCGGAACCTTCATCGCGAGTAAAAGTGAGGAACCTAAAAAGACAGCACTTGCCATCAGACCCAGCACCAGACGGTTCACCGTAGGCCCGATTCGCTGATGCTCTAACACCACTCGCAACTCTCCTCGGCGCGTCTGCCGCATCAACGAGATAATTTCCTCGGGTGCAGCCTCTAAAAAACTCTCCGCCTCAAGATAGATCCGTCGCGCCTGTCGCATTCGCCGCCTAGGGCTCAGCCTTCTTATCATCACTCGCTTGACGAACCCTTGCACGATCTCGAGCGAATCAAAACTTGCCCCCAGCTCCCGCAACGTTCCCTCGAGCGAGATCAGCATTTTGAGCAACAGGGCAGATTGATTCGGAAGCGTGATCGCGTGGCGATGCAACAATTCAGTGAGGCTATTGAGAGCGCCGGTCATATCGAATTCGCCCAGCCGCTGCTTGCCAAATGTGCCAATGAACTCGGCCACATCGACCGCCAAAAGAGATTCATCAAGATCCAGCGGAGCATCACCAATCCGGCGAACTAACCTCATCAGACGATGCTGATCACCCTGCGCGACCGCAACTAACATTTCTTCAATGGTTTCCTTGAGCGTCTCGTCGATTCGGCCGATCATGCCAAAATCAAGAATCCCCAATCGACCATCTTCGGTAAGAATCAAATTTCCCGGGTGCGGATCCGCGTGGAACAGAGCCTCGTCAAAAATCATCGTCAGATAAACACTCGCAAGCGTCTCTGAAAGACGCGTTTTCAACTCCGCTGCACCCTTGTCACCGTCATTCCAGGCATGGTCAAACCGACCGTCACTGGGCCTCGTTGCGGAGCGATCCGTGGAAGCAACGCCACTAGCAGCGTTACTCGATGAACCCTGATCGGGTGGCAGTGAATCGCTCTTGGCTCTTGAAACCCCTTCGGAAGGATTCGAATCGTTTTCAAGAAAATCTGACAGCGGTGTGCCAATCAACTCATCCATCACCAGAACACGCTGGGTACAAAGCTGGCGAACCGGATTCGGAATGACGACTTGCCGATCATGCTCTTGGAGCATCTCAGCGAAATGCTCGAGATTCTGACGTTCACGGGCAAAATCGATCTCGCGAGTGATCATCGGAGCAAGCTGGCGGATCATGTCCGACGGACGCCATACCGCAAACGCCTCAACATTTTCAGCAAGTTGAGCTAAGCCTGTCAGCACCTCCATGTCCTGTCGAACGAGAGGTTCAATCTCGGATCGCAAGACCTTAATCACAACGGCACGACCGTCTCTCAGTATGGCTCGATGTACTTGCCCTACCGATGCCGTGGCGAGCGGTGCTGATTCGATCGATTCGAAGTGTTTTTCGTAATCACTCCCCAGCTCTCGCTGCAAAGTCCCACGCACCTGTTCAATGGAGTCTGGCGGCACATGAGCACGCAACTCCTTGAGTTCCTGCGCTAGCCGAGGCCCCACTAGATCAGGCCGACCGGCAAGGACTTGCCCGAGTTTGATGAAGGTCGGACCGAGATCGGTCAACGCCATGCGAACACGCTGCTCGCGA
>Ga0181563_10001385_pt1 | contig 23908 bp, 24 predicted proteins | sample 011ome_25_FD_133759 | JGI IMG/M metagenome (GOLD analysis project Ga0181563, IMG submission 133759) | Coastal salt marsh microbial communities from the Groves Creek Marsh, Skidaway Island, Georgia - 011512CT metaG (megahit assembly) | ecosystem: Environmental > Aquatic > Marine > Intertidal...
CCGCATCAGAATTTCGTGGAAACCGTGATTTCGAAGGTCTGCTCCTCGTCCATCGCCTGTTTTTGCAAGGCTTTGGTAAAGTTAAATCGCAGCGGCCCCAGAACGGTATCCCAAAACAGTGAAAAGCCCACAACGTGTCGCCAATCGGCGGCATTGCCTACCACATTATCATTAACATTATCTAGTCCCCATAGCGATCCTACATCGTAAAATACACCACCCGACATTCCATATTCTTGCGGCAACCCAAGCGGGAACTCAGCTTCAATTTTTGCTACAGCGAAGAAGTTACCTCCGAGACTATCCACCCCACCATCACCAGTAGGCTGACCTGTTGTATCCTCTTTTGGGCCAACTCCGTCCGGAGTGAAGCCACGAAGGACGCTACCTCCGATTTGGAAGCGATCGACACTACGACTTCCTGGCCCAGAAAAGTTCAGAGCGCCACCCTCAAGAGACGCACGGAGTGTAACTTCCTCTCCCAAAACCTTGGTCTCTGCTAACGCTTTGATTTTTGTCTTTGAAAACTTAGTGTCCCCACCAAGACCAGACAACTCGTTAGAAAATTCAACTATCGCTTTTGTATTTGGATCTAAATTGTGGAGGCTACTATCAAAACGGTATCGCAAGCCCACAACACTGCTTAACAGGGCACCGGCACTGGCTTCGTTTCGTACAATAACATTTTGCGTATTTGCGATCGCATAATCCGCCTTCATTTCCACATTTTCTGCTGAGTAGAAGAGGTTTAAGTGCCCTCTGTCGCTAACCGGAAATCCAATTGACGGACGAAAGCGCTCGATTTTCGTGTCAAAATTGGAAAAGCTATTGTCTGTTTCCGTATAACCAAGATCCAGACCAAATGCCAAATCACGGCCCAAAAACGCCGGTTCTTTGAATTTGATAGAATATACTTTCGACGCCGTTGCGCCCGAAAAATTCAGCGCCAGAGATTGCCCACGGCCCAAAAAGTTGGCTTCTGTAAAGGATGCAACCAACGACAAACCACCGTTGGTGGCATAGGCACCGCCCAGCGAGAGCGAGCCGGTGGGCTTTTCCTCTACATCCACCTCGACCACCACCAAATCGGGGCGTGCCCCCTCGCGGGCGTCGACCGTCACATCCTCGAAGAAATTCAACGCGCGGATACGTTTGGCGCTTTCGCGAATTTCGCGGGGGTTGAACGGGTCGCCCTCGACCAGGCGGAACTGGCGGCGGATCACCTGATCTTGGGTGGTTGTGTTGCCCTCTATATCGATGCGCTCGACGAAAATACGCTGGCCGCGCGCCAGTGCGAAATCAACATCCAAGGTGAAATCTCGGTCGTTGCGGGTGATGCGCGGCTCGACCCGCACAAAATTCAGCCCCTTTTGCAGCGCCAACCGCTCTAACCGGGCGATCGAGCTGTCAACCAGCGCAGGCGAATATACCGTGCCCGGGCTTAGCTTTAGCGCTGCCTGAAATTCGGCTGCATCCACAGTGTTCAATTCGCTAGAGGTGGTAATCTTGCCAAAGCTGAATTGCTGGCCTTCATAAATATTGAAATTCATGAAATAGCCATCGCGCTCGCGCGCCAATTCGGCATTCACCCCCAGCACGCGGAAATCCACATAGCCGCGGCTTTGGTAGAAATCGCTTAGCACCTGCTTGTCAAATTCCACCCGGTCTTCGACCAGCGTATCGCGCTGGATCAAAGTGCGCAGCAAACCGGCCTGTTTGGTGGCCAAAACCCCGCGCAAGCGGCGGTCGGAATAGGCTTTGTTGCCCACAAAGCCAATGCGCTCGACCTCGGTCAAAGCGCCTTCGAAAATTTCAAAGACCAGATCAACGCGGTTGTCGCTGCGGCGGATAATGCGGGGCGTGACACGGGCCGAAATGCGCCCGGACTCGTTATAGGCCTCGGCGATTTTGGCGGCGTCGTCTTCCGCAACATTGGCCGAAAACACCCGGCGCGGCTTTGACTGCACGATCTGTTGCAAAATTTCGTCGTTGATGCGGCGGTTGCCCTCAAAACTGATGCGGTTGACGGTGGGAAATTCCGCAACCTTGATCACCAGCCGGCTGCCCTTTGGCTCGATCTCGACGCTTTCGAAAAGCCCAGTGCCCAAAATACGCTGATAAGCTTCGTTCACTTCGGCGGCGCTGACGGTCTGGCCACGGGCGATTCCCGCGTAGCTCAGCACTGTGGCGTCCTCGATCCGGGTGTTTCCCTCGATCGCAAAGCTGTCAAACTGATACGATTGCGCACCAGCGGGCCCCGGGAAAACCGCATAAGCAGTTGAAACCATAAGAAAAGACGCCAGAACCAAACGGCGAGCATTTTTAGCTGGTTCAAAAGCGTCAGTCTTCTGCGCGTCGAGAGCATAGGGCATGCGTTTACCATTCAGTAATCCAATTGATTACCTAGGTATCGGCATTGCCTTGGCTTGTCAAAAGACCAAAAGCGCAACCGCCCCAAACCCCGCGCTGCCGTGTCAAATGGGGCCGCGAATGGCGGTTAAACAGGCCGTGCTTGGCTGGTCAAAAGCAGCAAAACAACGATCAGGCCCGAAAACAGCAACCGGTCTTGATATAGCCGCAAGAGCACCCCCAAGGCGCGGCTGCCACGTTGTATCACTTGCATGAGATCTCCTGCCTCAATCTATCCTCGCCACCAAGGATGGCTGGAAATTGGGGCAAGAGTTGGGCAGCATTTAGGGATTAGCAGAATAAATCATTGCTCAGCGCAAACACCATGATCGACAAAACGATCACCAGCCCCACGCTCATCAAAACCTGCACCACCTTTTCCGATGGCCCCCGCCCCACGACAGCCTCGTAGGCGTAAAACATCAAATGCCCACCATCCAACACCGGAATGGGAAACAAGTTGACCAACCCGATGGCGGTGGACAAGAACGCCAAAAAGGCGATGAAATCTACCACCCCGGACGAGGCCATTTTGCCAGATGTCTTGGCAATGGTGATAGCGCCCGACATGTTGCAGCTGGAAATTTTTTGCGCCGAGATGTGATACAGGCCCGAAACAGACGAGGCCGCCACATCCCATGTACGCCCAACCGCGCTGCCCAAGGCCGCGAAAAGCCCCGACATTTCGGTGGCCGGCTCGAAAAACGACGACGAAGACACCCCCAGCAACCAACGGGTTTCAAAACTGCGGTCTTCTTTCAAAATATCTTGCCGGCGCGGGCTGATCGCCATCTCCATCACCGCCCCGTCGCGCCACACCTGCAGATCTACCGGCTGGCCATTGCTGGCTGCCACGATCTGGATCAGTTCGTTAAAGCGCCAAATCGGCTGGCCATTGGCGGCCATAATCACATCGCCCACCCGCAGCCCGGCATCTTCGGCGGCCGAGTTGAACTGCACAAACCCAATGCGCGCGGTGCTGAGCATGGGGCCTTGCACCTGCGTCATGCGCCCATCGCGTTCAACAAGATAGGGGATCAGCGGCTGCGGCACCTCATCGTCTAACAAGCTGGGCGCTTGTTCAAAGGGCACCCCATCCACCTCGATCAGCGTATCGCCCGGCTGCAAGGTGATGCCGGGGATCGGGGTGCCATAAATCTTGGCAATGCGCGGCGGGTCGCTGGGCGTGCCAGTGGCCAAGGCCAAGCCGGTCAAGACAACGATAGAAAACACGAAATTAAATGCCGGGCCCGCGGCAACCGTGGCCGCGCGCGCCCACAGCGGGGCACCGGGCATGGTGGTGCGGCGCTGTTCTTCGGGCAGGTTGGCCATGGCATCGCCGTCGGGGGCGCTGGCGGCATTGGCATCGCCGCGAAATTTCACATAGCCCCCCAAGGGCACAGCCGCGATTTGCCACACCGTGCCCCGCCGGTCGGTGCGGGCAAACAGCACCGGCCCAAACCCAAGGCTAAACACATCCGCATGAATGCCCGACCACCGGCCAACGATGTAATGCCCGTATTCATGCACCCCAACGATCACCAGCAAGGCCAGCACGAAAGCGGCCAAAGTCCAGATCAAATTACCAAACTGCGGGATCAGCGACACAAAATCCAACGGGTCTTCCTTTCACATGCAGGCCAAGATCAGGCCCGCTGGGCAATCAGCGCATCCACGGCCCTACGGGCCAAATGGTCAGCATGGGCCACGTTATCAAGGTCTAGCGTGGCATTGGCCAATTCGGGGTGGCCCGCCAGCTGGCTTAGCACCTTTTCAACCAGCACGGCCATTTCCAAAAACCCGATGTGGCCCGCGATAAAGCCATCCAGCGCGCGCTCTTTGGCGCCGTTAAACACCGCGCCCGCCAGCCCCCCGGCCTGCATCACCTCGCCCGCCAGCCGCAAGGCCGGGTAGCGGGCCAAATCGGGCGCGCGAAAGCTGAGCTGGCCAATGGCCGCCAGATCAAGCCGCGCCACCGGCAGGGGCTTGCGCTGGGGCCAGTGCAGCGCATAGCCGATGGCATGGCGCATATCGGGTGGGCCCACATGGGCCATCAGCGCGCCATCGCAAAAGCCAACCAAGGCATGCACCATGGATTCCGGGTGCACCAGCACCTCGATTTGCTGCGGCGAAACGCCGAAAAATTCTTTTGTTTCAATTACCTCAAGCGCCTTGTTGAACATCGAGGCGCTATCGATGGTAATGCGTTGGCCCATGGCCCAATTCGGGTGAGACGAGGCCTGCGCCACGCTGACATGGGCCAGATCCTGCATCGGCGTGTCGCGAAAGGCGCCACCAGATGCGGTGATGATGATACGTTCAACCTGCGCAATATCTTCGCCCACCAGCGCCTGAAAAATGGCGGAATGTTCGCTATCCACAGGCAAAACGCGGGCGTTATGCTGACGCGCCGTTGCCATCAATAATGGCCCGGCCGTGACCAAGGATTCCTTGTTGGCCAAGGCCAAAGTGGCGCCCTGCTGCAGCGCGATCAACCCCGGCGCCAGCCCCGCTGCCCCAACAATGGCCGACATCACCCAATCGGCCGGCATGGCCGCCGCCTCTAGCAGCGCCGCGCGCCCGGCCATGGCCTGCACTGGGCTGCCCGCCAAGGCCGCACGCAATGCATCCAGTTTGCCGGGGTCGGCGGTCACGGCCACTTGGGCCCCCAACCGCCGGGCATCGGCCGCCAATTGCGCCACGTTTTGCCCGCCCGTCAGCGCCACCACCTGATATTGGGCGGGCGCACGGGCGATCAGATCTATGGTGTTTTGCCCGATCGAGCCTGTGGCCCCAAAGATCGACACCCGCCGCGTCATAGCCACAAACCCAGCACCAACACCACCACCGAGGCACTGATCAGCGCATCGAAGCGATCCAGAAAACCGCCATGCCCCGGGATCAGCGACGAGCTGTCTTTGACACCCGCACGGCGTTTGATGGCGCTTTCCGCAATATCGCCCAGCTGCGCGGCCACCGCCACCACAACCGACAAAGCAACCAGCGCAGGCATGCCCAAGGCCGGGCCGAATTCAACCTTGAAAAGCGGCGCATAGGCATAGCCCATCAGCGCAGCCCCCAGCCAGCCCGCAATGGTGCCAGACCATGTTTTCTTTGGGCTAAAGCGCGGCCAAAACTTTGGCCCACCAATCAAGCGGCCAGCAAAATACCCCGCCACATCCGAGGCGATCACAACGCTGACCAACCACAACAGCACCCAAAGGCCCAAACTGTCGCGTATCCAAATCAGGCTAAAGCCGCTGAGCAGCACCAAGCTGGCATATGTGACCCAGGTTTTGCGCCCGTTTCCGCGCCCCAGCACCAACCAGCCCATGCCCACGATGGCCCCGATGACAGGCACCAAAAACACGCTTGGCAAATAAGACAGGCCCAAGGTGCCCAAGCCCCCCATCAGCCCCAAGCCCCAGGCCGTGCCGGTATTGGCGCGGCTCAGCATGCGCCCCAATTCCCAAAGCATGATGCCGATCACCAGCGCGACAAAGAAATGAAACCAATGCCCGCCCAGCCACAGCTCGACCCCGCCGATAAGCACCATCGCCACGGCCGACAGCAGCCGCACGCGCAGATCGTCCCATTTAGAGGCGCCCGCGCTCATGCGGGCACGGCCCCGAAACGGCGTTCGCGCTGGCCATAGCGCGCCACAAGACGGCCAAATTCGGCCGCCGAAAAATCGGGCCAAAGCGTATCGATGAATTCGTATTCGGCATAGGCCGATTGCCACAGCAAGAAATTCGAGATGCGCGCCTCGCCGCTGGTGCGGATCACCAAATCGGGGTCGGGCAGCACATGGGTGTCTAGATATTTGGGCAGCGTTTCTTCGTCTACATCAGACGGGCTAAGCCGGCCCTGCGCCACATCTTCGGCCAGCCGCTTGGTGGCGCGGGCCACCTCGTCGCGGCCGCCATAATTGATGGCAATGGTCAGGTTCACCCGGGTATTGGCCATGGTCAGGGCTTCTAACTCGTCCATCAGGGCGGTTAACTTGCGATCCAGCCGCACCCGATCGCCGATAAAGCGCACGCGCACCCCTTCAAGGTTCAGCGCTTGCGCCTCTTTGGTGATGTAGCGGCGAAACAGGCTCATCAGCCCTGCCACCTCGACCTGAGTGCGTTTCCAATTCTCGGTAGAAAAGGCGAAGATCGTCAGGTATTTCACGCCAAATTCAGGGCAAGCCTCGACGATTTCGCGCACCCGTTTCGCGCCAGCATGGTGGCCAAACAACCGCGGGCGACCACGTTGTGTGGCCCAGCGCCCATTGCCGTCCATGATGATGGCCACATGGCGCGGGCCGTGCTGTTTTTGTGCCGTGCCGCTCACCTTGCGCCCACCACTACCTGTTATACCTGCATGATTTCGGCTTGCTTGTTTTCCAGCGCCGCATCGACATTTTTGATGAACTTATCGGTCAGCTCTTGCACGGCACCTTCCCAGAATTTCTGGTCGTCTTCCGACATGCCTGCCGCCTTGGCCTTTTTGATCTGGTCCATGCCATCGCGGCGCACGTTACGGATAGAGACACGCGCGCTTTCGGCATATTGGGCGGCCACCCGCGTCAGGTCGCGGCGGCGTTCTTCGTTCAGCTCGGGGATTGGCAGCATGATGATCGTGCCGTTCAGCTGCGGGTTGATACCCAAGCCAGAATTGCGGATGGCCTTTTCCACCGGCCCCACCATCGAGCGATCCCAGATGTTGATCGTCACCATGCGCGGCTCGGGCACGTTGACCGTGCCCAGCTGGTTGATCGGGGTCATTTGGCCATAGGCCTCGACCTGAACAGGTTCCAGCAGCGAGGCCGAAGCCCGCCCAGTGCGCAGCGACGAGAATTCGGTTTTCAAATTCGCCATGGCGCCTTCCATACGGCGTTCGAGATCGTCGGTATCAATTTCGAAATCGTCAGACATGCGGTCCTCGGTCAGAATTGGTCGTGTGGTTTGGGTGGGTTCTAAGGGCAGATGCAGCGCTTGTATAGCCGCCACAGGCAGGGCGGGGTGCATTTAGCGCCAGATCGCCCACGCTTTGATGGCTTATTCGTGCACGCGGGTATAGGTGCCCTGCCCGGCCAAGATGCCTTTGAACCCGCCCGGTTCATCCAAGCTAAAGACGATGATCGGCAAGCTGTTATCGCGCGCCAAGGCAATGGCCGAGGCATCCATCACGTTCAGATGCTGGGCCAAAACCTCGTCATATGTCACGGTATCATAGCGCTTGGCGTCGGCGTGTTTGACCGGGTCTTTGTCGTAAACGCCATCCACCTTGGTGCCTTTGAAAATAGCCTCACACGCCATTTCATTGGCGCGCAGCGTGGCGGCTGTGTCGGTGGTGAAATAGGGGTTTCCAGTTCCGGCGGCAAAAATGCACACGCGCTTTTTTTCAAGATGTCGCACTGCACGGCGGCGTATGTATGGCTCGGCCACCTCGTCCATGCGGATGGCGCTGATCACCCGGGTGAACACCCCCAAGCGTTCCAGCGAAGACTGCATCGCCAGCGCGTTCATCACCGTGGCCAACATGCCCATGTAATCGGCGGTGGTGCGCTCCATTCCCTGTGCGCTGCCTGCCAGCCCGCGGAAAATATTGCCACCACCGATCACCATGCAAATCTCGACGCCCATGTCGTGCACCGATTTCACCTCTTCGGCGATTCGTTGCACGGTGGGCGGATGCAGGCCAAACCCCTGATCGCCCATCAGCGCTTCGCCCGAAATTTTTAGCATCACACGGTTATAGGTGGTTTGCGGGGGATGAGCGGGGGCGGCCATGGGGGATTCCTTCAACTTTGGGTTTGCGCCAAAATGCGGGAAAACGGGGCCGGGTTCAATGGATCTTGCCGCCGCGTCAAGCGCGCCGTGCCCCCGCGGGGCGACCGCCCCCTCGCCTTGGGGGAAAATTCGCGCTAAGGGGCGGGCATGCAGCTGCCTTTTGCCATACCAAACACCCAGCATGTATTGATCGCAGGCCCCACAGCCAGCGGCAAATCTGCGCTGGCGCTGCAGATCGCCGAAACCGGCGGCGGCGTTGTGGTCAATGCCGATGCCATACAGGTCTATGCCAATTGGCACCTGCTGACCGCGCGCCCCCCTGCCGCAGATCTGGCCCGCGCGCGCCACGCGCTTTATGGCCATGTGGCGTGGGACCAGCCCTATTCGGTGGGCCACTGGCTGCGCGAGATGGGGCAATTGTTGCAAGGGCCAGACAGGCTGATCGTCGTTGGGGGGACGGGGCTGTATTTCCGCGCCCTGACCGAGGGGCTGGCCGATATCCCCCCCACCCCGCCCCAGCTGCGCGCCACAGCCGATGCCCGCCTGCAGGCCGAAGGCATCGCCGCCCTGCTGGCCGAGATTGATCCGCCCACCGCCGCCCGGATCGACCGGCAAAACCCGATGCGCGTGCAGCGCGCATGGGAGGTATTACAGGCCACGGGCCGGGGGCTGGCCGCATGGCAAGACAACACCCCGCCGCCGCTGCTGCCCTTGGCGCAGGCCACAGCGCTGGTGGTGCAGGCGCCCGTGCCATGGCTGAACGCGCGCATTGCGGGGCGGTTTCAACAGATGTTGGCCCAAGGCGCCTTAGACGAGGCGCGCGCCAATCTGCCCCGCTACCAGCCCAGCCTGCCCTCGATGAAGGCAATCGGCGCGCCCGAGCTGATGGCCCATTTGCAGGGCCTGTGCACGCTGGATGCCGCAGCGCAGGCCGCCACGATCGCCACGCACCAATATGCCAAACGCCAGCGCACGTGGTTTCGCGCCCGAATGGGGGCATGGGTGCCCATTGCTGCAGGCAGTGGCGCAGATGATGTTTGAAATGATGTGCAAGCCGTGATACCCATAAGGGGATAACAATACCTTTTCGAGTAGTTACGGTAACAAGTTCACGTGCAAAGCCTGAAGTCACCCCACGCCAAAGCCCCCCAAACCCCCAATCCCGTGGGCCCTTTGCTGCCCAAAGTGCAAAGTTTGGCGCAGGCGACACGTGCGGGCGATTGGCATTTGCAATGGCTGCATTGCAGCGACCATCCGCTGCTGTATTGGATCACCCGCGGCCAAGGCCGGGCATTGGTGCAAGGGGTGCGCACGGGCGTGGGCGCGCACAACGCGATTTTTGTGCCAGCAGGCTGCTTGCACGCGCTAGACCTGTCAAAACAAAGCATCGGTTTGGTTTTGCGCTTTCCCGCGCATGGCCCGGGATTTGACCAATGCGCCCAGCATCTGCCCAAAACACCCTGCCACTTGCGCATCAACGACGGGGCCAAACAGGGCGAATTAACCGCGCTGCTGGATGCGCTGGCGCGCGAACAGGCCAGCCCGAACCCGCTGAAAGACCCGGCCATGCAGGCATGGGCCACTTTGGCCGCGCTGTGGCTGGCCCGCCACCAGCCCACCGACAGCCCGCGCCAACCGACAGCACAAAGGCTGGTCAAGGAATTTTGCGCCCTTTTGGCCCGGCAAACCAACGGCAGCCAATCGATGGCAGATTTTGCCGCGCAGCTGGGCGTGACACCCACGCATTTGACCCGCTGCTGCAAACAAATCGCGGGCATGACCGCAGCAGAAATGCAAACCCAAGCCGCGCTTTATGCGGCGCGCCAGATGATTGAAACAACCGAAACCACATTGCAAACCATCGGTCAGCAGCTGGGTTTCAGCAGCGCGGCATATTTTTCGCGCTTCATACAGAATCATACCGGCCATAGCCCAAGCATGTTGCGCAAGAATGCCCCAAACCGCGCGGCGCAAGCCGCCTGACGAAAAATTCAACAAATTTTTCGGGTTGCATAACAACGTTGTGTCGTTTTTGATAAGGCGCAATGTCGTTTTTTATTCAAGAAATGGCGGATGCGAACGTTGACGCATGGCAGTTTCTAGTGCCGAATGCGCCTTGTAGGAGGAATGCTCGCAAGCGCCCAGCCATCAGGCTGGACTTGGGAATGCCACGGGCAGCCCCATGATAAAAACGATAAAAACAAGCAACCATCCGAAGTGTCACAGGGAGAACACGATGACGCATCACACACCGATCCACGCGCAGGCCCATCCGGCGGCGCAAATGTATGCAACGGAATTCAAGCAAGGGCTGATGGACCGGCGCGAATTTCTTGCGCGCAGCACCGCACTGGGCGTGTCGGCGGCAGCAGCCTACGGGCTGATCGGCCTAAATGCGCCTGTCGAAGCAGCCGCACACATGAAAAAAGGCGGCACCTTGCGCTTTTTGATGGAAGTGCGCGCCCTCAAAGACCCGCGCACCTATGACTGGACCCAGATCGCCGCCTACACCGCTGGCTGGCTGGAATATCTGGTGGAATATAACAACGATGGCTCGTTCAAGCCCATGCTGCTGGAAAGCTGGAGCGTGAATGACGATGCCACAGTGTACACGCTGAACGTTCGCAAGGGCGTGAAATGGAACAATGGCGATGATTTCACCGCCGAAGACGTGGCGCGCAACATCATTGGCTGGTGCGACAAAAGCGTCGAGGGCAACTCGATGGCGGGGCGTATGGCGGCGCTGATCGACGATGCCACCGGCAAGGCCGCCGCAGGTGCGGTAGAGGTGGTCGACAACCACACCGTGCGCCTGACCTGCAAAACCAGCGACATCACCATTATCCCCGGCATGGCCGATTACCCTGCCCCCATCACCCACAGCAGCCATAACCCCGACGATATGCTGGGCACCGCAGTGGGCACCGGCCCCTACAAGCCCGAATCGCTGGAAGTGGGCGTAAAAGGCGTGGTTGTGCGCAACGAAGGCTTCGAATGGTGGGGCTATGCCGAGGGCAAAGGCGCCTATCTGGACCGCATCGAATTCATCGATTACGGCACCGACCCGTCGGCATTTGTGGCCGCGGCTGAAGCGGATGAAATCGACGCCATCTGGGAAACCGTTGGTGATTTCGTCGATGTCTTCGACGGTTTGGGCTGGACCCGCTCGGAAGTGGCCTCGGGTGCCACGATCGTTGTGCGCCCCAACCAGCTGGCCGTAGACGCAAACGGCAAGCGCCCCTTCGAGGATAAGCGCGTGCGCCAAGCCATCACCATGGCCGTCGATAACGCCGTGTGTTTGGAACTGGGCTATGCCAACCGTGGCATTCCGGCAGAAAACCACCACGCAGGCCCGATGCACCCCGAAACCGACCCGAACGTTGGCCGCACCCCCTTTGACCCGGCAAAAGCCAAGGCGCTGCTGGAAGAGGCGGGCATGGCCGATTACGAGTTCGAGCTGCATTCGATCGACGATGACTGGCGCAAAAACACCACCGATGCCGTGGCAGCACAGCTGCGCGACGCGGGCTTTAACATCAAGCGCACCATTCTGCCCGGTTCGACCTTTTGGAACGACTGGACAAAATACGCCTTCAGCTCGACCAACTGGAACCACCGCCCGCTGGCCACCCAAATCTGGGGCTTGGCCTATCGCTCGGGCGAGGCGTGGAACGAATTTGGCTGGTCGAACCCTGAATTCGATGCGCTGCTGGCCGAGGCAAATTCGATCGCCGATGCCGACAAGCGCCGCGAAGTGGCAGCCAAGTGCCAAGCCATCATCGCAGACGAGGGCGTAACCATTCAGCCCTACTGGCGCTCGCTGTATCGCCACCACAAGGAAAACGTGGCGGGCTGCGAAATGCACATCGCCTACCTACCCCAGATCTATAAGTGGGGCTTCAAAGCCTAACCTTAGCGGGAAATGAACCGAGCCGCGCAAGCGATTGCGCGGCTCATTTTGTAGATCGAACCGAACTGGGGTAATGGGCAAAAATTATGGGACTATTCATCCTTAGACGTGTTGGTGTGATGTTGATGACAGCTTTATGTCTGACATTCATCGTATTTTTCCTGACAAATCTGTACCCCAACTTGGAAAAACTGGCCAAAAATCAGGGCAACTTCCGCATGAGCGACGAAGAAGTAGCCACGTTTTTGGAAAACCGCGGCTATTTGCAACCGCTTCCCATCAAATATGGCCAATGGCTGGGGGTTTTGCCCGGGTACAGCATTGTGGGCACCGATGGCAAACTGCGCGAAAAATGCCGTGCGGGCGAAGATATCACCGAACCACAAACCGCTTTTTGCGGGGTGTTGCAGGGCGACTGGGGGCAGTCGACGGTGTTTAAGGATACGGTCTCTAGCATCATTGCCACGCGTCTTGGGCTGACGGGCAACCTGATGTTATGGGTGTTTTTGCTGATGGTGCCCTCGGCGCTGCTGGTGGGCATCTTGGCGGGCATGCGCGAAGGCAGCGGGCTGGACCGTTCGCTTTCCACCTTTTCGATCACCACCACCGCCACCCCTGAATATGTGTCTGGCGTGATCTTGATTGCGGTGTTCAGCTCGTCTGCTGTGGGGCTGAAATGGTTCAAGGGCACAGCCACCAGTGCGATGGAGGGGGCCAATTTCGAAAACTTCTTCCTGCCGGTGCTGACCATTGCGCTTTATGGCATGGGCTATATCGCCCGGATGACGCGCGCCTCGATGGCCGAGGTCATGACCGCGCAATATATCCGCACCGCCCGGCTAAAGGGGGTATCGTTCAAAAATATCGTGGTCAAACACGCCCTGCGCAACGCGCTGATCGCGCCTTTTACAGTGATCATGCTGCAATTCCCGTGGCTGCTGAACGGCGTTGTGATCGTAGAGACGCTGTTTAATTACAAAGGCTTCGGCTGGGTATTGGTGCAGGCGGCGGGCAATAACGACATCGAATTGCTGCTGGGTGTGTCTGTTGTCTCGGTTGTTGTGGTGCTGGTGACGCAGCTGATTTCCGACATCGGATATGTCTACCTGAACCCGCGTATCAAAGTCAGCTAAGGAGAAAACCCATGGAACCACTTAGCTGGACAGGTGCCTTGGGCACCATTTTGGACCCGATCCTTTACATTGTTGGCCCGGCCTTCTTGGCGCTGTTGGTGCTGCGTGCGCTGGTGGCAGGGGTGATGGCCGCCCCCACCATGCGCACCAACCCCGATGGCACGCTCAGCGCGGTCAGCGGTGGTTTGCCTGTGCTGATACCGCGCCTGTCGAATTGGGTCAGCTTGGCCTTGGGCCTGCTGGTTGTGGCCTATCTGCTGGCTGGCGCCATTATGGGTGCCCATGGCGCGGGCATCATTGGCGGCATAAGCCAGCAATTGGTGCCGGTGTGGCTGTCGTTGATTGCGCTGTTCATCGCGTCATTCACCTTTAAGCGCCGCTTGGGTCTTTATGGCAAATTGTTTGGCAGCACCATCGGGATGGTCGGCTTTGCCTTGGTCATGTTTTGGGTCTTTACCGGCATCTACGCGGGCCTTGACATGCTGATCACCCACGACCCGCTAAGCCAAGTGTCGGGCATGAAAAACAAAGGGCCCGGCACTCCGCTGCGCGGCGCGGCACCGGAAGATTTCAATGGTATCTTTTGGGCGGCGATAACCTGGCCCGCGATGTGTTCAGCCGGGTTCTTTCCGGTTCAACCATCGTGATTGCCATCGCCCCCTTGGCCACACTTTTTGCCTTTATGGTGGGCATCACGCTGGGCCTGCCTGCGGGCTATTACGGGGGCAAGCTGGATACGTTTTTGTCGTTCCTTGCCAACTTGATCTTGGCTTTCCCGGTGATCTTGCTGTTTTACCTGCTGGTCACGCCCGAGATCGTGCAAACCGGGTTGCCACAATTCATGGCGGTGGTGCTGTTTTTCTTCCCGCTCATCTTTTTTGCGGTCTTGATCCACTCGCGCTATCGCACCCAGCCGCGCAAAAACGCGCTTTGGCTGGCGCTGGTGCTGACACCGCTTTTCTTGCTCTATATGTCGGCGATCAACGGTGAAGGCACCAAGGTAAATATCTGGCCGCTGGATTTCTTTAATATCCCGCCGGGCATTTTGGTGGTGTTTGTGTCTGTGGTGTTTGTAAATTCGCCCACCGTGTTTCGTATCGTGCGCGGCTTGGCGATGGATATCAAAACCCGCGATTACGTGGCCGCAGCCCAAACCCGGGGCGAACGCCCATGGTATATCATGTTGTGGGAAATTCTGCCCAACGCCCGTGGCCCGCTGATCGTGGATTTCTGCCTGCGCATTGGCTATACCACCATCCTTTTGGGCACGCTGGGCTTTTTTGGGCTGGGCCTGCCGCCTGAAAGCCCCGATTGGGGCTCGACCATCAATGACGGGCGCAAGCTGTTGTCGATTTACCTGCACCCTGCCCTGCCGCCTGCCTTTGCGCTGCTGACGCTGGTGCTGGGGTTGAACCTGCTGGCAGATGGTTTGCGCGAAGAAAGCCTGCGCGATTGATCCACCGGGCGGTGCGGCCCCCGCACCGCCAGTTATTTTCCGGAGCGGCCCCAAGGCCAAAGGCCAAGCCGCATTCCGACAGGGAGACAAAAATGAGCAAAATGGCAGATTACGACGGCCCGATCCTAGAGATCGACAAGCTCAGCATCTCGTTTTTCACCCGTCTGCGCGAAATTCCGGCGGTGATGGATTTTTCCTGCACCGTGCAACCCGGCGAAGCCATGGGGCTGGTGGGGGAATCTGGCTGCGGCAAATCCACTGTGGCGCTGGGGGTTATGCAGGATTTGGGGGTAAACGGGCGCATTGTGGGGGGCTCGATCAAGTTCAAGGGCCGCGATCTGGGCGAGATGAGCGCCGAGGAATTGCGCGACATCCGCGGCAATGAAATCGCCATGATCTACCAAGAACCCATGGCCAGCCTAAACCCCGCCATGCGCATTGGCCGCCAGCTGATGGAGGTGCCAATGATCCACGAGGGCATTTCCGAAGAGCAGGCCTATAGCCGCGCGCTAGAGGTTGTGACAGATGTGAAACTGCCCGACCCGGAGCGCATTTTGCGCTCGTACCCGCACCAGTTATCGGGCGGCCAACAACAGCGCATCGTGATCGCCATGGCGTTGATGTCAAAACCCGCGCTGCTGATCTTGGACGAACCCACCACCGCATTGGATGTCACGGTCGAGGCAGCCGTTGTGGAATTGGTGAAAGATCTGGGCAAGAAATACGGCACCTCTATGCTGTTTATCAGCCACAATCTGGGGCTGGTGCTGGAAACCTGCGACCGGATCTGCGTGATGTATTCCGGCGAGGCGGTCGAAACCGGATCGATCAAAGATGTGTTCGACAAGATGCAGCACCCCTATACGCAGGCGCTGTTTCGCTCGATACCGCTGCCCGGTGCCGATAAAAACGCCCGCCCGCTAAAGGCCATTCCCGGCAATTTCCCCCTTCCGCACGAGCGCCCACCGGGCTGCAATTTTGGCCCGCGCTGCGACTATTTCCTCAAAGGGATGTGCGACGCGCAAGAGCGCATCGCGATGGTGGATATTGCGGGCGACGACCGCCACAGATCGCGCTGTTTGCGCATCGATGACATCGACTGGAACGCGCCCTTGCTGGCCACCCAAAGCACCCAGAAAACACCCCCAGGCCGGGTGGTTCTGAGAATGGACAAGCTGAAAAAATACTATGAAGTGGCCGCAAATGCGCTGTTTGGCGGTGGCGATCGTAAGGTTGTGAAAGCCAACGAAGAGCTGACATTCGAGGCGCATGAAAGCGAAACACTGGCCATTGTGGGCGAATCTGGCTGTGGCAAATCCACCTTCGCCAAGGTGCTGATGGGGCTGGAAACCGCCACCGCAGGCACGATTGTGCTGGACAACCACGAGATCCAGTCCACCGCCATCGAAAACCGCGACACGCAAACCATTGCCGATGTGCAGATGGTCTTTCAAAACCCATTCGACACACTGAACCCCAGCATGACGGTGGGGCGCCAGATCATGCGCGCGCTAGAGGTGTTCAATATCGGCACCTCTGACGCCGAACGCCGCGAACGTATGCTGGAATTGCTAGATCTGGTCAAACTGCCCCGCGCCTTTGCCGATCGCATGCCACGGCAATTGTCGGGTGGGCAAAAACAGCGCGTGGGCATTGCCCGTGCCTTTGCCGGGGGCGCGCGCATCGTTGTGGCAGACGAGCCGGTTTCGGCGCTGGATGTATCGGTGCAGGCGGCCGTGACCGATCTGCTGATGGATATTCAGCGCAAGAACAAAACAACGCTGCTCTTTATCAGCCACGACCTAAGCATCGTGCGCTACCTGTCTGACCGGGTGATGGTGATGTATCTGGGCCATGTGGTGGAACTGGGCACCACAGATCAGGTCTTTGCCCCGCCCTATCACCCCTATACCGAGGCGCTTTTGTCGGCGGTTCCGATTGCCGATACCAAGGTGCAAAAACAACATATCGTTTTGGAAGGCGATATTCCCTCGGCGATGAACCCGCCCCCGGGCTGCCCCTTCCAAACCCGCTGCCGCTGGAAATCGCAGGTGCCGGGTGGCTTGTGCGAACGCGACGTGCCGCCCATTCGCACATTGGCCAATGGCCATCAGATCAAATGCCACCTCGCAGACGAGGTGCTGAGCGGCATGGAGCCGGTAATCAAACTTGCCGCCGAATAACGCCAGCGGGCCAATGGGCCGGCGCTGCGACAAACCGGGGAAAAGGGGGCAATGCGCCCCCTTTTTCTTTGCCTCGGGGCACGATAGGCTGGCCCGGCAACCAAACGAAGGCCCCGCACATGAGCCCCAGCACAGATCTGCGCCCCAACGAAGAGACAGTGGCGCTTGCGGCGCCAAATGACGCCAGCCTGCGCTTTATTGGGCATATCGAAACCCCGTGGAACAACCGCGCCGATTGCCCCCGCCAAGGGCATCGCGACGGGCCAGAATGCCGCCTTGTGCTGCACCCGGTTTGGGCCGCTGCGCTGAACGGGCTGGCGGCCTACCCGGTGATAGAGGTGCTGTATTGGCTGGATCGCAGCCGCCGCGATCTGCTGACCCAAAGCCCGAAACATAATGGCGAAACGGTGGGCACATTTGCCCTGCGCTCGCCCGTGCGGCCAAACCCCATTGGCACATCGCTGGTGCGCTTGATCGGCATCAATGGCCATATCGTGCGGGTGCGCGGCTTGGATTGCCTGAACGGCACGCCCCTGCTGGATATCAAGCCAAACCGCTGCGATTTCACCCCGCAAGCGCTGCCCAAATAGGGCGGGCCAACGCCCGTTAAGAGCCTAAGATGCGCTTGATATAGGTGCGGGTTTCGTCAAAGGGGGGCACGCCGCCGTATTTGCGCACAGCCTCTGGCCCGGCATTATAGGCCGCCAGCGCCAGACGCCAGCTTTTGAACAGGCGATATTGCATCGCCAGATAGCGCGCACCACCTTCGAGGTTGTCGAACGGGTCATGCGGGTCTACCCCCACCAGGCGCGCGGTGTCGGGCATCAATTGGGCCAAGCCAATGGCGCCTTTGTGCGACACAGCTTTGGGATTGAACCGGCTTTCTTGGTGAACAAGGCGCAAAAACAGCTCTTCTGGCACGTTATGCCGGCGCGCAGCCGCCCGCGCCAAACCCACGTAGGCGCTGTTGAAACTGCCCCTTGGCAGCATCACCAAATCATCCCATTTTGTCGGCGCTGCAACGCGGGGGCCTGTGCCCAAAAGGCTGGCTTTGTTTTCGCCGGCCGCGCGCCGATCCAGCACTTTGGTTTGGGAATTGAACACAGATTTGCGCTGCTTGGATGGCAATATATCAGCCGTGGCCGCGTCCGAAAGCACCAGCACAACCGCGCCACAAATCGCCATTACGCGCAGCATTTCACCCCCAGATGCCCAGTGTTAGGCCAAAATAGCCCATTGATGCAGGCCCAATATAGGGGGTTTGGTGCCGAAAAACACCCCCACCACCACCGCGGCCAGTCAGGTTTGGGGGGCGATCAATGGCTCTTGCATCAAATCTTCGACCAGCATCGACAGCAACGCGCCGCGCCCCTGCACCCCGGCCTTGCGGTAAATCGCGTTCAAATGCGCCTTAACGGTCCCCTCGGCCGAGCCGCGCATCTGCGCGATTTCGGCATTCGACAGCCCCTTGATGGCAAAAGTGGCCACGTCGCGCTCGGCGGCGGTTAGGGCCCATGAATCGAAATAGGCCTCGATCAGATCATGCAACGCGCCGGAGGCCACCGACAGGCCGCGCCGAAAATGCGCCTGACGCCGAATGAGGCGCATCAACATGCGCCCCTCTAACGCGATGGCCAGCACCAAGGTGATGCTGGCCAATAGTTCCAAAACCAGATGCCATTCAAACAAAACCTGATGACCGATATCTGAAAAGTCGGTCACAACATCGCCCAGAAAAAACGCCGCGCATCCGCCTTGCAAAACCATCAGCCCGGCAAGGCCCAGCCCCTCGGCCCCACCAGGAAAGCGGTTTTCGACATCATCGCGCATCGTCATGCGGCATCACCTTGGTTCCAGTTATCATTGCGCGGGGCAGGTTCACGCCCGTCCGCCGGCTTTCTATAACAACAGCGGCCACATGAACACAGGCCGCAACAGCCGTCACCACCATCAATGCTTCGTGAATCTCTTCAACCCAACCGATACCCCAAAACCTGTCGGTCGTCATCATCACGCCCGTGGCGCACAGCCCCGCCAGCCCCAATAAAAGCGCATAAATCATCCACGCCCCCAGCGGGGAATGGCCGATATGGTGATGCAGGCGGCCTGTGGCGATATCTTGCACCTGACGCATGGCCGGCGGAATGCTGGGCGGAAAATCGCTGAACCGGGCGTGTTGGGTGCCCACAAGCCCCCACAGCACACGCAGCCCCAAAAGCGCAACAATCAGCCAGCCAACCTGCTGGTGCAATTTGCTTTCATCATCAATCGTCCAGGCATTGGCCACAAAGGTTAATACCACCGACCAATGAAACAGCCGTATGATCGGGTCCCACACTTTGACTTTGCGCATGTTGTGTCCTTTCTTCTGCCGCTTTTTTTACCGCATTGGCACCGGCCCTACGCGGGCCGGGCCAAAGGGTGGCATGCGATCAATCGTTGGTTTTGATGCGGTTCACGCTGAGATCAGCGTTGAGGTAAATTTCCAGCCGCTTGCCATCTTTCAGGGCATAGACCTCGATCTCGCCATCTTCGATTTCAATCTTGCGCACGTCATAACCTTCGGCGGCCATCTTGGTGGCGATTTCGTTATAGGTGGTCTCGTTGACACGCGACGAGGCCAGTGCGGAATTGCCTGCAACTGCGCAAGCCAGGATCAGCAGAAGAGCTTTGACAAGTTTCATGGTTCGTCCTTTCAAAAAATGCGATGCCTTGGTGCATCTGGAAATCAATCTAGGGGCGAATGTGCGGCGCCTGAATTGGCCCACAGGTATATTCGGGCGAATTCGGCGCCCGTATACCCGCGGTTATAGGCCAATGGCGGGCGATTGGGGCGAAGTTTAACCTTTCCTTCATACTGTCAGAGTGGTGTAACCTGCGCGAAACACGACTCGACAGGAGGAATGGCATGGCCGGTTCGGTAAACAAGGTAATTTTGGTGGGCAATCTGGGGCGCGACCCCGAGGTGCGCACCTTCCAGAACGGCGGCAAAGTGTGCAATCTGCGCATAGCCACCTCTGAAACATGGAAAGATCGCACCTCGGGCGAGCGGCGCGAACGCACCGAATGGCATTCGGTTGCGATTTTCCAAGAGGGGCTGGTGCGCATCGCCGAGCAATATTTGCGCAAAGGCTCGAAAGTGTATCTGGAAGGCAAATTGCAAACCCGCAAGTGGCAAGACCAGTCTGGCCAAGACCGCTATACAACCGAAGTTGTACTGCAAGGCTATGACGGCGTGCTTACCATGCTGGATGGCCGCGAGGGCGGCGGCCAAGGTGGCGGCGGCGGCAATTACGGCGGCGGCCAAGGCGGCGGCTACGACGGGGGCTATGATGGCGGCTACGACAACGGGCCCGCAGCATCGGGTGGCCCGGCCCCATCGCGCGATCTGGATGACGAAATCCCGTTCTAAGGCGCCCAAAACCACGAAATATAACACTGCGGCCCCGGTTGGGGCCGTTTTCATGTGGCGTAAGTGCCGCAGCGCGGCGTTTACGCTGGCCTTTTCATGAAACTCCGGTTAGGCGAACGGCGAACACGCTTAAGGACGGATACATGGATCTGCGCAATATCGCTATTATCGCCCACGTTGACCACGGGAAAACCACCCTTGTGGACGAATTGCTGAAACAGTCGGGGGCTTTCCGCGAAAACCAAGCCGTGGCCGAACGGGCGATGGACAGCAACGATCTGGAACGCGAACGGGGCATCACCATTTTGGCCAAGGCCACATCGGTGGAATGGAAAGGCACGCGGATCAATATCGTCGACACCCCCGGCCACGCCGATTTCGGCGGCGAGGTCGAGCGTATTTTGTCGATGGTCGATGGCGTAGTGTTGCTGGTTGACGCCGCCGAAGGCCCGATGCCGCAGACAAAATTCGTAACATCCAAGGCGCTGGCCTTGGGGTTGCGCCCGATCGTGGTGTTGAACAAGGTCGACAAACCCGATGCCGAACCTGACCGCGCATTGGACGAGGTGTTTGACCTTTTCGCCAATCTCGACGCCGATGAAGACCAGCTAGATTTCCCACATCTATACGCCTCGGGGCGGTCAGGCTGGGCCGATGCCGAAATGGATGGGCCGCGCAAGAACCTAGACGCGCTGTTCAATCTTGTGGTCAATCACGTGCCCGCGCCGCGCCAAATGAAGCATCGCAACGATGATTTCCGCATGCTGGCCACCACCCTTGGCAGCGACCCCTTCGTTGGCCGCATTTTGACTGGCCGCGTGGAATCGGGGCAGGCCAAAGTGGGCCAAACCGTGCAGGCGCTTACCCGCCATGGCCAAAAGATCGAACAGTTCCGCGTGACAAAAATTCAGGCCTTCCGCGGCCTGCAAATGCAAGACATCGAAACCGCCGAGGCCGGCGATATTGTCAGCATCGCGGGTATGTCCAAGGCGACCGTGGCCGATACTATCTGCGCATTGGCCGTGGACGACCCGCTAGAAGCACAGCCCATCGACCCGCCCACCATTACCGTGACCTTTGGCATCAACGACAGCCCGCTGGCTGGGCGCGAAGGCAAAAAGGTGCAAAGCCGTGTGATCCGCGAGCGCCTGTTAAAAGAGGCCGAATCGAACGTGGCCATCCGCGTGGCTGATACGCCCGGCGGTGAAGCGTTCGAAGTATCGGGGCGCGGCGAATTGCAAATGGGCGTGCTGATCGAAAACATGCGCCGCGAGGGGTTCGAACTGTCGATCTCGCGCCCGCAGGTGATTATGCGTTCTGATGATGGCCAGCGGATGGAGCCGGTGGAAGAGGTCACCATCGATGTGGATGACGAATATACCGGCGCTGTTATCGAAAAAATCACCGGCGTGCGCAAAGGCGACTTGGTGGAAATGCGCCCCGCCGGTGTGGGCAAAACCCGCATCATCGCGCATGTGCCCTCGCGCGGGCTGATTGGCTATCATGGCGAATTCCTGACCGATACCCGCGGCACCGGCGTGTTGAACCGCGTGTTTCATGGCTGGACAGCCCACCGCGGCCCGATTCCCGGGCGCCGTGCGGGTGTGCTTATTTCGATGGAAGATGGCGAGGCCGTGGCCTATGCGCTGTGGAACCTCGAAGAGCGGGGCCGCATGTTCCTTGGGCCGCAGGCAAAAGTGTATCAAGGCATGATCATCGGCGAGCACAGCCGCGATAATGACCTAGAGGTGAACCCGCTTAAGGGCAAAAAGCTGACCAACGTGCGCGCCAGCGGCACCGACGATGCCGTGCGCCTGACCCCGCATATCAACTTCACGTTGGAAGAGGCGATTGCCTATATCAACGACGATGAATTGGTCGAGGTCACGCCGCAATCGATCCGCCTGCGCAAGCGCTATCTCGACCCGCACGAGCGCAAGCGGATGTCAAAGCAAGCCTGATAATACAGCAGGTTACGGGGCAATCATCACACGCCCTGTAACCTGCAACCGGCCTTCGCGCAGCTGGGCCACAATCATCTCGCCCGATCGCGCGCCTTCACCCGTTAACGCCCAGATATTCATCTGATGCGTCACACGAAACAGCCTTTGCCCGGCGTTTTCTTGTATCAACCGCATGGCCGCCTGCGTTTGCGCGGCTTCTGCCCCATAGTTTTGGAAAAACGAATTCAGCGCCGGTTGGTCGTCAACCGGGCCCAGTTCCAATAACTGTGCCGTATCGCGGCAGCGGCACCACTGGCTGGAAAACACGTGGTCAAACCCAATACCTTGGGCGGCCAGCATCTGGCCAATCGCCTGCGCCTGCGCCCTGCCCCGCGCATCAAGGTTGCGCTGGGTTTCACAGCGCGCCAGATCAAAATGGCCCGGATCGCCCGTGCCAGGCGCCAAAGCATGGCGCATCAGCACCACAGCACCCGGCGCACGCAGCGCCTGCCAATCGTTGGCCAAGACCGGCTGCGCCACGACCAATAGAAATAATGCAATGAAAAATCGTGCCATGCTGCCACCCCCGCATAGGGCGCCACTTAGGGCGGCTATGCGGGGTGTCCAGCCATGGGCATGGCGCTATTCGGTGGTTTCAACCACCAAAAGTTCGCGCTCGGATGCGCCGCGCGCGTGGCTTAGCGCCTCTTGGTATTCGGGGCTGTGATAGCAGGCCACCGCCGCCTCGACACTGTCAAAGCGCGCAACCACATTGCGCGGGCGCTCTTTGCCCTCAAGCTGCACAAAACGCGCGGCACGGGCAATGAAATGCCCCCCGTGTTTGGCAATGGCAGGCCCAGCAAGGGCCGCATATTTGCCATAGGCCTCTTCATCGGTCACGGTCACATGGGCGATCCATAATGCGGGCATGGGCCTATCCTTCGATCACAGCGCGGGCCGCGGCCAGCGCATTTTGTGCATTTTCAACCGAGGCCCCGCCGCCTTGGGCCATGTCAGGGCGCCCACCGCCGCCCTTGCCGCCCAGTTCCGCCACAGCCGCCTTGACCAGATCCACCGCCGAAACGCGCGCGGTTAAATCTTCGGTCACACCCGCCGCCACAGCCGCCTTGCCGCCGGTATCGGCGATCAGCAGCACCGCCCCACTGCCAATGCGGGCCTTATGCTCATCGATCAGGGCGGGCAGGTCTTTGCCCGACACGCCGCTTAACACCTGCCCCACAAAGGACAGGCCAGCCACGTCTTGCACAGCTGCTGCACCGCCTTGGCCCGCCCCACCGGCCATGGCCAGTTCGCGGCGCAGCTGTGCCACTTCGTTTTCCAGCTTGCGCCGCTCGTCCAGCAGCATGCGCACGCGGGCCGGCACTTCGGCCGCCTGCGTTTTCAACTCGCCCGCCACCGCGGCCAAAGTCTGCGCTTGCTGCGCCAGATGGCGCATGGCATCGGCGCCCGTCAGCGCCTCGATCCGGCGCACGCCCGCGCTAGAGGCGCTATCGCCCAACAGGGCAAAGGCCCCAATATCGCCCGTGCGCGCCACATGGGTGCCGCCACACAGTTCGATCGAATAGGTTTGGCCATCGGCCCCTTTGCCAGACCCCGCCTCGACACCCATCGAAACAACGCGCACCTCGTCGCCATATTTTTCGCCAAACAGCGCCTGTGCG
>Ga0181563_10001401_pt1 | contig 23793 bp, 42 predicted proteins | sample 011ome_25_FD_133759 | JGI IMG/M metagenome (GOLD analysis project Ga0181563, IMG submission 133759) | Coastal salt marsh microbial communities from the Groves Creek Marsh, Skidaway Island, Georgia - 011512CT metaG (megahit assembly) | ecosystem: Environmental > Aquatic > Marine > Intertidal...
ATCTACTAATAGAAGCTCTTCTAAGTATTTATACTTTAAGCCTTTCCAGCCTTTGATAATTGCTTTACAGTATTCGGTTAAGAATTTATCATTATCTAGCTGTTCTTCGTAAGCCCTAGTTTTCTTATTTAAAACTTGTTTTACACTTCTGTTTCTTAGTTTTAGTAGTTCCTCTCTAGAAAGATATGTTAGTTTAACATTAAATCCATCTAATCCTGGAAACTCTATGGAAACAGTTTTGCTTGGAGTTAATAAACTCTTAAGTGATACTGGTTGTTTAGTTTCTGTCATAATTTATCCTTTAAAGTGGGAGGGCATTTCACCCTCCCGAGTTTAATTTAATTAACTAGCCTCGTAAGTGATTTTAACTTCATTGGTTGCGTCTGCCGCAGTTGCTGAAGATAAATCAGTAGCTAATCCATGGAAGTTTACATCCACAGATACTACATCTTCGAAACTATGAGTAGGTAATTCTAAATGTGCTTTTGCTACTTCAACATTACATCTTGGTGTGTTACCTGAACCACCAATACCAAATGTTAAATCAAATGCATTTGTAATTACTCCTCTAGACTCTTGTAGTCTTTCAAATAAATCTAATGATCCATTTGCTGTGTCATTTAAGTAGCAAGTAAAGTTACCTGATACTGACCTTGTTCCCATTACATGACCTAATGGAAGGTTAACTGTACCTAATGTTTCTGGTGTTAGGTAAGATAGATTGTTTTCAATCGTAATATTACCACCTGTTAATGTAACACCATATGTTACATCACTACCATTAACGTTCAATGCGCCTAATGTACCTGTTGATTCTGATACATCAAAGCTAATTGTTAAGTCTGTTAGTTTTTGTCTAATAAAGTTACTTGTTGAACTTAAACCTTCATTTACTATACCTAATGCAGTAGTACCAGTAATACTGTTACCACTATCTGTTGCTCTAGTCTCTAAAGTAGCTACTTCTTCAACACTCTTACCATTACCTGACCAGCCTATTTGTGCGATTCCATCAATATCAAAATCAATTGATGCAGAGCCCACTGAACAGTCTGCTAATTTGTAAACTGTTACTCCGTCTGTTCCTGTAGTATAAGTGTTTCCTTCACTATCTTTTGATGCACCTAGTACAAAGAATAAGTCAAATACACCTAAAGTAACTTGGTTTGAGTTTGCAAAGTTGAATACATTTGGCTCGTAGTCTGATTTATCAGAACTATCTACACCTGCTGCGTCATCATAGTTACTTGCTGACATAGCTGCCCATAGTGGGCCTTCAACCGCAAACTTATCTGCGTTACCTCCGTGTTGACCATTCGTGACACCATTTGTTGCTGTTGTAGCGTTTCCACTACCAGAAACTGTTGGCCTCATATAGGTACTAAAACTCCACTCTGCTGGTGCAAAAGAGTCAGTAAACATTGCTCTACCTCTCTTACTGTAGCCAGTGGAATTAGCGGCTTCGTTCAAAGTAATCTCTGAAGTATTTGTACCTTGGCTGAAAGAAAAACCGTCTAAAACAGGTATCTCATACAGAGCTGTGTTAGCAGTTGTGCCATCATGTGACCAAGTCATAAATACTTTGGTATCTCTACTAAAGAAAAATGCCATTTATTTCTCCTATTTAATATCGGATCTCGACTGTGATTTCACCTACGCCGAGAGGTTCGAGTACTCCTTCATCTGTATCTACAGTAATGATATTAGTCTGTACTGTAGACTGAGATGCTCCTGTTGAATCATAGTATGTTAGTGGATCTTTATCCTCCAATACTGTTTCAACATCTTCCAACAACTCTTCGAGTGCTTCGATAACATCATTGTCATCTGAAACATAACATCGAACTGTTAGTTGTAAAAATCTAAACCTAAACCCGCCACCTTCATATTCGCGAGTTTCTGCTCCCGCTCCTACATGTATTGTAGGAAATTCTGTTACTTCATCCCAAAACTTTAGTCTTCTCTCTACGGAAGATACTGCCGTCCTAAAGGGTGGAGTTCCATTAATTCGTTCCAACTCCTGTGCTAGAGCTTCTACTATGGCTCGGCGACGCGTGGTATGTTTCCTTGCTAGTGCTGAATCCATTAGTTTACTATTACTCCAAATCTAGTGCCTACTATTCCTGAGGCTATTTCTCTAAGTGTTCTTTTAATTAGTCTTTCAGGGTTTCTTTGAGGAGTAAACTTATCTCCTCCTGGTGCAAATGTTTCATAAGGATTAGTCATATAACTAGCCTCAATCATTGTATTTCCACCTCTTGGCCCTTGAGTTATATTTGTTACTCTTACTGAGTTTGCAAATCTCCCTGTTCTATAATTTAGTGCAGGACTTGTCATATTCTTTGCTACTGCTACTGGCAATAATTCATTTAACATATTTCTTAGTGCTAAAGGATTATTACCTGCCTTTTGTGTTACTCTAGACTTAGCTCTTTTTGCTTTTTTAGGGGCTATGCCTCCTCTAGGGTTTCTAACTGTTTTTCCTACATTTACTGACTCTTTTATACTGTGAGCCTGCATTGCCATTGCTTCTTTAAAAAGCGCTTTATTTACCTTTAGTCGCATATCTGCTTTAGTAGCGTGTCTAAAGATAGAACTAATAACAATTCTAGGAGCTACTGTTTTTGCTACATCTATAGGACTTGGGCTTCCTCTTAAGTTAGCAAGATTAAAAGCATTCTGTACTGAGTATTGTCGTATTGCAGCAATTATCTTTCCTATAATACGAGCCATTTCCGCATTAAGAGTATCTGCTAATTTTCCACTTGCTCCTGCGTCCCAATCGGCCATAGCTTTTCTATATTCAGCATTTCCTCCGCTAGGAGATAGTCCATATACTATTTGTATATCAGAAGTCACAGCTACAACATTCTTTGTAAATTGTAACTTTCGTCCAATTTGTCTACTTTCAGGTATTACTTTTTTAAACTTTACACTTCCAGGAGTTTGATCCCAACCCATCTGTATTTCAATCCAATTAGCTAAGTGGTTGAGACCTATATCGTAAATTTTACTAATATCACTGTCTTGACTATAAGTTGCTAAATCATATACCATATCTTCTATAGTACCGAGATTTGTACCTCTTTCTCTTTTTGGAATAGCTTTTTGTTCCATTAAATCAGTTATTCCTTTATAAGCTTTTAGTCCCCCTAATGTAGTCTTTCTTCCTGTTTCTACTATATCTCCATGGTGGCCATCTGCTGCATTGTAAACAGCTCTTCTTTGAGAAGCTGTTATACCTGTAGGCATGCAAAAATCCATCAGAGCTTTTTTAGCATCTTTTATAGCAGTTCTAATTCTTCCTGATTCTTCATACCCTGCTACTTTTGCATGCACTGTAACTACTAAATTTGAATTTTCTATAGTAATTGCATGATACCCGCCTGCTTTATTTATACTTCTTCTTAAAGTTCTAAGAAATACTGCATATGCTTGGCTTAAACTTTTATGAGTACCTAATATATTTTGTACTGCTTGTATATATTCTAAAACAAGCGCTCTTCTAAAAACTATCTGTTCTATTTTCCCTTGACTTAACTCAGATCTTGCAATTCCTTGTACTTTGGAGCTTATTAAGTGTTCGAGTTGTCTTTTAACTTCTTTTTTCACTAAATAATAACTCTATACAAGTCAAGTACTCTCTTTATATGGTCTGGAAAATCAGAGTTATCTCTAATTCCAGAAGTTCCTTGATTCTGTAACTGTGCACCACCCAAAGTTCTTCTTTCTTTATGTTCGTCTTTCATGTAGTAATTTACTAAATCAAATAAAGCTAGTTGTAAGTCTTTTGGTGTAGAAGCATATCCAGCGGTGTATGTAATTTTTACCGCACCCATACCTCTAGCAAAAGGTGTGGGATTTCCTTCTTTTGTCGTTCTTATAACTGCATCTGATTCAGTTTCTACATAGTATTCATAATTACCTGTAGTTAAAGTTTTATAGTCTTCCGAGTAAGATGTTCGCTCTTGTACTGCACTAACCGCAACTAACGGACTTTCACTCATAATTAAGGTGGTTGTCGAGTTATCATTAATGCTGAAAGTTTCAGTCTTACTTGTACTATAAAAATCTATAAAAGATATGCCGCAATACTTTTTAGCTAAGTCGGACACTTGTGGAACAATTACTGCAAGACGATCGTCGTCCTTCTCTCCTCTGAGTCCCTCTGCGTCTTTATATTCTGCTACTGTTATTAAATCTGCCATATCTTAAAAGTGGTGGGTTTAAGGAAACCCACCAAAACCATCGTAGTATTAGCTAGAAGCTTTATACATTGAACCCCATTTTGAAGTTGCGCCATCAATAAGATCGATGAAACCAAGTCTTTGTGAAGCCACAAGGACTCTTCTTTGGTTAGCTACTTCGTAGTCTGACTCAATTGTAACACCTCTTAATCTTGGCATTACATAGTTTCTTGGGTATACTGCAATAGCGTTAAACTTAGCAGCAGCTTTAGAAGCGAACTCGTCACATAATAGTACTCTTGATCCGAATACTTGTCCGATTTCACCACTTAGCTTGGTAGCCATGTCGCCAACTAGGTTAGCGTCTTGGAACTCAGCATCTTCTAGTAGATTATAGTACACATCTTGTGATACGACATAAACTACGTCTGCTGGGTTAACACCATATTTACCCATGTTCTTTCTCATTGCAAGTAAGTCAGCAGCTGTAACAGCATCAGTAGCAGCATAAGTACCACTTGGTTGTGTATAGTCACTGTCGTTTCTTGCTAGGTGTAGTAAACCTTCGAAAGATGCACCTGAGGTACCAAAAGCACCGTCAGCATCGTCACCAGCTAAGATAGCATTTTCAATTGCTCTAGCGTGTGATCTTACCATTTGCTCTCTAATTAAAGGTAGAATTGGTAAAATTGCATCTTCTTCTGTCTCATTACCTAAGTATGATTGTGAGATTAGTTTTTTGGTTGAAAGAGTTCTTTCTGTTAAATCAACCCCACCATATGGTGAACCATATGTATCACCTCTTTCGGCTAAGTTACCGTGTGGTGATGAACCAGCAGCAGTCTGAGCTGAAGCGAACTCAGCGTAACCGCTATCTGGTAAGATAGGGATAATCATGTTAGCAGAAGTCATTGGGATTTCTCTAAATAGAGGTGCTAATACCAATTCGTTCTGAATATCTCTTTCGATGTTTGTTGAAACGATTTGCTCAAAGTCTGCTGATGAAACGCCAACACCACTATGTGCGTTAACTTTTTCCATTACAGATTTAGCCATGTCATTGTCCCATCCTTTACCAGTAGCTAAACCAGCAAATTTTGCATCAATGATATCGTTTTCGAAGTCTTTCTTCCAGTCTCCTTGACCTTGCCTATCAGCAAAATGTCTTTTAGATTCACGAATACTCATGATTTCTTCTGACTTTTCAGCTAATTGCTTTTCTAATTGGTCAACGACTGTTTTTAAGTCTTCATTCTTTTCATTGACTCTTGTCTCAAGGTCGTTCATTAGCTTTTCAGCACCTGATAATCCGGCCTCGATAATAGTCTTTTGTTCATCCTGTTTAGCTTCTTGAGCAGCCTTTTCCTCTACCTCAGCAGCTTGTTTTTCTTCAAGCTCGGCAGTTTCTTTGGCTTTTTGCTCAGCTTGTTTCATAGCAATAGAAGCAGCTGTTTTCTCTGCAACTTCTTTTGCAAATGACTCAAGGTCAAAAGCGACTTCAGGAGATTTCTTTTCTTCTGACATATCAGTCTCCATTGTTTGAGGAGCTTTTTTCTCCTCGCTTGGCTGCTCAATCTTAACAGCGTCTGCTGATTCAATCGAGTTAGCCTGTAAAATTTCTTTCTGGTACTTTCTGTATGCATCCATACTATCAAATGACTTTGCCATTCCAAAGGTTGCCCCTTGGTTGCAAGGTACTGATACTACAGAAACTTCAAATAGTTCCGCGTCCTTTATTTTATATCCATCGGTTTCAGTCATATATTCAGAATCCTTGCATCTGAAACCAACAGAAAATGCTCCAAGGACTCCATCTTTAATAAGTTGTGTTACATCACCAGCAGCTTTTGATATCTTTGCAGATATGTCTAAGCCGTTTTCTGTGACTTCTAAACCTGTGGCTCTTCCAATAGGTTTATTGTAGTCATGATTGAAAAGAATAATTGGATTATGTTTGAAGTTTTCTAAACCTCCCTTAGTCCACGCTTCTGTTTCAATTATATCGCCAGCTCTATCTAGTCCATTTGTACTTGCAGAACCCTTAATATTAACTCCGCCATCATCAGTTTCGCCTAATGATTTAAAAGTACTAGTCCAGTGATATATCTTCTCATTATTTTTTGACATCAACTTTCTCCTTTACAACCTTTTTCTTAGGAGCAACTTTCTTAGGTGCTTCTTTTACTACAGGTGCTGGGACAGGATGTCTTTTAGCAACTACTGATAGTACTCTATTCCAAGAACCAAATTGTCTTCTAATAAGGTAATCTTTTACAGGTACATCATTGCCAAAACTCTTGTATGTAGCTAAATCCATAGTCTCAACGCCTTTGCTGGCTATGAAATCGGACAAAGCCTTTATCATCATATCTTTTGTCATGTTTAATTTTCCTCGCTTGGTGGGCTCTCTTGCGGTCTGCCACCTTCTTCGGGATTTGCGGCTGAACCTGCGATATTCGCAGGAACTCTTGGTGTATCAAATCCTTCCACTCTTTCAAGTCTTAACGCCTCCCTTGCTTCATTCGGTGTCATAATACCTGTATTTACAAGAGTAGCATAGTAACTTGCTTGGTCTCTTAACTCTGGTTGAAGTGCAGGTATTCCTGATACATTCTCGTCAAGTTTGAAACCGAAGTATCTCTCGAAAGCATACCTAATCTTATTTGTGATTGGAAGTATGGTTTCTAAATAATAAAGTCGATGATTAGGTCTAATATTTGCATTATTACCGCTATCCATCAAAATCGGTGGTATGCCTAACGCTTCCAGAATTATCTTTTCATTGTTTGCTATCGCTTCTTGAAAGTCCAAATCTTTGAAGTTTATTTCCGTTAAGTTTTCCACTTCTAGACCACCATCTAAGAATAATGGTCGTCTACCACCTGAAGTTGGGTTGTATCTAGCAACCCATGCTTGTAACATTCTTTCTTTAATTTTCTCAGAAAGAGTGTTTGGTGATTTTAGTACCAACCCTGGTACTGCTCCGTTTTTAAAGAAGTTGTCCTGAAACTTTCTCATGCTTGATAGTAACTGCATAGTTCTAAAAGCTGGTTTTAGTCTTGGAACTCCTCTATAAATAGAATTAAAACTGTTCTCTTTGATATGGATTATCTCATTAGGAGAATAATCTATTGAATGATCGTATGTGTACTTTTCTACATAAGTTCTGTCGTCACTATGTATAGTAACATGCTCTGCTGGAAGATGATACAGATGTGCACCATCGAAATATACAAAGATGTTCCCATCAATCAATAAGTCAATTATCAGATTTCTTTTAAATGTACTTACATCTTGATAAGGGTTTGGCTCTTTGTTTAACAGTAGGTCTACTCTACTTCTTCTAATCTCTTTCTTTATAGGAGATATTCCAGTAATCTTCTCGCCAACATCAAAAGGTACTTCAGCAGAATCATCCACAATCATGTTGACTGCTCTATTTACTACTTCTAATGTTTCATAGGCGTTTCTGTAACTAATAGTATTTTCACGAGAATCAATAGTAATACCTTGATCACGCGAAATAACATACTGAGCAGGATTTTCTTTTTCCTCTCTCTGTATGCCTAATATTCTATCGTACCATGCCATATTTCTTCCTTTGTATCTCCACCCAATTTTGTTGCTTCTTTGCTGTTATCAATTTTGGTCTTTTTCCGTATATCCCATGCAATCTAAGGTGGTGCATATGACATAAAGTAACAGCGTGGTCATAAACCTGTTCTTGGTTTTCCTCGATGAACTTTTCTCTTAAACTTAGTATTTCTTCTTCCGTTTTAATAGTGATGTTTCTTTCTCTCATCCACCATTCTAGTAACTCGGTTAGTCCGTAAAAGTGATGAAAGTCCAGATTCTCTGTACTCCCGCAAATGTAACATTCCGCCTCTTTTTTATATTTCGACTTGGCTTTGTCACGAACATACTTAACTAAATCTCTTTTTAAAGTCATAAACCTACTTGTATATAAGAATTGTAGCAAAATTTTAAACTCATGTCAAGAACTATTTTTGATAGGTATAATTAGAATGTAGTGGCGCTTGTTTCAAACGAATACAACGCGTAACGAATCGCATCGGCCATGTGGGATGCATAGTTATGTTTAGGCTTTTCTTTTAATAAATTCGGATTAGGATCCCACTGGTATTGGTCTAAACAGAGCAATGATTCCTTACATGATTGATGTACAATGAGTTTATCATTCTCAACTATTCCACCTACATGCCCTATTCCATCTAATACTGATTTTTTGGCATTAATAGTAGTGATATCATAATTTTGTGCAAAATCAAAACGAGTTTGCTGTGCTGCAGAATCAATGAAAATATAATCAATATTCCATTTATCGATAAGTTTACGAATTTCCATAGCATGCTGCTCTGTTGTTTTTTCTGAGTTTAAATATTCATCAACTAAGTAAAACTTCTGACTATCCCAGTCATACGCAATAACACAGAAAGCTGTTGGGTCTTTGTAACCTACGTCCATTCCTGCGAATACATCCATTCTTCCTACTTCTAGTTCAGCTAAATCTGCTATACATTCTTCATGATTAAATGCCCAAACTTGCCCTTCAAACACATTGAAGTCTGCCATATACTCTTGGTTGAACTCAGCCTCTGACATTGTTTTCTTTGCTTCTGCTATGTCAGTTTCAGAAAGTCGTGGATTTTCGTGATAAGTGGCACGAATAGAAGCCCACTCAGGGTATTCGTCTGAGAACCCTCTGTGCCAAAACTCTGCAAACCAGTTATTTCTACCCCTTGGAGTAGATATAAAGAGTGCTTTTGAGTTTTGTTTGTCTAGTGTAGGACGAAGTGCAACATTAAAGGCATCTCTACCGTCTACTAGTGCGGCCTCATCAAAGATAATTAAATCATAACTTCTACCAACTACAGAGTCTACCTGATTAACAGAACCCATACGGATTGTTGAACCATTTGATAATTCTATAACTTTATCTTTCGCATTATCTCTTGTAACTTCCAAATCAAAATGCTTTATCAGTTGTCTTTGTAAGTCGAATGAAATTTGTGAAAGTGAATAGTTGGGTGACATTAGTAATACATTAGAGCCAGGCACTAAAGTAACTAATTGACCTATTATATTTGCAATGTATGTTTTACCCTGCCTACGAGACACTGCAGCACATACAAAACGATACTTAGGGTTGTTGATAGCATTGATTAATGCTGTTTGTGAAGTATTAGGCTCAACGCCTAAAAGTTCCATGTAACTATCAATAGGTAGTTTTATAAACTTTCTTTCATCAAATGCCATTAGTGATTCACTAAGGACATCTTTTCTACTAATTGTTATCAATGGATTGTCTCGTCTAAAAATTCTAAAAGTTCATCAGGGCTGTCTAGTAACCCTGCTTGCATTGCTCTATCATAAAGGTAAATGAAGGAGGCGGATATGTGTTTAAGATGATTTTCTGCATTAGAGAGCTTTCGTTGTGTCTCTACTTGCATCATTTTTGTTAAAAAGTTTCCAGCATGAACTTGACTTTCATCTAACCATGCTTTTCTTCCATCCATCTTTGGTATATCCATTATCTTCTCCTTCTTCTTTTTATACCTTTAACATGCTTCTGAGATTTAGGAGGTCTTTTCTTAGAACCACCTTTACCTGCCCAGAAGACTTTATTCGCCCAGTAAGCTGCTGAAGATTTACCCTTACGAATATTCTTAGCATGTCTTGCTTTGAAACTTCTTCTTGCTTCTGGACTATAATTATGACCCATGCCTTGCGCACCAAATCTAATTATCTTTATTTTACCACCAACTCGTACAGCAACTACTGCTTTCTTAGTTTTGTGGTTGGGAGTCCTTTTTGGTTTATTTAATCCTGTAAGTCCTGCCCTTTTTAATCTAGCTTTCTCACTCGCTGTCAGTGCCATGGTCGTGATCCATATCTCCGCTTACTAAATAGTTTGCGGCTTGTACTAACTCATGTTCTGATACTGCAATTTTATTTGTCCACCAAGTATCTAAAGACATTTCTTCGTTGCCTTCTAGATTATCTAAAATCATTTGACAATGTGATATAATTACTTTACAACTTGTAATAGCAGAAGCAGCATCAGTGTGACCACTTTTTAGTACTAGTTTTCCATCTCTGAATACTGCTTTCATTATCTACCTCTTCTTGGTAAAATTCTTCCTGCACCGCTTTTACCAAATCTTGCTGCTTTTGGTCTAACAGTTTTGCCAAATCTTGGGCCTATTGGTTTAGGTCTGGCACCATATCTGAGTCCACCAACACTGTAAGCATCTTTAGTATTTACTAAAGTTCCAGCTGCTGCGTTCATGTCTCTTGTAACTCCTCTATTGAGTCTATGTTTACGAATCTTCTGTGTGTTATGAACACCAGTAGGTCCGCTTAAAAAACCGCCTGTTCTAGCCATTTCTCTCTCCTATAAGCTTTTTAAGTTGCTTATCTCGAAAATTACACTCCTGCATAGTTGCGTAATTTTTCAGTTTTACTAATTGGGATAAAGCTCTTCTTCTTTCAATAACTACAGTTGCTACTGTTTTCTCTATTGCCGATAGCCTTCTAGTCATTTCATACTTTCTAGCTAGTGCGACTTTAGTCATTACTTTCTCCTTCTTCGTGTTGTTCGTTTTCGTTTAACAAAAGTAGATACATTTCTAGGTTTACCACCTGGGTTGCCTGCTTTTCTCTTTCTACGTACTGCTGACCGTTTTTGTGCTTCGGTCATACGTCTAGCTTTACTTGCTGGTACACACTTTGGATAACCACTTTTACTTCTTGCCGATTTTCTTCCGCAGGGTGGATGTCCTCCGCCTTTTCTTTTACGAGAAATATCTACCCAGCCTTCTTTAAACCATTTAGTTAATCCACCTTTAGGTTTTGCCATTATTTTCTCTTTCTTCCAGTACCCATACGATACCTTCCGCCTCTGGCTTTGTAAGTTTTTACTAACCAACCATTTGCATAAGCAGATGGATATACCTTAAACTTTCGCTTTGCTTCAGCTTTTACTCTAGCATATAGCGTTGGGTTTGTTGGTACGGGACGCTTTTTAGCGGCTTTCCTTTTTCTTCTTCTTACTGCCATTTCTCTCCTAAATGCACCGTGGGCATTTCAGCCCACGATACCCCTGCAATGTTACTTGTCTTTGGCTCTGCCAACATTTAAGGCAAACCAGTCAACTAATTTGTAGACTTTCTTCATCCAACCATCGTCAATCGGGGTTGGAGTGATAGCCGCTATGAATGAGCACAACATCACTATAGTAGGGATGACTGCTATCCACGCTTGGAGCCATTCAAAGAATCCTAACATATTTATCTCCTTCGGTACTTTCCGCCCCTTTTTTGGCGCTTACAGTACTGCTTTTGCGAAAAACCTTTAGGTCTTGCACAGTTTATCTTCCTCTTACGAGAAATCGTCCACTTTCTAGTAGCCATTATCGTAAGGTTTAAGATTTGTGGTGTCTAATACACCATCAAATGCCTCTTCGATCCTCTGCGGGGTGAAACCTTGTCGCCATGGTCTATTTGTTATCTTTGTTTTACCAAAAAACCAAGGTAATTGAGTAACATACGTATTCATAATTCTTTCTAATCTTACCTTGTTATTTATTTTTGACACTAATCGATAAACTTTCTTTGTAGAGTAATCTACAACGTATAAACCTCCAAATAGTCCTTTGTTATTTTCTATTTTTCTGGCTTCATCTAAGTTTTTTACACAAATAGTATTAAATGAATCTAGTTGATAGGTATGCTGAGACACATTATTGTCTTCGTCGCGAGTGATCGTTATTACTTCATCTTCGACGCTTAGAGTATGCGCGTGAGCCCATAGATTGAATGGGTTTTTAGTGTTAGCAGTTCCTGAGTCTTCAACCTCTCTCCAAGAACTCTTGTGAAAGAAAGTTCCATTCTTTCTTTCCCATTCTAAAGCAGGATGTAACCAGTGAGGTAATAGACTCCAGTTTGTTCTTCTGTAGTTCCTGTAGAATTCTTTTGCTATTTGTGTTACTGTCTTTTTCATAATTTGTTAAAAGGGTGGATTGGAGACCCCTCGATATTTTTCCGTGTCATGATATAATATCATGCAAGTTTGCTTAGTATAAGGTCATCCAATCCTAAATCGTTGATCACCTCCTCTTGGAGCTTGGGCTATTTACAAGGCCTGTTACTTTTTCTTTCCGCCTTTTTTCTTTTTCTTCTTTTTGCCGTAATGTCCTGGCATATCTTTCCTCCCTAAGTCCAACGAGGTGGCTCGTCTGGACACTCAGCCCATCTTAACTTTGTCTTGAGGGGCATAAAACAATGACATATCTTACAAGTCTTCCAAAACTTACTATAGTTTGGACACTTCTGACATATCTTTAGTCTTTCTTCGTGTGACTTTTTATTCGAAGTCTGCATGAAAATGGTCTCCATGTTTGCTTATTTTTTCAATCCACTCTTCTTTTGAGTGTAAACTTACATGAAAATTAGTTCCACAACTAAATGTCTTTAATGCTGGTTTAGTATCAATGTGAAAATATACGAAGTTTCCTAAAAACATAACCTCGTGTAAAACATCATCAACTTCCTCGGGAAGTATGTGTTCCATTACATCTACACACAGTACCAAATCAAACCATTTAGCACTAACTCCTGGTAACTTTTCAAACTCTTTTATATAAGGGTCATAACATGTTGGAATAGGTACTCCCCATTCTTTATGTACCTCATCACGAGTGTACTGCCAACCTTTACCACAGCCATAATCTAATATATTAAAAGGATTTACCTTTTCAATGACTGCTTTTATTTTGTCTTTGTTCCTTACTGTTGTTCTACCACTCATTGTAGTAGTGTTTTTATGAACCCAGGCATACTCTTCAGCAAGTCTGCCCTTACTTATCATCTTCTTCGTCTAGGGTTATGAGTTTTTCTTTGTAATCTTTTCTTTCTTGCGAGTAGTTGTTTTACTCTGCCAGTAAGTTCTGGAGCTTCATTAGTTTCTTCTGATTGCTCCACTGCCTTCTTAAGGGCTTCTTTTATTTCGTTAGCCATTTAATTGCTTCCTGTTTACTTGTAAATATTTCATGGATACCATGACCAACTAAGTGCCATAGTCCTCTTTTTTCGTAAACTTCATACCCTTCAGGTAATTCTGGTTTTACGACTTTCTTTATTTTTGGTGCTTTTTGAATATCTTTTTTAGAATAATCCATTTCCATTGTTATTTTCTCCTATCCGTGCATTGTCCATATGGTTAATGCTACTGTGGCGCCTCCAACGATGATTCCTCCGCATGCAGAGATAAGTATCGTTTCTATTCTCTTGATACTCTCATCCATATCGTCAAAGCGGTTAAATGCAGTTTTCCATCGCTCCGCGCAGACTGCTTCATGCTTGGCTAAATCGCTAGCTACTTGTTCGGCATCCATTATTGTTCTCCCTTACACTTTTGTATTAAATACATGATAATTATATCAAATTCGATACCTGCTGTCAAGTACTATTTTCGTATGGTATAGATTTTTACAGGCTCTGACTTACCTTTGACAGTGACTTCGTCAAGAAATTCGTATTCATAACCATCTACTAAACTGTACTCGGAAATCACATTATCTACATCATAGTTTTTACAAGATGATTCTAGTCTAGCAGCAAGATTAACAGAATCGCCAAGGACGCTGTAATCGAAACGGCTACTTGAGCCAAAGTTCCCAACCACGCATAATCCGGAGTTGATTCCTGCTCCCGTATTAATTTCATCCAATCCTTCACTTCTGAGTTTCTCATTTAATTCCTCCAAGCTCTTCCTCATTTCTAAAAGAGCTGCTGTTGCGTTCTCTTTATGATTTTCATCTGCTACAGGAGCGCCCCAGAACGCCATGATGCAGTCTCCCATATATTTGTCTATTGTTCCTCCATGCTTGAGAATTATCTGAGTCTGATTGTCAAGAAAACGATTAATCAGAGTAGTAAGTCCCTGTGGATTCTTTTGGTATTTTTCCGATATTGGTGTAAATCCCCTGATATCAGAAAAAAGAAAAGTTAGTCGTTCTGTCGACCCACCCAATCTCAGTAATGATGGGTCTTCCTGTAATTTTTTCACTAAGTCCGGACTAACGTACGTCCCAAATTGTTGTTTGATTCGAAGTTTCTGACGATACTCGGATAAGAAACTCAGGAATGTATGAATACTCCAAAAGCCAACCGAGATTATTACGATTCCTGTGACGTCAAACAAGTAGGAAGATTGATATAAATACCAGGCTCCATATAAACTACCGCCGACAATGAGTCCGAGGGCTGGGATTGAGAGATACACGCTCCTTGTGGCAAAGGCGAGTAGTAATAGTCCGATGAAGGTTGCGAGTACTTCGACTCCTGTAGCCCAAGTTGGTTGGGAAGGAGCAGTACCAGTAATAAGATTGTGAAGTATGTTTGCTTGTATTTCATGTGGGTATTTTGCCCCCGCAGGGGTCGGCACAGGATTAGTTATACCCTCTGCAGTCGTGCCGAAGATGACGAAAGGAGCTTCTATAGGATTCTTTAGAAACTCCAATCCTGTTTGTTTGTAGAACTTTGTGTTCCAATTAAGAAAGATACGACCATTCGCATCTGTGTTCATTAAAGGGTAGTTTGGGATTCTAACCCATTGCACGCCTTCTGGTGTTGTTTTTAGCTGGTACGAAGGATCGTTTACGGCGACTCTTAAGAGTTCCAAGGCGAAACTCGGGTAAAGTTTTGACTCTACGTTTACGACTAGGGGAATACGACGCGTAACCCCGTCTATTTCCGGCGTAGCGGTTACTACTCCTAGTCCCTTTGCCTTTGACTCCAGCGTGGGTTCTGTAGGTAAAATTCCTGGATACTGATATAGCCATGGTGTTGGGTCTTCTCCTAACTGGGCTGTTCCTACATGAGGATTAATCCCAGTAACTTGTGTCGATGCTGCGCTAGCAAGGACAGTTGGTACTTGATTCATTCGCATTGCAAAGTATGTATCATAGTCTTTGCCACGAAGGTCGGGGTTTGGCATCAATACTGTAAATCCAGGTATGGCACTTGTTGTTGTTATCAAGTCTCCATATAAAGATCTAGGAAGCGGCCATCCCCCATAAGTCTTAAGTAAATCTTCGTCAAGGTCTACAATAAGAATGTTCTCATTCTGTACTGGTTCGGTATTCATAATCAGATAGTCGTAACCAATTAGTTCGAGTCTCTGCATAACACCGGGATTCCAAATAAGTAACCCCATGAATATTAGTATTGTTATTATCTTTTGGTACATTTTGTTTTTGCCTTATTTAGTAAATTAAAGTTACTAATGACTACTGCAGATCCTAAGAAATTTACAAAATCTATCTCTGCTCTCGTGAATACTCCTTCGTGTTGTAACATCCAGTAAGGAGCTAAAAATACAGTCTTATGAGTAACCATTCTTCCTACTGATGGTCTTTCTCCTAGTAGTGGATTGCCTTCTTTGATACAATCATACTTTAATCCTCTCTGAGTGGAGTAAACATCTAATGCTTGTATAGTCCAGAATAAATACCACTGAAAGGCAGTACTTTCATCTTTCCACTCTAAATATATGCCGAAGTCTTCTTTTTCTTGTGCTAGTAGTTTACTGTCAGCTTTTATCTGTTCATAATCCCAAGGTATATCAACCTGAAGATTGACGGATGCTGATAGTAACATCGGAACCGTTGCCAATGACAACATTATAGCTTTTGCCATCTTGTTCGAGTATGATGTTATATCCAGTTTGTCCATTTATATCTAATCTTACGCTCTGATTTACTTGGCGCATTATAGTTAAAAACTCTGCATCTCCAAAAGTTGTTATCTGTGTACTTGCGTCTTGTCCGAATGTAGTACCTCTTATATCTACTGGTGCTATTCCAACTGACGCAAGTTCATTATTGTCTAGTTCATCTACTGATTCTATTACTTCCAGTAAATCTTCTAGGAAGTTTGTTCCTAGGTAATCTATGTCGAGTTCACGAAAGTCTTCTTCTACTTCTAATAAATCTACATCGAGCCCGTCGTAAGCGAGATAGTCGATATCGAGAATATTAGTACTAGAGTCGCTACTTCCAGACGATCCCTCAGTTTGTTCAAGTTCTTCATTTTTCTTTGGTGGTGATACAATCAAAAGATTGTCTATCAGATCTAGTGTTAAGTCGAGGATAACAGGTTTAGTAGGACTCTGTTCCCATACAGTTGTAACAGTAGATTGATACGGTTTATTTAATATTACCTGTCCTAAAGCAGTTGCTACTACAATCTCGCCAGAGGGCAGTCCGTTTGCATCAGGTAAGAGTATCACCAAAGACTTACCGAACTCATCAACGGTAACAGTAAAATCTGTTCCTCGAATTGCGATTTGTGCTGTTGGTGTACTGATGTTGATATTTTGTTTATTTATCTGTCCTATCTTACCAGTAATAAATCGAGCAGTTCCACTTGCAAATTGCATTTTCATCTTTGACTTACTTGGGTTTGGGTCAAAGATTACTTCGTCTATGACAAGTTTACTATGCTCTGTGAGTCGAACTTGACTATCATCTATGAATGTGATACCGAGTCGCCCATTAGCTGTTCGTACATCATCCATTTGTTGAATGTCTTGTTCTAAAGTTGCAGGAAAGGTGTCATCACGAATGACAGCACCTTGCCCACGTAGTTCTGTGATTTCGCCTATATCAGCAAGAAGTGGTTGTACCACCATCAGACTGAATAACACAAATGTTACTGTTTGACGCATCACTTTCTATTTTTAACCAATCAAGTGCTAATGTTGACTGTTGTTTGATTGTCAACGTATTGTCACTTCCACCTAAATCTAAGTAGAAATAACCTGCATCACTTGATGAAGCTCCATAACCAGTTTTGGTTAAGTTCATTGTATTATCATCCCCTAAGATGTCCATATAAGCAGTATAATAGTCAGAGTCTATATCAAAAGTTAAATTGTTATCATCTCCGTCTAGTATCAAATCTAAGTCCAGATAACTTGCCCCTGCATTCTCACCGATATCCCAATCAAAAGTGTTGGTGCTACCAGTAACATCTACATTGATGTCAGCAAAGTCAACTGTGTTTAATCCTGTAGTATCCATAGAAAACTCGAATGTATTTGAATCTCCGTCAAACTCGAAGAAGCCAGTAAAGTTTTCACCTATTATACCATCAGTAAGAAACTTATTTGTAGAACCAATCTGGTTGATATCCAATGTCATAGAGCCACCATTTAAGATAGCTTTTGTCATAGTCCCAGCGATTGCATCGTCTCCACCAATAATATTGCTAGAGCCAAGCTGTTCTAAGTCTATGGCAACATTGTTACCAGTTTGGTCAATATAGATTTCATTATCTGCCATAAGGCCAAAGGATAATAATAAGAGTAATATTCTCATTACTTCTCTCCCCAGTACTTCCAGTACCCTTTCTCTTTGCCGTCTTTTATCAACTGTACTACTGCAGTTTCCATTGCTGCTTGTACAGCTATAGATTTGCTTTCATTCATTGCATTACCACTTTCAAACTCTACGAGTTCTGTGCCTTCTGCTATAAATCTGAAAAAGTCATTTGATACTCCGACAGAGAGTATTTTCTTTGACGTAAGGATTTCCATTAAGATCTCTCCTGTACTCACAGAAACTAGCCTTAATGAGACCACTACAGTGTCCTCACGGTATTGCTTGGAGTTACCAATGCCAAGATATCTAGCACCCATACCTCCTGTTAATAAATTAGTGTTATAATCCACTATACCCCCTTCAATGATAAGACCAGCGAACAGTAGTGGAAGTTGCTCATCGTCATCATTAAAACTTTGTCTTGTCTGTCTAATTAGTTGTCTTTCTTTAGTTAAATGGTCAAGACCACTTCTTTCTACAACTTTGAAAAAGCCAGACTGTTTGAGTGCTCTTATTAGATATGCTTCGGGAGCCATAGTAACAGCAGTACTGAAACTAGCTATACCATCGACACTCTTTCGTTGTCCTGTTAAATCGCTAAATGAGTATACCGCCACGACAGGATATCGTGATGGTTGTGGAACATTTTGAATTGCTTTTGTGACTGGTTGTTCGATAATAGCGTCCCCAGAAAAGCATTGCGCTTTTCCTACAATGGTCGCTAAATCTTTATAGTCTTCGTCTGGATTAAATATACAAGGAGACACATATTCATAATGTGTCCAGTTTGCACAACTAGAAACCAAAGTCGCCAATAGGGATAGTAATAGTAGTTGTCTCACCTGTTGTCTCATTAAATATGGTCATAGTTATTGATATTCCATCTGATGTCCATGTAATCAGATTATCGAATAATTCAAATGAACCTTCTTCTGCAGGGTTCTCTCCAAATAACTGGTCTACCAGCTGTCGAGATAACTGTGCATATACTCTACTCTCAAAGTTCTTTATAAATCTTGCCAGAGTGCTATTCTCAGCCTCTCTTTCAGCTTCATCTTTGAGTGCTTTAATTTCCGCTTTTAGTGCGTCTTTTCTTGACATTTCTTGTGAGTCAATAGTAAGATAGTGGCTAGATGTACCTACACCACTGAATGAAGGATTCTTAAATCCAAATTTAATTTCGTCCGCCTCAATTTTGTTAGTGAAAAATAGAAAGGCGACAATAAGTAGTGCGAGTGCTATAACTCCACTAAGTAGTTTTCTACTTTTCGTATCTTTTCTTCTCATTTTCTTTCAATTGTAAAACTGTGTCCAGTTTCTTTTGCAGTCGAATCATGTCATTATCTAACATTCTTATTTGATCTATTAACTGTAAGATTGTTATTTTCATTTCTTCGATTGCAGGGTCTATCTTTTCTGTAACAGTAGTCCAAACAAAGTATACGAAATATCCAAGTCCAACCATTGCTACAATGGGGAATCCGAACTGTTGTATTGCATCAATCACGTCTTGCATCAATACTCCCAGATTCCACGAAATTTTCTGCTCTTGCTATCTTATCTAAGTCTGGTGTAAGACCAAGTGCAGAACTTACACTCATATCAATTTTAATCATATCGTTATTCATAACTTTGATTCGAGTAATAAGCATCTTTGAGATACCTCTAACTTCTTCTGTATCTCCAACTACATCATCCATAATCTTGCGAATGATGAGAAATATAAAACCACCCATAAACAGTGCAGCAGCGATAGGCGCTCCTACCTGTCCAATGACATCAAATACTCCTAGCTCCTCCATGGGTAACTCCAAGGTAGTATCCAGTATTTAAAGAATGTTCTCATAAGTATTTAATTATCTCTTGGTTGATTGCCATGCAACCAAACATGCCGAACAGCACCGTGACTTGAATTACTGAAGCATATGTAATCTGCTTCATTGGATGCATTTCTGTTAACTTTTCTACTATACTTTCTGAAGGTGCTAAATTAACAATCTGCAATGCTTTCTTCTGCATAGCAGTTGCTGCGTCTTCAGAAGCCGATGCTAACTCCGCATCCACATCTGTATGTTTCTTTTGGGTTGTCGAATGTAAATTGTTCATTAAGTCCATTTGTTTTCCAATCTAAGGTCATGCCTTCCAAATAAGGCGCAGATTCAGGGTCGATTCTAAATTTTATACGCCCCCAATCCAGTACCAAATCACTTGTATAAGTTTGATTACAATAATCAAAAGTATACTCCATACCACCGCAGCCGCCCCCAGTAATACCAAGTCGAAAAACAAAGTTCTCCTGTTGGCTCGCTTTCTGTATAAGTCTAGTATACGCCTCATTTGTTACCTCGATCATTTTATGAAAAGCTTTATAACTTTAGTTAATCTTCCTGCTTTCATGAATTTATGAATTTTTCTGAACATTTATTCTCCCAGTCTTGAATAGCTTTACTTATACTATCTTCTGCTAGAACTGAACAATGCAATTTTATAGGGGGTAACTTTAAGGCCTCCGCTATATCTTTATCTTTAATTAACTTAGCTTCTTCTATTGTCTTTCCTTTCAACATTTCTACAAACATTGTGGAAGACGCGATTGCTGACCCACATCCATATGTTTTAAATTTAACATCGACAATTCTATTATTGCCTGGGTCTATCTTTAGTTGTAATTTCATGACATCACCACATGCGGGTGCTCCAGTCATTCCAGTTGCTACAGTAGGGTCTGTAGGGTCAAAACGCCCCACACTAAATTGCTTAGGTGAATTGAGTACTTGCTCAAATCTGTCCACTACCTCTTTACTGTATGCCAATCTTTTTTATTCCAAATACATAGTTCTCGGCTGCATCTTCTGCGTAGCTTTCGCTATGTCCTTTATAAAATTCTGTTTTAATTATGACTCCATGTTTGTCATAGAATCTGGCACCGTAGTGCCCTTCTTTTAATACTGTGTCGGCTCTAAGGCCTTCATTCCAATATGTGCTAAGTTCTTGCATTTCTTCGTCCCTCATATATGCGTACATTTATTTCAACAACTTCTCCATAAGTTTTCCATAGTTACCTTGCCCAAATGGGAGTTCGTTGATCTGTACGTTTGTCTGATTTTTGACATTAGCTGTTTTTGCTTTTTCTAGCTCTGCCATAGCTTTGATTTCATCCATGCGCATCTTGTGTGCCATTTGTAATAAATCCGCTAGGTCTTTGTTAGTATAAATTTGACTTTCGTCTGCTTCTTCTAGTTTTCTTTCAATTATATCATCAAGTGTATTCGCTAACTTAAAGCGATTCCTGTAACCTGTATCTAAGTACACTTGATCTATGTATGCTTTAATTTCCCGTTTCCCTAAATATTCTTGAACGGTATTTTCGTCTAATTTCATGCGAAGGCATACGGCTTGTATATTCCCGAGTTCTAAATAGTTATTAGCTATTTCTAGACCCTCTGGACTCATCTTGGTTACAATTTCATTTTTCATACTTGAATTATACCAAATTTTAATCCTCGTGTCAAGAAGTATTTATGTGAGCATCATTATGATGCAAAGTTTCGCGTCTTTTTACGGTTCGCAAATTTTTCAAAAGTCGTACGCGTGGGGGTGTCCAGAGCGTGGGTGGTTAGGTAGTCAACTAACCCCCCTATATGCTAGAATAATTCTAACTGCCTTTCGTGTAATGAGCCAAAGGGCGACTCTTGAAGGCTCACCACTTGGCAACGATTATCAAATCTTTGCTTTTGCTCGTCGCATATGTTCTGTGCGATTTGCCTTGCTTGGTCGTCATCATCACACCAAATATTTAAAGATAATTCTACTCTATACCTTTCCATTATAATACCCCATGATACATTAATACAAATAATGCAACTGCAACTAAGACAGCCACCCCACCAAAGAAACAGCTTAATAAATAATCAGGCTCATTTCTTTTTAATTTACTATATCTTTTCATATTTATTTTCTCCCTTTTAATTCTTGCCTTAACTTAGCAAGATGAACAACATAAACCCCAACCCAAAATTTTGACTGAGATTTAATCCACTTTTTATTATTAATTAATTTTTCAGCTTTGTTAATGCTGTCGATTAATTGTTGCTTTGTCATATTTTCCATTTTCATAATTCTATTATAACTCCTTTTTAAATTTTGTTCAACTTTTTTTTTAAATTAAAAACTTGAACATGGTTTAAAATTTGTTTACCCTTCGGGTTAATCAAACTTTGTTTGATAAACAAATTTTAAACCACGCACGAGAAAATGTCAACTTTTGTGTCAAGAAATTTTAGGCGATTCTCATACACGATTTTTGCAAAAATGTCAAATTTTGTGTCAACTTTTTTCGGCAACTTTTTTTAAATGTTTTGCAAACTTTCTATAAATGTTTTATACTTTTTATATGTTAATTACTAAGGAGATTAAACACTATGCACGATAAATTATATATGCACTTACTGAAAGCGAAACATCAAGCCGAACAAGAAAGGCTAGAGGTTAAGCAAAAACTAGACCTATTTAGGAAAGCAAATAGAAATGTTAAACTTACTAAAGCAATAGGAAAAGAATATAAAGACTTTGAAAAGGCTATCAATAAATATAATGGATTGATACGCTCACTCAAGCAAAAACTTCAACAGGGTTAATTGTGGCTACCCTTACTAAAGCCACTACAACAAAAGGAAATATTATGGAAAATAAAAAGCCTAAATATTATGAAGATTTAACTAAATCTCAAATGGTTAAAATCATTACTGAGCAAACTAGCTTAAATCTTCCAGCATTGGAGAGAGCAACTAAGGTTGATATTTCCAATATCGCAAAAGCATTAAAAGTTAATGCTGATTATAAGGGGGCAAATTAATGTCGCCTAGAACGAATACGGCACATACTATTGTATGTGTCGTAGATACTGAAACTACTTTTATCAATGAAACGCCTAGAATGGTATATCACTTTGGGGCAACTTTCGGAGATATAGAGCAAGAGAACTCTTTTAATGTTGTTAAAATGGATTACTATGTAAAAGAAGTTATTGAAGATTTATCTTTATTTCTACATCAGAATAAAGAGGGGCATAACTTCGGCTATAATAAATCTATGGCAAGAGCATTAAAAGATGCTATCAATAATCCACATAAGGTTAAAAAATGGAAAGATATTATCAAGGAATGGCAAGACTATTTACACGCTATGAATGTTCAATATCTTACATCTTATAATTTTAATTTTGATATTGGCACGGATTCAAGCGAGATTGCCACCATTAGAAAAACACATCAACAACTCACGGATAAGACTTTCTTTTTACCTAGAAATGTTGATTATGTTTGTTTAATGGATATAGGGGCAACTCTTTTTATGAATCGCAATTATTTGAATTGGGTTAATAATTTGACTGAAGAAGAAAAGAATCAGATGACTACCGAGAAAGGGAATCCGTCTTATTCGGCTCAATCTTGCATGAGATATATTAATCGTGATTTATGGTATCAAGAACAGCATACAGCATTAAGAGATTCACTTTTAGAATTTCAGCTATTCGCTCACTTTTGGGGCAAATGGAAAAGAATTATAAAAGCCGAATTTGTTAATAATGTTAAAACACCATCTTGGCAACACTTGAAAAAGGGCTATTCAGCTACTAAGAAAAGACAGCTAAGACTAGGGAAAGCAAAAGCAACTAAGAAAACTAAAAAGCCAAATGTAAAGCAACAAGCCTTACAAATGGAAATGCCACTATAAGGGGGAACTATGGCAAAACAATTAGAATTAGAATTTAACGAAAAGAGCGACACACTCAAAAAACTAGATAAGGAGATTCCAGACTTTAAAAAGCATGGATTCACTAGCAAGGAAGAATGGCACAAAGCAATTCTTTTTGATAAGGAATGGCATAGAATGAATAAGCACATTTCAGAAACAAGAATAAAGGGAAAGGGGGCAAAATGAAAATTGAAACTCTAGCCGAACAAAAGCTAAGACAAATTCAGAATATGGTTTTCACGCTTTCAACTTTCTGTATCGCTATAGGGATTCAAGGGCTATTGCCCTTGCCCTTTGAATTTGCATGGTTTTTTATTTTTGTTGGGAATCTTTGCATATATTGGGTTGCATGGTCTCAAGAAAAAAGAAAGCTCATGTTTTTAACTATTGTTATGTTTATTGCTCAAGCAACAAATATTGCAAGGCATTATATTTGGGGGGCAT
>Ga0181563_10001413_pt1 | contig 23709 bp, 44 predicted proteins | sample 011ome_25_FD_133759 | JGI IMG/M metagenome (GOLD analysis project Ga0181563, IMG submission 133759) | Coastal salt marsh microbial communities from the Groves Creek Marsh, Skidaway Island, Georgia - 011512CT metaG (megahit assembly) | ecosystem: Environmental > Aquatic > Marine > Intertidal...
TCATAACCAAAGTCAATCTTTAGTTCTTTGAGATAGTCGGATATCTTAATCTCTAAACCTGACCTATACCCATACTTACGTGCTGCTCTAAACTGCTTGTACTTAGGCGACATCTTTTTTGTACTCATCTTTGAGTTCAACATAGTCTACCAACTTAGGCATTGCTGCCTTTGACATAACTGCAGGACGTTGTATTATGTTGGGCCAACAATCATTTTTATAAGCGCAAAATGAACAGTTCTTATTTAGAACTTTGTTTCCTGTTGGCTTGCCTCTGAACTTCTCTTCCTCTGGTTCAAAACAACGCTCAAACTTATTGTTTTCTACATCAGCAACAAGTTTCTTTATCTTGTCTACTTCATTGTCCACGTCAATACCATCTGCAGGTACATACTTAAACTGTCCATTGGCTTTATTTACAACCCACCAACCACCAGCTTTCTTGCCTGATGCTTTTGCATACCCTGCTAGTTGTGCAACATATCCAAATGAATCGTTGCTTGCCAGAGTGTCGAAGGATTCAAATTTGTGTTTATATGACCAGTCTGAAGCTGATTTAATATCATCAACTGCATCCCGAATGACAATATCATATGACCCGTTAATGCTAGTATCACCGATGTCCAAGCTAACCTTTTCAGTATCTTCATATTTTACTCCTGCTTCTTTTAACAGACCTTTAAATACTGCCTCGACAATATCACCAAGCATCATGTTCATTACAAACGTAGTTGGTTTGGGAAGGGCAACTTCAGGCTTGTTCTTCTCATACCAAAGTTGACACGCTGGTCTTCCAACATTTGACATGCGAAACCTAAAGTCACCCCTCTTGCCCCCACCGAACTGGCGTTGCAATGCTTCTGCCACATCATTGGCTACTTGCTTGATAGTGCTTTCTGACATTTTAGTTTTGCCATGTGTTGCGTCTTCCATATATTGGTGCAACGCTAGTTCAGCCGGGTGATTCATTACGCTACCTCGTCTTCCTCAATGTCTACCAACTCAGCAACCATAACCTCATCGTCTTCTTCCATAGAAGAGTTTGCTTTCTCTGCCCATGTGTTTGCGATGTATGAGTTATAGTTATCTACCCACGACATAAAGTCCATGAACATTTCTTGGTCTTTGTCTGTGATGTCGATAGTCTTTGATACATCCAGCGATACTGTTGGAAGGTAAAAGGCATTGCCATTTGGCAACTTTCTTTCCTGAGTATTAGCCGTAATGATATGCTGCAGTGGCATCCGTTGCATCTTCTTGAGGGAAGCAAAGCTATCGCCCACAATTTTAAATGCGTCACGATTATCAATCTCCCAGATGAACGGGGTAGGCTCAACATCAACTGCATCTCCATTTGAAGTTACAGCATCAATAAGTTCAACCGTACCTAGTACCACACGAACACGTTTAATCTGCCGTATCAAATCCTGTGTCTTCTGAGGCAGTGCCTTGAAGTCTTGGATATAACCAGCAGGTTTACCGCAGTTAAAACCACCATCATTATCCTTGAGGTCTACGTTCAAGTCATCATTCATAAGTGTCTTAACATAACGATTTGGTTTATCACCTGCACCCTTTACAAAACGCTTGTACATAAAACGCTGCAAGAATGGGCGAAGTTTAATTGATGGGGCATACAGAGTATCACCATCAGGTATCTCTAGTTTGTATGTACCACCAGATACAACTTCCATGTTTACTGTCTTACCCTTTACTTCGGTCTGACCCATGATAGCTGAGTGATTAATCCGAAGACGTGCAAGACTACTAGACTTTTGCTTCTGGGCTGGGCCTTCGCCAGCAATACCCATAGCCTTTGCCATAGCTGCATAATTGTTAGTATCGATAGTAGTTAATTGTGTCATATTCAATCTCCTTTTGTTGCGAAAGTTCGGTAGTTATATCAGATTACATCCTTGGTGTCAAGCCAATTCGGACCTATTTTTGCCTCTAGTAGAAGTGGTACATTGAAGTCTATACCCCACTGTAGTTTAATTAAGTTGGGTAAGTCTCTGTTTGTACTACTGATTGCCTCTACAACTGCTCTCTCTTCCTCTGGATGAACATCAATAACGATGCTATCATGTACTGTGTTTACCACACATGACCGCATGTTGTCAAGTAGTTTTTGTATGTGCATAAGTGCTATTGGCACAATGTCTGCTGTAGCAAACGACTGCACAGGGTAGTTTTTTATCTGCGTAAAGTGTGATACACGACCACTTGTTTTACGTACTACGTTTGGAAAGGCAAACTCCCGGCCTGAAGGTGTTCGTATTACGCCTGTGTTCAAAGCCTCTTTAGCCAATCTGGTATGCCAAAACCCAATTCCTTCGTACTTTTGCGTGAAGTGTTCGTAGTATTTTGCTTCGGCAGGTGTGCGTCCGAACCCCGTTGCCCCGTAAAGGGGCGCAAAGGTGTGCGCTTTCGCAGTCTGTCTATCCGTAGGTTGACCAGCTTCAGTAATAACTTTAGCGGTATATGAGTGTACATCAAACCCAGTAGATACTTCTTCAATTGCTACTCCATCTTGTGATAAATATGCGGCAGTGCGAAACTCCAACTGAGCAAAGTCAGCTTCTAGTATCTTGCCTTTGTTCCATCTTGATACAAACACTTTCTTCACAGGGAATGTACCACCTCTTGGCATGTTTTGCATGTTAGGGTCAGCACCAGAGAACCTACCAGTAGAGGTGCGGTGCTGTAGCAGACGGACATGCAGCTTACCGTCAGCCTTAGTGTGTATGTTAATACCCTCTACAAATGATGACAGATAAGTTTCTACTGCAGATAGTCTGCGTACCTTCGATAGAAAATCAACTGCATCATCCATACCCTTTGCTCTTGCAGAAGTCTCAAGCAACTCTAGGTTCTGCTTACTTGTGCTAAAACCATTTGCACTTGCCCACTTAGGTGATGGTGGTTTGAACTTGAGGCCAGCTAAATCGGAAGTAGGATTGAAAAGGAAACCCATATTACCGCAAGTATTACATCTATTCTCTTTTGCATAGGGTGTACCATCTTTCTTGAGTTTTCTGATGTATCCCGTTCCATTACAATCCCCACATTTCTCTGCCTTTGTTTTGTATATTCTATCTGTTCCAGATGCAATCAGACTACGAAAGTCTGCATCATCCATGTAGGGGTCAATGCTGTTTGCCCAATAGGTCTTGTCCTTTACTCTCCTACCATATATAACCCAAGACAATTGCTCTGGTGAATTAAGATTGATAGGTGTATCACCCATAAGATTGCGAACATGAGCCTGTAATCCATTTACCAGTTCCTCTCTTTCCTGTTCAAACTCCTTCTTCACACTGTCTAATGCATCTCTGTCAACCTTAAAACCTGCTTGATATATCCTTGCTAGAGATACACAAACTTGGTTAGTCAGTTGAACTGTATTCATCAGGCTTGCATCTTTGCTGTTAAGGCGATAAATAAGTTTGTCAGCCAACTGCTGTGTAGCATTAAGGTCAGCAGACAAATATTCACATAGTTCATTGTATGGTATATCACGTGTTGATAATCCTTTCTTGAAGTATTCTTTCAGTGTGTCTTGTTTCTTCGTGTCCAACTCATAGCGTTCTGCACAAGCCTCAAGTGATAGCGGCTCTTTAATACCACGCTGTAGTACATACTCAGCAAGCATTGTATCAAACACAGGTCCATCATACTTGAAGCCTGACTCCCACAACCACAACAGGTCATGTGCTGCATTGTGCATGATGAGTACAGTTGCTTCATCTAAGAACCATTGCACACGCTCATGATAATCCTTTTGATTAGGAACATCTACGTGGTCAAATGGAAAGTGTTGTTCAACACCTTGGTCAGTTAACACACCTACCATGACCAGTGTATTCTCTGGCTCAAACGGGTCAAGGTGCATCTTACCATCACGATGCGTTACTGTATTTTCTACGTCTAATACTATTTTCATTATGCTTCATACCTCGCTGTTTTGTAATCTAGTTCACAGTGTACCACACCATGCCATCCTGTCAACTTATTTTTTACTACGTTCAGATGGCGTTGGTTGTCTTCTTCGTCCTGTCCATCGACAGGTGGGTTCTTTGCAATCAGCACCATGAGGTCTGCCTCTGCTGCTTTACCTGTGCGTGACCCTTCCATCATACTCTGGTTCAAGAGTACCTTGCCCTCTGCCTCTGCTGATAGCTGAGACATATAGAAGACAGCACACTCATGCTCCTTTGCAATCTGTCTTGCATGTACTGCATTAGCCTTCAGTGCTTCATCTTGCCTTGCGTAACCGCCCTTGGCAAACTTATCTCCCATGTCAAGCAGTACAATGTCTGGCTGATATGTCTTACATATAGACTCTACCCAATTCATATCACGTCCTGTGGCATCCTTAATCTTGATGCGTTCCTTTACGGGTGCATATAGATTACGTGCCTTCGCTGGTTCTTTCTTTATCTCCTGCATAGTCATACCTGTAGCAGCAGTTAGATATCTTGCACCAACACGATGATACCCTTCTTCGTTACATAAGATAATACAGTTAGCACCTTGATGTGCAAACCCACCGGGGCTGGCAATCAAACTCGCATGGAAGGATGTCTTGCCTGTGTTTGGTCTCGCACCAATCTCAATCAGGTGTCCAGCATTTACCCCTTCAACCTTACGTGTAAGGCTAGGTATGTTGAATGTCCACCGTGCCTCTAGGTCTGCCTTTGCCATCAGTGTGTCAAGTTCGATGTCGTCCCATTCTACATTCAGGTTAGGCGTGAAGTCATCTCCATATTGCTCAAGCAATAAACGCAGTGGCTCAAGGCTTGACTTCTCACCGTTGACATAATCGAAACCAAGGTTGGCAATGTCCTCTCCAATTACCTGTTGGAATAACTTGGACAACACCTCTTGTGATACATCACTGCCAAGTGGCTGTTCCTTTTTGATTGTATGAAACAATGCAGAGTACGCTTGCTTTTGTGCCGTAGTCAGTGTTGGATTGTTGGACATAAACAATGCCTCAATCTCATCTGGTGTTACGGTACGTTCATATCTTTGCATTGCTGCATCAATAGCTTGTTTGATTTTACGGACATCTTTGCTGAACAATCTATCGGGGCAACGTGCGCCACGATGGTCATCATAGAATGACTTGTTCATCAGACTCCTTATTAGTGATAGTTCCATATATTATTCTCCCATGTTGTTTAAGTTGGCTATGTCAATACTATTACGATATTTCAAATCATCTGTCAACCGTAGAACCTTAACATTATCTACGTGACCTCTCAATTCCTTTGCAAACGCTAGAGTCTTTGGTAATGCATCTGGGTCTAGCGCAATGATTGCTGTCGAGAACTGTGCAAGATACCTCTTGTGTCCTTCTGATAATGATGTACCCAACACAGCTACACCAACAAATACATCATCACCTACAACTGCGGCACTCACACAGTCCTCAACAACTACAGCTACCCTACCACAACCAGATGAATAAGGCAAGCTACTTTTTCCATATCGCTTCCACTTAGGCAATCTCTTCATCACAGCACGACCTGCTGCATCTACAATCTTGCCATCATGTACGACAGGAAATACAACTCTGTCTTCTTTGACATCATACATAAGATTGTGCTTGTCATAATCTAAATCCCACATAGCACAGAACTTATCTGTATAATAGTTAGTATGGTTTCTTACCACATAGGGTGGCAACTCAAATACCTCATCAGCAAAACGCTGAACGTCACGCATATTATCACGTATATCATCAACAGACAAGTGAACACGTGTACCACCCTTTGTACCACAAGATGCTTTGTAGCAATTCCATACAAGTGAACCCATGTTATTGGTCACTGTGAATGTCTTGTAGCCACCACACTCAGGACAATTCATCCTCTTTGTAGTTCCATTAGGTATATCCATATCACTTATAGTGTTATATATATTATACATGTATTAATCACTTTCCTTTGCGGCACTTGTAATGCTTATATCATGATTTTTACGCTGTGTCAATGCATAATCTGCACTTGCCAGTGTATTTTTTATGTACGGCTGCACACTCTGTGGGTTAGCATGTCCTGTAACCGACATTATCTGTCCGATACCGACACCTGCCTCTACCATTTCAGTTGTTCCTGTCCTACGTAAGTCAGATAACCGTAACTCCTTGGGTAATCCTGCTACATCCATTATGTCACGTGCATGTAGAGGAAGTTTCTGTAACGAGTATGGAATAAACTCACCACGTATGGGGTTTGGTCTTGGTGCAACGTATGGTTGAAATCCAAAGTCTTCATTTTGTTGTACCAACATTTGGAATAACTCATCTGAGATAGGCAGTGATACTTCAGCCCTTCGCTTTGACTGTTCAATATGCACTGTCTGGTCAACAAGATTGATGCTATCCCATGTGAGCATACGCATATCACCTAATCTCTGACACCATTCGTATGCCATCTGTGCTATAAGCCCTATGTTTCGCCATTTAAAGTCGCTGTAGGCGGTATCTAGGAACTTCTGTACGTCACCCCTACTCCAAACAACCTTGCGCCTCTGTGCGGCTCTTTTGCGAATGTTTGCAAACGGATTTGTTTGTATAAGTTCTTCACGCACACCGTGATTAAAAACAATACGTGTTACTGAGATGGTATGGTTCGCAAGATGCAATCCTCTCTCACACCAATCGTTGTAGGCTGACTTTGCAATACGTGTTGTAATTTTGTCACAGTAAAAGTGACAGAGGGGTTTACCCTCTGCCTCAGTGTTAAGCAGCACGTTGATAAAGTATTTATACTGTGCTTTAGTTTCATCCCTTAACTGTTTGAAATCAAAGGAAGAAGTATAGTCATGTACTAGCTTTTGAAGTTTCATAGTGCCTCCTTAGTCTCTGTGTCCATACTGTTCCGCATTCCTACCGTTCTTAACAACACAACCTCTCGGTGCTTCATCACAATTAGGATAACTGTAACAAGCAACGTGTGCGTCTTCTTCGTATATTTTTTCACTTAGTATCTTAACTCTCTGCAAGTTTGGATAACTAGGAATACAACAACCTGCAACCATAGAAAGAAACTTCTCCTTTGCAGCATCACTTGTTTCTGCAACAACCTCTGCTGTTAAAGTGCCAGTAACAAACCACGGTTTGAACTCTATCTTAAATTTTGTAAATTCTTCACTCATGCTGCCACCAGATTTTGAAACAGTGAACTGTCAATCCACTGACCAACTTTGTTCTCTCTGTTGAACATAGTGACTGCGGCAGTATCGTGTCCAGTATTTCGCATTGTGAAACCGTTGCGTTCATCTGCGTATGTAGCGTAGTTAGTAAACGCTGAGTACAGAGCGAACACATTACGTCCACGTATTGCTACCTCTTGATTGTACAAGGTAAACATCTTGTCTGCGGCACGGTCTGACTTCATTAACTTTTCCAAGAAAGCCCGGACATCTACAGTTGCAAGGCTCTGATTAGCCCACTGCTGTAAACGTCTGGTCTGCATCTGGAAGTCTTGGTTAGACTTACGTAGTTGTGTAATGAACCGTTCAACGCTGAATCCTGAAGTGTTCTTGCGTCTTACTTTGTCATGGTCTCCACGAATCATTCCGTTTGTACAGAAGAAATCAATAGCCCCAAAGAACACTTGATTGGAACAGCTACCGTCCACGGCACGTAATCCTATGATACGCTGTGCTACCGTTGTTTCATGTTTGTTGGTTACAATTTTAGTTTTTACATTAGGCAATGTGATATCCATAGAAGCCCATGCATTGTTTCTGGCTGACTTCCAGTTGACCTCTGCACCTTGCACTTCATAGGGTGACAGCTTCTCCATCATGGTGTCCTGCACCTTGTTGAAGAACTTAGTATGGGTCTCTGTCGTGAAGTCATTGCCAACTACACCCAGATATTCTCCTGTGTCTGCATTGATGACGTATTTCTTGTCCGTCACTTTGGTTGGTTCATAAGCCAGTTTGAAATCAAGGTTCTCTGGCACTTCATCAATTAGTTTCGATACATAATCCAATGGCATAATAAATCTCCTTTCTCTGCCGTTAACTGATATTATCTTATAGCGTCAAATATAGCGACAACAAAGCATATTGTCAAGTACAAATAAACATACTCTGCTAATCCCATAAGAATATCACCATAATAATTATAATGTCAAGCACTGTCATTACTCGTCATCCTCTAGTTCTTCAAGCACATAGTCTGCATAATACTTTGGTCTGCCCTCATCATCCATTGGGGGAACAAACTTCATCACGCTGTGCAATAAACACTCAAGACTTTCCAATTTACCTACATCAGAAGTCCATAGGTCATTGCACTCATGTATTGTCATAATCATACTCTTCAAGTCATTGTGAGCCTTGAGAAATTTTACTCTTTCTTCGTGTGTTATATTCATGCTACTTCTCCTTTCATCCAGTTGGGTGTTTCATTTATCTTGTTCAGCTTGCACCAATCAGTGCTTGTGTATTTCCATTTGTAATAGCTACGATATGCAGCTATAGGCCAATCTTCCTGCGTCTTGAGATGGTCATTGTCTTTGCCAAAGCATTGTGGGTGTGGCGTAATCCTGCCATCAGGTATATACTTAGCACACTCTCGTAGCTTTGGTATTAGAAGTGAGCATTTGTGTACCTTGTGATAACGCTTGGTATATTCAAGGCTCATCTGCTCAAGCAGGGTCAATGCCCATTCATAGTTAGCACGAGTCTCGCCAGCCCACAGTGTACATGGATGCTTGGCGTGTGCGGCGGGTGCATTTTGCAACCCTTCAATGTCTGGCGCATAACGCTTGACAGCATATGACAGCATCTGTGCTTCTTCCAATGGCATCTTGACAATATGTTTATCGCATAGTGACTTGGCAATGTCGCTTTGGAAACATTCAATAAGAAATCTATTCATACTACTTCTCCTCTGTTGGGTAACATTTAATAAGTATCTTATAATACTTATCCTGATTCTCGTGATGTCTCATCTCCTCGTGTGATAAGAACTGACAATACTCTTGGGATAGTTCTTCTGTCAATATGGATTGGTTGTCTATAAACTGCCACTCCACACCTGTATGACCCCACATACTTATGACAAGGGCAAACTCTTTCACTCTATCACCTCATAGGTTGTAAACTCTGCCAAACCCTCACGCCAATCTGTCTCATCATAGTTCATCCACTCGTCTGACCTATCACGATTTATTTCTTCCAGTATCATTGGCAGTGTCATGTTATAAACAGACCCATCTTCTACATCACGAATTTTGTATAGCTTATTCATCTGGTATCTCCTCACGCTTTATCTCATTGTTACACGCATAACATACCAGCTTGTGTGCATACATCAGCCACTCTTTGGGTATGTGCATCACGTTCTTGCAGTGTTGGCATATGTGCTTAATCACCATGATTCTCCATGTACCAATCCTTGTATGTTTTGTATGCCAATAGTTTGTATGCATACAGGTCTGCAAACTCCCAATCTGCAATCGGGTCAATCCCACCGTATTCAAATATTGTTTCTATCTCACTTTCAATCATCACCATCAAGGCGTTGGCCTGTTCTGGTGTTAGTTCAAGTGCCTTTGTCTTTTTCTTAGTCATCTTCATTCTCCTCAAATGTCATGTCTGCATGAATTTCCCAATCACCACCGACTGTAATCCAATCTACGTTATCTGCCTGTGCTTTTTCATATGCTTCCTCTGCATCCTTTGCCTCAATCAAGGCATCCTTGTATACGTACTCTGTTGCCATTACTTTGTACTTAGGCATCTTCATTCTCCTCTTCGTCAATCTCAAACAATATACGGATGTACCCTTCATCCTCGCCTACCCAATGATACCCATTTGTGGGGCAGGTCTGAAGCCAATCAAACAATTCTTCTCTAGTCATCTTCATTCTCCTTTGGATACCATACATCTACATCACACCCACAGTTAGGGCAGTGTAGGTTTGTGACCATAGCCATGTTCTCAGACTCATCCGATATGTCATGGTCACATTGCCATATCAGTTCTGTTTTACAGTGCCAGCAATTCATCTGTCATCTCCACTAAGTAGCCCTCATCGTGACTATCAACAAACGTAATACCACGCAACTTATCCAAAAAATCTTCACCATCTTCATGGGGTATAGCATTACCCCAACGGTCAATCATATCATCAAGATACATAAACTGCAATTCATTAACGTATTCTGTCTCATTCATTTGTCTCTCCATCCTATGTACAGCAGTATAAGTATGCCTGTCAGGTATGTCAACAGTAGCCCTATGTTAAACATCTCTTCACCTGTCATGTCACAGTCTCCCTGTATAAAGTGATGCAGGGCGTATCCATTACGCATTTTCGAGGGGTGTTCTGGCTGGACGCACCATTCACCCTGCATCATCCCCTATTCCTTTCTACTTCCTGTCTTTTGTCATGCTATCAAGATGCTTCTTGATTTCATGCACTTGCATCCACGCTTCTTGGAAATGCCACTTGTGTTTACGCACCTGTTTCATTTCCATTGTCTTGCGCTTTTCTGTCTTGCGCTTTAAGTTTGTTGCGGTCATGCTTCTCCTTTCTCTTTCTGTTAGGCACTACTTGTGTGCGTCTCCTCGAAGATAACATAGCCTTCGCTACTGGATTAACCTTTGAGAACCGCACGAATACCTGCCCCCACCAGTAGTATAGCGATTGTGTACGCCACTAGCGGTACTATCCCGGCTGACCAATAGATATCAGAACCAGCCATATATGTCAATATACTACCTGCACATAAGCAGGTTACTGTCAAAACCTTTTCCATGTCTAGTCGCTCCTGTAGATTTCTTCTACGTCAATTTCTATCAGTTCTTCTCTCTTGAAGTCCTGATACTCCTCGTGTAAATCTGCTATACTGTCCAGCCAATCGTCATAGTGGCTGTGTGAGCAGATATATTCCTTGTGGCCTATCGAATTGCAATCAGTGCCACCTTTCCTATTCAAATAGGCATGGGCAAATGCCACCGCATCTGCCGCCCTGTCTAATCCCTTTATGAGATAGTCAGTGCCACCCTTAAATTTCCACCTAGCGTTGCCATTAACGTAACGCCCATCCTCTGTATGTGCGCCATAGTTTTCCAGCACCTGTGTTGATATTACATATGCCATGTGTCAATCTCCTACATCATTTTGTTCTGCCCATGTGCTACCACACTCAGGACACGCATCTTCTGCCTCACTTATAGCATGATTACCACATTCTTGGCAAGACCAATCGTCTACATACTCATTATCCATCTGTCAATACCCCGCATCTTGTTTAAAGTTCTCATATAAATCACGCCACGCCTGTTGAATTGCATCATCAAAGACATGTTGCCTGTCCATTACATAGTCGGCAAACTCTTTTTGTTCAGACCGTTCCATGTATGGATTGACCCGATACTTACACTCTTGGCGCACGTTTTCCAATGCACTTATCTTTTCATCATAATCCATGCTACACTCTCCCATTAGCAGTCAATTACAAAACCAGTGCGGTCATTCTTAGCCTTACCCTTGGCCTTCAGTCCCACGATTACACCTTGTGGGTCAAGAAAGCGCAGGTCATCTTTGTCACCGTCAATGACAGGCAGACCCTTGAATGTCTTGGGCAGCTTGCCACGAAATACCACTGCCGCATTGATACCAGTTTCACGCACCGCTGTCAATACCTGCTCTGCATAGTCAGGGTCAGCCTCAGAATATGACAGGGTTAGGTGATAGTTCTCTGGCATTTTAGCATAAGCACGTTTGACAATCTTTGTGTAATCATAGAACTGTATCTCTGGAAACTGTTCCATGATACCTGTCTTTTCATACTGAATGTCAGACGTACCGTTCAGACGGACGCAAGGTTTTACGCCCTTTTTTGTGTTGCGCTTGCTGAACCTTGTCAAGTCCTTGTAAAGCGCATCCATGTAGCCAATACGGTCTGATAGATAGAACACAGTCTTGCGTTCACGTCCACGCTGAACCACGCCCATTTGACCACGCCCTGCGCTATTGAGGCAACCCTCATGACACTTGGCCTTGTCAGCCAAGGCGCACAGATTATGCACCTTGCCTCTGAACACGGTTTTGTACGGCTTCATGTACTGGATGCCAGTCTCATACTCAGAGCCGTCACCCTTGATTGTTTTGGCATTATTGCCAACACCTATAAGATTATAAGTCATCTGTCAATCTCCCGTTAGTGATGCACTTACTAGGTACAACCCACGTTAGCAGGTTGCACGCCTAGTGTCAAGCGGCTTGCTTGGAAGCCTTGCGTCCACGAGAAGCGCAACATAAATCCTTGATGTTTGTAACATCGAAAGAACCCATGTCGAGATTGTGTGGACGCTTTGACAATTCCTTATCAACCGCAGTCAATATCAATTCAAAGCAAGCAATAGAGTGAGACAAAATACGTCCACCATATTCAGCCTTGAGTTGTCTAGCCGCATGACGTGAAGCCTTGTAAAGTTTCATCTTAGACAGATGAGTCCCTGTCTTTTTGTGATACTTTTTGGCAACCCGACTAAACTTGAACTGATTACGCTCAGACAAGTTTTGACCAGTTAGACCTGTTGACTGCTTCCAATAAGAAACCACGAATGATACATTTGCCATGAGAAAATCTCCCTTGTGTTGTAGGTTGGCAGGTTAGGCACAGGATTGTACCTAGTAAATGCACCACTATATATGAAGCTGGATTTACCCGTTAAGCACCTAGCTGGATGTAAGACAAGGCTATCACCTTGTCGGATTTATGTCAAGTGCTATTAACCCTTAGCGGATTGGCACTTGTCGAATATGCAATCGCTAGGCCTAGGCTTTGCAATCGTACCCTTGATATTCTGACATACCTTGCCCGAATAATTTTCCCAATACCTTGCACGCATTGTGCTAGTGTGAATTTTGAAGCTGAAGTCTGTGGCATATTTATCACGCACTTCTCTCAGCTTGGCACGCTCGCGCTTGCCTAGTCTAGTTTTTGCCATGGATTTACCCCTATAAAAAGCACCACTTGATTTTAGTCCAGACGGATTGCTCCCCTGAGTCAGGTATCCACATAACAGAGTTATCGTATTCAGCCGCAAGGCTATTGTATGCTTTCTCTGTCGGCTTTGTTGCCGTCTGTTGATGATTGGATTAGAACACAATGGGAAAGAGAAGTAAACACCCAATCTGTAAGCTATTGATTTTATTCAATTCTTATATTCCAGCTGGATGATATTCATGTTTTGTTTCTGTTTCGTTCCTGTTTCGTTTTAGTATTCGCAGCATGGATGAGAACAAAACGAGAACGCTATTCGCGTATATATATGGTGTCGATATTTGATAGGGGTATAGGCTAACAATGTAGACCGATACTAACAAAGTTAGTCTATGCTAACTTTCTTAGCTTTTTCTTAGCTGGTTTTCTCGATAACTCATATGGTATCAGTTAACGATTGCAGTCTATTTGTTTGTTTTTATTGGTTTTTATTCTGATTTAGTGGCATTTTTTACAACTAATGGTAGCAAAACCAAAATCTTTTACAATTCAAGAGGGTACGGCAGGATGCCACCCCCCGCCCCTCTGTTACGTATACACATAAATACACAGATTAGGAATATTAAGTGTTAACCACAGCGATAACTGTTAATGAGATACATGACTAGCTACACACGGGGTACATGGATATTGCACAAAAAATAGGCAGAAAGATGTTAAATACATTTTAGGGGTTGACAAGTTTCGTAAAATCGGTTATAATTATAGTATAACAAGAACACTTAAAGTGATATCACTTACAAATGTCTTTTACTATAATATATAATATCACTTAAATGCATATTACTTTACCTTGTTAAATACACTTACAATGTATCACTTATAATGATACCTTTGTACTGGTAAAATACGTGCAAATAAAAAAAGTCCTTGACAATGGCGAAGAAATCAGTAAAACTATACACAGACAATGTACTTGATGCATTCTATGAAGCAATACGTACAAACACATTAGACCGCTTACATATACCTCACAGTGATGTATTTTACGTGCGACAGGCAGTTGAGGCACATTATGGGCGGTCATTCTCGTTGAAACATGTAGAAGATGCTATGAGAGCAGAGGGCTGGAAAGAGCCGAATGAGTTATGACTTTTACCGCAATGATAATTGCATGTCACGTAGCTAACAATGCAATGTGCATGACAATTACAGATAATCGTGGTCCATACAAAACCTCAGAAAGATGCGAGGAACGTATAGAAGAAATGATTGGAGACCTGATTAGCCTATGGACGTATACACGTACTCCTATGGTATTTAAGTGGACAGGTTGTCTTGACCCATTTGAGCAAAGTAAAGGTACATCTACCTAATGGCTATACCTGAACGTGTAAAGAACAAGATGAAGGAAGAAGGCTTGTCAGGTGTGAACAAGCCAAAGCGTACTCCCAAGCATCCAACCAAGTCACATGCAGTGATGGCATCGGAAGGTGGGAAGTACAAATTTATTCGCTTTGGTCAACAAGGCGTAAAGGGTGCTGGTAAAAGTCCTACCACAGCGAAGGACAAGGCACGTAAGAAGTCGTATTATGCTAGACATAATGCACAGGGCAAACCAACGACCAAGCTATCCGCAAAGTATTGGTCACATAAAGTGAAGTGGTAGGAGACTAACCAATGGCTAAAGAGAAAAGTAAGATGACTCCTAAAGAGCGTAGGGAACAACTAATTAAAGACCGTGCTGCACGTTTGAAGAGAGATGCAGCAAAGCAAGGTATCACACCTGCAGAACTTGCAAAGAAAAAGAGAGACACGTATGTAAAGGTAGTAGGTGGTGCAGCATCTATGCTTCCTATAACACGTATTATTTCTCTTGCTGGTAAAGGTGTAAAGGCTCTGACCGCAGGTGCTAAAACAACTAAAGCTGCTACAAAGACAACAAAGGCAGCATCCAAAGCAAAGACAGCTACAAAGAAACCTGCAGCTAAAAAACAAACTGCGGCTAAAAAGCCAGCAGCTAAACCTACATCTAAAGCGGCACAAAAAACTGCAGCAGCTAAACGTACAATGACCAAAGCTGAAGCAGCAGGTCGTGCAGTAGCGGCAGGTGCAGCAAGAACAAAGGGTGCGGCAACCAGTGCTGCTTCTAAAACACGTGCAGCAGCAAACAGGATGAAGTCACGTGCAACTGCAGCAGCCAAGAAGCCGGGTGTAGGACAGAGAGCAAGAAATGCAATTCTGGGTGGTGCAGTTACATCTGCAGCACTTAATGTGGCAGACCAATCTCGTAAGTCAGGTGCATCACAAGCAAGCACAAGCAAAGCAACTGTAACAGGTCCAAAGTCTCGTCCAAAGCGTAGAACAGGTATGAGTGAAGGTAACACTGTAGCTGGTTCATCAGGTAGAAAGCCAAGTAGGAATGCACCTAACTTTGGTTTAGGTAAAATGAGAAAAACAGAGGGTAGTTCTGGCAAGCCACAAGCAAGACGTAAAGCACTTGATAAAATGAAAGGGCCATTAGCTAGTGCTAGAAAAGAATACCCCGTAACTGGACCAAAGAAAAAAACTGAGACCAAACCAGCAATACCAGCAGGTGCAAAGCCGTTTAGAGGTTCTTATAATAAGAAAACAGAAAAGCTGAAGAACATTGGTGGCAAGACATACGTATTAAAGAGGTAGCTATGAACGCAGGTGAAAGAGCAAATCTTCAGGAAGCTGTCAGAGTATCTCGTGACCCTAACGCTACAAAAGAACAGGTGCAGGAAGCAGGTAGAGTGCAACGGGAACTTCGTAAGAAGTATCCTGACACCTACGGTGCTATTCGTGGTGAGATGTTTGAAAATGTAGCAAACATGTCTGAGGGTGGTGACGCAAAAAAGAAGCGTAAAAAAGTGCCAGCTATAGCTATTAGCATTGGCATGGTGGACGCACCTAAGAATGGCAAAGGTAAAGCTGCTATGATGCGTGGCGGCATGGCAAATAAAAAGGTACACATGTATGCTGGTGGTGGAGATGTAACGGATAACTTAAAACCACTTCCTAAAGGACCAAAAGGTAAAGGTGTAAGAAACCTTCCTGCTTCTGTACAAATGAATATGGGCTTTAAGCCAAATAGCTAATGCATCCCGTAGAAGCTGACATCCGAAAATGGTCTCACGAGTTTCTTGAAGTACCCAGCAAGATGCTAAACGGGCTACCGCCCTGCCCATATGCCAAGCAAGCATGGCTTGATAACAAAGTTGTATTCAGTATCAATACAGGCATAGATGGTTTAGCAAAAGAAGTTGCAGACTTTGACCAGCATGAGTATGACATTGTTATATGGGCAAGTGAACATCTACCTGTCATGGAATATTTAGACGGGTACTGTGATGGCATAAACGAAGCCATGTCCATTGCAGGTAGAGATATGCACCTGATGGTGTTTCATCCAGACTACGATGCAAATGAAGCAGGTCTGGATTTCCTAGTAGATGATGTTACAGATGAAGACCTAGATTATTGCATGGTCTTTGTACAGAGATTGTCCACACTGGATGATGCATCATTGAGTTTAGAAAAGTCAGGATACTACCAGCACTTTCCTGACGATGTATATGAGTCACTCGTGCTGGATAGACGGAGACTTCGCAATGGCTAATGTTACTGGGCCAAAGTCAAGGCCAAAAAATAAAAAGACAGCACAGGCAAAAGCTGACTTTAATAAAGCTGTTCGGGTAGTTTCTAAATCCTTGGGATTACCTGCTGCAGCTTTTAAAGGCAAAGAAGCACTTGCTTCAGCAGTGCAATCTTTGTTAAATGAACGGGATAGAATGAATAGAGGTGGTATGATGGCTGGCAAAACAAAAATGGCTAAAAAGAAAATGATGCGTGGCGGCATGGCAAAAAAGAAAATGCGTGGCGGTGGCATGGCTAAGATGGCGCAGAAGAAAATGATGCGTGGTGGAATGGCTAAGAAAAAGATGATGCGTGGTGGCGCAGTTAAGAAGAAGTAATGGCTAAGTTCTACAGCACAGAAAAACTAATAAAGCCTAAAACTAAACGTAGACCGGGTGTGCATAAAAAGAATGTCAATAAACGTAACAAACCTAAAACGTACTTTGGTTAGACACCTTGGATTGGCTTTGCTCAAAATGGGCAAGCCTTTCACTTCTGTGGGCAACTGGTTTTGGCGTAAACATAGAACTGTGTTAGGTTGGAATGACTAATGCCTGTACTTGCTTCTGGTTCAAAGTTTGTGACACATGCTACTGCTCTTACAGGCACAAGTGATACAGACTGCTACGTTGTACCTAAGAACTTTTCATCTCACGTAGAACATTTGATGATTGCTAATAATGATTCTAGCAATCGTAACTACACACTTAAATATTATGAGAAAGATGCAAACACTACACATACACTTGTATCTAGTCACGCAGTATCTGGTGCGTCAATAGAATCTGTGTTTACAGTAGACAAACCTTTATATATTCATGCTGAAGATAAAATCATAGTAGCCGCAACAACAGGAAATACACTAACTGTGGTTATAGCCGCAGAAGAGTTCTATGACCCGAATAGGTAATAACTATGGCAACACGTAAAGCACCAAAGAAACCTGCTAAAAAGAAAAGCACTGTAAACAAGGCAGGTAACTACACCAAGCCTGAAATGCGAAAGCGTTTGTTTAACAGAATTAAAGCAGGTTCAAAGGGAGGGAAGCCGGGTCAGTGGTCAGCGAGAAAAGCCCAAATGCTGGCCCTTGCTTATAAACGTGCAGGTGGCGGTTATAAGTAATGGCTGCAAAACTAAGCGAGAACACAGAGGTTGCGTTACCCCTTCGCAACATCATCAGTATGGTTGCTGCAGCGTCACTCGCAACGTGGGCATACTTTGGTATCATAGAGCGTCTTAATCAGATAGAGACAAACATCACAATGATGGAGTCTGACTTAGGACAGAATACTGAGTTTCGTATTAAGTGGCCTCGTGGCGAGATGGGCAGTCTACCTGCCGACAGTGAACAGTTCATGTTGATTGAACACCTTGCTGACCAGTTAGATGAACTGACAGCGCAGATAGATGAAGGTCGTGCGCCACATGACCAACAACAGAAATTAACTTTGGAGTTTTATGAGAAACGTATCAGTGCCATAGAAGCACGTCTTGAGAAAATGAGAAACGGAAACTATGGTGACTGAAACAATTACTTTGATACTTTACCTTGCGGGGAATGTAGCTGAACACACAGCATTTGAAAAGCTGTCAAAGTGTTTAAAAGCTAAACGCACGATAGAAAGAAACTTGTACAAAGACACAGGCAATGTACGATATTCTTGTGAAAATAAAACAGTTGAAATTAGCAAAGGTCCAGACGGTAAGAATTACATCGTAAAGATTGTGGAGTAGCAAATGTTAGCAGAGATAGCCGCAGCCAATGCAGCATTTGCAGTAATTAAGGGGGCTATCCGAAACGGTAAAGAGATAGCTGACGTTGCTTCACAGGTAGGTAAGTATGTAAATGCCACAGAAGACTTACGTAGAAAAGGCGAAAAGAAAAGACGTAGTGTAGGTGGTGCAGACTTAGAAGAGTTTATGCATCTTGAAAAGCTGAAGCAGCAAGAAGAAGAACTCAAGCAGCTTATGATATACACAGGCAGACCCGGACTGTGGCATGATTGGATAAAGTTTCAGGCACAGGCACGTAAAGATAGATTAGCTGCAGCAGAGGCACGTAGACGAAAAATAAAACAGTGGACTGAGATAGCTATTATTGTTTTCCTATGTGTGCTTGGTTTAGTTGCTCTTGCTGCACTATTTAGCTGGGCTATGTTTTTAAGGAATTTATAATGGCACTTAAAGGACCACAGAAAAGTTTAAAGGCTTGGGGCAAACAAAAGTGGGGAACAAAGAGTGGGAAACCGTCCAGTGAAACTGGTGAACGGTATTTACCGAAGGCCGCTATCCAAGCCCTATCACCGCAGGAGTATGCAGCGACAACCGCTGCTAAAAGAAAAGGAACTCGTGCTGGTAAGCAGTTCGTCAGACAGCCTAAAGCGATATCAAAGAAAACAGCCAAATTCAGAAGAGGCGTATAATGTTAACAGCACTGATAGGTCCAATAGCTAATTTAGCAGGGAGTTGGATGGATGGAAAAGTTGCTCAAACGAAAGCTGCAGCGACAGCTAAAGTTGCAAAAGCGAATGCTGAAGCAGCTATCATGGAGAAAAAAGCCACTGGTGAAATTGATTGGGACATTGAAATGGCTAAGTCTTCGTCTACGAGTTGGAAAGACGAATGGCTAACAATTTTATTTTCTATACCACTTATACTAGCTTTTATTCCCGGCATGGAAGATGTGGTACAAAATGGATTTGAACAACTCAACAAAATGCCTGAGTGGTATCAATATTCCTTGGGAGTTATCGTTGCCGCTTCTTTTGGAGTTCGTTCAGCTACAAAATTCTTTGGTAAAAAATGAAACACATAATAACTCTACTCAAAGAAATGTTTACGTACAACCACGTGGGTGATTTGTCTCAGCATAGACAACACACACTTCGCTATGAGGACTTGTGTAAATAATGGTTGATTGGTGGAAAAGATGGCTGCAATTTAATGTTACAGCAAAGCTAACTATGATTGCTTCAGTTGCAATGTCGTGGCGTTGTGCAGAATGGTTTATGAATTTGGAAGACCCGACAACACAACAGTCTGCATTTGTTTCTGTTATTATGGGTGTTATGACAGGTGTGTATGGTATCTATCTAGGCAGGGAAGCAAAAGGCAAGTAGATGAAATACATTCGCACACATTTAATTAAACAGCTTGTTCAGAGTGAAGGTTTGCGTCTTGAAGTCTATCAGGATACACTTGGTATTGATACAATAGGTGTGGGCAGAAATCTTGAAGACAGAGGCATTACTGAAGAAGAACTTGATGCTTTGGACTTTCCAAACATAGAAGCAGTGTATGAGCATGGTATTACTGAGTCTGACGCTGCATATCTATTAGAGAATGACGTGCAGATAGTCGAGGATGAACTGCTTAAAGCGCACCCTTGCGTGGCAGAATTAGACGCTGTACGTCAGCTTGTACTTGTAGACATGGCATTTAATATGGGTGTGCCACGACTATGTAAGTTTAAAAAAATGTGGGCTGCTGTGCATGAAGGAGACTTTCCTACTGCATCACGTGAGATGTTAGACAGCCGTTGGGCTGTGCAGGTAAAAGGACGCAGCCATAAGTTAGCACATGCTATGCATCATGGAGAGTTAAAGTAATGGCTAATGAATTTGTTAAAAGAGGTAAGGATGGAGTTGCCCGATTATACAGAGGTAAATTTGGCGGAGACTCACAGCTTATAGGTAAAGCATCTAAAGATGACATAAAAAGACTAGGTATTAAAGGTGAGATTGGCGCACTAGAAGCTGCTAAAAAAGCTATATCAGGTTTGTTTTCAGGTGATGATAAAAAGAAAAGCAAATCTATTTCTGAGGGCTTGGGTTCTTTTGTTTCTAGCCTTTCAAAAAATAAAGGCGGTTATATTGGTAAACCACGCACGGGTCACACAGATTATCGTTTCAACAAAGGTGGCATGGTTATGTCATCTACAAACAATATGAAAAAGAAATAATGGCTAGAGAACTAAACGAAAGACAACAGAAGTTTCTGGAAGTCCTTTTTGAAGAGGCTGGCGGTGACGTAGTTGCCGCTAAGAAACTGGCAGGGTATTCAGAGACTACTGCTACAACTGCAATTGTAAGAGGTCTCAAGGAAGAGATACTTGAAGCAACGCAGATGTACATGGCACGTAACGCACCTAAAGCTGCTATGGCTGTAACAGGCGCACTGTACGACCCAACTGAACTTGGTATTCGTGATAAGATGGCAGCAGCTAAAGAACTGCTTGACCGTACAGGTCTAATTAAAACTGAAAAGGTACAGGTAGAAGCCGCTGGCGGTGTTATGCTTATGCCTCCTAAAGCAGCAAGTGCCGATGACTAGAACAGCAGGGCAGTGGAAGTTACCACAGCCAACAGATATTAAAGAACAAAACGAATGGGTACAGATACCACGCATTGCACGTACTGTTCCGTTTGGTTATAAGCAAAATGAAGAAGACCCCGACATTCTTGACCCCATTCCAACTGAGTTGGATTTGCTTGAAAAAGCCAGAGCGTACATAAATCAATATAGCTATCGTGAAGTAGCTAACTGGCTAAGTACAAATAGTGGTAGATACATATCACATGTAGGATTAAGAAAGCGGTTAAGTAATGAGCGACAGCGTAAGAACCAAGCTAAAAGCCTCCGTCAGTGGGCAGAATATGCGGAAAAGGCAATCGCCAAAGCGCAAAAAATCGAAGCCCAAAGAACGGGTGCAACAGCAGCAGGTTGAGATACAAGAGGTAGAGTCTGAGGCTGCTGAGTTTGAAAGTATAGAAGAGACAGCTAACGTACTCTTTAAACCTAACCCCGGCCCACAGACAGACTTTCTTGCAGCAAGTGAACGTGAAGTTCTTTACGGTGGTTCAGCAGGTGGTGGTAAATCATATGCCATGCTTGCAGACCCGCTTCGCTACATGGGGCATCCACAGTTTAGTGGTTTGCTGCTCCGACACACCACGGAAGAGTTACGTGAACTGATATTTAAATCACAGGAACTCTATCCAAAAATCTGGCCCGGAATAAAGTGGTCAGAACGTAAGATGCAGTGGACTGCGCCATCTGGAGCGAGGTTGTGGATGTCATACCTCGATAGAGATGAAGATGTCCTGCGTTATCAGGGTCTGGCTTTTAGCTGGATAGGCTTTGACGAACTGACCCAATGGGGAAGCCCATATGCATGGAACTACATGCGAAGTCGTCTACGGTCCACTGCCCCTGACCTGCCCATCTTTATGAGGGCAACTACAAACCCCGGTGGAAGAGGTCATCACTGGGTAAAGAAAATGTTTATTGACCCAGCACCATACAATAAGGCATACGATGCGACAGATATTGAAACAGGTGAAACTCTCAGGTATCCAGCAGGGCATAGCAAGGCTGGGAAGCCACTATTTAAACGTAGGTTCATTCCTGCTAGATTATCTGACAACCCGTATCTCTCTGAAGCAGGTGACTACGAAGCTATGCTCTTGTCGCTCCCAGAGCAACAGCGCAGACAACTCCTCGAAGGTGATTGGGATATTAAAGAAGGTGCTGCGTTCACAGAGTTTGACCGTAGTGTTCATGTTATTGAACCTTTTAATATTCCTAGCAATTGGGTTAAGTTTAGAGCATGTGATTACGGGTATGGTTCTTACAGCGGTGTTGTTTGGTTCGCTGTCGCACCGTCTGAGCAACTCATTGTGTACAGGGAATTGTATGTGTCAAAAGTCCTAGCTACGGACTTAGCTGACATGGTATTAGAATTAGAGGCTGAAGATGGAAATATTAAATATGGTGTCTTGGATAGCAGTCTTTGGCATAAGCGTGGTGATACTGGACCGTCTCTTGCGGAACAGATGATAAGCAGAGGTTGTAGGTGGAGACCATCAGACCGTAGCCGTGGTAGTCGTGTAGCAGGTAAAAATGAAATACACAGACGTTTACAGATAGATGAATTTACAGAAGAGCCTAGACTTGTTTTCTTTGATAGTTGCACAAACATTATCTCCCAGATACCATCCATACCTCTGGATAAGAAAAATCCAGAAGATGTGGACACGAAAGCAGAAGACCACTTGTACGATGCATTAAGGTATGGTATAATGTCACGACCAAGGTTCAGTATATTTGATTATGACCCTATGGGTAGACCCGGTGGTGGTATGCAAGTTGCAGACGCTACCTTTGGATACTAAGGAAGAAAAGTATGGATGAAGATGACATCATGATTGAAGATGACGCTATTGCGTTAGAGGACACAGATGACTCTGTTGTTTTTGATGCAGACGTGTCAAACATCATTCCATTTATCGTAGAACGATATCAACGTGCAGAAGACTATAGATATCAAGACGAAGAGCGTTGGTTAAGAGCCTATCGCAATTATCGTGGTTTATATGGCCCGGATGTTCAGTTTACAGAAGCGGAGAAGTCACGTGTCTTTATTAAAGTTACTAAGACCAAAACGCTTGCTGCATATGGTCAAATCGTTGATGTTTTATTTGCTAGTAATAAGTTTCCTTTATCTATTGAGCCTACAACACTTCCTGAAGGGGTAGTTGCCGATGTACACTTTGACCCAAAAGAACCGGAACAGATGCAAGCGTCTACTTCGCTTACAAGCCCGTATGGCTTTAAGGGAGATGGAAAGGATTTGCCACCGGGTGCAACAGCTACGAGTTTGTCTGAGAAACTTGGCGCACTCGAAGAAAAATTAGAACCTGTTCAAGATAAACTGAAAGAAGGTCCGGGTAAAACACCTACTGCAATTGAATTTAGTCCAGCAATGATTGCTGCTAAAAAGATGCAAAAGAAAATACACGACCAGCTTGAAGAGTCAGGTGCTAACAAAAACTTGCGTAGTAGTGCATTTGAGATGGCACTGTTTGGCACAGGCATCATGAAAGGTCCATTTGCAAAGGACAAAGAATATCCTAACTGGGATGATGAGGGTAACTACGACCCTATGTTTAAAACTGTGCCACAGGTAGACCATGTGTCTGTGTGGAACTTTTATCCAGACCCAGATGCTAATAATATGGATGAGGCACAGTACGTTATTGAACGTCATAAAATGTCACGTTCACA
>Ga0181563_10001418_pt1 | contig 23654 bp, 14 predicted proteins | sample 011ome_25_FD_133759 | JGI IMG/M metagenome (GOLD analysis project Ga0181563, IMG submission 133759) | Coastal salt marsh microbial communities from the Groves Creek Marsh, Skidaway Island, Georgia - 011512CT metaG (megahit assembly) | ecosystem: Environmental > Aquatic > Marine > Intertidal...
AGGTCCTTCAAGCCAAAGTTTTGCATCGCGCGAGCGGCGGAGCCGACGTTGGTCGGGCCTTCTGGACGACACAGCGCGAAACGCACGTTATCCAACGGCGACGCGCGGCTCGTTCGCACGCGTCGTCGCGCGTTTGAGTGCGTACGCGCGGTGCGAGGCGAGGGCGCGATGGATGGGGCGCTCGAAGACATTTTTCTTTGCGAGTCGCGCACTGGCGCGCCAGTCGCGTCGGGAACAAATTTACAAATCTTATTGGTACAGCAGCGCATTCTCGTGCATCATCGTCGACGACGCGACCTAGAATCACCCGGTACCGTCGTCGGCGCCGCGGCCGCCGCCACGGCCGCCGCCGCGGCCGCTTCCGCGGCGCTATTCTTCTCCGCGACGCTTCGCGCGACGAGCTCAAATGCCTCGCGCACGCCAACATCCGCCTTGGCGCTCGTCTCCACGTACCCACACATCGCGTACTGTTCGCAAAGCGCCTTACCTTCTTCTTCAGAAACCTCGCGCTCAACCGCCGGCTCGTCGTCGTCATCTCCATCGCCGCGCGTTAAATCCATTTTATTCCCAACCAACGCGACGACGACGTTCGCATCCGCGTGCCTCTCGAGCTCACCCACCCAATACCTCGCGCGCTCAAAAGATTCACGATCCGTGACATCAAACACAACCATCGCCGCCGTCGCCCCGCGATAATACAACGGTGCGAGCGATTGATACCGCTCCTGCCCGGCGGTGTCCCAAATCTCAAACTTCACGCGCGCGCCATCCTCCAAAGTCACCCCGTGCGACGCGAACGCCGCCCCGACCGTCGCCTTGGCATCCTTCAAAAACACCCCACGCACGAATCTCGCGCTCACGCACGTCTTCCCGGCGTTCGACGCCCCCAACAGGCACAATTTCACCCGCAAAGGCGTCGTCGGCGTTGCGTTTGAAATCGCTGCATCGTCATCCCGACGTCGTCGACGGCCTCCGCGCACGCGTAGGTCGTCCTCGCCGTCGCGCTCGGCGAACGGTGCGGAGAGCGCGCACCCCATCGTTCGCTCGCGCGCGCGATCGCCGTCGCCACCGCCGTCGTCGTCGTCAAACTCTGACGATGTGCGCGGCAGAGTGCGACGGATGACGATGACATCCATCGACTACGACGTCGCCGTCGAGCGCGCGATCGACGTCACGCTTCGCCGAGCCACGTACGGGTTCGCGCTCGGTGCGGCGAGCGCGCTGGTGCTGTTCCGAGGTCCGCGCGCGCGCGTCGGCGCGCTCGCGTTCGGCGTGGGGTGTGGATGCGGGAGCGCGTACGAGGAAGCGCAGCGTGTGTTCGCGGATGTGAAATAGGTGCCGCGGAGGGCGATCGCGAGGGCGAAGGCGAGGGCGATGGGTGCGTGCGCGGCGGCGTTGGGTGCCGCTCGCGCTCGGGCGACGCGTGGGTGCGGTTGCGATGGGTGGATAGCGCGCGCGTGGGCGCCGAGTATAGAAACGACGAATGGAGCACCGTGCGTGCACGCATCGGTGCTCCGTGTGTAAGCGTTATAAGCATAGGTATATTCATCACTTAACGTTGCGCGTTTTGTCGTCCGTCATCGTCGCGCATCGCCGTCGTCGTCGTCGCGAGCGTCGTCGTCGCGTCGCGCGCGCGTCTTGTCTCGCCAGCTGGAGCGAATCGATCGACATTGCGCGGCGCGTAGAGCTCATTGGCACGACCTTCGCGTCGCACGCGCGTCGCAGTCGCATAAATCACCTGCGCGTCTATCGCTATCCGTCGTCCGCGCGGGCGACGCGTGCTCGAGTCGTCGTCGGTGCTCGCGAGAGAGCTCGTGGGTGTCGAGAAACATGTTTGGTGGCGGTGGTGACGATGTCGTCGTTCCGCGCGCGTTCAAGCTGTTGAAGGAGCTCGAAAAGGGTGAAAAGGGCGGAACGGGTCTTCCTCCGTATTTATCCTATGGATTGGCCGATGCAGGTGCGCGCGAGAGCGACGACGTGGACGATGACGAAGAAAACGGATTGGATCCTTGACTGACGCGCGCGCGTGTTTACTTTGCGTAGATGACGACGATGACATGGCGCAGTGGACGGGAACGATTTTAGGACCAGCTGGGACGACGTTTGATATGCGCGTGTTGGAATTGGCGATTTTGTGTGACGATACGTACCCGACGAAACCGCCACAGTTGAAGTTTAAGACGCGCGTCAACGCGCCGTTTGTGAAATCGGACGGCACGGTAGATTTGAAGGCGTTAGGAATCGCACAGGCGTGGAGGCGTTCGAATACGATTGAGGACGTGCTGAATGGCGTGTATCACGCGCTCATGCGTCCGGAATGCCGACGAAACCCGCAACCGCCAGAGGGCTCGTATTACTGAAACGTCGTCGGCGGAGCGGAGAATTTAGATACTTTAGCGCGAGATATGAACTCATTTTAATGACATGACGATGGATATCAACATCACGCGCGCCTCGCACATTCTTTGCACTTTCGAAGGTCAAATTTATCGTCGTCGTTACAAAGCCTAGAGCTTGCCGTTGTTTACGCGTCCAAATTCGCTGCGAGCGCTATGACATTAAAATGTATCGATCCCTCCGCGGCATCCATATACTTGCGAATCACGGGCACGGAATCTTTCAACAACCCCGCATCGCTCGTTGGCCCGTGGTACACTGGCCCGGGTTTACGTCCGTCTAGTTCCCACAATCCACCGTTCACGTCGGCGAACGTCACAAAGTGCAAGTCAATGTTCGCGTTAATATCTGGCACCTCCGATTGACCCTCCGTGCTCGCCCCGACGTGCGCAACTTCCAACGCGTCATCATTTTCAATCACACTCGCCCGCTCGTCGGCGTCTAATCCTTCGCAACGAGCGCGCAACGACGCGAAGTAGTTGTCCTCCTCGACGACGGTTGCCGGAGCGTTCATCGCCGCGTGAATGATCCCCATCGTCCCGCACGCGTTCGACACCGTTTGCTTGGCGTACCACAACTCGCTTGGGACGTCAGGCGCGTCGCCGTCGATCGCTCCACGCACCGCTTCAGTGGCTGGTGTGATCGGATACAGCACGAGCACCGCCGCGCACGGCTTGGGCACGAACTCCAGCACATCGTCGTCGAATCCGTAGACGTCGTGAAACGCGTACGAGGGCGATATGCCGAGCGTGCGCGCGAAGGCATTCATCACGTCCGGGTTCGCTTCGAGTGGGAGCCATTTTTTAGGCATATTGTGAGGCGAGGCGAGGCGAGGTGTGAGGCGAGCGATTGATGGATTGATGTACATGTCTCGTGTCGTTTTACACGTGGAAAAATCAGGACGCCCTCGGTGCACTTTTTTGAAAAAAGAAACCATGCCCGAGCGAGTGCGAAACCTGTCTGTGGGTAACTAGTAATAAGGAACTGGAAATTTACGACGCCTGAGTGGCGGCGGTAGGAAGGAGTTCGTCGACTTCGCCTTTAACGTAAGTGCCGTGAAGCGTGGCGCACGAATCGGCGACATTCTTGGCGTTCATGGTGAACGGACTGTCGCAGTCCAATCCGTGTTGCTCGGGCGTCGACGGGGCGGTTTGCGCGGAGACGTCGCCACCAAGACCGGTGCCGAGTGGGTCGAGTCCCATTGGATCGGCGATGGCGTTCATGGCGTCCATGTTCCATTGAATGCCAGCCAAGTCGCCGTTTAATAAGTCTTGACTCGGTTGACGAAGCAACGCCGATTCGACGGGCGACAACTCGTTACTTCGTGGACGATCTTTCCACCCTCCAATAGATGCGAGAGGATTCATGAAGTCCAACTCAGTCGCTGTCGTCGACGCGGTGAACGTCGTCTTCGGCTCCGTCTTGCCCTCGCTCCACGCGATGAGAGACTCAATCGACGCGAGCTCGTCCAGCATCACTACGCGCTCGTCGGCGGAAATCAAGCACACGTCATCGTCACCGTTGTTGGAATCGTCCAAGTGTTTGACGAAAAGCTTCTGACTAGCCTTTGCGAGCGGTACCACCTTGGACTTCATGTCCTCCAAGCTCTTCGCCAAGTCGCTCAACTGGCGCGGTGGCGCCGGCGCGTCAAACATTGGCACGTCTTCGACGGCGGATGCGCGTTGACGCTTGGGCGCACCACCACCTTGTTGCGCATCGAGCTCCTTCATGCGCTTATGGTAACTCTTTTTCGTGGCATCTTCTTTTTCAAAGTGCCAGATCCTCGGCTCGTCGTCTCCATCTTGTTCGCCGCCGACGGCGCGGGTGGCGTCCTCCTTTTTTGATCGTCGCTTTGCCGAACGCTGCGCGCGACTTTCATAGCTCTCCGTCGCGCGCGACACCGCCTCGGCGTAACCGGAGGTCTTTTTGGCGTCACGCAACACTGGATAGTATTCACGAAACGGCAACAAGTCGTGTCGGTGCACGCGCGCAAAGGAATTGTCGAAAAAGCTCACCTCTTGCACGCCTTGACTTCCAGAGCACTTGGCGTGCACCGTTCCCGGCCACCATCCGTGGCCTTTGACGCGTCCCCACACCAAAGCGCCAGCGTTGGGCCAGCTCGACGGGAGTGTCTTGAGCACATCCGCCGACTTGCCCGGTTGCGGCATTACCGGAAGCGGTCCCTCTGGCGCGGCATCCAACGCCGCCGCGCCGCGCTCGTCTTCGCGCTCGTCTTCGCCGCCATCCCGCTCGTGACTCGCGTGTTGATGTTGGTATTGGTGTTCTGTTCCGTACACGCTCAGCACGATTTCCTCTTGATCGCCGTCGTCATAGTTGATCAAGTACTTGTTCGTGCGCCCATTGTACGCCGCCACGACGCCGGCGAAAAACTGCTGCTCAAAAGGCCAATACACGCGCACGCGTCGACCGACGGCGGCTTTACCGTTTGGACTTTCGCGCCCTGAAGTCGACGCCGCTTGTTCCGCAGCCTCGAGTCGTTTCTTCTCCCGTCGTCGCTCTTCGCTCTGTTTCGCCGCCGACGGAAACGCATCGCTGTCAAACATCGCCTTGGGTTTCACCGCCCGTCGAGACTTGCGAATGCCATCCGGAGTGAAATCCGCCGAGTCCTCCAACGCGACGTGTTCACTCTTTATCGGCACCGTATGCAAACCATCCGCCGCGCTCAAACGCCGCGGCACCTGCCGTCTCGACGACGCTCTCGGCTCGCTCGCACCATCCGCCTTGCCTCCGACATTCGCCACCCCGCGCTCGTTCGCGGCGCTCGCCGCATCCTCCAACCCCAACCCGGTGGCGATGCGTCTACGCAACCACTGATTATTATTACTCGTCGTCGCCCGTTCAAACATATCATAAAACATCGCTTGTAACTCACGTTGGCCCATCTGATACAACTCGGCGCGCATCGCCTCCCGACTCGTCCCTCGCTGAAACCTCGACGACGCCCGCGCGCGCATCCGCGCCAATTCCTCATCCGCCCCATCCGACTCATCCCCGACCACGTGCGCGTGCCCATCCCTCGCACGAATCGCATTCGTATCGCACTCTAACGGCGGCGTCGCGTTACGTTCGCACGCACCGTCATCACCCACCACCGCGACGACGACACCATGCGACAGTTTCCCTCCGCCGACGCCCGCCCCGTCGTCGCGCGATCCCTCGCCCGACGTCCCGAGATCGCCATCCTCCGCGCCAATCATCGTCGTCTTGCCCGTCGTCTTGCGCATCGTCGTCGCGCTCGCGTGCGTGTGTTCACGACATGACACCACCGACGCATCCACCGCCGTCGCCATCACCATCCTCGTCCGTCGTCCGTCGTCCGTCCGTCTGAGATCGATCTCGCGCGACAATCAGTGAATGAATGAATGAATGAATTCCGACGGTTTTTGTCGACGTTCCGACGGTTTGTGTCGACGGCACCCTGACGCGACGCGATGCGACCTCGCGACGTCACCGCCTGCCTCGTGCGTTCGCCCGGTCGCACCGCACGCACCGCACGCGTCGTCACCGTGCGCGCGAATGGAATGCGCCGCGTCCGCGAGTGACGCGCGATCGATATCGATCGATCGATCGCGCGATATCGATCGATCGCGCGAACTCGATCGGTCGCGATCGGTCGCGATGACGTCATGGGCACGCATACGCATGGGCGGCGGCGCTGAAAACGCGCGCGTGCTCAAGTCCCTGGTCGTGAACGGTCGAACCATGGCCCACGAGGGCCTCCGGACCGGACACCACACACGAATGCCCACGAGTCGGTTCGGACATATGGCACACGCAAAATGTCCGTTTTGCATGGTTCATCGACGATGCTGGGCGCAGCCATTCCATCCATCGATCGTCGAGGAGGAGAATGCGTGGGGTGCGTCACTGCGTCACGTCGCCGTCGCGGTGGTGCAACGCGTGCGCTTAGTGGGGCGTGAAGCGAGGTGGATTCGTGGTGTTGAGGGTGTTGGAGTCGCGGCGCGCGGTCGTGGCATCCATCGTCGTGGTTGGTCGCGCAAAAGGCGTCGCGCGTAGAGGAGGAGGAGGAGGACGAGGACGAGGACGAGGAGGACGACGGTGGTTGGTGGTTGGTGCAGGCGGAGGTTGGTGGTGGTGGCGTTGACGTGGTGTGACGATGAAGCGCGCGGGTGCTGAGGCGAGACGGGCGGTGGTGCAGGCGGTGGACGGTGGCGGTTCGGCGGCGGCGGTTCGGCGGGCGTCATCCGCGGGCGCGTCTTCGTCTTCGTCTTCGTCTTCGGCGGCGTCGGCGGCGGCGTCGGAAGGCGCGCGTGGTGCTGGGTCAGTGAATGGTGGGTTTGGCGCGCGCGCACCACCGTCGGCGTCGGCGTCGGCGTCGGCGGTGAACGCGGTGGCGGGAGGTTCGACGCGCGCGTACGCTTCGGCGGAGCTCTCGCGCGCTCGCGAGCTCGGGTTGGCGACGCCGCGGCCTGGATCGAAGCTGCTCGCGTCGTGGCTCGCGCAGAATTATCACTGGACGTATGATAAAGTAGTGGTGCCGTTGACTGGGAATGAAACCACGGAGTATTCGCTGGCGATTCAGAAGACGTACGAGCCCGACTTGGCGCGGCCGAGGTGGTTGGCGCGCGCGTGGGGCGGCGCGGCTCCGACGCCCAAGGATGATTTGACGCCATCTTTCTCGCCCGCGATGTGGAAATGGTTGTGTCAATCGCAAAATGAAGGGTTTTGGCGAAGTGTGGTGATCACGGGCGCGGTGGTTGGGCAGAATCCAAACGCCAAGACAAAGTTTATAAACTTTGGAAGCGGCTCGTCGCGGAAATCAACCTTTCTGTACAACGTGCGAAGTAACAAAACGATGGACATCGAACTCACGCAGCGCGGAGAGGCGTTGTTTGACTACCTCACGGCAAACATGCTGTTGAGGCAAGCTGCGGGGCGGTCAAAGTATTCGCCCTTATTTATTCCGATGATTCAGCCAAACGTGTACGTGACGCTCGCGGGATTACCTCGCGACTGGGAAGGCCAGCGATTGCATCAGATGCTCGTCAAGCGCATCGAAGAATCCGGGCGCGTGGTCGAGGTACGCCCGGACACGCCCATGACTGTGGTGCCCATGACGGACTTGAGCCTCATAGAATATAAGCGAGGATTGACGCCGCCGCAGCTCTTCGTGTGGGTGCTTCCTCCGCTGAATTCACAAGACAATAGGACGCTGATAGAAAAAGACATCCAAACCGCGCTGCGCGTGGCGAAGAAAGTAGATTGTAGAGTGGTGGTGTGCGGGCTCGAGTTTGCCGGTCACCGCGGGTCAAACGTCGCCGTAGGCGATCAGTGGGATGAGTTTATGAGCGAGATGACAAAGATCACATCCAACGCAGCGGTGGCCGAGCACAACTCGCGATTTGCAACGCAGCTCGACAACATCCAAGATCAATGGTTGAGCGAATGGTCGCATAATGGATTGACTTTGCCCGAAGTCACGCGCATGATGAGTAACGGCGAGCTCGACAAGTTTGGCGAGATGACGAGCGAACGCGCGCGGAAATGGTTTGACGAATACACGGCGCCATACTTGGGTAAGCAGCACGACGCGCGATGGTTTTTGATGAATGCACTGTTCGGAGGATTGCGATTTATTAATCGTTTGCGGTCGCGTACGCGCTCGTTTGGGGATTCCATTGTGGAAACGACGCAGCACACGCACAAATTTCTTCGAGGAGAGTTAACAGACGAAGCCATTCTCGAGGAGGAGCGCAAGCTGATTAATTTTTACGATTCTGAGGAAGGCAAAGCGAAGCTTTTTCCACCCGTGACGAAAATTTTCGACGCTTTGCGCGAGTTCCGTATCGCCGTTCGCAAAGCAGACTTACGCGCTGAATTGAAGGCGCTCACGGCGCGTTCAAAGGATATCACAGCCTCACGCGAGGACGCTGACGCCGTCAAGGCTGAAGTACTTTTACGAGACATGTGGAACGCGAAGGGGAAGATATCGCAAGTGGATTTACCTATGATGGACCCTTCTGTGATGGCATTCACTATGGAGTTGGGCAAGGTGGAACAAGTAGCCGCCCTCGGCGAAATGCACCGCCAAGCGTTTTTAGACACGGTGCAAAGAATCAACACACTAGTTTCGGCGCCGATGCCCGTCGAAGGAGGCCCGCAGGCGCTTGAAGCTGAAAGTGTAGAAGCCGAGCGACTTATGAATGAGCTGTCATCGAGAATTCAAGCTCGACTGGCGGGTTCAGCGATCCAAGTCTCGCAAGATAGAATGGACGATTTAAGCGAGGACGATATCACGCCGGAACTCATGGATGCGATTCAACTCGATGCCGCAGACGTCGAAGCGGCAGCCAATGCGGGCGAACGCGGACGGGAGCGAGTAAAAGCGCTCAATGCCGCGCGTGATTTGTTGCACGCGGCTGAAGACGTCGATCCTATGAAGTTGCGCGAGAAAATCAACATCGCGAAGCAAGTTGGCGTCGATCAAGACATCGTGTTTAGCGCGGAAACCAAACTTGAAAACCTCGAGCGGCAAATTCAGGCATTCATTCGCACGCATCGCATCACGGATTCGCTTCTCCCGGCACCAACGTCAGGGAGTGATTCCGATAGTGATCGCTGGGTAAACGCCGGGCGGAACATTTGGTACAACGAAGCCGAGATTCTCGGCAGAGGCTCGCTCGGCACGATTGTGTTCAAAGGGTTCTACGATGAAGGTGCGGGCAATCGCGTCGTCCGTCGAGATGCCGCAATCAAGCGCATTCCACTACCGCCTGGCGAACGAGGTGATAACATGAAGTCGCTCGTTGAGCGCGAAATAGCGATTCATCGACACTTGAACGAGCGCAGTACGCGCGTGACGTACATTCTTGGCAGCAAACTCGACGTCGATCGCGGAGATGGCGCCATTTATTCTGCTATGGAGTTATGCGGTGAGTCGCTCGCTACTTGGTTGAAAAACGCTGGATCTCGAGGCGGCGCTCCTGCTATTTCACACATCGATCGCATGGACGCCGTGCGGCAGCTCGCGCACGCCGTTGAGGATGTCCATTTGGCCGGGGTCACGCACAACGACATCAAGGCTGATAATTGTTTGCGTGGCAGCGAAGGCGAGTTTAAGCTTGCCGATTTAGGTTTGGGTGTGCGGTTGAAGGATGTCAACAAGGCGACGGATGGGAACACGTACTCGCTGACGACATTTGAAGGCTACGGCGTAAACATTGGTCTGCAAGGTCGCCCACCGGAGGTACTGCTGAATGCTCAGCTCACTCCGAAAGTCGATGTATGGAGTTTTGGGTGCTTAATGTATACCATCATGACTGGATTGCAGTCGCCATATAAGCAAGAGAAAAAGGCGGACACGCGCAACAAAAGCGGCGGCGGCGATGATTTCAACGCGTCCACGGCGCTTGACGTCGGTTTCGAGAATCAACGCATCGTCAAAGGCAAGTTCAGTCTGCAAGCACTGGAAACGGCGAAGCTTCCGATGAATACCACGGTTGCGGCGCGAGAATTACTTCATCGCATGTTGGATCCTGACCCTCGTGAGCGCCCCACGTCGACGGAGGTGTGCGAGCACCCCGTGCTTTGGGATGCGGAAGATTGCATGGATGCCATTCGCGAAGTCTTCGATCGTCGAATCGTCCGCGATTTGACCGAAAAAGAGGAAAGTGATCTCGCGCACACGGTATGGAAAGGGCGACCCGGGCAAGCCGAACGTGCCGCGCAAACGGTGCGAAACTGGAAGTCCATCGTCGTGCCATCGCTTCTGACGCGCGCCGAGAGATATGTCCGACGCACTGCAGACATGCAGCAAACGTGGGAAGAATCTCGTGCCGCAAAAGCCAATGCGCGCCCAAAGCGTAAAAACCGCCGTGGCGGTAACACTAGCACTGAGGACGTCGATGTCAGCGCGGCGGCGGCAAAGACGCAAGCGTCTCCTCTCGCAAATTTATCCTATGGAGACCGCTTATTCGATCTCGTACGCTTTGCTCGCAACATGCACGAGCATCCACCGCTCGAAGCCGAACGCGCAGAGATGCTTCGTGCCCTCGGCGCCAACGCCGCAACTTTGCTTCGCCCGGAAGATACAAACGCCGATCCCTGGACGTCGTCGAGGAAAATCGTCGAGGCGTACTTTGCGCACACCTTTCCAGATCTTCCACTCTTCGCGCACTACCTGCTCAAGGTGCACGCGCACACCGACGAAGGAGACTAGTCACACCACGATGGCGCTCGTTTACGCCACTGGAACGCTCGAGCGCATTGGCGTTCCACCCATGTAGCACATATTTTTAATACTAGCCACGCATACGCACACCTCCACGCCAACCGCGGCTCATTCGCGAGCGCCACTCCACCACGCGCGTCCCCCGCCGTCGCCGCCTACCGCGCGGCGCTGATCGACGCACACGCATTACATGCGTCGCGTCGCGCGCGCCGACGCGTGAGCAACGTTACGTACGCGCCAAACGACGCGTGAGCTCGTCGACGGGCGTCGGTGCCCGGATTTGAATTTCATCCAATCCAGCACCGGCGCACGCCATGCAAGACGGCCGTCCGCGGGCCAGCCGCCGTCGGTCGGTGTGCGCCGAAGAAGCCTTGTGCGTAGACATCGTTCGCGCGGACGCGGAGGGCGCCACGGGGACGGACGGCGATGGTGTGTCCGACGGCGTCGGCTCGCGAGATTCGAAGCGCCCGCGGGCGCTGGACAGCCGTCGCGATGTAGAGGCGCAGCGCACGACTGTGACGCAGGAAAGTGCGCGCGCGAGTCGATTTAGTGGAGTTGCTGACGCCGCGGTTGGATTTGATGAGGATGATTTTGCATTTGAGGATGATGAGGCGTTCGCGGAGGCGGCGGAACGCGCGACGCGCGCGCTAGACGAGGCTCGTCGACGTACGATGAGTCAAGCAGCGACAACAAGTGCGGCTTCAGAAGTGACAACAGCGACGACGACAATAAGCAATGCGCGCACGGTGACGGCTTCGGGCGCCACGCAACATGCGTGCGAGATTTCAAAGCAAAGTTTGGAGTACTGGGGAATGCCGCCGAGCGCGAAACGCGCGTTGGAAAGCAAGGGCGTGCGTTCGCTGTATCCTTGGCAAGTTGAGTGCTTGTCCATGCCAGGCGTTTTAGATGAAGGGGAAAATTTACTCTACAGCGCGCCGACGAGCGGTGGCAAGTCGCTCGTGGCGGATATTTTGATGACGCGTCGACTTGCGGCTCGGCCGGGAACGATGTGCATGTGTGTGTTACCGTTCGTCGCGTTATGTGATGAACGGGCTAATAGTTTAGAGCGCCTTTTTGCTGGAACGGAGACTCGCGTGCGAAGAATTTACGGTAACCGAGGTGGTGCGCTCCCTACAGACGCCAAGAAGAATTCCATATTAGTAGTGACTCCCGAGCGCGCGAATCAAATTGCTTCACGACTTCTCGAGGAAAATAGATTTCAAGAACTGAGCGTTGTTGTCGTTGACGAACTGCACATGATTCAAGACGGTGATCGCGGGGCAACTATGGAGCTATTCATCACTAAATTGTTGTATTCTTCGGGTGTTTGGAGGCGCAAGGAAAACGTTGAGACAAATGTTTATGGGAGCCAAATGACGCACTCTGTCGGGAGAACATCTGGCAACAGCCGAAATCAGTCTGTGCTTCAGATCATCGGCATGAGTGCATCGATTCCAAATCTCACGTCACTTGCGCAGTGGCTATTCGCTCAGCTGTACGTGACAAATTTCAGACCGATTGAACTTGAACTTTCTGTCAAAGTTGGGCACGAATTGCTCGATGCGTCGACAAAGCAAGTAAAGCGAGCGTTGATGAACGCAACGAAAGATGCAGACGTCGCGCATCTGGCCGAGCTATGCCACGAAACAATCGACCAATGCGGTTCAGTGTTAGTTTTCTGCGGTACCAAGGCTCGATGTAAATCCGTAGCTGATCAGCTGAGGAGGATGTTGCGAAACGTCTTTATTACTCAGCGCGAGAACAACACGAATGACAGTGGTGCGTCGCGTGAGGAATCAATAGCGGAGTTTATGGCGACGCTCGGAGGCTCGAATACTCTCGCACCGTATTTTGAAGACGGCGTGGCGTTCCATCATAGTGGATTGGCGTCGGACGAACGGGAGATGGTGGAGGAATCATTCAGACGCGGCATCGTGCGCGTCTTGTGCTGTACGACTTCGCTTGCGACAGGCGTAAACCTTCCCGCTCGCCGCGTCATCATTCGAGATCTTACAAAAGGAATGGTTGACTTGACCGCTCGCGACATTCAGCAAATGACAGGTCGCGCGGGTCGCGCGGGTTTAGACACTTCAGGTTCGGCTGTTGTCTTTTGTCCATCGGTGGCGAAATTTGACTCCGTGTGCGACCTCATCGATGGACCTACGGACGAGCTCGAAAGTGCGGTCGCGGAGACCGGCATGCGTCGTATCATGTTAGAAGCCGTCGCATCAGGGTTGGTGAAGTCTCTTTCAGATGTCGAGTGTTACATCAAGTGCACGTTGTTATCCGCGCTCAATGATTTTGACGACATGGTGCAGAAGATTGCGAGAGAAGCGATTCAGTGGTGCCAAAAGAATAGCCTGCTTCTGTGGAATCAAGCGGCACTGTTATGGAGTGCGTCACCACTCGGATCTGCCGTCGCGGCTGGGATGCTGCCACTGGAGTTTATACGACCAATAATTGAAGACATTCGCCGCGCGCGGGACGATCTTGTTCTCAGCACGCCGTTACATTTACTGTATCTGCTTACGCACCCGCCAGTGATTAACGAAGAGAACGGTTTACCGCGAGATGCCAATGATTTGCTTCGATTTGATACGTACAGATTTGTTAACATGTGGTCATATCTTAACGAAGTGGAGCTTCGCATCGCCGAGAAAGTCGGCATTAGCGAGCACTATGTCAACCGCATGCGTTCAAATAGAAAAGACACTACGCCCGAGCAAGTACTTCAGCGATTCAAGTGCCGACGATTCAAGACAGCCATGATGGTAACCGATGTGATTCAAGAAATGCCACCAGACGAGCTCGTGAAAAAGTACGGTGAAATAAATGTTCAAATGGTACAAGAGACGTGCGCGCGATTTGCGTCAGGCGTGGCGACTATTTGTGGTACTTTAGGATGGAGTGACATGGAAGCCCTCGTCGCTCGCATGCACGATCGTATCACGAGCGGCGCACAAGAAGAGATTCTGGCACTGACAAAAATTCCTTTTATCGGTATCGCGCGAGCGCGCGCACTGTACAACGGAGGTATCAAAACGCCGCAAGCCATCGTGTCTTTGGGGAGCGTGGAGAAAATTGCAAGCGTTTTGAAGCAGCACAGCAAAACTGATATGGCACAAGGGGCGTTGATTCGTGCCGCGCGACAGATTTTCGTGCGCGCAAAAGAGCTTGTTGCTGAAGAGTCTCGTGAGGAACGCGAAGAGGCGCAAGCTCGTCTACTTGAACTTGAAAAGATGGAAGCTGCGCTCGCGGCGGATTTGACACCGGATGAAGTCGCAGCGCTCCCCGCGTTGGACATCTCTTCGGCATCTGGTATGACGCTATTGCGTTGCAACGCGGATATTGACATGTTTATGAAGGCGTGGGAGAGTGCGGCAGAGTACGCAGTGACGTTCCAGCCCGACCGTGACGATCCCATTGGCGCTCCGGCGCGCATCGCCGTCGCGCTCAACACGAACGCGGTCTTCATCGCCAAGATTCTTTACGACAGACACGATCCGAGCAGAGTCGTGGGTATACCAATTCAGAACGCGTTGCAAGTCTTATCTCGCCCTGGTCCAAAAAAGTTCACTGTTGATTTACAAGCGCAGTTGCGTGGTATACTACACACGAGAGAAACGTACGCCGAACGTTTGTTTACGTTTGGTGCGCCTGTCGTCGACATTCGCATCGCCGCATGGTTGATTCACGTCGAAGCCGTTCAAGTAAAACCCATCTCGGATGCCAATAGAGTATTGGACAAGGATCCGACGGAAGCACTCGCGCAGTTGTTTAGTTCTGGCTTGGACGCGTCAGCGCTGGATGACTCGTGCAAAATCGACGACGAACGCCACGCACATTTGCGCAACGTTTCTCGATCGGCGGCGACGTGTCTAGCCCTGGGCGGTCATCTGTGGGCAATGTGCGAAGGAAAAAAATTGCTCGGCGCGCTCCTCAACGTTGAGATGCCGTTTGTCTCGACGATTGTAGCCATGCAGACTTCGGGAGTTCCGTTTTCGCCAGCGATTATGAGACAACAGTTGCAAATTCTTGATCATCAGTTGCGATACTTGCTGAAACTCGCCGTGGACTCGAAGTGGGTGTTTGAAGGTGCATCGCTGGACTCGCCCGCTGACGTTGGTGTGTGTTTGTTTGAGCATTTAAAGCTACCACCGCCTCCGTCCGCGATTAAAGCCACCGTCGGCGGCGTCGCAGCACGAAAGCAAAAGTATTCCACGGACAAAGCTATCCTCGATGCGCTCATCACGGAGACCCAGCATCCATTCCCAAAGATGCTCAAAGAATATCGTGCATTGAAGCGCGCGCATGGCGAGGCAGAAGCTCTGCTCGAAATGGTACCCAGTGCGAACGCTTCTCCTTCGACGCCGATTCGCATTCGCTGCTCCATGTCGCAAACGGGCACAGAGACTGGTCGACTGACACACGACGACCCGAATCTCCACACCGTACCACTCGACAAGGAGTGTTCCGCGCTTGTCGGTTCAAACGCGCCGCCGCCTCAGATCAGAATGCGAAGCGCGTTCACCGCACCACCCGGGAAGCTTATACTGTGCGCCGATTTTTCGCAAATTGAATTGCGACTCGCCGCGCATTTGAGCGGCGACGAGACTTTGATACAGTCTTTGTCCAATCCGACGCCAGATCCCGACAATCCCGCGGACGACATCTTCATAGTGCTCGCGAGTAAGTGGTTGCAAAAGTCGATTGCACACGTGCAACCGAGTGACCGAGACGCATGCAAGGCGTGCGTATATGCCTCTTTATATGGGAGCGGCGCCGGCACCGTAGCGCAGAAGCTCGGGATTACGACCGAAGAAGCGTCACTTCACATCGCGCGCTTTCATGAAGCGCTTCCAAAATTACAAATCTGGCGAGACTCTGTGCTGCAAAACGCACGCGAGCAAAAGCCGATGTCATACGTCACGACCATTCGCTCGAGACGCCGTAATTTTCCAGGACTGCACTCTACGGACAACAATCACAGAAGCCGAGCCGAGCGTGAGGCATTCAACACCGTGTGTCAGGGTAGCGCGAGCGATATTTTCAAACGTGCGTGCTTGCTCGTCAACGACAAGCTCCGCGCCGTGCATCTTCTCGAGCGATGCTATTTGATTCTAACCATTCACGACGAGTGCGTCTTTGAAGTCGACGCGAGAACCGCCAAAGCCGCGGCGCAAGTCGTGCGCGGTGCCATGGAATCCGTAGCGCACGAATTCAACCTCGCCGTACCGTTACCCGTCAAAGTACGAATTGGGCACTCGTTGAGTCCGTCGGACCTGTCCCTGGTTCCGAGACTCGCGCGGACGCCGAATTCTACGCCACACACCAGTCCTATGAAAGCGTTGCGCATCGCCGCTACGCCGCGTCAACGACAACTCCAACCTTAGCCACATTCACATCCATTTACTCCTAGCCAGTGATTCAATTCATTTTAGATACTAAACAAACACACCGATAACGTGCGACACTCGGTGCTGCCGTTGCAGGCGACGACATTACACACACGAGAGCATGCGTCGTCGCGGCTGCGCTTTTCTCGAAAAAGTAACTGTCAGCTTAAGCGCCGTCACTCACGCACGCGCGCGCGAACATGTCGCTGAGCGCCGCTCGCGCGCGAACACACTCGAACGCATCAACATTCACGCCATGTCGCCCGCGCGATGTCCGAGCGGTGTCGCGCACGCGACGCGTCAGCCTCGCGACACTCGTCCCCAGAGCATCAATTTGCGGCATCGACCTCGGGACAACAAACAGCGCTGTGGCTGTCGTGCGCGACGGCAAAGCCGTCATCGTACCGTGCCAAGGGTATCGCACAATCCCATCCGTTGTGTCCTACACCCCCGATGGCGCCGTTCTCGTTGGGCACGAGGCGCGAAAGCGCTTGAGCGCTGACCCGAGAAACACGTTTCACAGCGTCAAGCGCTTGATTGGGAAAAAGTTTAAGAACGCCAAGCACATGGCGCGTGAGTTTCCGTATCGCGTGATTTCACATCCGAAAACAAAGTTTGCGGCGATGTGCGGAGTTGGTGGTGATGGGAAGGACTTTGTGGTGCTTCCCGAGGAGGTGAGCGCGCACGTGCTACGCACTTTATTGGACGCCGCCGAGGCTGATTTAGGCGTTCCCGTGGACAAGGCGGTGATTACCGTGCCAGCGTACTTTGATGATAGACAAATGACGGCAACCGAGGAGGCGGGGCGTTTAGCTGGGTTGAAAACGGTGCGACTTTTGAAGGAGCCGGTGGCGGCGGCTTTGGCGTACGGTGTAGACGTGGACGAAGACGAGACCGTCTTCGTATTCGATCTCGGTGGAGGTACGTTCGATGTGAGCGTACTAGAGGTTGGTAGGGGCACCGTTGAGGTTCTCGCCACTGGTGGCGATCCGAATTTAGGTGGGGATGATTTCGACCGTGCCGTCGCGCAGTGGCTCTCGAGCGAGGCGAAAAAGCTCGGCGCCGAAGTCGATCCGAGAGGTGCGCTGAGCGTAGCTCGCAAGGCGCGCGAAGCGCTGAGTATTCAAGACAAAGTTGATATTCCAATGCCAGGGGGTGAGACTCGAACAATGACGCGGTCATTGCTAGAAAAGCTCGTTATTGATGTTCTTCGACGCATGCGACATCCTGTGAGTGCCGCGGCTGACAGCGCGGGCGTGGATTTAGAAGCCATTATGGAGAACGCAAACAAGAAAGACGGCGCTTCGCGTGCCGCAGGTCGTCCGTTTGATCAAATTCTTCTCGTCGGTGGCGCAACGCGGTCGCCGTGCGTACGAAGGTTTGTCGAGAATACCATGGGACGCAAGGCGAACGAAAAGCTCGTTAATCCCGACGAAGCCGTGGCGCTCGGAGCCGCAATTCACGCCGGTTCCCTCGAAGGCTCGATCGAAAATATACAAACATTCAACTCGCTTCAAGCAGGATTAGTGCGCGCGCTTACGGCGAAATTGAATGGCACGCCGGACATGTATGAAGTCGACGACGACGACGACGACGATTGGGGTCCAGAAAATCTCGACGACATCGACGTCGAATAACACCACTACTTTAGCTACGGTAAATTACATCATTTTCTAAATATCCAACGAACGCAAGCGTTCGTGCCAGTCTCCACCGCGACCGTTCAATCGAAACAACCGCGCCGCCGTATCGGTGTACGCTTCATCCACGTCATCGTCGTCTTCGTCCTCCTCGTCCTCCTCATCTTCATCGTCTTCACATTCGCCACAATCTAACGTGATAACATTCTCTATGACCTCGTCTTCGCGCACCGCGCGCACATATACGTCTAATCGCTCGCTCGGCGTCGACGTCCCCAACCGTTCGCTCCACTCAAACAACGACGTCGCTCGCGCCGCGCTCTCCCCCAAATCCACCATCGACGCAATCTCCTGCGCATCTTTCAAGCGATATAAATCATAGTGATGCACCTCACGCGTTCGGACGACGCCATCCGCCCCGCACACGTCTCCCTCGTACCGTTGTTGCACCAAGTACGTCGGCGACGGCGCGTCCAACGTCGAGTCATCAAACACAGCGCGTATAAACGCCCTCGCAAACGCACTCTTACCCGCACCCACGGCACCATGCAAACATATCACATCACCCGTACGCGACACACCCGCTAGCGCCGCTGCCAACGCTGCCGTCGCGCGTTCATTCGCGCATTTATACGCCAGCTCCGAGGTCTCTCCAGCGCTCGCGCGCGTTCCAACGCCCCCGTACGCGCGACGCCGCGCGCGCTGCGCTCGCATCGCGCGCGCAAGTCCCGCGCGGGTATTCACGCGCGCATCGCCCGCGCGCACGGTGCCGATCGCGCGCGACATCGTGCGCGTCGCGCGCATCATTTCGCGCTCGCGCTCTGACGTTGCGTCAGCATCGGCACGTCGTCATTACCCCACGCTCTTTAGCACGCACGCACGCACGCGGCGAGGCGCGGCGAGGCGTGGAACGCGCGCGAGACACCACGCGAGGGCGCATCGACGCACGGGCACGCGCGCGAGGGCACGCGACGCGGCGAGGCGAGCGCGCGAGCAGTGAATTGGAGATTGATTGCGGTCGATTAGGATTGCGCATTGAACTGCATTCGTGACGCGCGTTGGATCATGACGGCGGACGAAGCGGGGCGCGAGAACGCGGTGATGAGCGAGGGAAAGTCTGGCGCGGGCGCGGGCGCGGGCGCGGGCGCGGATGGGGAAGGGAAGGGCGCGAACGCGGGCGACGGATGGGTCACCGCCGGACGCGATCGTAAAAGTGTCGACGGTGGACGGCCGTGGAGCAATAATGCGAGCGCTGGAGACACGACTGCGCGTACAAGTGAAGGTGAACGTCAAAGTACGCGAGGTACGAGAGGCGGGCGCGATCGGAAGTTTAAGGATGACGCTCGTCGCGCGGGCGGAGATTCGTGGGGCAAGCGTTCGGACGGTCGCAGCGGTGGCGCAGATTGGGGCGGCAAAGGCTGGGTGGATAACGCTCAGGCTGAATCTCATAAAGCTGAAGGCGGTGATGGCAAGCGCGCGGTGGGGGGCGCGCGGAGCTCGCGAGATGGGTTCCCGACGCGACCGACGGGCGCTGGTCGAGGGTTTACGATGGGACGCGGCAAGAGCGGCGGACAAGCGTTGCAATTGTCCCTCGGAGCGTTGCAAGTGAGCAGCGTGAGCGAATCGTTTTACGAGCGAGTGATGAGCAAATCTACGGAAGGTCAATTCACAGATGCAACGGGTGAAGACGGCGAGGAGGGCGCGGAGAAGAAGGACAACGGCGCCAAGTATCGATACACGGCGAGCGAAATGGTGACCATTTTGCGTCAGCTCGAAGAGTCGAACACGTGCGTTTTACCCGCGGACGTGTGCGCAACGAACGTGCCGATGAAGAATATTCAACCTGGCGATCCGCTGTGGGAGTTGACGATGATTGGACGACACGGCGACTGGGCCAAGGAGGAGAAGAAGGCTGACACCAAGGCGAGCGCGGCAAAAGATTCCGATGTCCCTGAATGGGCGCAAGAGGGCAACGCGCTCATCGATGCGAGTATGACGGATGACTCATTCTTAGGCACGACGATGCCCGAGCTGACAAAGGAGGAACGCGAAGGATTCTTCGCCATGGCCGCATCCGCAGAGCCGGCGCCGCAACAAACGTCCAGATTCGTCGCTTTGGAAGAAGAGGAAACCATCATGCCGCACATGTCTCACTTAGGAGGCATTCAGGGTATGATGCAACCTCCCGTAGCGCAAATGCCGCCGGTACAAATGCCGCCAGTGCGAATGCCGCCGGTGCAAATGCCACCACAGCAGCAACAAGCGCCGCCGCAGCAACCGTTGCCAGTGCCGCCAAACATCGATTGGCTCTACCTGGATCCAAGCGGGCAACAACAAGGGCCGTTTTCCCGTCAAGAGCTCATGGAGTGGCACCAAGGTGGCTTTTTCCCGAACGATTTGCCTTGCAGACCGATCGACGCGCCGCCTCAAGCGCCGTTTATGCCGTTGATTGAACTTTTGCAATCTGGTTGGCGATATCACATTCCCATGCCACAGCAACCTCCACCGCAACATCAGCACATGCCACCGATGGGACCGCCACCACCACAAGCTGGCGGCGGTGGTTTACCGCCGTGGCTCGCGAATATGCCGCAAGGTCCTCCAGTAGGCAGCGCGCCTCCGGCGCGCGGAATGACGCTTGAAGAACTTGAACGCGCGCATCGTGCGCCTGAGCCGCAAGCGCCGCCTCCATCTATGAACGCACTCGCGAATTTCGCTGCGGGTTTGGGGATTTCAAACCAGCAAGGCCAAGCTCCACCTCCGCAAGTGCGCGGGTTGACGCTTGCTGAGCTTGAGGCGAGACAAATGCACAACTCGCAAGGACGTCAAGAGAACGCGGGCGCAGATGCGTCATCGCAATGGGACGCCCCTCCCGCTCAACGTGCGCAGCCGCCCATTCCGCAAGCAATGCCTATTCCTAAGGCGATGCCTGCTCCGATGCCGCCGGCGCAGGAGCCTCCGCCCTCGCCCAAGGCGCCGACGGGTCCGGCGTGGGGTGGCGCCGCGCCCGCGCCCCCGGCTAACGTTGGTAAGAAGACCCTTCTTGATATTCAGCGCGAAGAAGAAGCGCGTGCGGCGTTAGCAGCAAAGAACGCGCCGCCGCCTAGCATGCACGGCGCGGTGCTTGGAAGCGCGTGGGGTGGTCAATCGAGCGCGGGAAAAAGCTTGAAGGAAATTCAAGAGGAGGAGGCGCGCGCGGTCGAGCGCCGCGCCGCCGCCGCCGCGCAGCAACAGCAACAGTACCAGTCGCAGTTACCATCTGGTGGATGGGCGGCTACCGCCGCGGCTGGTGCCGCCAAGACGGTGCCTCGACCGGCGATGTCCATTCCGACGCCTGTCGCTCGCGCGCCGGCTCCGGCGCCAGCACCACAAGCCCGACCGGCGATGGGTGTTGCCGTGGCGCCGTTGACTCAGCCGCCTGCGACCCCGAGTGCCACATCTATGCCTCCATTGAACAATAAGAACGCCTTGCGCGCGTGGTGCAAGTCGCAAATGCTCGCGTTGAACAATTCAGACGACATGACGTTGGTTGATTTCCTGCTCGGCTTGCCCTCCGCGGGCGAGGTGCAAGAGTACGTGGCGTTGTATCTCGGCAAAACGGCGCAAGCGACGGCGTTTGCTGGTGAGCTCATTCGTCAAAAGCGCGCCGATCCCTCGCTCGCCGAAGGGTTGGGAAATGGTGAGTTGGCCAAGGTGGCGGCGTCGCAGAGTTCGGGCGGCGGCGGCGGCTTTGACGACGGCGTCGGCGGTGATGACGACAGCGAGGCATGGGCCAATGCCAGTCGCAAGAAGAAGGGTGGTAAGCGATAAAAAATTAGCGGCGCGCAAACTGTAGACGGTACATCATAACACATACAAGAATTTCAACTCATTAATTCATTCTTTTCGTCCGCGCCCGGCGAAGCGACGCCGCCTCACTGTGCGCCACGCATCCCGGTGCTCGCCCAACGCTTCCGCGCGACAGACACGCACATCACGCAATGGTACGTGCGCCCTACGCCCGCTTTCACGCGAGACCTAGTCGTGCCGCCGCGCGGCGGTGTCGTCGTAAAGTGCGTTGGATTGGATCTCGTTGCTAACCACTCTTTGCGCTCTTGTCTCTCGCGTTCGCGCGCACGCACAGGTCAACGTTCGCAGTTTGAGCGACGTGAATAAAGACGACGAGGACGAGCGACGGGGCGATGGGCCAGACCCGCAAGAGTGGTACACGGGTGGGGCATCGAGCGGGCAGTCGGTCATCGACCCGAGGCAGCGTCCAGAAACGCGTCTCGGACAAATGTTCGACTCCGCGCGTGCACACGGCGTGGGTGAAGGCACGCACGAAGATTTAAATCCAAACGAGCGCGGTGCTCGCGGTGCGCGGGTGGCGTTTCAAGGGCGCGCGCGCACGCTTGGGGGCGACGCGGCGGCGGAGACGGTGGAGGTCGGCGACGCGGACGTCGCGGCGGATTCGAATGCGATTCAGAGCACCGTCGTGACGTTCTGGCAGAATGGATTTACCATTGACGACGGACCGTTGCGCGGTTTTGATGATCCCGCGAATGTGGCGTTTATGGAATCCATCGCGCGCGGCGAGGCGCCGGCGGAGCTTTTGCCTCGGGATCGAAACACGCGAATGAACATCAATTTGATGCAGCGTCACGAGCCTTACGTGCCACCGGCGGAACCTAAATACAAAGCATTCGGTGGTTCGGGGCGTACGCTCGCAAGCGAGCCGACGACTGCACCGCCACCGTCAGCTGCTGGCGCGAGCGTGGGCGACTGGACCGTGGACGAAAGTCAACCGACGACGTCCATTCAGATTCGTTTACGCGACGGTAGCCGACTCGTCGGAAAGTTCAACACCTCGCACACCGTGGCACACATTCGTTCGTTCATTGCCAACTCGCGACCGTCGGAATCATTCGCGTACGCGCTGCAACTCAGCGGATTCCCGCCCAAGACGTTGGACGACGACGCCCACGTCATCTCCGACGGTTTAGCAGGCGCAGTCGTCATCCAGCGCTAGTTTTCCACGCCACGCGTGCGCTCGCGCATACAACATTAGCTTACATAATTGTCGTTGTGAATTACACATTTTGAACGTGATGCACGCCGACGCGGTCGGTCTGGCGGTGGTCTCGAGCGCGCGTTCAGACGGTGACTCAGCGTGGATAAAAGGCATCCACAGAGCTCTGCAAAGCCGCACTGTGCGACGCACTTTGCACACCATGCGCGCGCACACCGCACAGCACGCTCACGCACACGCGATGGTATCACCCACGCGCTCGCGCCGCCGCGCTCGCGCCGCGCGCCCTGTGGCTCGTCCCGCGGTGCCCCAGTACGGCGACGCCACCTTTGACGCCGTCGTCCGCGAAGTCTTCGACGCCGGCGACGAATTCGTCGCCGATCCCGAACAAGCGCGCGTGCTCTGGGACGACGGTTGGGATTTCCTCGACGTGCGTTGCGACGTCGAGCGCGAGTTTTTCGGCGAGTGTCCGAACCCGCCCAAAGGCACCGTCGGCGGCGTCGGCGAGGTGGTGGTCGTGAGCGGTCCCGAAAAAGTGCGCGTCGTCCCGCTCGTGACGGCGACCGCCTATCGATACGACAGCACCGCGAAGGCCAAGGTAATGCAAGGCCAGGCGCTGAATCCGTCGTTTGTCGCCGACGTTGAGCGATACTTTCCGGATAAGAAACAGTCGAAAATAATAGTCGTCTGTAGCGACGGGAGGCTGCGCGCGGTCAAGGCGTTGGAGGCGCTCGAAGACGCCGGGTACGAGCGATTGGTGCTCTTACGCGGTGGGTTCAACTTGTGGAATCGTGGATGGACGAGTAAACTGAGTCGGCGAATTCCACATGGCGAATTTATTAGCGATTATCGTAAGCCTGGGGATGTTCAGCAATTTAGTCGCGGTTCGAGCGCCTCCAACGCCGGCGACGCCATCGAGTTTGGGCCGTGGGTCGATCCAAATGACTGGAAGCCCGTGCTCGAGAGCGCGGCGTAGCGCGAGAACACTAGAATTGTATGCG